>JAABUZ0100000391.1_pt1 | contig 110093 bp, 102 predicted proteins | sample 5562091 | NCBI WGS metagenome assembly JAABUZ01 (sample SAMN12813069, study PRJNA571459) | rock metagenome | isolation source: Antarctica rocks | place: Antarctica: Victoria Land, Linnaeus Terrace sud | collected 2015-12-21 | reverse complement strand
CGCCGAAGCCTGGGTCAAATGGGCCATGATCGGAGTCATGGCCCGACGGCTCGCACCCGCACCAGGCCGAAAATCCTGGACCTGACCACATTGCCGACACGTTCTAAGGGGCGAGCGCGGCGACGGGACCGTCGAGCGCGCCGGGGCTCGCGGGGTCGCGCCGCGCCGCCCGCGACGGTGAGCCCGGTGCCGTGGGCGTCGGCCAGGCGTCGCTGGATCGCCACCGCCTGCCGCATCCCGATCCGGGGGGAGATCACCGCCCAGGCAGCGGCCTCGTAGGGCGAGGCGAACAGGACCGGCCGCAGCCCGGGGTGGCGGTCGAGGACCGCCCCGACCCGCGACCGCGACCGGGGTGTGGTCGTCGTCGAGCATGGCGGCCACCCGGATCGGCTCGTCGGGCTCTGGAGAGCGTGCCCCGTGCCGCGCGACGGGCTGCCACCGCGAGACCGACCGACGGGCCAGGGCGAGCGAGAACGGTCCCCGGGGGCGGAGGAGCGCGGTGGTCCCGGAGACCTCGGCGTCGACGGTGCCGGAGGTGAGAACGGCCGAGAGGGGTGCGGCGGTGCAGGTCATGGGAGGAGGGTGCTCGTCGATACCCGACACATGATGTCGTGATTTCGCGGCAGGATGAGCCGCGTGCGCTCGGACCGCCTCCTCGCGACGCTGCTGCTCCTGCAGACCCACGGCCGCCTGTCCGCGCCGGAGATCGCGCGGCGCCTCGAGGTCTCGACGCGCACCGTCACCCGGGACGTCGAGGCCCTCTCCGCGGCGGGCGTCCCGGTCTACTCCGAGCGGGGACGCCGGGGCGGTGTCGTCCTCCTGCCCGGGTTCCGCACCGACCTGACCGGCCTGACCGACGTGGAGATGCGCGCGCTGTTCGTCCACGGCGGGGTGGGCAGCGGCGAGCGCGGCCTCGCGCCGGCGCTCGCCTCGGCGGTCCGCAAGCTCATGGCCGCGGTCCCCCCGGAGCGCCGGCCGGGTGTCGACGCCGCGCGACGCCGCGTCCTCGTGGAACCGCTCGGCTGGCGCCGCGCCGCGGACGAGGTCCCGGCGCTACCGGCCCTGGAGGCTGCCGTCCTCGCCGACGAGCGGATCCGGATCCGGTACCGGCCCGCGGGGGACGGGCGGGGGGAGGGGGTGCGCACCGTCGACCCCTACGGCCTGGTGAGCAAGGGCGGCACCTGGTACCTCGTTGCGGCCCACCGCGGGGCGCTGCGGCTCTACCGCGTCGGACGCGTCCTCGAGGTGACGGCGACGGGCGTGCCCGCGCGCCGGCCCGACGACCGCGGCCTCGACGAGGTCTGGGCCGGGCTGCGCGACGGGGTGGAGCGCGCCCCCGACCCCATGGTGGTGCGGCTGCGGGTCGATCCCGCCTGGCGCGACGCGGTGCTGCGGGTGGTGGCACCGCAGCTCGTCGGCCCACCGGTCCGCAGCGGTACGGGGCACCCGGACGAGGTGGAGCTGACGTTCCGGGCCGCGGGCGCGGCCCGCGGGGCGCTGCTCGGCTTCGGCGCCGTGCTGGAGGTGCTCTCCCCACCCGGGGTGCGGGCCGACCTGGCCGCGACGGCGGCGGGCGTCGTCGACCTCTACGCGGCCGGGCTCCCCGGGAGTGCACCGAACGTCGTGCCTCCCGGCGGTGCGCGGCGCTAGGGTCGGGCGCCGTGACGACGGTGTTGGTGACCGGTGGCGGAGCGCGTCTCGACGAGGTCGTGGCGGCGGTGACCGACACGGGCGCGGAGGTCGTGTCGGTCGACTCGCTCGATCGGCTCGGCGAAGCGGTGTCGGGGCGGACCTTCGACGCTTACGTCCAGCTGCCCGTCGCCATGACGCCGAGGCAGGGCAGCCTGGTCTCACGCGTCGAGTCGTTCCTCACCGAAGGCCTGCTCAGCCGCTTCCGTGCGGCGGCGACGGGGGCGCGCGCGTCGGCGATGCCGTCCGGGGACCCGGCGTCGGAGGAGACGATCGGCAAGGCCTACGCCGACTGGCGGACCGAGGTCCTCGGCCTCATGCGCGTCGAGTTCTGAGCGTCGCGTCCGGGAGGGCCGGTCGGGGTTCGTCCGTCTCAGGGGTGTCTCAGCCGCCGCGTCCACACTGGGCGTCATGCGGATCCTCGTCGTCGACGACGATCGGGCGGTGCGTGACTCGCTGCGCCGGTCGCTGGCCTTCAACGGCTACCAGGTGGAGCTCGCCTCCGACGGTCAGGCCGCTCTCGAGGCGATCCACGGGGCGCGGCCCGACGCGCTCGTGCTGGACGTGATGATGCCGCGCGTGGACGGGCTCGAGGTGTGCCGGCGCCTGCGCAGCGCCGGGGACGACCTGCCGGTGCTCGTCCTCACCGCCCGGGAGGCCGTGTCCGACCGGGTGGCCGGCCTCGACGCCGGCGCCGACGACTACCTGGCCAAGCCGTTCGCCCTCGAGGAGCTCCTCGCGCGGTTGCGGGCGCTGCTGCGCCGCACCTCGCCCGAGGAGCGCGCGGCCCGCGACGAGTACCCCGACCCGCTGACGTTCGCGGATCTCTCCCTCGACCCCGTCACCCGCGAGGTCCGGCGCTCCGAACGCGCCATCAGCCTGACGCGCACCGAGTTCTCCCTGCTGGAGATGCTCATCGCGAATCCTCGGCGTGTGCTCACCCGCAGCCGGATCCTCGAGGAGGTCTGGGGCTACGACTTCCCGACCACCGGGAACGCCCTCGAGGTCTACGTCGGCTACCTCCGGCGCAAGACCGAGGCCGAGGGCGAGCCGCGCCTGATCCACACCGTGCGCGGGGTCGGTTACGTGCTGCGGGAGACGCCCCCCTAGGTCTTCTCAGCCGCCGGTGCGCTCGGCCTCGTACTTCTTCGTCATGTGCTCGACCGCCGTCCACTGCGACGCGGCGTGCGCCTCGCGGGTGTCGGCGGCCCGCTCCTTCGCCGCGAGGGTGGACTGCGCGTGGGAGCGTCCCCCCGCGCCTCCGCCCTGGAAGTGCGGCATCACGTGCTGGGCGAAGAGCTCCCAGGAGCGCCGCGTCGCCTCCGGGTTGGCCCACTCGTGGGCAAGCAGCAGCATCGCCCCGAACCCGCCCGACTGGTCGACCAGGCGCTGGACCTGTGCCCGGGCGTCCTCGGCCGTGCCGATGGCCCCGATCCCGGCGTCGTTGATGTAGTCGATCATCTCCTTGACGTCGCCGCCCTCCACCGCCATCTGCGGGAACGCCGCCGTCTTCTGGAAGTAGCGGAACCACTGCTCGATGCCGAACTCGACCTCGCGGTAGGCCTGCTCGCGGGTCTCGGCGATGTGCATGAGCCCGACCAACCGCCAGCCCGCGCGGTCGGGCGTCGGCTGCCCGAACGCGGTGGCGCGCTCCTCGACGACGCTCCAGTGGTGGGCGAGGGCGTCGAAGCCCTCCTTCGTCAGCGTCGCGCCGATCGTGAGCAGGCCCGTGCCGTAGCGGCCGGCCAGTCGCGGTCCCGTCGGCGACGCGACCGCGGCGACGGCGATGTCGAAGCACGGTTCGCTGTAGGGACGCAGCTGCAGCTGCGCGTCGACGAGGGTGTGGGTCCGGGTCGTCTCGGTGACCGCCTCCCCCGCGAGCAGCCGCATGATGATGTCGAGGTTGACCTCGAGGAGCTCGCGCGTATCGGTCGGGTTCAGCGCGATCATGGCCGAGTCGGTGGGCAGCGAGCCGGGGCCGACGCCGAGCATCGTTCGCCCGCGGGTGAGGTGGTCGAGCAGGACCATGCGGTCGGCCACCCAGAGCGGGTTGTGGTAGCTGACCGACGTCACGCCCGTGCCGAACCGGATGTTCCTCGTCCGCTCCGCCGCCGCCGCAATGAAGATCTCCGGTGAGCCGATGATCTCGCTGCCGGCGGAGTGGTGCTCACCGATCCACGCCTCGTCGATCCCGAGGCGGTCGAGGTGCTCCACGAGTTCGAGGTCGCGCTGCAGGGCCAGCGTGGGGTTCTCCCCGGCGGGGTGGAACGGGGCGAGGAAGGTGCCGAAACGCATCCTGCTCACGATGGTCTCCTCGGGCTCGGCGACGTCAGCGTCGACCCGAACGTAAGCGGGGTCCCGCGGCGGTGTCCAGGCGTGGGCCGCACCGACTACCGGCGGGGCATCCAGAACCGCAGCAGCGCCCCGCCCTCCGGCGCGCGGTCGGCCGCCACACCGCCGTGGTGACGCTCCGCGACCTGCGCGACGATGGAGAGCCCGAGTCCGGAGCCGGGCATCGTGCGGGCGTCGAGGGAGCGGAAGAAGCGGTCGAACACCAGCTCCCGCTCCTCGTCGGGGATCCCCGGCCCGGCGTCGGCCACCTCCAGCAGGGCCGTGCCCGGGCGCTCCGGCGCGACGCCGGGGCGCAACGTCACCCGCACCCGCCCGCCGGGCGGGCTCCACTTCGCGGCGTTGTCGAGCAGGTTGAGCACGGCGCGCTCGAGCGCACTCGCATCGCCCACGATCTCGCAGGGCGCGAGATCGGCGTCGAAGGCGATCCCCTCGGTCCCGGCCCGCCGCCGGGCGCGGTCGAGGGAGCGCTCGACGACGTCGGCGAGGTCGAGCGGCTCGGACGCCACCTCCGGGGGGTCGTCGCGGGCGAGCTCGACGACGTCGCCGACGAGGGTGGCGAGCTCGTCGACCTGCGCCCGCAGGTCCGCCTGGAGCTCCTCGCGGTCCGCGGCCGAGAGCTGCGGACCCCCGCTCCCCGACGCCGAGCCCTGCCGGTCCGCGGCGACGAGCAGTTCGAGGTTCGTGCGCAGCGACGTCAGCGGGGTCCGCAGCTCGTGGCCCGCGTCGGCGACGAGGCGCCGCTGCCGTTCGATCGACGAGGCCAGCGCGGCGAGCATCGCGTTGAAGCTGCGGGTGAGGCGGGCGATCTCGTCCCCGCCAGTCACGGTGATCGGCCGGAGGTCGCCGGTTCGCGCGACGCGCTCGGTCGCACCGATGAGCCGCTGCACGGGCCGCAGCCCCGCGCGGGCGATCGTGACGCCGGTGAGCACGGCGAGCAGGACCCCGATCCCCCCGACCACGAGCAGGACGAGGGCGAGGCGGCGCAGGGTCTCCAGCGTGGGCTCGAGCTCCTGGGCCAGCACGAGCGCGCGGCCCGTCCCGGCCTGGACCGCCACGATGCGGTAGGGGGCGTTGCCCGTCGACGCCGTCCACGCCGGCTGCGGAACTCCCCGCGCAACCGACAGCTCCGGCCCACCCAGCGGCGGCTGGTTGCCGACGAGCGCGATGGCCTGCCCGCTGGCGTAGACGATCGCGACGCGGAAGTCACCCGCGATGAACGCGTCCGAGGACACCTGGAGCAGCAGCCGCGGATCGGCGAGGTCGCTCGAGGACGCGACCGCCGCACGCTGCGCGAGGCTCTGGTCGAGCTGGTCGTAGAGCGCGCGCTGCACGGTGAGGAATACCGCGACGGAGATGAGCGCGACGAGCAGCCCGGCCCCCATCGAGGTGAGTATGGCGACGCGCCGGCGTAGCGGGATCTCGAGCAGCGCGTGCCAGCCGCCGCGGGCGTCGCCGTCCTCCACAGCACCTCCCCGACGACCCTGCGGATGATCGTTCCGTCCCCACTTTCCTCTTTGTCGCGAGGAGACGCACCGTCCCCCCGATTCCCCGCCCGGGGCGCGCGCGGAGGGGGTGATGCGGGAGGCTGGAGGGCATGACCGACGACGTCCGCTCGCCCGACCCCTCGACGGCGGGGACGGCGGGCGGGCGCGCGGAGGGGGCGGCCCAGGACTCCGAGTACGCCCGGCCGGACGGTTCGACGTCGCCCGCCGCGCCGGGCGGGGTTCGTTGGGCCGACGGCGGCCGCGCGGACGAGACCGCGACGGGCTACGGCAGTGTTCCCCAGTACGGCTCCACTCCCCAGTACGGCTCCACTCCCCAGTACGGCCCGACCCAGTACGGCCCCGGCTCGTACGCCGCCCCGCAGCGCGGGGTTCCGGGGACGATGACCGCGACGCCGCCCGGCGGTTTCCCGGCCGACCCGGGAACCGGGTGGGGCGGTGGTTCCGGCGGGGGCTGGGTGCCCTGGGGAGGACCCGCAGCGCCCGGTCCGGCGCGCTCGCGGGGTGGATTCGTGACCCTGGCGGTCATCGCGCTGGTCGCGGGACTCGTCGGCGGGCTCCTGGGTGGGCTGGCGCTGCGGACGTCGTCGGGCGGTGTCGCCGGCTCCTCGCTGAACGACCCGGTGTCCAGCGCCGCGCTCCCGCCCGCTCCCGCGGGCTCGGTCGAGCAGGTGGCGGGGGAGGTGCTCCCGGTCGCGGTGCAGATCGTCGGGGCACGCGGCGAGGGTTCGGGTATCGTCCTGTCCCCCGAGGGACTCATCCTCACCAACAACCACGTCCTCGCCGCGGGAACGGGCGACGGGCTGCAGGCCGTGTTCTCCGACGGTCGCGTCGCACCGCTGACCGTCGTGGGCACGGCGCCGGCGGCGGACATCGCGGTGGTCCGCGCCTCGGGGGTCTCCGGGCTGCGGGCCGCGACGCTCGGTGACTCCGACCGGCTCCGCCAGGGCCAGGCCGTGGTGGCCGTGGGCTCGCCGCTCGGGCTCTCCGGCACCGTCACCACGGGCATCGTCTCGGCGTTGCAGCGCCCGGTGGCCGCGAGCGGGTCCGCCGGTGACCAGGGCACGGTCATCGACGCCGTGCAGACCGACGCCGCGATCAACCCCGGCAACTCGGGCGGACCGCTGGTCGACAGCGCGGGCCGGGTGATCGGCGTCAACACGGCGATCGCGAGCCTCGCGTCGCGCGACTCGGCGGGTCAGGAGGGCGGGTCGATCGGGCTCGGGTTCGCCATCCCGATCAACCAGGCCCGGCGGATCGCATCCGAGCTCGTCGACACCGGCCGCGCGACGCAGGCCGTCATCGGGGTGTCGGTGCAGGACGGGAACCCGCGCGGTGCGACGGTCGCCCAGGTCGCGCCGGGGTCACCCGCGGCCACGGCGGGTCTCGTCACGGGTGACGTGGTCACGCGCGTGGGAGCCCGGATCATCGAGGACGCCAACGCCTTCGTCGCCGCCGTCCAGTCGACGCCCCCCGGTGTCGTGGTGACGCTGACGGTGACCGGCCCGTCCGGGTCCCGTCAGGTCCCCGTCACCCTCGGCAGCCGGTTCATCGGTGGGCGCTGACGTCCCACCGGGGAATCGAAGGGGCCCGAGCCGGGATCAGATGAGGGAGAGCACGGCGAAGAAGCGTGCGCCCGAGGCGGCGCGCTCGGCGACGACGAGACCGGACTCGGCCGCCACGTCGTCCACCTCGTCGGGTCCGAGGACCGCCCACGGGAACCACGCGCTGGCCATGACCGTCTCCGTCGTGTCGTCCGGGGCAGCCAGGTAGGCGGACTCGGCCGTCCCCTCGAGGTGGGCCGCCCCCTGCCACAGGCCGGCGCCGGGCTCCAGCTCGACGACGACCGTCCCGGCCTCGGCGAGCAGGGCACGGCAGCGGCGCAGCAGGCCCACGGGGTCGCCGCCGATGCCGATGTTGCCGTCGGCGAGCACGACGTGCTCCCAGCGTCCTTCGCCGGGCAGGCGCTCGAAGGCGTCGCGGTGGAGCACGGCGGCGCCGCGCTCCAGGCATCGCTGGACCGCCTGCACGGACACGTCGACGCCGAGGGCGGGCACACCGCGGTCGGCGAGCGCGACGACGAGCCGACCCGGCCCGCACCCGAGGTCGAGGGTGGGGCCGGCGCAGCGGTTGACCATCCAGGAGTCGTCGCCGTCGGCGTCGTCCTGCCACCGCTGGGTGGCCAGGGGCAGCACCACGCCGTCGGCCCGCACGAGACGCTGACATCGCCCCGCCAGCGCGGCGTCGAACACCCCGGGTACCCCGGCGATGGCCGCCGTTCCCGGATCGGCGGTACCGGAGACCAGCGACCGGGTCATGGGCGTCATCGAGGAAGGCCTCCGGAGACGGGCAGGTGGTCGCGGACCGCGTGGGCGAAACGACCGTTCGGGACGAGCTCGGCGACGGTGACGGCGTCGTCGGCGGTGTCGACGTCGGAGAGTGTCGGTAATTCCAGCACGAGCTGCGGCCCCGGGCCGGGATACCCCGCCCGTAACGCGCCGAGGGTGTGACGTCCGGTGTCGTCCCGGGAGGTCTCCACCCGGGAGACGATGCGGGCGTGCGCGGGGTCGCGCAGGGCGAGTGCCCACCAGCCGCCGTCGAGGGCGAGCCCGAGCGCGGCGTCTGCGCCGAGCTCCACGGAGGCGAACGCGTCGGTGAGCATGGCCGGGTCGACCTGCGGGGTGTCCATCCCGATCTGGACGGTGGCGGCCCCCGGGAACCGCGCGGCCGCGTCGTCGTGCGCGGCGGCGATGCGCTCGCCCAGGGTGTCGCCGCGCTGCGCGAGGACGGCGCACCCGCGCAGGGCGTCGGCGATCTCGTCGGAGCGTTCGGCGGAGGCGAGGTCTCCGTCAAGGGCGACGAGGACCGTCGCGTCGGGTACTCCGGCGGCGGCGTCCAGGGTGTCGAGCAGCGCGGCCGCGGCGATGCCGGCGGCGCCCTCCGGCGTCGCCGGCGGGGTCAGCCGCGTCTTTGCCCGGCCGGCGACGGGTGCCTTCGCCAGGACGACGACGACACGCGTCACGGGCCGACCCGCGGGGTCCGGGTGACCCGGTCGTTCCTGCATGGTGGGCGCGTTCGCGCTCGGGACGGGTTGCGGTTCACCCGGACGTCGATCACCGCCCACCGCGGTCACCTCGGGCCGGCGCGCGGGACGGCGTCCGCGCGATGGCCCGCACCATGTCGCGCACGGCGCGGACGGTGCCGCGCACCGACCCCGACACCTTCGAGCGCCCGCCTGCTCGTGGCCGGTAGGCGACGTCGACCTCCCGGATCCGCCACCGGGCTGCGCCGGCCCGGATCAGCAGTTCCAGGGGATATCCGAACGCGCGGTCGGTGATGCCGAGGTCGAGCAGGGCCTGCCGGCGGGCGACGCGGATCGGGGCGATGTCCCGGACGGCGACGCCGCGGGTGCGCATGAGACCGGAGAGCACGAGGTTGGACAGTCGGGCGTGCCACGGCCAGACCCGCCGACCGTCGGGGACGCGGCGCCCGACGACGAGGTCGACGCCGGTGTCCTCGAGCAGGCGCACCATGGCGGGGAGCTCCGCGGGGTCGAGGGAGCCGTCGGCGTCGATGACGGCGACGATCTCGGTGCGGGTGGCCTCGAGTCCCGCGTGGACCGCGGCGCCGTAGCCCTGGCGGGCCTCGCGGACGACCAGCGCCCCGAGGCTCTCGGCCAGCTCGGCGGTGCCGTCGGTCGAGCCGTTGTCGGCGACGACGGCGTCGAATCCCGCCGGCAGGGCGTGCAGTACGGCGGGCAGCGCCTCGACCTCGTTGAGGCAGGGCAACACGACGTCCACACGCGCGCTCACCCGCTCACGCTATGAGGTCGCCCTGGACCGGGCGTGACCGGGTCGACCGGAGGCCTCCTCACCGGGCCGCCGGGTCCCGGTCGTACTGTCGCGGGCGATGTCCACCGTCGTCGGCAGGCCCGAGGCGCCCGTTCCCGGGCCCGGATCCCGGCGGGCCCGACCCCGGCGCCCGCTGCGCACGCGCGGGGACGTCCTTGCCGTCGTGGCGGCTGCGTTGCTGGTCACGGCGGCATCGGTGATCGGCTTCGCGCTCACCGAGGCGGGTGCGGACGTCCTCGTCGGCTGGCCGCCGGTGCTCGCCGAGTGGTTCCCCCACATCGGTCCCGGGACGGTTCCGGCGGTCCTCGTCGCCCTCCTCGTCGCGCTGCGCGGGCCGGCCGTGGCCGAGCGGCTCTCGTGGCGCCCGCTGCTCGTGGTGGCCTACCTCGCGGCATCCGCCTGGACGCTGAGCCTTGCGCTGATCGACGGGTGGTTCCGCGGCATCGGCGAGCGGCTGATCACGGACACGGAGTACCTGCGGGAGGTTCCCCGGGCCACCGCCTCGATCTCCGAGTTCCTGGCCACCTTCGACTCCCGCATCGTCGGCACCGCGCCCGGGACCCTGGTGACCCACGCGTCGGGTCACCCGCCGCTCGCGACCCTCTTCTACGTGGTCCTCGACCGCCTCGGTCTCCCCGGCGGCTACTGGGCGGGCCTAACCACGCTCGCCGTCGGCGCGTCCGCGGCGGTGGCGGTGGCCCTCACGCTCGGTGCCCTCGCCGATCGTGACCTCGCGCGGCGCTACCTGCCCTTCGGTGTGCTCTTCCCCGGGGCGGTGTGGGTCGGGGTCTCGGCCGACGGGATGTTCGCGGCCGTCTTCGCGTGGGGCGTCGCGTTCCTCGCGCTCGGGGCGGTGCGCCGCGGCGTCGGAGGGCACCTGCTCTGCGTCCTCGGTGGGGTCGTCCTCGGGCTCTCCCTCTATTTGTCCTACGGCCTCGTCCTCGGCGGGCTGGTGCCGATCGCGGTCGCGCTGCTCACGCGGCGGGTGGCCCCGTTGATCACGGGCGCGATCGGCGCCGCCGCGGTGGTGGCGGCGTTCACCGCGACCGGTTTCTGGTGGTACGAGGGTTACGAGCTGGTCAAGCTGCGCTACTACCAGCCGGGGGAGTACGGGCTGCTGCGTCCGTTCGACTACTGGGTGTGGGCGAACGGGGCGGCGCTGGCGCTCGCCCTCGGGCCGGCCGTGGTGGCGGGCCTGCGGCGCCTCGCGTGGCGCCCCCGTGCGGCCCCGGCCGCCGTCGCCGCGCTCGTCGGTGCGGTCGTGGTCGCCGTCGTCGTCGCCGACCTCTCCGGGCTCTCGAAGTCCGAGGTCGAGCGGATCTGGCTGCCCTTCGGCGTGTGGATGGTCACCGCGACGGTGCTGCTGCCACGCCGCTCCCGACGCTGGTGGCTGCTCGGGCAGGCGGCGCTCGCCCTGCTGGTGAACCACTTCCTGTACACCACCTGGTAGGTGGCCGGTCCGGCGGCTCAGCGCACGGCGTCGCGGAGCGGGTCGGTGGCGAACCGCGCGATCCCGTCGGCGAAGGTGACGTGGGCGCGGTATCCGAGCAGCTCGGCCGCACGCGCGGGGTCGGCCGTCACGTGGCGGACGTCGCCCGGGCGGGCGCCCCCGACGACCTCCGGAGCCGGGCCGTCCATCGCCCGCGACAGTCCCTGCGCGAGGTCGCCGATGGTGCGGACCTCGCCGGAGCACACGTTCACCGGTGCACATCGGCCGGCGGGCGCGTCGGTGTCCAGGGCGGCGAGGTTGGCCGCGGCCACGTCGGTGACGTGCACGAAGTCGCGCCGCTGCCGCCCGTCCTCCATCACTCGCGGGGCCTCGCCGTGTTCGAGCGACGACCGGAAGATCGACGCGACGCCGGCGTACGGGGTGTTCTGCGGCATCCGTGGCCCGTAGACGTTGTGGTAGCGCATCGCCCACACGCTGCCGCCGGTGGCGCGGGCCCACGCCACGGCGAGATGCTCCTGGGCGAGCTTGGTGGCGGCGTAGGTGCTGCGCGGCTCCAGCGGGGCGTCCTCCGGCACGAGCTCGCCCTGCAGGTCGCGGCCGCAGTGCGGGCAGGGCAGCTCGTAGCGCCCGGCCTGGACGTCCTCCGGGCGCCGCGACGGCGCGGGGAGGACGCCGTGCTCCGGGCAGGAGTAGCGCCCCTCGCCGTAGACGACCATCGAGCTGGCCATGACCAGCCGGCGGTGACCGGAGCGGAACATCGCGGCGAGGAGCACCGCGGTCGCGACGTCGTTGTTCTCGGCGTAGGCCGGGGCGTCGTTGGGGTCCACGCCGTGCCCGACCATCGCGGCCTGGTGGCACACGGCGTCGACCTGCGGCAGCAACCGGTCGAGCAGGCCCGCGTCCCGGACGTCGCCGCGCACGAGCTCGTAACGGTCGGTCGATGCCGGCGCCTTCCCCTCGGCGTGCGCCTGGGGGAGCAGGGCGTCGAGGAGGACGGGGGTGTCACCGCGCTCGGCCAGCGAGTCGGCGATCTGCGATCCGATGAAGCCGGCGCCGCCGGTCACGAGTACGCGCACCCGGGCACGGTATCCGCCGGCGGGCCGCGGGCTCAGAAGGGCGGCACATCGTCGTACCCCGCGGCAGCGCACGATGTCGGGACGGGGACGGGGACGGGGACGGGATGGGGTCGTTGTCCCAGCCCGGGGGCCACGGGGTGCTCGGTGCGTAGACGTCCTCGAACCACCGGGAGGCGTCCGCCGGCGGGGCGCTCGTCACGGACGCCCGGCGCACCGGGTTGGGGAGACGGGGGACCACGGGGCGGCGCGGGACGTCGTAGCGGGCACCGCTGCGCGAACGCCAGCAGAGTGCGCCCTCCTCGGGTTGGGTCAGGGTCCAGCCACCGTGGTGCTTCATGCGGTGGTCGTGACGACACGCGGCGCTGAGGTTGTCGGCCCGGGTCCGGCCCCCGACGAGGTGGTCGAGGGTGTGGTCGAGATCGCAGGCGCGCGCAGGACGCGGGCACCCGGGCCCGACGCACTACCGGTCGCGCACCTGCACCCACCGCGCGAGGGCCACCTTCGGGAACCGTCGGCGGACGTCGGCGGGGGACACCGCGGCGGCGATCCACGGGTCGTCGGCGATGCGGCTCGCGTCGGACGAGCACCCCGGCCCAACGGCCATGGTCGGCCGGGTCGAGGGCGCGGATCCACGATAACGGGACCGCGAGCTCGACCACGGCGCAGGTCATCGGATGTCGTGGTGGTGGGTGCTGCGGGTCGGGACGAGGTCGGCGTCGGGTGAGGTCGATGTGGAGCAGATGCCCGTCGTCGTCGACGATCACGATCCGCCACTCCGCGGTCGGGACCGACTCGAGGGTGCGCCGGGCCAGGTCGGGGGCGACGGGGCCCCAGCCGGCGATCTCGGCGGGCCGGTCGTCGAGGCCGAGCACGGTCGACAGGCACACCCGGAGCTCGATCCGCTCCCGGCGGGAAATCAGCCGGAGTGTGGTTCCCTCGCGCCACCGGTCGGCTCCGGCCGGTATGGCGTGAAGGTCGTTCTCGTCCGGCCCGGGGTCGACGCTGCGGTCAGGACCGGGATCGGTGATGTCTGGGTCAGTGGGCCGCCTCGGCCCCGGCGTGCTTGGCCTTCGCGGCGAGCGAGGTGATCCGCGCCATGGAGCTCACCACCCGCTCCAGCGGGAGGTCCTGCCCGGCCAGGTCGGCCGTGCCCGACGGGTTGCGTGACGCCCACACCCGCCGGGAGCGCTCGGCGGCGGCCTCGCGTCGTGCCGACCACTCGGGATCGAGAGCGCGCAGCAACTCCTGGATTCGTTGGACGAGGCGGTGCACGGTGATTCGCGGCGCCTCGGGGAGCAACTCCCGGCCCACGTGCTCGGCCAGGCCGGGCGGGACCTCGGCGGTCCACTCCGACAACGCCCGAGCCTTCGGCTCATCGATCGCGCCCGCCAGCATCGAGGCGTAGACCTCCGGGAGCCGGCTCAGGAGGTCGTCGGCGAGATCCAGCCGTGCCGCCGCGGTACCGCGCGACCACGCCAGGGCGGCGCGCGCCTCGTCGGCCGACCACTCGTCGAGCTCCTCGGCGCGAGCGCACGTCCCCGGCTCCTGGACCAGTCCCGCCTCACGGACCGCGCGCAGGAGCTGCGCGGCCGCGTGGTTGTGCTGGCGGAACCACGCCTGCAGGTAGACCACCACGTCCACCCCGGACAGGCGCGCGGGGTCCAGCCCCGACAGCGCGCAGCCCAGCTCGGCGCCGGGCGGCATCGTCGCCACGCCCTGGGGGAGATGTTGACGGGTGGTCACGCAGGAGACGTTAGACCGGGGGTCCGACACTGTCAGAACAGCCGACCGCGAGCCTGTGGACAGGATCGGGCTCCTCGGCCACCTGTGGATGGTCGGTCCCGTGCTCCCGTCCTCCGTGCGCCCCGAGTCGGGGTCGCTAGGGTTCACGGTATGGAGAAGCGGGTCCTCGCCACCGGCACGCACGGATCGCTGGACAACGCCGTGGAGATCCTCGGGCGGGCCCTCGTCGTCGTCGTCGACGACCGCGTGTCCACCGGCGAGAGCGTCGACACCATCGGCCCCCTGGTCACCGAGCTGCTGGGCGAGGCGGAGCTCGTGGTCGACGGCACGATCGTCGTGCCCGGCGAGGCGGTGGCCATCCGCAACGCGCTGAACACCGCGGTGATCGGAGGGGTCGACCTCGTCGTCACCGTCGGCGGGACCGGCGTCTCCCCGCGGGCGGTCACCGCGGACGCCACCGCGGGCGTCCTCGACCGTCCGATCCCGGGAGTCGCGGAGGCGATCCGGGCGTCGGGGCTGGCGGCGGGTGCGATCGACGCCGGGATCTCCCGCGGTCTCGTCGGCGTCTCCGGCAGCACCCTGGTGGTCAACCTCGCGTCTTCCCGCGCCGCGGTCCGCGACGGGATGGCGACCCTCACCCCGCTCATCGCGCACGTCATCGCCGAGCTCTCCGGGCTGGAGGAGAACTGACGGTGGCCCACCCGGAGGTGCGCGCCGAGGCGGAGAGGGCGCGCCGCCGGGCCGCGGTCTTCGGTGACGAGAACCCGGTCGGGAGCGTCGACGAACGCGACGACGCCGACCGTGCCCGCGAGGGTGGGCCCCAGGACGGCCGACGCTGGTGGGACGAGCAGCGCCCGCCGCACCACGACCGGGCCTGAACCCGGCACCTCGTCCCGGCGCAATGTTTCCCTGCACGTTCACCCGCTCAGGACGGTCCACCCATCCGCTGCCGACGCCCTGGTGAACCTCAGCGATGCCGGGGCGGTGACCGGGTGCCCATCTGCGCGCGTCCACCCCCTTGCCGCGCGGGGCCGGGACGAGGTCGAACGAGGGCCGGGCACGGGGTTACGCGTTCTGGATGCCGTGCGCGGTCGAGACGGCAGCGATGCGCTCCGGGTCGGGCATTGCGACGTCGAGACCCGGCAGTGTGAGTTGCTCGGTCGGCTCGCCGAGCTCGGTGATGACCTCGGCGAACCCTGCCGGCGCGTTGATGAGCAAGGTCCGCCCGGGCCCGTGGTCCGAGACCGTGAAACCGTGCGGCACGCCGCGAGGCAGGAACACCAGCGATCCCGGCCCGGCCGGCCAGGACCGCTCCCCGCATCCGACGGTGAACACGCCGTCGATGACGTAGAAGACCTCGTCCTGCCCGACGTGCACATGGCGCGGCGGCGCGTAGCCCGCAGGGACCCGATGGTCCACCACGTCGATCCCGCCGTGGGTCACCTGACCGCTGAGCTTGGTGATCGTCAGCGAGCCGAGCCACCAGTAGGCGTCGCCGTCGTCGGGACCCAGGACGAATCCCTGCTCGGCCGGCGGCGGGGGCGGGCGCGTCTCGCGCCGATCAGGGAAGCTCATGCCAACTCCTCACCGTAACCGGATGAAACCGTCCGGATGACTGTAGCGGATGACCACCCGCGCCCGGCCCTACTGCCGTGGCCGGACCCCGGCAAGGCCGTCCAGGTAGACCGTCTTGAGTCGCGCCGCGGTCCGGGGCCAGTCGGGTGCGTGGGGCAGGGGGCGGGCGAGCACGGCGCCGAAGACGACCACGTCCCAGGTCGTCGCGTCCGGTCGGACGCTGCCGTCGAGCAGCCCCCGGCCCAGCACCCCCCGCAGCGTCTCGTGCAGCTGCGAACGGATGGCCCGCGCGCCCGTCGACAGCTCCGCCGGCCCACCGTGCAGGGGCAGGACGAGCTCGCCGCGGCGGGCGAGGACGCCGTCGAGGAACGAGTCCAGGCACGCCAGCCCGGGCTGGTCGGTGCGGTCGGCGGCTCGCGCGCATCCGAGCACGACCGTGAACGCGCGGCAGGTCAGCGCGTCCAACAGCGCCTCCCGGTTCGGGTAACGGCGGTACAGCGTCCCGACCCCGACGCCGGCCTCCGCGGCAATCACGGACATCGGGACCTGGTCGCCCTCCCGCAGTACCGCGGCAACCGCCGCCCTCAACACCCGTTCCTGGTTGACCGCCGCGTCCCGCCGCAGGCGGCGCTGCTCACCGCCCGCCCTGCCCGGGTCCTCCGCCGTGCTCACCGACCCAGCGTGACACTTCGACGCCGGACCCCGTCGGCCACTACGACGACGTCACCGAGCCGGTATGTTGCGACAAGCGGACGCTAGCGTCCGGTTTCTGAACGAGAGGGTGGGCGGCGTGCACATCGGAATCCTGGGAACGGGTCAGGTCGCGCAAACCCTCGCGGCCGCATGGTCGGCCGCGGGCCACGACATCTCCTTCGGATCGCGGGACCCCGGGTCGAGATCGCTGGACTTCCCGGTGGCCGCCCTGACCGAGACGGTCGCGGCCGCGGACGTCGTCGTCAACGCCACACCGGGTGCGCAGTCATTGCCGACGCTGACCGACATCGGCGCCGCGGCCTTCGCAGGCAAGACAATCATCGACGTCGCCAACGCGACCACACCCGCCTTCGAGCTCGTCTACCCCAACTCGAGCCTCGGCGAGAAGCTGCAGGACGCCCTGCCACTTGCTCATGTCGTCAAGACCATGAACACGGCGGCCATGGTGATCATGACCAACCCCGCGGCGCTCGGACAGAGCAGCGTCTTCGTGTGCGGCGACGACGAAACAGCAAAGGCCACCGTCTCGGCGCTGCTGCACGACCTCGGCTGGGCCACGGACTCGGTTGTCGACCTCGGCAGCATCCAATCCGCCCGGGGAACAGAGCACTACTTCCTGCTGTTCGCAGCGTGATGCAGCACGAGAAGTCGCCGAACTTCAACATCCGCGTCGTGCGCTGATTCCCTCGGGATCAGCGCAGCGTCACCGTCACCTCCTGACCGAGCGTCGCCGCCGCCACCCGCGCGGCCACCGGTCCGGGAAGGGCCACCAGGACCACCGGTCCGGCGCCGGTGCGCTCGGTCGCGGGCAGGACGTCGAGCACGACGGCCCGCTCGGCGAGCACGATTGCGGGCTCACCCGCGTCGCCGGGGGCGGACGCGGGCCCCGCCCCGACCACGTCGATCTGCGCGCCCGGGCGCAGCAGGACCGCGACGGCGGCGTCGGCGAGCCGGACCGGGACCCCGGCCGCGTCCGCCGTCCCGGCGGCCGCGATCGCCGCCTCCCGCCCCACCAGCCGGACGTCGGTGAGGATCTCGCTGGTGCGCACCGGACCGACGGGACGGCGCCCGAGCACGGCCCCGACGTCGGCGACCGCGCCCTTGGGCACCACCGCGGTGTCGACCGGGCGCAGCTCGACGTCCACCGGACCGAGGACGGTCCCCGGCGCCAGGTCGGCCCGCGCGATCACCACGCGCGCGACGGGAGGACCGGCGGCCGGGCGGAGCGCGAGCACGACCGCCAGCAGCACCAGTGCCGCCGCGACGGTACGGCGGATGGCGAGCCCGCGGCGCCAGCCCGACCACCGACCCGACAACCGCTGCCGTGCCGACCACCGCTGCCGTGCCGACCACCGCGGTCGACGAGCGCGCTCCAGGACTCCCACGGAGCCGACGTTAGGACCGGCGGTGCCGGCGACCACGTCGTGCGCCGGACGGCTGTGGATGGATCCGGGCCCCTCGACACCCTGGGGACGGGCGGCCGTGCACTTGGCGGGTAGTTTTCGGCCAGCGATCCGACGAGGAGAGGGCTCCGCCCGACATGGCCGTGGTGCTCGTCCTCTTCGGAGCGATCGGCAACGCACTGGCGCTCGTGCTGCAGCGCAAGGCCGCGCAGGACAGCGCGCGGCGGCGGGGCCGCGCGGCCGGTTCGCTGCGCGACATGGTCCATCGCCCCGCATGGCTCGGCGGCACCGCGATCTTCGCCGTCGCCCTGACGCTGCAGGCCCTCGCACTGAGCCAGGGCTCGGTGGCGCTCGTCCAGCCGGTCCTGGTGATGGAGCTCCCGTTCACCCTGTTGCTGGGCTGGTGGATCCTCGGCGGCCCGCTGCGCGGATACGAGTGGTTCTGCGTGGCGACGTTGGCCGTGGGGCTGGTCATCCTTCTTGCGTCGCTGCGGCCCCACGGTGGTGCGGCGCTCGAGACCAGCACCGTCGTGTGGGTGCTCGGAACGGTGGTCACGCTGACCGCGGTCGGTCTCGCCGTCTACGCCGGGCGCCGGTCGGGGCCGGTCGGCCGCGCCGGGCTGTACGGGGTCGCCGCGGGGATCGGGTCGGGCTTCGTCGCGGTGATCGTCAAGGCGATGGCCGACGCCCTCGAGCGTGGCGGGCTCGCCGACGTCGTCGGCACCTGGCAGACCTACCTCTTGCTCCCGGTCGCGCCGATCGCGTTCATCACGCTGCAGAACGCGCTGCGCGCGGGGCGCCTGCTCGCGTCCCAGCCGGGTCTGACGCTGGGCAACCCGCTCCTCGCGTCGCTCTGGGGCGTCGGCATCCTCGGCGAGGAGGTCAGCGGCGGGTTCGCACTGCTCGGGGGCCTCCTCGGGGCCGTGCTGCTCTCTGCGGGCGTGGTGCTGCTGTCCCGCTCACCGTTGCTGGCCGCGCAGGAGGGAGCCGTCGCCGGAGCGGCGTCGACCCGGAGGAGGACGCCGCGGGTCGTGTGACGCCCGCGCACCGATCACCGCCTCTCAGGACCCCGTCTTGGCGGTCGACCCGGAGGAGGACGCCCCAGCGCTCGACGACTTGGCGCTCGACGACTTGGTGTCCGGCGACTTGGTGTCCGGCGACTTGGTGTCCGGCGACTTGGTGTCCGGTGACTTGGTGTCCGGTGACTTGGTGTCCGAGGACTCCGACGACGTCGCGTCGGAACCCGAGGACTCGCCGGACCCGCCCTCGGAGGCCCCGGCGCTCGTCGACGCTTCGGGGCGGCTGTCGTTGCGGTAGAAGCCGCTGCCCTTGAACACGATCCCGACCGAGGAGAAGACCTTCCGGAGGCGTCCCCCGCAGACGGGGCACTCCGTCAGCGACGGGTCGCTGAACGCCTGGACCTGCTCGAAACGGTGGTCGCAGGCGGTGCAGGCGTAGGGATAGGTCGGCACGAGCTCTCCTTCGTCGTCCGCACCCGCACAGGACGACACCTGCGGGGGCCTCGATCTCCGCCGCGGAGTGTAGCTGGCACTCTCCGCACTCGAGTGCCAACGGCGTCGACGGTCAGGGTGTTCCGGGGCCGACGGCGAGGACGCCCCCTCGGGGACGCCACACCGCGTGCACCCGCACGTCGTGGGGTTCGACGGGCAGCGGGTCGACCAGCTCGTCGTCGTACACCAGGGCAATCAGGCGAGCACCCGCGGCGAGCGGCAGCGACCGGTCGTAGTGCCCGCCCCCGCGGCCCAGGCGTGTCCCGGACCGGTCGGCGGCGAGGGCCGGGACCACCACGACGTCGGCCTCGCCCACGACGTGCGGCCCGAGCCGTTCGCCGGCGGGCTCGACGAGGCCGAACGGTCCGGGGACGAGGTCGCCCGGGTCCCGGTACTCGGCCCAGTCCAACGGGGCGTCCCCGACGGTGACGGGCAGGAGGACCCGGTGCCCGAGGGCCCGCGCCGCGTCGAGCAGCGGCACCGCCCCGTCGGGGGCGCGACCGGGCTCGGACCCGGCCGGGACGTGCAGGCACACCGCACCGGCCACCGCGTCGAGGACCCCGGGCAGCCCCGCAGCCAGGGCCGCGGCGCCAGCGGACCGGTCGGCGTCGGAGCGCACCCGACGCCGCCGCAGGAGCTCCCGGCGCCGGTCCGCCTTGCGCTGGGGGATCACGGGGAGCCGGTCACGACCTCGTCGTCGGCGACGTGGCGGGGCCCGGCGATGCGGACCGCCCCGTCGATCGTCACCCGCGCGCCGAAGGTGACGTCACCGTTCACCTCGAGGCTCTCGCAGTGCCGCAGCGACGGTGGGCCCGCGGGGAAGCGGGCCTCGAAGTCGCGGACGAGCGTGAAGTGTTCGCGGTCGAGCGCGATCCGTGGCGGCGTCGAGGTGCGGGGCAGCATCTCGCCGGAGTCGGAGAGCTCGTAGAGGTCCGACCGGCTCACGAGGAGGTCGTCGGTTGTCTTCACCGGGGCGAACCGGTGGCGCGGCACCTCGATCGCGCGCGCCCCCTCGATCGAGCTGATGGCCGCTCCCATGGCCGTCTCGAGCTGGAGGACCGGCGTGGAGGACGGGTCGGAGGGGTCGACCGTCTTACGGTTGACGATGAGGGGGAGCTCGGGGGCGGCGGGGTCGTCGTCCTGGAGCTTGCGCAGCATCTCGAGGTCGAGCCACAGGTTGTTGGTGTTGAAGTAGCGCCACCGGGCGACGTCGCCGAAGGAGTGGTCCCCCGGGGGGACCTGCGCGGACTCCCGCAGGACGATCTGGGAGTCGCGGCGCGCGAGGTGTCCGCCCTTGCGGTCCATCGCCGTCCCCCGCACGACCTCGAGGCAGAACGGTACGTCCGCCTCGGCCAGCCAGGACGCGATGCGGACGTCGGGCCCGGCGCCGAGGTTGTCGGCGTTCGACACGAAGCACCAGCGGACGCCCTCGGCGAGCAGCATCTCGCGCATCCCGGTCGCGGCGAGCGAGGCGTAGAGGTCGCCGTGACCCGACGGGCACCACTCCAGCTCCGGCGCCACGTCCCACGTCACGGGCTGGTGGTCGTCGGCGCGCAGCTTGGGCTCCCAGCCCTGCAGGAAGTCGGGAGGCAGTCCCTCGGTCGCCAGCCCATCGTAGGCCCCGAGCGCGGCCAGCGACGGCCCCCGGGTCGACGCGGAGTTCATGAGCACGAGGGGCAGCCGCGCGTCGAAGCGGCGTCGCATCGCCGTCGTCTGCAGGGCCAGGACGTCGAGGAAGCTGCGGCCCGGCTTCACCTCGAGCAGCGATTTCGGCCCGTCGAGACCCATGCTCGTGCCCAGCCCGCCGTTCACCTTGATCACGGCGAGGCGGTCGAGCACGTCGCGCGCCCGGTCGGCGTCGGGCTCGGGGAGGTCGTCGAGCCGGGGCAGGTCCTCGACGGGCTCGAGCTCGTCTCCGGGCAGGAGAATCCGGGCGTCCCCGGTGAGCTGATCCAGACGACGGCCGAACGCCGCGAGCTCGGCCGGGTGCGCGCCCCGGGCCTCCATCTTTGCGACGGCCGCCTCGGTGGCGGCGGCCCGAGGGGTATGCATCCGAGAGGTGCTCCTTGACGGCGGGGGCGGTGGAGGCCGTCACGGTACGACGCGGGTGCGGCCCACCCGGACGCGGGCGCGTCGCTGCGACCGCACCGGGACGGCCGTAGCAGGATGGGGACGTGAGGACCGTCGATGCGCAGCTCCGCCGCGTGCTCGACGCCGCGGTCCGCCCGGCTCCGGTCCGCGTGCCGATCTCCGCCGCCCAGGGGCTGCCCTGCGCGGAGGAGGTGCTCGCCGACCGGGCGTTGCCCGGGTTCGACCAGGCCGCCGTGGACGGGTTCGCCGTCCGCAGCGTCGACGTGCGTGGCGCGATCGACGGGCCCGTCGTGCTGCCCGTCGTGGGCGACGTCGCCGTCGGGTCCCGGCAGGCGACGCGGCTCTCGCCCGGCCAGGCGGTCCGCGTCGCCGCGGGCGCCCCGATGCCGACGCTCGCCGACGCCGTCGTCCCGCTCGAGGGCGTCGCCGAGGGCGGGAGCGACCCCGCCGGTCGTCCCCGGTCGCGGGCCACGGTTAAGCACCCCGTCCCGTCCGCGGCGTTCGTCCGCCGGACCGGCGAGGACGTGACCCCGGGCGACGTCGTGGTCCGGCGCGGCGCGGTCCTCGGACCGGCGCAGGTCGGGCTGCTCGCCGCGGTGGGGCGGTCGAACGTCCTCGTCCACCCGCGCCCGCGGCTCTCGGTGATCGCGGTCGGTGACGAGCTCGTCGACCTCGACCGGACGCCGGCCCCCGGCCAGGTGCCCGACGTCAACTCCTACGCGCTCGCCGCCGCCGCCCGCGACGCGGGCGCGGAGGTGACGCGCGTCGGCGGCGTCGGGGGAGACGCCGCCCGGGTGCGCGCGGCGGTCGAGGCCCGGCTCCCGATCGCCGAGATCATCGTCGTGGTCGGGGGCGTCGGCGGACGGCTCGGCGACGAGGTGCGCGACGCCCTGGGCGCCCTCGGTCCGCTGGACACCACGCGGGTTGCGATGCATCCGGGGTCCGCGCAGGGGTTCGGGCGGCTCGGGGCCGAGGAGGTGCCGACCTTCCTCCTGCCCGCGCACCCGGTGTCGGCGCTGGTGGCGTTCGAGGTGCTCGTCCGCCCGCTGATCCGCCTCGCCCTCGGCAAGTCCGACCTGCACCGGCGGGAGGTGACGGCCACGCTGCTCTCGCCCGTGTCCTCGCCGCCCGGGCGCCGCAGCTACGTGCGCGGGCAGCTGCTCCGGGACCGCACGAGCCGCGAGTACCTCGCTCAGCCGCTGGGCACCTCCGGCCCGCACCAGCTCTCGTCGCTCGCCGACGCGAACGCCCTCATCGTGATCGACGAGGGGACCACCGAGGCCGGGATGGACGCCGCGGTCCGCGTCGCGTTCCTCGCACCCCACTCGTGAGCCGGGCACCGCCGTCGTGGGGCACGCGACACCCCGCCCCGCGGGCCGGCACCCCGGCTGGCCCGCCCGCACCCGTGAGCTCCGGGTCCCCGCGGGCGTCGTCGGGCTGCGCCCGGTGCGGTTCCGGGACGGGCGGGCGTGGTCGCGGATGCGGCTGCGCGACGAGGACCACCTGAGCCCCTGGGAGCCCGTGCCGCCCGGTCGGTGGTCGGAGCAGAACGCGCTCGTCGAATGGCCGGGACGGTGGAGCGCGCTACGGGCGGCGGCCCGGGCCGGCGCCGCCCTGCCCTTCACGATCACCGTCGACGGGGTCTTCGCGGGTCAGCTCGTCGTCGGGGGCGTGTCGCGGGAGCCGCTGCTGTCGGGCTACGTGGGGTACTGGGTCGGCTCCGAGGTCGCCGGCGGCGGCGTGACGACGGCGGCCGTCGCCCTCGCCGTCGACCACTGCTTCGGCCGCGCCGGACTGCACCGCCTGGAGGCGACGGTCCGCCCGGAGAACGTCGCGAGTCTGCGCGTGCTCGAGAAGCTGGGGTTCCGCGAGGAGGGGCTGCTGCGGCGCTACCTGGAGGTCGCGGGGAACTGGCGCGACCACCTCCTGTTCGCCGTCACCACCGAGGACGTGCTGCCCGACGGTCTCGTCGCCCGGCTCTGCCGGTCGGGTCGCGCCACCCGCGCCTGACACCCACACGGTCGCGCGCCGGACCGGAAACGCCATTCGGTCGAGTGCACACGGCGTGTCGCCCGAGCAGGAGGTATCCCTCCATGGAGTGTTCCGATCACGGCTCGAACACGACACGCCGTGGTGCGTGCGGGGCGGATGGGGCCCATGTGACTAGCGTGATCCCATGCCGAGCTCGTTGGTGGTCACTGCTCTCATCGTGGCCTGGCTCGTCGTGCTCGTCCCCGTGGTGGCACGCCGCCGCCAGCTCGTCCCCCGGCCCGCCGAGGCCGATCTGTGCTCGAGGGTGCTCCGCCGGTCCGGCGGCCCCGCGTCGATGGAGGTCGTCGTGTCCGGAAACACCTCACCCGCCCGTTCCCTGCGTGGGGGCGGAGGGACGGCCGTGGCCGATCGGGTCGATCGAGCGGACCGGGCCGTCGAGCCCGAGATCGCCGACGAGCTCGACGAGCTCGACGAGCTCGACGAGTACTCGGGGCTCGACGAGCACTCCGGCCTCGACGACCGTGACGATGACCCCGACGAGGACGGCGACGAGACCGGACCCGCGGCCGCCGGGCCCTCCTCGCGGCGCCCGTTCCGCCCCGGTCGGGGCGGCTTCGACCCGGAGGCCGCGATCGCCGCCGCCGACGCCCGCTACGCCTTCCGTCGCCGGGTGGCCGTCGGGCTCATCGCCGTCGCGGTCCTGTCCGCCGTGGCCGCGCTCGCCATCGCGTCGGCGTTTTGGTGGCTGCACGTGCTGACCGACGTCGTGCTCGTCGCCTACCTGGTGTTCCTGCGCCGCCAGACGCGCATCGAGGAGGAGATCCGGGAGCGGCGTCTTGCGCGTCTCACCGGAGAGCGACGTGCCCTCGAGGCGCGCCGGGCGCGCCAGGCCGACCACGACCGCCGTCTCGCCGACACCGACGAGTGGGGGGCCTGGGACGGCGAGCACGAGGACGACGGCTACTACGACAACGAGGACGGCGAGGTGCTCGGCCTCGACGACGACGAGCTCGTGGTGGCCGCCGAAGCGTCCCCGCGCTCGACCTCCCCGCGGTGGGCGGCCCCGCGCACCCCGGCGCGGCCGCTCCCGGAGGGTCTCGAACTGGTCGAGGACTCCGACGACGACCCGGCCTTCCATGACCTCGACGCCGACCGCGTCCCCGCCTACCGGCGCGCCGCGGGCGCCTGAGGGGTCGTCCTGCCCGTCTCCGCGCGGTTGCTAGGGTGGCGACCGCATCAGGGGCTGTGGCGCAGTTGGTAGCGCGACTCGTTCGCATCGAGTAGGTCAGGGGTTCGATTCCCCTCAGCTCCACGTGTGTGCGGGCCCGTCGGGATCAGCGCCAGGACGGGAGCCAGAGTTCCGCGTTCCACCGCGACGCCGTGATGGACGCACCGACGAGGATCGGCCACAGCCACACGAAGTTGGCCACCACCACCCCGGTATAGAGCGCGACGACGAGCCGGCCGGTCGAGCGACGTTCCTCGCCGGCGCCGCGACGGCCCAGGATCTCCCCCAGGACCAGCACGACCGCGAGCACGAGGAACGGCACCACCGGCGCCATGTAGAAGAAGTACATCTGCCGGTCGAGGTTGGTGAACCAGGGCAGGAAACCCGCGGCGTACCCGACGAGGACGACGGCGTAGCGCCAGTCGGCGCGCGTGAGGACGCGCCAGACGCTCCAGCCCAGCACCGGCAACGCGGTCCACCACAGCGCCGGCGTGCCGAGGAGCATGATCGCGCCGACGCAGTCGTTGGTGCCGCAGCCGGGCGCGCCCTGCCCCGACTCGTAGTAGTAGAGCATCGGGCGCAGCCCCATCGGCCACGTCCAGGGCTTGGACTCCCACGGGTGCGGGTTGCCGCGCGGGGTGTCGAGGGTGGCGTGGAACTCCAGCACCTTGCCGCTGTAGTAGGCGAGACCCCGCAGCCAGTCAGGCAGGAAGCCGAGGGCGCCGTCGGCGGTGAGCTGCTGCCCGACGGCGTGCCGGTCGGTGCCGGTCTCGCTCGCGATCCACGGTATCCACGTCGCCAGGTAGATCAGCACCGGCACGGCGAACAGCGCCCAGGCCACCGGCGCCACGTCGCGCACCAGCGTCCCCACGAACGGGCGCGTCACCCCGGCCGTGCGCCGCGCGGCGGCGTCGAGAGCCAGCACGAGCGCCGCGAAGAACACGATGTAGTACAGGCCGGACCACTTGCTCGCGAGCGCCAGGCCGATGCCGGCGCCCGCGGCGAAGCGCCACCAGCGCACGCCGAGCCGCGGACCCCACACCGAGTCGGTGATCCGCCCCTCGGCCACCACGGTGGCCATCCGTGACCGCACGTCGTCGCGGTCGACGAGGATCGCCGCGAACGCCGCCACCACGAACAGGGCCGGGAAGACGTCGATCATGGCCATGCGGGCGGTCACATGGCTCATGCCGTCGGCGATGAGCAGCACCCCGGCGAGCGCGCCGAGCAGCGTCGAACGCGTGAGCCGGCGGGCGGCGCGGACGACCACGAGCACCAGCAGCGTCCCCGCGAGGGCAGAGATCACCCGCCAGCCGACGGGGTCGTACCCGAAGATTCCCTGCCCGATCGCCATGAGCTGCTTCGACAGCGGCGGGTGGACCACCAGCTCGTAGCCGGGGTTGTCCTCGTACCCGCCGTTGCGCAGCACCTGCCAGGTCTGCGGGACGTAGTGCTTCTCGTCGAAGACCGGGGTGCCCTTGTCGGTGGGGAAGCCGAGGTCCCAGAAGCGCACGACCCCGGCGAGGACGGTCAGGCCCAGCGCGACGAGCCAGCCCTGCAGCCGGTCGGTGGGCATGGGCCGGCCGAGGAGGGCGGCGACGGTGCGTTCGCGGGGGGCGCCGCCGGAGCTCGAGCGGGGGCCGAGGGCGTCGCGACGATGCGCGGGCGGGGTTTCCGCTCGCAGGTCGGCGCCGGTGGGGGTGAGCGTGCTGCCGACCGTCACGGGAGCGATCGTAAGGTCTCCACCGTGGCGACGGAGCGGGAGCAAGGAGTCCTCTGGCTCGCCGCCACTCCTCTCGGCGATCCCGGCGACGCCTCCGCGCGCCTGCGCGACGCGCTCGCCACCGCGGACGTGGTGGCCGCCGAGGACACCCGCAGGCTCGCCCGCCTCGCCTCCGCCCTCGGCGTCACCGTCGGCGGCCCGGTGGTCAGCTTCTACGAGGACGTGGAGCGGGCCCGGATTCCGCGGTTGCTGGAGGCCTTGCGCGACGGCCGGAGCGTGCTCGTGGTCTCCGACGCCGGGATGCCCGCCGTGTCCGACCCCGGCTACCGGCTCGTCGCGGCGTGCGTCGCCGAGGGACTCGCGGTGCGGTGCCTGCCCGGTCCCTCGGCGGTCCTCGCCGCCCTCGCGGTCTCCGGGCTGCCCACCGACCGGTTCTGCTTCGAGGGCTTCGCGCCCCGCGCCGGCGGCCGGCGTCGTTCGTGGCTCGCGACGCTCGCGGCCGAGGAGCGCACCGTCGTCTTCTTCGAGTCGCCGCGGCGCCTCGCGTCCCTGCTGACGATGGCCGTGCAGGTGCTCGGAGCGGAGCGCGGAGGCGCGGTGTGCCGGGAGCTGACCAAGACCCACGAAGAGGTCGTGCGCGGTCCGCTCGGCGAGCTCGCGGCGTGGGCGGCGGACCGCGACGTGCTCGGGGAGGTCACCGTCGTCCTCGCCGGCGCTGCGCTCGTCCCGCCCGAGCCCGAGAACCTCGCGGCGGAGGTCCTCGGGCTCGTCGCGGACGGGCGCCGTCTCAAGGACGCCGCGGGCGAGGTCGCCACCGCCCACGGCGTCTCACGCAACGCCCTCTACGAGGCGGCGCTGCGGGCCCGCGGGTGATCACACGGGTGATCACATGGTGACGACGAGCTTCCCGGCGACGCGGCCGGTCTCGTTGTCGGCCTGGGCCCGCGCGGCGTCGTCGAGCGGGTAGGTCGTGATCGTCGGCAGGGAGAGCCGCCCGTCGGCGACGAGCGCGACGGCCTCGGCCAGCGCCCCGGCGACGTTCTCGGCGTCGCCGCCCCCGGTGAAGCGGACGCCGTGCTCGCCCGCCGAGGGGTCCGCGATCGTGAGGACGCGGTCGGCGGACCCGGTCAGCTCGATCAGGTCCGGGAGCGACCCCTTGCCCGCGGTGTCGAGGGCCGCGTCGACGGTTCCGCCCGGTGCGACCGCGCGGACCCGGTCGGCGAGCCCGGGCCCGTAGACGACGGGGATCGCGCCGAGTGCCCGGACGTCGTCCTGATGCGCCTCGCTCGCCGAGCCGATCACGGTGACGCCGCGGGCGAGGGCGAGCTGCACGACCATGGTCCCGACACCGCCGGACGCGCCGCCGACGAGGAGCGTCTTGCCCCGATGGTCCGGCTCCGCTCCGCTCCGCGTCCCGCCTTGATGGTCGCCCTCACCGAGCCCGAGCAGGTGCAGGGTGCGGTACGCGGTGGTCGCGATGACCGGCAGCGACGCCGCGGCCTCCCAGGACACCGACGGCGGCTTCACCATCAGGGCGTCGGCCCGGGTGACGATGCGCTCGGCGAAGGCACCGCCGTGGGCCTGACCCAGCACCTCCTGGCCCACCTGCAGGTCGGTCACGCCCGACCCGACCTCCTCGACCACGCCGGCCATGTCCATGCCGGTCACGGTGGGCGCGTCGGGGGCGTCGGCGGAGGCCATCGCCCCCCGACGGATCTTCCAGTCGACGGGGTTCACCGACGCGGCGCGCACGGCCACCCGGACCTCGCCCGCTCCCGGCCTCGGGTCCTCGCGGTCCACGATCTCGAGGACCTCGGGCCCGCCGTAGCGGCGGTACTGCACAGCTCGTGATGTCATGCCCCGACCAACACCACGACGGCGCGCCCCATGCCGGGCGTGATCTTCGTGCAGTATCGCCGTGACGAGGCGGCGGAGCAGCTCCCCGGTCTCCGCGGCGGCGGCGTGCACGGCGTCGAGGACCGCGCGGTGGTCGATCGCGTCCGCGGTGGTCCCCGCGGCCGGGTTCGACACCAGCGCGATGCCCACGACCCGGGCCCCCACCGCCCGTGCCGCGATCGTCTCCAGGACCGTGGACATGCCCACGAGGTCCGCGCCCAGCGTCCGCAGCATCCGGATCTCGGCCGGCGTCTCGAAGTGCGGTCCGACGACCCCGGCGTAGACGCCCTCCACCAGCGCCGGGTCGAGCTCGCGGGCGAGGGCGCGCAGGTGCGGGTCGTAGGCGTCGGTGAGGTCGACGAACGCGGGCCCGACCAAGGGGGAGCGCGCGGTGAGGTTGACGTGGTCGGCGATGAGCACCGGCTGCCCCACCGCGTAGGACGGGTCGATCCCGCCGGCGGCGTTGGTGAGCACGACGGTGCCCGCGCCCGCGGCGCAGGCCGTCCGCACCGCGTGCACCGCCTGCATCTCGCCGTGGCCCTCGTAGAGGTGGGTGCGTCCGAGGAGGACGAGCACCCGCCCGCCGGCGAGCTCCACCGACCGCGCGGTGCCCTTGTGGTCGGGGGCCCCGAGCGGGGTGAAGCCGGGGAGCTCCGCGACCGGGATCTCGACCTCGGCGCGCCCCAGGGCGTCGGCGGCCGGACCCCAGCCCGACCCGAGGACGACCGCGACGTCGTGCCGCGCGACGCCGGTTCGGCGGCTCAGCTCCACGGCGGCCGCCGCCGCTGCGCCCTCGGGGTCGGCGGCAGGGGTGGGCGGCGGGGTCGGCACCGGCGCAGCCTACGGGCGAGTGGTGCGCACGAGGACGTCGCCGGCGACGACCTGGTCGACCCCCACGAGCACGACACCCGTCGCGGAGGGGTCGCCCAGCCAGCGGACCAGCGTGTAGCCGCCGACCGCGCCGAGGAGGGCGAGGACGACGACGAGGACCGCGACGGCGACGGTGATCCGCCGGTCCCCGTGCTCCGGAGCACCCGCACGGGTGGAGAACGGCAGCGGTCCGGGGTCGGCCGCGAGCGACTGGCTCACCGACGCCGGCTCCGGTCGCGGCGGCCCGGGTGCGGGGGACGCCGCCGGGACGGTCGGCGGGCTCGGCGGCGGCCAGGGGGCCGCGGGTGTGCGGGGCGGCGGGGCCACCTGGCGGGGGAGCCGCGATCGCGGGACACGGCGCGTCGGGCCGTCCGTCGACACCTGCGGGGTCACCGTGGTCGTCGCCGACGCTGACGCCGCCGCGGGTGTCGGAACGACCCGAGTGGCCGACGCCGAGTCCTCCGTGCCGGCCGGGTCTGCGGGGTCCGCCGAGGGACCGGTGTCGGGGTCGGGGTCGGGGTCGGTGTCGGTGTCGGGGTCGGGGTCGGGGGGATCCTCCGCGGTGGCCGGTTCGCCGGGTGTCTCGTCGTCCTCCGCCTCGGCCTCGGCCTCGGCCTCGGCGTCCGCGTCCGCGGCGTCGTCGTCGGCCGGCTCGTCGGGGTCCGGCTCTTGGCGTCGTGCCTCATCGTCCGGTTCGGTGGCCTGTTCGGCGGGGTCGTCGACCTCGCCGTCTCCGAGGTCCCCGCCCTCCGGGGCCGCCGCGTCGGGAACCTCCTCGACGCCGGGTTCTCGAGCGTCGTCGGGTCCCGGGTCCTCGGCGGTCTCGGGGAGCGCGTCGGGCGAGGCGGCCGTCGCGGGCCCGGGGTCCGAGGACGGTGCCGCGTCCTCGGCGGCGTCCGGGAGCGGGTGGGTCCGGGGGATCGGGATGAGTCCGGAGTTGTCGGACCCGGTCGGGCCGGGCGCGGCGATCCGTCCGCCCGGTGGGGGCGGGGAGACGACGGCGTCCTCGGGTCGTGGGAGCATCGGTCGTAGGCGGCGCCGGACCGCGGGGAGCGGCATCCGCAGGGCCGGGTCCTTGACCATGAGGCCGCGGATGACGTCGACGACCGGTCCCTGTCCCGACGGTACGGGGACCTCGCTGTGCACGACCGCCGACACCGTGGACACCGGGTCGCCTCCGTCGTAGGGCGGGCGCCCCTCGATGCAGGCGAAGAGCGTGGCCCCGAGCCCCCACAGGTCGGCCGCCGGGCCGACACCGCGTCCCATCGCGACCTCGGGCGCGATGTAGGGCGGTGAGCCGAGGACGGTGCCCGTCTGCGTCATCGACGATTCGGCGGCGTTGCGCGCGATCCCGAAGTCGGTGAGCTTGATCTGCCCGGGACCGCCGATGAGCACGTTGCCGGGCTTGACGTCGCGGTGGGTGATGCCCGCGCGGTGGGCGGTGATCAGCGCCGACGCCACCGCCGACCCGATCTCCGCCGCCTCGACGTGGGTCAGCGTACCGCGCTCGATGATGTAGGCGGCGAGGCTGCGGGAGGGCAGCAGCTCCATCACGACGTACGGCTCGGAGGCGACCTCGACGACGTCGTACAGCGTGACGACGTTGGGGTGGCTGAGCATGGCCGTCGCGCGGGCCTCGCGAAGGGTGCGTTCCCGCACGATGGCCCGCTCGCCGACCGGGACGAGCGAGAGCCGAACCTCCTTCACGGCGACCGGCCGGTGCAGCACCTCGTCGTAGGCCCGCCACACCGTGCCCATCGCTCCGCGCCCGAGTTCGGCGTCGAGGCGGTACCGCCCGATGATCCGGCGCGGACCCTCGGCGGGGTCGGCGGATCGGCGGGACGTCACGGCCCCATCATGGACCGGAGCCCTCCCGACGCGGTGTCCTCCGTCTGGCGCGTCTCCCGGTCGCCACGCACCGTGCCGGTGACCTGCGTGAACCTGCCGCTCGTCTTGGGTCGCTCGACCGTGTGGCGCCATCCACAGCAGGTCTGCGACCCCTCGGCGCGACGGCACATCGGCGGTAGGGAAGCGGCCATCCGGGGGAGGAATAGTTCTCGGGCAGAGTCGCCGACCGTGCCGGTCAGCGGCACGAGGAGGTGGACCGGTGACTGTGGTGGGAACGCGATCCCACGGGTCATTCCCGGGTTCCGCGGGAGTGGCGGACCCCCGGGGCCCGTCGGACTCCGTGGTCGACTTCGGCGCGGGTCTCGGTCCGAAGTGGCTCGAGGGCTGGCTCGCCGCCCGTCGGGACGACGTCGTTGCCTGGCGGCGCGCGCTGCACGCCCGCCCCGAGCTCGCGCGGCGCGAGCACGAGACCACGGCCCTCTGCGCGCGGGTGCTCGAGTCCGCCGGCCTGCGCCCCCGGCTGCTCCCGGGCACGGGGCTGATCTGTGACGTCGGTGAGGGCTCGCGCTCCGTGGCCCTGCGCGCGGACCTCGACGCGCTTCCGCTCGTGGAGCAGGCCGACCTCCCGTTCGCCTCCCGGACCCCCGGCGTGGCGCACCTGTGCGGGCACGACGCGCACGCGGCGATGCTGCTCGGCGCCGCGCTGGCCCTCGCGTCCGCACCACGGCTCCCCGGCCGGGTCCGGCTGATCTTCCAGCCGGCCGAGGAGGTCCAGCCCGGGGGCGCGCTCGACGTCATCTCCGCCGACGGTCTCGACGGCATCGAGCGGATCTTCGCTCTGCACTGCGACCCGCGGCTCGAGGTCGGGTACGTCGGGACCCGCACCGGAGCCATCACCTCGGCCTGCGACATGCTCGAGCTGCGTATGACCTCGCCGGGCGGGCACACGGCGCGCCCGCACCTCACCGCCGACCTCATCCACGCCCTCGGCACCGTAATCACGGGCCTGCCCGACCTCCTCTCCCGCCGCGTCGACCCGCGCTCGGGCACCGTCCTCGTGTGGGGGGCCGTGACCGCGGGTCACGCCGCCAACGCGGTGCCGCAGCTCGGGACCCTCGGAGGGACGCTGCGCACCGCCCAGCATGCGACGTGGAACGAGCTGGAGCCGCTCGTGCGCCAGCTCGTCACGGCGCTGCTCGCGCCCACCGGCGTCGGCTACGTCCTCGAGCACCGGCGCGGGGTGCCCCCGGTCGTCAACGACGCGGTGTCGGCCGGTGTCCTGGCCCGGGCCGCGGAGGCGGCGGGCGGGCCGCAGGCGGCGGTCGGCACCGAGCAGTCCTCGGGCGGCGAGGACTTCGGCTGGTACCTCGAGCACGTGCCCGGGGCGATGGCCCGCCTCGGCGTGTGGCCGGGCCACGGCTCCATGCACGACCTCCACCAGCCGACCTTCGACCTCGACGAGCGTGCCCTGCCCCTCGGCGTCCGCACGCTGGTGCAGACGGCGCTGGAGTCGTTCACCCTCTGACCGGCCGGGGACGCGCCGGTCTGGTCCACGTCTCTCAGCCGACGCTGGGGCCCGGGCCGACCGAGCGGCAGGGGCGCTCGCGCAGCGCCCGGACGTAGTCGTCGGGGGCGCCCGCGCTCTCCGCGGCGTCCGAGAGCACCCCGATGTAGCGCGCCGAGGGAAGCCCACCCTCGTAGGCGTCGAGTACGTAGACCCACGCGAGCTGCGGCCCGTCCATGGTCTGCACGCGCAGCCGCAGCTTCTTGTGCATGCCCAGCTCGCCGCCCTCCCAGCGGTCGAGGCGGTCGACGTCGAGCGGGCTGACGTCGTAGAGCACGACGAACACCCGCGAGCCGGCCTCCTCGACCACGGTCGACAGCGCGCCCTCCCATCCGAGGTCCTCCCCGCCGAAGGTGAGGCGCCAGCCCTCGAGCCACCCGGTCCCCGCCATCGGTGAGTGGGGAGCTCGCTGCATCATCTGTGCGGGGTCCATATTGGATCCGTACGCGGCGTAGAGCGGCACGGCGGACAGGGTAGCCACGAGCGGGAACCGCCGATGTCGGGCACGCCGGTCGGGCGCGGGCCGGGAGGGAGCACCATGACCCGCATCGTCATCCTCGGTGGGGGGCCGGCGGGCTACGAGGCCGCCCTCGTGGCGGCCCAGCACGAGGCCGACGTCACGGTGGTCGAGGAGGACAGCGTCGGCGGCAACTGCGTCGCCTACGACTGCGTGCCGTCCAAGACCTTCATCGCCTCCGCGGGCGTGCGCGCCGGGATCGACGGCAACGCCGAGCTCGGCATCGAGGTCGACGCCGACTCCGCCCGCGTCGACGTGCCCCGCGTGAACAGCCGCGTCCGCGGGCTGGCGCTCGCGCAGTCGGCCGACATCCACTCGACGCTGATGCGGGCGGGGGTCCGCGTCGTCGCCGGCCGCGGCTCTTTCGTGCCGGGGGACCCCGACAGCGCGACCCACGACATCGTCGTCGCCCACCCCGACGGCACGACCGAGACCCGCACCGCCGACGTCGTCCTCGTCGCGACCGGCGCGTCACCGCGTGTGCTCCCCGACGCGCAGCCCGACGGGGAGCGCATCCTCACCTGGCGCCAGATCTACGGCGTCGACGAGCTGCCCGAGCACCTCGTCGTGGTGGGCTCGGGTGTCACCGGCGCGGAGTTCGTCTCGGCCTACGCCGAGCTCGGCGTGCCCGTCACGCTGATCTCGAGCCGGGAGCGTGTGCTGCCGCACGAGGACCCCGACGCCGCCGCGACCCTCGAGGAGGTCTTCACCGAGCGCGGGGTGACCATCGAGCCGCGCTCGCGGGCCGACAAGGTGGTCGCGACCGCGGAGGGCGTGCGGGTGACGCTCTCCGACGGGCGCGAGGTGACCGGGTCGCACGCGCTGATGACCGTGGGGTCGATCCCCAACACCGCGGACGTGGGCTGCGAGTACATCGGGCTCAAGCTGCGGGCGAGCGGGCACATCAGCGTGGATCGGGTCTCCCGCACCGGCGTGCCCGGGGTCTACGCCGCGGGCGACTGCACCGGCCTGCTCCCGCTCGCCTCGGTCGCGGCGATGCAGGGCCGGATCGCGATGTGGCACGCGCTCGGCGAGGGTGTGTCGCCGCTACGGCTCAAGACCGTGGCCTCGGCGGTGTTCACCCGGCCCGAGGTGGCCACGGTGGGCATCGGGCACCGCGAGGTCGAGTCGGGGGAGTTCCGGGCGCGCGAGGTGCTCCTGCCGCTGAGCACCAACCCGCGGGCGAAGATGTCCGCGGTCAGCCGGGGCTTCGTCAAGGTCTTCTGCCGCCCGGCCACCGGTGTGGTGATCGGCGGTGTCGTCGTGGCCCCGGTGGCCAGCGAGCTCGTGCTGCCGCTCGCGATGGCCGTGCAGAACAACCTCACCGTGGACGACCTCGCCCACACCTTCTCGATCTACCCGTCGCTGTCGGGCTCGATCACCGAGGCCGGTCGCCGGCTCATGCAGCACGACGATCTGGACTAGTCAGGCCCAGTCGAAGGTGCGGGTCACCGCCTTGCGCCACTGGTCCATGAGGGCGTCCCGGGTGGCGGGCTCCATGGCGGGCTCCCACGTCTTGTCCATCGCCCAGTTCGCGCGGATGTCGTCCTCGGACTCCCAGAAGCCGACGGCGAGCCCCGCCGCGTAGGCGGCGCCGAGCGCGGTGGTCTCCGCGACCGTGGGGCGGATGACCGGGACGTCGAGGATGTCGGCCTGGAACTGCATGAGGATCTCGTTGCCGACCATCCCGCCGTCGACCTTGAGCGCGGTGAGCGGGACCCCGGAGTCGGCGTTCATCGCGTCGATGACCTCGCGGGTCTGGAACGCGGTGGCCTCCAGCACGGCGCGGGCGATGTGGTTCCGGTTGACGTAGCGGGTGAGTCCGACGATCACCCCGCGGGCGTCGGAGCGCCAGTGCGGGGCGAAGAGCCCAGAGAACGCGGGGACGACGTAGGCGCCGCCGTTGTCGTCGACCTGCTTCGCGAGCGTCTCCACCTCGGGGGCCGAGGAGATCATCCCGAGGTTGTCGCGCAGCCACTGCACCAGCGAGCCGGTGACCGCGATCGATCCCTCCAGCGCGTACACCGGGGCGGCGTCACCGATCTTGTAGCAGACCGTGGTGAGCAGCCCGTTGTTCGACTCGACCTTCTCGGTCCCGGTGTTGAGCAGCACGAAGTTGCCGGTGCCGTAGGTGTTCTTGGCCTCGCCGACCTCCAGGCACGCCTGCCCGAACGTCGCTGCCTGCTGGTCGCCGAGGATCCCGGCGACTCCGACGCCGGAGAACGTGCCGCGCGCGCGGATCGTGCCGTAGACCTCGGACGAGGACCGGATCTCGGGGAGCATCGACATCGGCACCCCGATCTCGGAGCAGAGCTCGGGGTCCCACTCGAGGGTGTCGATGTTCATCAGCAGGGTGCGCGAGGCGTTCGTCGGGTCGGTGACGTGCAGCCCGCCGTCGGTGCCGCCGGTGGCGTGGTAGAGCACCCAGGTGTCCATGGTCCCGAAGGCGAGCTCGCCGCGTTCGGCGCGCTCCCGGGCGCCGTCGACGTTGTCGAGGATCCAGCGCGCCTTGGGTCCGGCGAAGTAGGTGGCGAGCGGCAGCCCGGTCTTCGCCCGGTAGCGCTCGGCCCCGCCGCCGAGAGCGCCGAGCTCGTCGCAGATGGCCTGGGTGCGGGTGTCCTGCCAGACGATGGCGTGGTGGATCGGCTCCCCGGTGGCGCGGTCCCACACGACGGTGGTCTCACGCTGGTTGGTGATCCCGACCGCGGCGATCGAGGAGGCGTCGAGGTCGGCGCGGGCCAGCGCCCCACCGCAGACCTGCCGGGTGTTGGCCCAGATCTCCGCGGCATCGTGCTCGACCCACCCCGAGCGTGGGAAGATCTGTTCGTGCTCGCGCTGCTCCACGGCCACCACCGAGCCGGCGTGGTCGAAGATCATGCATCGGGTCGAGGTGGTGCCCTGGTCGATCGCCGCGACGTACTGGGTCATCTTCGTGGGCTCCTCGGAACGACGGACGGGTCAGCTGCTGGCGGGCAGGACGAGGGACAGCAACCCGGCGAGCGACGCGCCCACCAGGGGCCCGAACAGCGGCACCCAGGCGTAGCCCCACCGCGGGCTGCCCTTACCCCGGATCGGCAGGATCGTGTAGGCCAGGCGCGGGCCGAGGTCGCGGGCGGGGTTGATGGCGTACCCGGTCGGACCGCCGAGCGAGGCCCCGATGCCGAGGACGAGCACCGACACCGCCGCGTAGTTCGCCGGCGACTGGTAGGGGCTCTCGAGCAGGAACAGCAGCAGCAGGAACGTCGCGATGAGCTCGGTGACGAAGTTCCACACCGGCCTCATGATCGGCGGGTTGGTCGAGAAGATGTTGAGCGTCCCGGAGTTGTCGGGGTTCGCGTCGAACTGCAGCTTGTAGACCAGCCACGCGAGCACGGCGCCGACGAAGGCGCCCAGGAACTGGCCGATGAAGTAGAAGGGGACCTTCGCCCACGCCACCTTCCCGGCGATGGCGAGCCCGAGGGTGACCGCGGGGTTGATGTGACCGCTCGTGGCCTGCGCGATGCTCGCGCCGGCGAACACGGCGACACCCCACCCGATGGAGATGAGGACCCACGACGCCGTGTCGCCGTCGGAGTTGGTGCGTGGCAGCAGCACCGTCGCCACCACCCCGGCGCCGAGCAGGATCAGCGTCGCCGTTCCGAGCAACTCCCAGACGACGATGGCGAGGGCGCTCATGAGGCTCCGATCGACGACGTCGTCGCCGGCTCACCCGGCAGGGCGGGGACGCTAGTAGTGGGCTTCGCCTCGTGTCCATCGGCGCCGGCGCGCGGCGGGCGGAACGACCCGGCTCCGCGAGTAGCGTGGCCGACCGGGGAACCGTCGGTCGTCGCCTCCCGGAGGGGACACGTCGTCACAGGTCACGGTGTTGGGAGGAGGTCCGCGGGTGAACACCACGAGCGAGCAGGAATCCCTCGCGGGGGGCGTGCAGGAGGCCGACGAGCTCGACGCCGTCGTCGAGCCCGCGCGTCTGGGGCCGGCCGAGCGCGAGCGGTCGTGGGAGCGGCTCGGGTCCGAGCAGTTCGACGTCCTCGTGGTCGGGGGCGGCGTGGTGGGCACGGGCGCGGCGCTGGACGCGGCCACCCGCGGCCTGACGGTGGCGCTCGTCGAGGCCCGCGACCTCGCGTCCGGGACGTCGAGCCGGTCCTCGAAACTCTTCCACGGCGGTCTGCGCTACCTCGAGCAGCTCGACTTCGGGCTGGTGCGCGAGGCCCTGTTCGAGCGCGAGCTGAACATGACCCGCCTCGCCCCGCACCTCATCAAGCCGGTGCCGTTCCTCTACCCGCTCACCCACTACGTGTGGGAGCGGCCGTACGTCACCGCCGGCATCACCCTCTACGACACCTTGGGTGGGAAGAGCTCGCTGCCCAAGCAGAAGCAGCTCAGCCGCTCGGGCGCGCTGCGGATGGCTCCCGCGCTCAAGCACGACGCCCTCGTCGGCGCGATCCGGTACTACGACGCCCAGTCCGACGACGCCCGGCACACGATGACGGTCGGGCGCACCGCGGCCCAGTACGGCGCCGTCGTCCGCACCTCCACCCAGGTCGTCGAGTTCCTCCACGACGTCGACCGGGTCGCCGGGGTGACGGTCCGCGACGTCGAGACTTCTCGGGAGGCCGACGTCCGCGCCCACGTCGTCGTCAACTGCACCGGTGTCTGGACCGATCAGATGCAGCACGCTGCGGGCACCCGCGGGCGCTTCCACGTCACGGCGTCCAAGGGCGTCCACTTCCTCGTGGCCCGCGACCGGATCCCGTCGGACGTCGGCATGATCCTGCGGACCGAGACCTCGGTGCTGTTCGTCATCCCGTGGCGCAACCACTGGATCGTCGGCACCACCGACACCGAGTGGAACCTCGACCTCGCGCATCCGGCCGCGACCCGCAAGGACCTCGACTACCTGCTCGAGCACATCAACGCGGTGCTCGTGACGCCGCTGTCGCACGACGACATCGAGGGCGTGTACGCCGGGCTGCGTCCGCTGCTCGCGGGCGAGAGCGAGGAGACCTCGAAGCTCTCCCGCGAGCACGCCGTGTCGCGGGTCATGCCCGGACTCGTCTCCATCGCCGGCGGCAAGTACACGACCTACCGCGTCATGGCCGCCGACGCGGTCGACGCCGCGGCCGAGGACATCCCCGGCCGGGTCGCGCCCTCGGTCACCGACCGTGTCCCGCTGATCGGCGCCGACGGCTACTTCGCGCTGGTCAACCAGGCCGGGCAGCTGGGGAAGCCCTACGGGCTGCACCCGTACCGCGTCCGTCACCTGCTCGACCGGTACGGCTCGCTGCTGCACGGCCTGCTGTCCATGGCCGACGAGGACCCGTCGCTGCTCGAGCCGGTGCCGGCCTCGCCGGATTACCTGCGCGTCGAGATCGCCTACGCCGTCGCCTACGAGGGCGCACTGCACCTCGATGACGTCCTCACCCGCCGTACCCGGATCTCCATCGAGTACGCCCACCGCGGGGCGGACTCGGCGGAGGCCGTCGGGCAGCAGATGGCCGCCCTGCTCGGTTGGAGCGACGAGGAGCGGGACTCCGAGGTCCGCTCGTACGTGGAGCGGGTGGAGGCCGAGCGTCGCTCGCAGACCGTCGACACCGACGCGGAGGCCGACAGGCTGCGCGTCGCGGCGCCCGACCCCCGCGCCGGTCTCACGTCGCTCGCGACCCGCTGACCTCCTCGGTCGGCTGATCGTCCGTCTCGCCCGCGGCGGGTCCGCCCTCGACGGACCGGCCACGGACGAACAGCGCCACGACGACGGCCAGCACACCGAAGCACCCGGCGACCATGAAGGCCGTCCGGATGCCCGCGGCGTCGGGTGCGCCGGCGGCGTTCTCGGCACCGAGCGCCGCGACGGCGATGAACACCGCCGTGCCCGCGGCGCCGGCGAGCTGCTGGAAGGTCGTCAGGATCGCGCTGCCGTGCGAGTACAGCGGGCCCGGCAGCACGGAGAGCGCCTGGGTGAGCAGCGGCGTCATCATCAGCCCCAGCGCGCCCATGAGCAGGACATGTACCCCGATGACCGCCACGAGCGGCGAACCCTCGCCCAGAGCGGCGAACAGCCACAGCGAGGCCGCCATGGCGACGGCCCCGGGGAGGACCAGCGGCCGGGCGCCGAAGCGGTCGAAGAGGCGCCCGACCGGCCGGCCGAGCAGACCGAGGACGAGACCACCCGGCAGCACGGCGAGGCCCGTGGTGAAGGCGTCGACCCGGAGGACGTCCTGCAGGTAGAGCGGGAGGAGCACCGCCCCGGCGCCGATCAGGGACATGAACAGGAGCGCGGAGAGCACGAGCGCCACGACGAAGGAGCGGTGGGCGAAGGGCCGCAGGTCGAGCAGGGCCCGCTCCTCGCGCTGCAGGCTGACCTGCCGCGCCGTGAACTGGGCGAGGGCGAGGACGCCGATCGTGATCGGGAGCCACGGCGGGAGACCGGAGCCGCCCTGCGCGGTCTCACCGATGGCGGAGAAGCCGTAGACGAGGCCCGAGAAGCCGATCGCGGACAGCAGCAGCGAGGCGACGTCGAGCGGCACGGACCGCGTCGTCGACGGAAGCCGCAGCGTCACCGCACCCGTCGTGAGGGCGGCGAGGGCGAGCGGGAGCACGAGCCAGAACATCCACCGCCAGCCCAGCGAGGTGAGGATCGCGCCCGAGATCGTCGGGCCGACGGCGGGAGCGACCGCGATGACGATCGAGATCGTGCCCATCGTCGCGCCGCGACGCTCGAGGGGCACGAGCCTCATCACGGTGGTCATCAGCAGCGGGATCATCACCGCGGTGCCGCAGGCCTGCACGACACGACCGAGCAGCAGGACCGGGAAGCCCGGCGCCAGGGCACAGACGAGGGTGCCGACGCTGAACAGCGTCAGCGAGGCCAGGAAGACCTGGCGTGGCGTGAAGCGCTCGAGCAGGAACCCCGTGGTGGGGATGACCACGGCCATCGTCAAGAGGAACCCGCTGGTGAGCCACTGGACGGTGGACGCGCTGACCGCCAGGTCGACGATGAGGTGCGGCAGCGCCACGCTCATGATCGTCTCGTTGAGGATCATGACGAAGGCGGAGCCGACCAGCAGGCCGATCACCGGTCCCGGGCGCTTCGCGGCGGATGCCGTCGGTGCCGACCCCGTCGAGCGGTCGTCCCGGGTGAACTCGGGCATCGGACAAGGACCTCCTGGAGAGAGAGCGACCGCGTCGGCCGCCGGGCTCGGGCCAGTGCATCATGACCCCGACCCCCGACAGAGCCCATCCGCCCGGGGCGAACGCCCGGGTACCGCACGGCTACCCGGCGCCCCGGTCGTGGCGGTGCCCGAGCCACCCGACCACCGCGAGGATCACGGGGACGAGCAGGAACAACCAGGGGAGACGGAAGCCGGTGGCGGCGACCAGCACGAACACGACCACCGGGGTGAGGGCGGAGACGAGCCCGGCGTGGCGCCCGATCGACGCGCCCGCCGGGCCGACGAGCTCGGGGAGGTCGTCCTCGCCTCGGCCCGACTCGGGGACATCGGCCGGGGACGCGGTCATGGGCGCGGGGGCGGCGCCGGGACGGTCGACGGGGTAGGTCGGGTGCGGCGGGGGCAGGTCGGTGAACAGGGCGTCGAGATCGGAGCGCATCCGCGCGATCGACGCCGCGGCGCTCCGCTCGGCGTACTCCATCGGGTCGAGCCGACCGGCGCGCATGTGCTCGTCGAGGGCGCCCATCGCGAGCTCGCGCTCCCGCGTCCCGACCCGGACCTCACCCATGGCTCCAGGATAGGGACCGACCGCCTCAGCCGGTGATCTCGCAGATCACGACGCCCTGGGTGACCGCCGCGCCTGCCTCGACCGAGAGACCCGTCACCGTCCCCGCCTTGTGGGCGGTCACGGGGTTCTCCATCTTCATGGCCTCGAGGACGAGGACGAGGTCCCCGGCTTCGACCACGTCACCCTCGGACACCGCGACCTTGACCACGGTGCCCTGCATCGGCGCGGTCACCGCGTCGCCCGAGACCTTGGCGCCGCCGCCGGAGCGGGCCCGCCTCTTCCTCCCCGCGCCGCTCGCGCGGGGCGCGGCCGAGCCCGCCGGGGTCAGGTCGCCCGGGAGCGAGACCTCGAGCCGCCGGCCCCCGACCTCGACGACGACGGTGCGTCGCGGGGCCTCGTCGGCGTCCCCACCGGCCTCCGGCGTCTCGAACGGTTCGATCCGGTTGTCGAACTCGGTCTCGATCCACCGGGTGTGGACGGTGAACGACGCCGCACCCTCGGGCGCGGTGAACGCCGGGTCCTCCACGACCACGCGGTGGAACGGCAGCACCGTGGGCAAGCCGTCCACGACCATCTCCGCGAGCGCCCGCCGCGAGCGCTCGAGGGCCTGGCGGCGGTCGGACCCGGTGACGATCAGCTTCGCGACCATCGAGTCGAACTGCCCGCCGATGACGGTGCCCGACTCCACCCCGGCGTCGACCCGCACGCCGGGACCCGCCGGCGCGACGAACCGCGTCACGGTCCCCGGCGCGGGCAGGAAGCCGCGCCCGGCGTCCTCGCCGTTGATCCGGAACTCGAAGGAGTGCCCGCGCGGCTCGGGGTCCGCGGTGAGCCGCAGGTCCTCGCCGTCGGCGATGCGGAACTGCTCGCGCACCAGGTCGAGCCCGCTGGTCTCCTCCGAGACCGGGTGCTCCACCTGGAGGCGGGTGTTGACCTCGAGGAACGAGATGGTGCCGTCCGCACCGACGAGGAACTCGACGGTGCCGGCCCCGGAGTAGCCGGCCGCGAGGCAGATGGCGCGCGCGGAGGTGTGGATGCGCGTGCGCTGGGAGTCGGACAGGAACGGCGCCGGGGCCTCCTCGACGAGCTTCTGGTGGCGGCGCTGCAGCGAGCAGTCCCGGGTGCCAACGACGATGCAGCGGCCGCGCTGATCGGCCAGCACCTGGGCCTCGACGTGGCGCGGGCGGTCGAGGTAGCGCTCGACGAAGGACTCACCGCGCCCGAAGGCCGACACGGCCTCCCGCACCGCGGCGTCGAACATGTCGGGGATCTCCGAACGTTCGCGCGCGACGCGCATGCCGCGTCCACCACCGCCGAACGCGGCCTTGATGGCCACCGGCAGGCCGTGCTCGTCGGCGAAGGCGATCACCTCGTCGGCGTCGGCGACCGGGTCCTTCGTGCCGGGCACCAGCGGCGCCCCCGCGCGCTCGGCGATCTTTCGGGCGGTGACCTTGTCGCCCAGGTCGCGGATGGCCTGCGGGCCGGGGCCGATCCAGATGAGGCCGGCGTCGAGGACGGCCTGGGCGAAGTCGGCGTTCTCGGAGAGGAAGCCGTACCCCGGGTGGATGCCGTTGGCGCCGGAGGTGCGCGCCGCGTCGAGGAGCTTGGTGACGTCGAGGTACGACTCGGCGGCGGTCTGCCCGCCGAGCGCGATGGCCTGGTCGGCCAGGCGCACGTGCGGCGCGTCGCGGTCGGGCTCGGCGTAGACCGCCACGCTGGCCAGGCCCGCGTCCCGGCAGGCCCGCACCACGCGGACCGCGATCTCCCCGCGGTTGGCGACCAGGACGGTGTGCAGGCGAGCGGATCCTGCCGACGCTGCCATCGTGGGAGCCTCCTGAGAACGCGGCGGAGTATAGGACCGCCGGTCCGGCAGCCTCTCGCACTCCTCGCCCCCGGCGACACGGCCCCCGTGCGTGGCCATCGACACACCGCGACCGGGACCCTGCCGGTCCTCCGCTACCGCCACAGATTGGTGATCGCGACGCCGAGCTCGCCGATCAGCCGCCGCGTGAGCGGCAGGCTGAGCCCGACGACGTTGGACGGGTCGCCCTCGATGCCCTCGACGAACCAGCCGCCCCGCCCGTCGAGGGTGAACGCCCCGGCCACCTCGAGCGGCTCGCCCGAGGCCAGGTACGCCTCGAGCTCGGCGGGGGTGGGCGCCCCGAAGCTCACCGCAGTGCTCGCGTGCCCGGCCATCTCGGCGTCGGGGGTCCCGGCCCGCACCCGGACGACCGCGTGGCCGGTGAGGAGCTCCGCCGGGCGACCCGCCATCTGTGCCCACCGCTCCCGGGCTCCGTCGACGGTGGCCGGCTTGCCGACGAGCTCCCCGTCGAGCAGCAGCATCGAGTCGCAGCCGACGACCATCGCGTCCGGGTGCTCGGCGCCCACCACGGCGGCGACCTGACGGGCCTTCGCGAGGGCGAGAGCGGTGACGGTCTCGGCGGGGCCGGCGTCGCCGAGCTCGGCGAGCAGCGCGGGCTCGTCCACACCGGACACCACGACGGCGGGATCCACCCCCGCCGACCGCAACACGTGGAGACGGGCGGGCGAGGCGGAGGCCAGGACGAGACGCACGGGCGCCGACCCTATCGACCATCTCCGAGGCGATGCCGGGTCCGGGCGGAGCCCGTTGCTGTGTCGGTGCCTTGGCCTACGGTCCGAGGGTCCCCGACGACGCGGAGGTCCCTCGACGATGGCGGACGAGCAGTCGGCCGACCCGGTCATGGTCCGCATCATGGCCGCGGTGGAGCGTTCGCAGTCCGGAGACGCAGCCGGCGCACGAGCGGACTTCGCGGTGATCTGGGGCGACGTCGGGCCGGAGGCCGACCCGTTCCACCGGTGCACCTTGGCGCACTACGCCGCCGACGTCCAGGACGACCTCCGCGAGGAGCTGGCGTGGGACGTGTACGCGCTGGAGGCCGCCCAGGACGTCACCGACGCCCGAGCGAAGGAGCATCACGCGTCGTTGGCGATCGAGGGCTTCTTCCCGTCGTTGCACCTCAACCTGGCCGAGGACTACCGCAAGCTCCGAGACGTCGAGAACGCTCGCCGCCACATCGCAGCGGCCCGTGAACACCTGTCCGTTCTGCCCGAGTACGGGTACGGGGCCATGATCCGCGCCGGCGTGGACCGTGTCGGTGCGCTACTCGATGCCGAGACCGCAGGGTGAGTAGGCCTTCCCAGCCCGCGCGGGGGTGCACTCGGCGTCGTCACCGAGATCGGCCGGAGGCGCGCCACGCGCCGGGGCCGGGCGTCAGGGACCAGGACGCGACGGCACCGCGCACGAGCGCGTCGCGGGCGGCCCACCGGGACCGCTCGGGGGCGGGGGCCTGCCCGGCCGGTCCCGACGCGGTCCCGAGGACGGCCAGCAGCGCCGCCACCTCCTCGGCGGTCGCGTCGCCCCGCACGATCCGCAGCATCGACGGCGCCTCTCCGGAATTCACAGGGGGATGTTCCCGTGCTTGCGCGGCGGCAGCGTCTCGCGCTTGTTCTCCAGCGACCGGAGCGCGCGGGCGACGTAGCCGCGGGTGTAGGAGGGCGGCACCACCATGTCGACGTAGCCCCGCTCGGCCGCCACGTAGGGGTTGGCCAGGGTGTCCTCGTACTCCTGCTGCAGCTCGGCCCGGCGGGCGGCCACGTCGCCGCCGGCCTCCTCGGTCGTCGCGAGCTCCTTGCGGTAGAGGATGCTCACCGCCCCCGACGCCCCGGTCACCGCGATCTGGGCCGTGGGCCACGCGAGGTTGAGGTCGGCGCCGAGATGCTTGGAGCCCATGACGTCGTAGGCGCCGCCGTAGGCCTTGCGGCAGATCACGGTGACGAGCGGGACCGTCGCCTCGGCGTACGCGTAGATCAGCTTCGCGCCGCGCCGGATGATGCCGCTGTACTCCTGCTCGGTGCCGGGCAGGAAGCCCGGGACGTCGACGAAGGTCAGCACCGGGACGTTGAACGCATCGCAGGTGCGCACGAACCGCGCGGCCTTCTCGCTCGCCGCGATGTCGAGGCACCCCGCGAGCTGGGTGGGCTGGTTGGCGACGACGCCCACCGAGCGGCCCTCGATCCGCCCGTAGCCGACCACCATGTTGGTCGCGTAGAACTCCTGGATCTCCAGGAAGTCCTCCTCGTCGACGACGCGGCGGATCACCTCGCGGATGTCGTAGGGCTGGTTCGGGGAGTCGGGCACGAGGGTGTCGAGCTCGAGGTCGGCGTCGGTCAGCGCGTCGGCGACGGCGGCGGTCCCGGAGTCGGACTCGGACTCGGCGGCGAGGCGCGGCGGCTCCGCGAGGTTGTTCGACGGCAGGTACCCCAGGAGCTCCTGCACGAAGGTGATCGCGTCGTCCTCGTCGGACGCGAGGTAGTGCGCGTTGCCGGAGGTGGTGTTGTGGGTGCGTGCGCCGCCGAGGGTCTCGAAGTCGACGTCCTCCCCGGTGACCGTCTTGATCACGTCCGGCCCGGTGATGAACATGAACGACGTCTCGTCGACCATCACGGTGAAGTCGGTGAGGGCCGGGGAGTACACGGCGCCACCGGCCGCCGGGCCGAGCACCAGCGAGATCTGCGGGACGACGCCGGAGGCGTGCGCGTTGCGGCGGAAGATCTCGCCGTAGAGGCCGAGGGCGACGACGCCCTCCTGGATGCGTGCGCCGCCGCCGTCGTTGATGCCGACCACCGGGCAGCCGATCCTCATCGCGGTGTCCATCACCTTGACGATCTTCTCGCCGTAGACCTCGCCGAGCGCCCCGCCGAACACCGTCGCGTCCTGGGAGAACACACAGACCGGGCGGCCGTCGACGGTGCCCTGACCGGTGACCACCCCGTCGCCGTAGGGCCGGTTCGCCTCGAGCCCGAAGTTGGTGGAGCGGTGCCGCGCCATCGCGTCGAACTCCAGGAACGAGCCCTCGTCGAGCAGCAGCTCCAGGCGTTCGCGGGCGGTCTTGCGGCCCTTGGCGTGCTGCCGCTGGACCGCGCGGGCGCTGCCGGTGTGCACCACGTCGTCCTGGCGGCGGCGCCAGTCGGCGAGCTTCCCGGCCGAGGTGTGCAGGTCGGGCTCGGGCGCGGAGCCCTCCGGCTCGGGCGGCGGCTGCGTCGCGGCGCTCATGCCGGGGACCCTAACCATGCCCCCCGACCGGGCCGACCGTGACGACGAGCACGCGCGGCCCGCGCCGTACCGTCGGACCGCGTGAGCAGGGGCACGGCCGCGCCGACCGGCGGTGACGCGACGGACGGGGGCGAGGCCGCCGCGTGGCGGGCGCTGCGCACCACCGCGTGCGCGCCCCGCGGTCCGTGGGCGCGCCTCGAGGTCGTCGACCGGACCGGCTCCACCAACGCCGACCTGCGCGCCGCCGCCGCGCGCGGACCCGAGGCCGCGCCCGACCGCAGCGTGCTGCTCGCCCACCACCAGGTCGCCGGACGCGGGCGCCGGGACCGGGCCTGGCAGGCGCGGTCCGCGGAGGGTCTCACGCTCAGCGTGCTGCTGCGCCCGGACGGTGTGCCGAGGGCGCGATGGGGCTGGGCGCCCCTGCTCACGGGTGTCGCGCTCGTGCTCGCCGTGGAGGACGACGTGCCCGCCGCCCTCAAGTGGCCGAACGACCTGCTGCTCGGCGAGGCGCCGCGCAAGGCCGCGGGCATCCTCGCCGAGGTGGTCGACGGTGGACCGGGCGCGGGGCCGGCCCTCGTGATCGGGATCGGCGTCAACGTCGCCACCGGGCGCGACGCCCTGCCCGCGGGCGCCACGTCGCTCGCCGCCGAGGGCGTCGAACGGGGCCGGCCCGACCTGCTGGGCGACCTGCTGGCCGTGCTCGCCTCGCTCGACGACGACTGGCGGGAGGCGGGCGGCGACGCCGCGTCAAACGGGCTCCTCGCCGCCTACCGCGAGCACTGCGCGACGCTCGGGCGGCGAGTCCGGATCGAGCTCCCCGGCGACCGCACGCTCGTCGGCCGCGCCGTCGACGTCGACGACGAGGGGCGCCTCGTCGTCCGCGACGACCACGACCGGGAGACGCGGGTGATCGCAGGTGACGTCGTGCACGTGCGACCGGAGGACCGACGGCTAGCCTCCGACGGAGGAGGTGGGTGACGTGGCCTACCCGGAGGGGCTGCTCGTCCCCGGCGAGCGCGTGCTCACACATCTGCGCCCGCACTGGCGGATGCTCGTCGTCCCCGTCCTCGTGCCCCCGATCGCGGTCGGGGTCGGCGCGTGGGTGGCCGCGAGGGCCAGCAGCCTGGCGTGGCGTGTCCCGCTGCAGATCGCGACCCTGGTCGTGGTGGTCGGCGTCGTCGGCTGGTTCGCGCTCGCCCCACTGCTGCGCTGGCGGTGCACCCACTTCGTCCTCACCGACCGCCGGGTCCTCGTCCGCGAGGGCGTCCTCTCCCGGGTCGGGATCGACGTCGCCGGGGCGACCGTCACCGGTGTGCGGACCCGGCAGAACTTCCTCGAGCGCGTCCTCGGGTGCGGGACCCTCGTCGTCGCCGTCGAGTACGCCGACGATCCGTGGGAGTTCGACGGTCTCGCGGCCGTGGTGCGCACCGCGGCGACGCTGGAACGGGTCGCCGAGGAGCGCGGGGGGATGCGGGGCGATCTCGCCGACGACTACCCCCACGAGGACGAGGACGACGAGGCCGAGGCCTTCGGCGCCCCGGTGCGGCGCCGGGCGCGCTGAACCCGGCGGCGCATCGTCGTGTCGGCGGCCGAGGGGAACCGCCGGATCGGGGGCCGCGTCGGAGGGGGCGTGGGGCTCGATGCGCTCGTCGGCTGGCTCGACGCCGCGGGCGTCCCGGCGGGAACGGTCGTCGTGGGGGACGAACCGGCGGCGGGGGACCGCGGGACGGACGGCGGGGTGTGGCGGATCCGTGCGGTGCGGCCGGGCGAGACGGGGCCGGGGGAGGACGCCGACCAGGACGGCGGCGGCTGGGAGGTCTTCTGGGGCGAGGGTGGTCGGCGGCACGCGTGGACCCGCTTCGACGACGAGTCCACCGCCTGCTACGCGCTCTTCGGTCGCCTCGTGTGGGTGCGCCTGGCGCGGGGTGCCCTCGTGCGGGCCTGATGGGTCACCGACGCAGGTGGGCCAGCGCCGCGTCGTGGATCAGACCGTTGCTCGATATCCCCGACCCGGCGTCGTACCGGGAGTCGCCCGTGAGGTCGGTGAAGCGCCCGCCGGCCTCGGTCACCAGCACGTGCAGCGCGGCGAGGTCCCAGGCGCTCGCGACCGGGTCCACCGCCGCGTCGAGCAGTCCCTCGGCGACGAGGCAGTGCTGATGGAAGTCACCGAAGGCGCGGTTCTCCCACGCGGCGTCGACGAGCGCGAGCCACCGCTCGCGCGTGCCCTCGTCGCGCCAGGTGCCGAGATCGGTGGTGGAGACGTAGGCGTCGGCCAGGTCGGCGACGCCGGACACGGCGATCGGTGCCCGGTCGAGCCCGCGCACGGCGTCGGAGGTCCAGGCGCCCGCGCCCTGCGCGGCCCACCAGCGCCGACCGAGCGCGGGCGCGGTCACGGCCCCGACCACCGGCCACCCGTCGACGACGAGGGCGATCAGCGTGGCCCATACCCCCACGCCGCGGGAGAAGTTCTTCGTCCCGTCGATCGGGTCGAGGACCCACGCCCGGCCGGCCCGACCGGTGGGCCCGCCGCGCTCCTCGCCGAGCACGGTGTCCGCGGGGCGCTCGGTGGCGAGGACGGACCGGATCGCGTCCTCGCAGGCGACGTCGGCGTCGGTGACCGGAGTGCGGTCGGGCTTGCGCTCGACGCGCAGGTCGGCCGCGCGGAAGCGGGGTCGCGTCACGGTGTCCGCGGCGTCGGCCAGGCGCAGGGCGAGCGCCAGGTCCTCGGTGTACGGGACGGGAGCGGTCACCGTCGGATCGTGCCAGGGCCCTCCCCGAGCACGGCTACCATCTCCCGGTGACCACTGTGCTGCTGGTCGAGGACGACGCGGCGATCGCCGGCCCGCTCTCCCGGGCCCTCGGTCGCGAGGGCTACGACGTCGACGTGGTGGGCGACGGGCCGCGGGCCGTGGTCCGCGCCGGCGAGGGCGAGGTCGACCTGATGGTGCTCGACCTCGGGCTACCGGGGATGGACGGGCTCGAGGTGTGCCGTCGGGTGCGCGCCGGCCATCCGGACCTCCCCGTCCTCATGCTCACCGCACGCACCGACGAAGTGGACTTCGTCGTCGGCCTCGACGCCGGGGCCGACGACTATGTCGGGAAGCCGTTCCGGCTCGCGGAGCTGATGGCACGGGTGCGGGCCCTGCTGCGCCGGCGTCTACCCGAGGTGCTCGACGCCGGGGGCGTCCGGATGGAGCCGTCGGCCCGGCGGGTCCTCGTCGACGGCATCGAGATCTCCCTCGCGAACAAGGAGTTCGAGCTGCTGCGGGTGCTGCTGTCCCGGGCCGGGCAGGTCGTCTCCCGCGAGGAGATCCTGCGGGAGGTGTGGAACGACCCGGAGATGAAGACCTCGAAGACCCTCGACATGCACATGTCCTGGTTGCGACGCAAGCTCGGCGACTCCGAGAGCGGAGTGGGCACCGCCGGCGACAAACACATCGCAACGGTGCGCGGCGTCGGGTTCCGCTTCAACACCTGATCGGCACGGGAAGCGGGGGTACACGGTGCGCCGACGCATCCTCGTCTCCACCCTGATCGTCGTCTCGATCACGGTGACGGTGCTGGGCGGGCCGCTCGCGTTCACCACGTGGCGGCTGGTCGAGGACTTCACGCACGCCGACATCCAGACCCGGCTGCGGCAGGTGGTGGGCACGCTCGACACCCGGATCTCCTCCGGCGTGACCTCGCCGGTCGGACCGGTGGACCTGGCGAGCGTCTCCGTCGCGATCCCGCCGGGAGGCACGCTCGTGGTCACCACCCCGCGCGGGACGAGCACAGCGGGGGAGCCCGAGGCGGGCCCGATGGTGACCGAGATGCTGCCCTTCGGGCTCAGCGGTTCGGCGGTGCTCAGCGAACCCGCGGCGGAGATGCGGGACCGCCAGCTGCAGGCCACGCTGCTCGTGCTGGTCGCGGTGCTGCTCTCGGTCGGCGTCGGTGCCCTGGTAGCGACGCTGACCGCCCGGCGTCTGGCGGACCCGCTCCAGCAGGTCGCGAGCCGGGCCGCCCGTCTGGGCGCCGGCGATTTCCGCGCGGCCCCGCACCGGCACGGGATCCCCGAGCTCGACCGCGTCGCGGACGTGCTCGACTCCTCCGCGGTCGCCCTCGCCGAGCTCCTGCAGCGCGAGCGCGACCTCGTCGGGGACGTCTCCCACCAGCTGCGCAGCCGTCTCACGGCGCTGCAGCTGCGTCTCGACGAGCTCGCCGCGCACCCCGACCCCGACGTCGCCGCCGAGAGCTCCGCGGCCCTCGAACAGGCCGAGCGGCTCGCGCAGGTCCTCGACGAGCTGCTCTCCTCGGCCCGTGCGGCCCGGGCCGCCGGCGCGGGGCCGGTCGATCTCGCCCTCGAGCTCGGCGCGGTGGTCGACGAGTGGCGCGACACGGTGCGGGCGGCGGGTCGCTCGCTGCGGCTGCGGGTTCCGGAGGGACTCGTGGCGCGCGCCACCCCGCCGCGGCTGCGGGAGGCCGTGGGCGTCCTCGTCGACAACGCCGCGCGGCACGGCGACGGCACGATCACCGTCACCGCGCGGCACTCCGACCACGACACGATCGTCGTGGAGGTGGCCGACTCCGGGGAAGGCGTGCCCGAGGCGCTCGCCCCGCACGTGTTCGACCGCGGCGTCTCCGGCGTGTCCTCCACCGGGGTCGGCCTCGCCCTGGCCCGGGCGCTCGTCGAGGCCGACGGCGGGCGCCTGGAACTCGCGCGCCTGCGGCCCGCGACGTTCGCGCTCTTCCTGCCCGTTCCCCGCACCGATCAGGCCGTCGCCGCTCCCCGTCCCCTCCCGGCGACCGGCCCGCGTTGAGCTGGCGCCGCGACTACTCCGTCGGTGCCCGCGGATCTCCTACCATCGTGTCGACCGACACGGCGGGGAACACCCACCGGCGGAAGGCCCAGAAGCGGAAGGTCATCGCCAGCAGCGTTCCGACGATCTGGGCGCTCACCAGGTCGGCGAGCTGCTCGGTGAGCGGCGAGACGGCGGGGACGGCGAGGTCGAGCCAGTAGCGCGAGGCGAACAGCGGGGCGGCGTTCATGCCCAGCGCGACCGCGGAGACGACGAAGTACAGCGTCGCCTCCCGCGGCCGGGCGAGCCCGCCGCGCGCACGGAAGGACCACCCGCGGTTGAGCAGGTAGCCGACGAGGGTGGCGACGACGACGGCGATCACCTTCGCCGTCACCGGCTTCGGCTCGAGCAGCGTCGACTTGAGCAGCAGGAACACCGCGGTGTCGACGACGAACGTCGACGCCCCGACCAGCGCGAACCGCACGAGCTCACCGTGGCGACGCGCCGCCTCGACGAGCCTGCGGGGATGCGGCGCGGCACGGGCCTCGGTCATCGCCGAGGAGTCTAGGTCTGCGTCGCAGCGCGCGCGGATGAAGCGCCGGACACGGAGGTCGAGGTCGACGCTGAGCCGGCCGACGACGACGCCGACGACGACGATGAGCCAGCCGACGCTGAGCCGGCCGACGACGACGCCGACGACGACGATGAGCCAGCCGACGACGAGCCGGCCGACGCCGGGGCACGGGTGGTGACGGCCGAGGAACCCTCTGCGCGGTGGCGACCCCGGTCGGCGCTCACGCCGCGACCGGCCGTCGTCCCCGAGCTGTGCCGGCCGTCGCCTGCGCGCCGCGACGTGGCGGTGGCCTCCCGGGTGGCCGCGGCGTCGGACGAGCCCCGTCGGTCGGAGACCGGCACGCCGAGCCCGGTGTCCGACGTCGGTGCGGTGCCCCGGGGTGCGGGCGGGACCCGGGGTGCGGGCGGGACCGGGGGTGCGGCGGGGCCGGGGAGAACGGGACCCGGGGGCGCGGCGAGGGTCGCCCCGGGTGGTGCACCCTGGGTGTCCGGACCGAGCACCCCCGGGCCCAGGGCGGCGACGGCGGCGAGGCCGGCGGCGCCGAGCCCGACCGCCCCGAGGACCACCGCAGCGCCCCGGGCCCGGCGGGGCAGGAGGTCGGGCCGCAGCACGCCGCCGAGCGCGCCGAGCACCCCGAGCGCCCCGCCGGCCGCGACCGCCAGCTCGCCGGTGGTGGGCAGCGCCGATACTCCGAGGAACTCTCCCGTGCCCCCGCTGCGGGTCGCGAGGTACCCGACCAGGGCCGCTCCGAGGACCGTCGGCCCCACTGCCGCGCGGACCATGCCGCTGTTGACCTCCCGGAGCTCGGAAGCGAGCGCACGACACTCGTCGCACTCGGCCAGGTGGGCCTCGACGCGGCCGGCGTCGCGCCGGGAGAGCCCGCCGCGGGTGTAGGCGCCGAGCCGCTCGCTGGTCTCGCGGTGGCGGCGGTCGCGCGGCGGCGAGCCGGCGTCGGAGGCGAGGTGCTCCTGCAGATAGGCCTGCCGCAGCCCCTCCCGGGCCCGGTACCCGAGCGCGGAGACGGCGTTGGGGGTGAGCCCGAAGAGGGGGGCGACGTCGGCGGGGGCGTCGCCCTCGACCTCGAGGTGCCAGAGCACGGCCTGCCACCGTTCGGGCAGGGTCGCGAAGGCGCGGGCGGCGAGGGAACGCTCGAGCCCGGCCACCGCGGGGTCGGCGAAGGGGACGACGGTGCGCGCCGGGTCGACGCCGATGACGTCGCCGATGTCTTCGGTGAGATCCAGGCGCCGCTCGGCGCGGGTCCGGTCGTAGGCGAGGTGGCGCAGCGAGGTCAGGAGGTAGGCCCGGAACGCCTCGGTGGGACCACCGCCGGCGCGCAGGATCTCGAGCAGGCGGGCGAACGCCGCGGACGTGAGGTCCTCGGCGTCGGCGGGGGCCCGGGCGAGCTGGCGGGCGAGGGCGCGCGCGGAGCCCGCGTGCCGGTCGTAGAGCGTGCCGAACGCAGCGGCCGACTCGGCGTCGGCCGGACGACCGCGGATCGCGACGAGCAGCTCGGCGTCGCTGGGTCCCGGACCGGCCGCCGACGCCGACCCGGGATCGACCGGTGTCATCGGCCGCACCACCTCCTCCGTGGCGGAAGTGTGGGCGGCCCGTCCGCGTGATCCGGTCATCGTCACCGTCACGGATGACCTCGCCGCGCGTCGGGAGGGGTAGAGCGGCGGACGGTGATCACCGGTCCGCGGATCGACACGAGGAGGTGACGTCGGGCGATGAGCGCACGAGGAGAACGGGCCGGAGCGCTGGCCGTCGACGACGCCGTGGCGCCGTCGCGGGACGTCACCCCGCCCACCGTCACCCCGCCCACCGTCACCCCGCCCACCGTCACCCCGCCCACCGTCACCCCGCCCACCGGCGCCCCGATCACCGGCGCCCCGATCACCGGCGGCGGTCACGGGGACGAGGCCGACGCGGCGCGCTTCCTCGGCCGGGCCCAGCGGGCCCTGCGCGAGCGCTGGTTCGCCTGCAGCAACGCCCTCGGCTGGACCGCCGCCGCGGAGTGGCCCAACGACGCCGTCGACGAGGTGTGCGGCGTGCTGGCGGCCGGGGGTGATCGTCCGGAGCTCGAGCGAGCCCTCGGCGCGTGGGCGGTGACCCGGGCGCGGGCGGGGATCGGCCTCGCCGAGACCCTCACCGACCTCAGCGCGCTGCATGCCGCCGTCCTGGGTGCCCTCGGCGACCTCGTGCCCCACGAGGGCGGCCACATGCCTGGCGCCGACGGCTCCCGGCTGGTGCGGGTGGTGTCGCTGGCCTGGACCGACATCACGTGCGGGGAGCTCGCCGAGACCGCCGTGGTCGACCCGCTCTCGGGGCTGCCCACCGAGTCTTACCTGCGGGCCCGGCTCGGCGAGCTCTACGACGCCGCCCGCGCCCGCGGCGTCCGCGTCGGCGCCGAGCACGCCCTGGTGACGGTGACGCTCAAGGTGGCGGGCTGGTCACGGATCGCGCCGCTCTCGACCGTCGGGGAGGCGACCGGCATCGTCTTCGACGCCGGGGAGACCATCGCCGTCGTCGGACGCTCCACGGTCGTCGTGCTCGCGCCCCGCGTCGGGCTCCCGGCGCGGGTCCGGGTCCTCCGCGGTCTCCTCGAGCGCCGTCTCGCGGGCACCCCCGGTGTCCTCGCCGCGCCCGTCGCCCGGATCGTGGCCCTGCCCGGCACCCACGAGGGCGCCCGCGGGACCCTCGACCGGCTGCACGCCCCGCCGGCCCCGTCCGCCGGGTCGCTCCCCGTTCGCCGGTAGCGTCCTGGCGTGGACGAGCGCACCGGCCTGCCCGTGGTCGCGATGGTCGGCGGGGGGCAGCTCGCGCGGATGACCCATCAGGCCGCGATCGCGCTCGGGCAGTCGCTGCGGGTGCTCGCCACCGGTCCGGACGAGCCGGCGGCGCTCGTCGCGCCCGACGTCGTCCTCGGCCACCACACCGACCTGGACGCGCTGCGCCGCGCCGCCCACGGGGCCGAGGCGCTCACGGTCGACCACGAGCACGTCCCCGCGGAGCACCTGCGGACCCTCGCGGCCGAGGGCGTCGCCGTCCATCCCGGGCCGGACGCGCTCGCCCACTCCCAGGACAAGCTGGTCATGCGCCGTCGCCTCGCCGCCCTGGGCGAGCCGGTCCCGCCCTTCGCGCCGGTGACCAGCTTGGAGGACGTCACCGCCTTCGCCGATGCCCACGGCTGGCCGGTGGTGCTCAAGGCCGTCCGTGGGGGTTACGACGGGCGCGGGGTGTGGATGCTCGAGGACGGCGCCGCCGCGGCGCCCGTGATCGGCGAGTTGCTCGCTCAGCGCGTGCCGCTCATGGTCGAGCAGAAGGTGGAGCTGCGGCGGGAGGTCGCGGCGCTGCTCGCGCGGTCGCCGTTCGGTCAGGCCGCGCTGTACCCGCTGGTGGAGACCGTGCAGGTGGACGGCATCTGCGTCGAGGTCCTCGCTCCCGCGCCGGGCCTGGACGAGGAGACCTCCGACGCCGCCGCCACCCTCGCGCTGCGCCTGGCCGACGCCCTCGGCGTCGTGGGGCTCCTCGCGGTCGAGCTCTTCGAGACCCCCGACGGGCACCTGGTGGTCAACGAGCTGGCGATGCGCCCCCACAACTGCGGGCACTGGAGTATCGACGGGGCGGTCACCTCGCAGTTCGAGCAGCACCTGCGTGCCGTGCTCGACTACCCGCTCGGGTCGACCGCGCCGCACGCGCCCGCGTGCGCGATGGCGAACGTCCTCGGCGGCGACCCGGTGCCGACCGTCGGGCTCGACGAGCGCGTCCACCACACCCTCGCCCGTTTCCCCGACGCGCGGGTGCACCTCTACGGCAAGGGCGAGCGGCCGGGGCGCAAGATCGGCCACGTGACGATGACGGGTGCCGAGGCCGAGGTGGTGCGGGCCCGTGCCCGGCTCGCTGCCGACCACCTCGCCACCGGTGAGTGGACCGACGGAGGGGACCCGCACCGGTGACCGACTCCGGCGGGGCCCTGGTGGGGATCGTCATGGGCTCGGACTCCGACTGGCCGACGATGCGGGCCGCCGCGGAGGCACTCGACGAGTTCGAGGTCGCCTGGGAGGCGCGGGTGCTCTCGGCGCACCGGACGCCGCGGACGATGCTCGACTGGGCCGAGGCCGCCGCCGGTCGCGGGCTGCGGGTGGTCGTCGCGGGGGCCGGCGGGGCGGCGCACCTGCCGGGGATGGTGGCCTCGGCGACGCCGCTGCCCGTGATCGGCGTGCCCGTACCGCTGCGCCACCTGGACGGGATGGACTCGCTGCTCTCGATCGTCCAGATGCCCTCGGGCGTCCCGGTGGCGACGGTGTCGATCGGCGGCGCGCGCAACGCGGGCCTGCTCGCGGTGCGGATCCTCGGTGCCGCCGATCCCACGCTCGTGGCGCGGATGGCCCGGTTCCAGGCCGACCTCGCCGTCACCGTCGCGGACAAGGACGCCGCCCTCGCCCGGGAGACGGGTGATGCGGCGTCGGGGAACCTTGGGACGTCCGAGTAGTCGCGGGTAGCGTCAGGCGTCCGAGCGCTGGGAGGCAGCCGTGGATCCCGACTTCGACCTGTACATGCTGGGCGAGGAGCGCGACGCACTCCGCGAGTCGGTGCGCGCCCTGGCCGAGAAGGAGATCGCGCCCTACGCCGCGGAGGTCGACGCCCAGGCCCGCTACCCGCGCGAGGCGCGGGAGGCCCTGACCGCCGCCGGGTTCCACGCCATCCACATCCCCGAGGCCTACTCCGGCGAGGGTGCCGACTCCATCGTGGCCTGCATGGTCATCGAGGAGGTCGCGCGGGTCTGCGCGTCGTCCTCGCTCATCCCGGCGGTGAACAAGCTCGGGTCGATGCCGATCATCCTGTCCGGCTCCGAGGAGCTCAAGCAGAAGGTCCTGCCGAGCATCGCGCGCGGCGAGGCGATGATCAGCTACGCGCTCTCGGAGCGCGAGGCGGGCTCGGACACCGTCGCCATGCGCACCCGCGCCCGCCACGACGGCGACCACTGGGTGCTCGACGGCACCAAGGCCTGGATCACCAACGGCGGTGTCTCGACGTGGTACACGGTCATGGCCAAGACCGACCCCGACAAGGGCTCCAGGGGCATCTCGGCCTTCGTCGTGCACGCCGACGACCCCGGCTTCTCCGTCGGGCCCCTCGAGCACAAGCTCGGCATCAAGGGCTCGCCGACCGCCGAGATCTACTTCGAGAACTGCACGATCGGCGAGGACCGGATCATCGGTGACGTCGGCACGGGCCTGAGGACCGCGTTCGCCACCCTCGACCACACGCGTCCGACCATCGGCGCGCAGGCCGTGGGCATCGCGCAGGGCGCCCTCGACGCCGCGGTGGACTACGTCCGCACCCGCCGCCAGTTCGGGAAGTCGGTCTCGGAGTTCCAGGGCGTGCAGTTCATGCTCGCCGACATGGCCATGAAGATCGAGGCCGCACGGCACCTCGTGTACGCGGCCGCGGCGCGCGCCGAGCGCGGCGTGCCGAACATGGGCCTCATCGCCTCGGCGTCGAAGTGCTTCGCCTCGGACACCGCGATGGAGGTGACCACCGACGCCGTGCAGCTCTTCGGCGGCGCCGGGTACACCACCGACTTCCCGGTCGAGCGCATGATGCGCGACGCCAAGATCACGCAGATCTACGAGGGCACCAACCAGATCCAGCGGATGGTGATGGCGCGCGCGCTGCTGCGCTGACCCGGCGTCGGGGTCTGGCCGTGCTCACAGGCGCACGGTGCACCGCTCCGACTCGACCTTCCGGTCCAGGCGGGCCGGGTCGGCCGGGTCGGCGTGGCGCACCTGCACCAGCGACGCCCCGGCCGCGAGCACGGCGAGCAGCCCGTCGACCAGCCCGCCCGACGCCGCGACCGGCCAGTCCACCGTGCTCAGGACCCGATCCGACGCGGTGAGGCCCAGGTCCCCGGCCCGGGCGCGGGCCGCGGCGAGGACCTCCGCGACGGTCGCGTCCCCGAGGGCGGGGGCGTCGTCGGGGGCCGGTGCGTCCGGGGCGAAGTGGTCACCGTGGACGCGGACCTCGGTGGCGAAGTCCACCGCCCCGGCGGGGAGGTCGGCGAGCGCCCGCCCGAACGCGTCGAGCGAGAGGCCCACGACGAGTCCGGCCCCGCCCGCCGCGGGCAGGGACGGGGCGTCGGCGAGGGCCACCTCGGCCGCGTCCGGCGACGCGAGGACGTGCGCGCCGCACCACCACGCCCCCAGCAGCACCGCCGCGGTCTGCCAGTGCGCGGGCAGCAGCAGCGCCACCGTCGTCCCCGGCTCGACGTCGCACTCGTCGCGCAGGAGGTTGGCGGTCTTGGCCACCCAGTTGACGAACGTGAGCCCGGAGAGCTCGACGCGCTCGCCGGTCGCGTCGTCGTAGAACGTGACGACCGGACGGGCCGCGTCACCGGCCCGCAGGGGGCCGAGGAGGGCGTCGGTCACGGTCATGGCGAGAGAGTGGCCGATCGGAGTCGATCTCAGCGACCCGGGGCGTTCAGTCGACGCAGGGGATTCCGGCGGCGGTGATGGGCGGCGGGGGCGGCGGCACCGGCGCCGCTGCCGTGTCGGTGATGGCGAGCCCCGGTGCCGGCATCGCGCCGGGGCCGGAGTAGTCGGGGCCGAGCATCACGCGCACCGTGCCCGCGGGGACCGTGGGGTCGGGCCGGGAGGCGAGACCGAGGACCGACGCGACGAGGGCCGCGCCCCCGTCGGCGGCGGGACCGACCAGCACCGTCGAGCGGGTGGACGCGGGGTCGACCGCGGGGTCGGCGTTGCCCGACGCGGTCCGGGTGAACCCCCGCGCGCCGAGCACGCCGACGACCCGGGCGGCGGCGCCGTCGCGCTGGGAGGCGTTGCGGACGTCCACCGGCACCGTCCCCGGGTCGGGGGTGCCGGGGCCGGGACGCTGCCCGTTGCCGATCGCGTCAGCGACGTAGCGCTGCACCTCGGCGGGATCCACCCGGAGCACGTCGCCCTGCCCGGTGCTCTCGGTGCCCCGCGTGGGGATGGTGAGGAAGGCGACGGAGCCCGCCGAGACCCCCTGCATCTGCTGGGCGAACCCCAGGAGGTCCCAGCTGCCGTCGAGGACCACCGTCTGCTTCACCGCGTCGAGCAGCCGGGTGAGGGTGACCGGGTCGGCGAGCGTCCCCGCGGAGAGGACCTTGCGGGACAGCCCCGCGAGGAACGCCTGCTGGCGCCGGACCCGATCGAGGTCGCCGTTGGGGAGGCCGTAGCGCTGCCGCACGAAGGCCAGCGCGTCGTGCCCGGCGACGCTGCGGGGCCCCGCAGCGAAGTGCGCCCCAGCCTTCTCGTCGTCGACCGGGTTCTTCAGGCAGACGTCCACGCCGCCGACGGCCTGGGTCAGGGTGTAGAAGCCGAGGAGGTTGATCTCTGCGTAGTGGTCGACGGTGAGACCGGTCAGGCTCGACACGGCACCCACGAGCGCGCGGCGTCCGGCCTCGGAGGACTTGACGTCGACGTCGCGGGGGTCGGTGTCCCCCGCCGCGACGAGGCGCTCGCTCTCGGCGGCCTTCGCGCCCGGGAACGCAGAGTTGATCTTCGCGGGGCGACCGGTCCCCGGCATCGGGACGTAGCTGTCGCGCGGGATGGAGAAGGCAACGGCGCGCGAGCCGTCGTTGGGCACCCGCACGAGGATCATCGTGTCGGTGTTGAGGACGCCATCCTGGGCGGAGGCACCGATCGCGTCGAGGACCTCGCGGGGCAGGGGCCGGCCCTCGGTGTCGGTCCGGCTGTCGGTGCCGACCAGCAGGATGTCGGTGGCGCCGTCGGGGCCGCTCCCCAGCGTCCCGAGGGCGCTCGACGAGGTGGCCAGCCCACCCGAGAGAGCCGCCCACGCGGTCCCGCTGAGGGCGAGGACGAGGACCGAGAGCACGGTCACCCCGAGACGCAGGACGCGGTGACCGTTCCTCCTCGCGCCCCGCGACGGGGCGCCCCGGCGCGCCGACGGTGTGGACCGCGGCGGGCCGCCCCGGGACGAGGTACCGCGGGAGGAGGTGGGTGGCGACCGCCGGCGGTCCCGGTCGGGCCGCTCCCGCAGGGCGACCGCCCGGCCGTCCGCCCCCTCGACACGGTCGTCGGGACGCGGGGTGCGGGCCACGCTCCGCGACGGGCGCTCCTCCTGCCCCCCACGCTCCCGCCCCCCACGCCCCCGAGTGGATCGCTCCCGGGTGGATCGCGGGGGGTCGGATCGCGGGGGCTCGGATCGCGGGGGGAGGGCGCGGGCCGGACGGCGCTCGGAGAGCCGGGCGAGGCGGGCGAGGCGGTCGCCCGCCGAATCCTCGGCCATCACCCACTCCCTCCGCTCCCGGTGCGCGTGGCCGCGCGGGTGGTCGGTCTTTGCTCGTCGGGTCGGACCGTGACGACGCGGAGCCACCCGCCCCGCCCGTCGGGACATCGTCGCGTCCCGGGCCCGACCTGAGGGCAGGCTAGACGGCACCGACGCCGGATCCCCGCCATCACTCGACCGGTGCGGGTCCGGCGCGTCGCGCACCGTGCCAGACTGCTCCGGCCGGGTGATCGGCGACCCCGGGTCACACCCGGACGCCGCGTCGGCGGGGGGCCCGGTGGGTCGACAGGACGGGAGGCCGACGTGCGCTGGATGGTCACCGGTGCCGGCGGCGCGCTGGGCACCGACCTCGTGCGCACGATCCGCAGGCGGGGGGACCCCCTCGTGGCTCTACCGCGTGGGGGGCTCGACATCACCGACGCCGACGCGGTGGATGCGGCGGTGCGGCGGTGGACCGAGGACGACGACCCGGCGGGGTCGGAGCCGGCCGTCCTCGTCAACGCCGCGGCGTTCACCGCGGTCGACCTCGCCGAGACCGACCCGGACGCGGCCCGCGCCGCGCACGCCGTCAACGCCGTCGGCCCGGGCCTGCTCGCGGCGGCCTGCGCTCGCACCGGCGCGGGGATGATCCACGTCTCGACCGACTACGTCTTCCGTGGGGACCGGACCGATGGCTCCGGCTACGAGCCCGACGACCCGGTCGACCCGATCAGCGTCTACGGCCGCACGAAGGCCGAGGGGGAGGACCGTGTCCGCGACGCCCTCGCCGCCCACCACGTCGTGCGTACCGCCTGGGTCTACGGCGACGTCGGGACCAACTTCGTGCGCACGATCGCCCGCCTCGTCCGGGAGCGGGACACCCTCGACGTCGTCGACGACCAGCACGGGTCGCCCACCTGGTCGGCCGATCTCGCCGCGGCCCTTGTGGAGCTCGGGGCGTGGGAGTCGCGCGGAGCCACGCCCGGCACCTTCCACGCGACCGGTGGGGGGCGGACGACCTGGTACGGACTCGCGCGGGCCGTCGTCGCCGCGGTCGGTGCCGATCCCGGTCGGATCCACCCCTGCGCCACCGACCGCTTCCCGCGACCCGCTCCTCGGCCCGCGTGGTCGGTGCTCTCGACCGGTTCGTGCCCGCTCACCGCATCGCGGCCGCTGCGGCCCTGGGACGAGGCGCTGCAGGCGGCCGTGGCGCACCATCCCGGGCTCGTCGGACTCGATGGCGTCGTTTCCGCACCCGTCGAGTAACCCATCGCCGTCCCGCCCGTTGACCGAGCATGGCGCTCGAGTCGGTGCTTCTCGCTCTCCCGGCGGTCGTCGCGGTCTGCCTGGTGGTCGACGCGGGTCGCGAGCGGCACCGCCTCCGTGCCCGCATGGCGCGGGCGGGGGCCGCTGGATCGAGCAGGAGTCCGTCCGGACTCCGGTGGCGGGCCGTGCGTCCCCTCCGGGGCGTCCGACGGCCGTGACACCCTGTGCGGATGCCCGACGACGCGGTGTCCGCCGGGGCCGCGGAACCCCTCGACGACGCTCCTCGACCCGACGACGGGCCCCTCGACGCCCGGCCCCCGAGCGCCCAGCCCCTCAGCGATCGGGCCCGGGCCCTCGCGGGGAGCGACCCGGACGACAGCGACGAGACCCACGACGAGGTGGTGAACCTCCTGCTGCGCGGTCTCGCCGCGGCGGAGCCCGACGCGGCCGGCCTGCTCGCTGCGGCTCATCTCCGACACGGGGACCGGCATGCGGCCGTCCAGGTCCTCGGTCCGGCCGTGCACGTGCACGGGGAGATCGAGCTCGCGGGCGTCCTCGGCGAGGCCCTGGCCGCCCTCGGCGACCACGACGCCGCCGAGCGCGCCTTCCTCGTCGGACTCGATGCGGGCGACGTCGGGGCGATGAACGACTACGGCGTCTTCCTGCGCGACCGCGGGCGGACCCAGGAGGCGTCGTACGTCCTCGACCGCGCCGCCCGGGCGGGGGACGACCTCGCCGCGCTGAACCTCGTCGCCCTGCACCTCGAGGAGCTCGACGACCCGGACACCGCGATCGCGCTCGCCGAGCAGTACGCCGACGACGCCCGGCCCTCCAGCCTCGTCGCGCTCGCCGACGTCCGCCTCGCCGTGGGCCGCGAGGACGACGCGGAGGCCCTCTACCGGCAAGCGGCCGAGCTCGGCGGATCGTGCGCGAACATCTACTACGGCTGGTTCCTCCAGGATCGTCGCGACGACCTCGAGGGCGCCGAGCGAGCGCTGCGTACCGCCCACGAGGTGGGGGAGGAGGGCGCGGCGTTCCACCTGGCCCGCTTCCTGTTCGACGACGGTCGACGCGACGATGCGCAGCCCTTCTTCGAGGAGGCGGCCCGCCACGGCGACGTCGATGCGCAGCGGGTCCTCGAGGACTCCTACCGCGGCCTGGTGGATCGCTTCGATGACTGACCGGGCAGGATGCGCGGTGATGCCCGCCCTCCCCGCCCCCGTCCCGGTGGCCGCGATCGTGGCCTACGGCGACGATCTCGCCGTCGTCTGCGTCACGTACTCGCCCGGGCCGGCGTTGGCCGGATTCCTCGCGACCCTCGATGGGGCGACGTCCGGCCGCGTCCGGGTGGTGCTGGCCGACAACGGCTCGACCGACGGCGCCCCCGAGGACGCCGTGGCCGCCGCCGAGACCGGTGCCCCGAGCGTGGAGCTGCTGCGCATCGGCGAGAACGTCGGCTACGGAGCGGCGGCCAACCGGGCGGTGGCGGCACTGCCCCCCGAGGTCGGGTGGGTACTCGTGGCCAACCCCGACATCGAGTTCGGCCCCGGCGCGGTCGACGCCCTGCTCGCCGCCGCCGGGCGGTGGCCGCGGGCGGGGAGCCTCGGCCCGCTCATCCGCACCGACGACGCCGTGTATCCGTCGGCGCGCCGGCAGCCCTCGCTCGGGCGCGGTGTCGGGCACGCTGCGTTCGCCGCGGTGTGGCCGTCGAACCCGTGGACGCGCTCCTACCGGCAGGAGGGCGCGGTGGCCGAACGGACCGCGGGCTGGCTGTCGGGGTCGTGCGTGCTGCTGCGGCGCGAGGCCTGGGACTCGGTGGACGGGTTCGACCCGCGCTACTTCATGTACTTCGAGGACGTCGACCTCGGCGGCCGTCTGGGACGGGCGGGGTGGCTCAACGTCTACGTCCCCGACGCCGAGGTGGTGCACACCGGAGGCCACGCCACCGAGCGCGACGCGCCGACCTCGGCGCGGATGCTCGCCGAGCACCACCGCAGTGCCTACCGCTTCCTCGCCGACCGCTACCGCGGCGGACGCTGGGCGCCGCTGCGGGTGGCGCTGCGGGTCGGCCTCGCGGTGCGGGCCCGCCTCGGCGACCGTGCGGCGCCCCGGCGGGTCGCGCCTTAGGGCCCGCCCGGTCAGCCTCCGAACAGCCGGTCAGCCTCCGAACAGCCGCTTCCACCACGGACGGCGGGGCGAGTCGGCCGCGGCCCGGGATCCCGCCCTTCGGGAGTCGGGCGTCCGGGGTTCTGGCGTCGGGGGTTCTGGCGTCCGGGGTTCTGGCGTCCGGGGGGAGGAGCCCGGGCCGGGCGGGGCGTCCGGGGAGGTGGCGACGTCGACGGTCGGCGCGTCGTCCTCGGAGGCGAGCTCGACCGTGGGGGGTTCGTCGAGGGCGTCGGCGTCGGTGTCGGTGGCGCCCACGGCTGGGAGGCGCCGCAGGGGCACGCGCCCGGGCCGCGGCGCCGGGCGCCGGCGCTCACCGAGCCGGGGTGCCGGGCGGCCGGCGCCGTCCGACGACGTATCGGCGGTGTCTGCCGTGTCAGCGATGGCGGATGCGTCGGAGGCCCCGGTCTCGGCGGAGGTCTCCGCGGCCTCGGGGTCGTCGGGGCGCTGGTGACGGCCGCCCCGCCCGGTCCCCGGCAGGTCCGGCGTGGGGATGATCATGGTCGCCGACGCGTCGAACGGGGAGACCGCGTTGTCGGGGGTGACGACGCCGGAGTCACGCTCCTCGGCGCCCGTGATGGCGCGCTGGGCGCGGTCCCACGCGTTCGAGCCCACCGGATCGCCCCTCTCGCCCACCCCGACCGGTGGGTCCGTCCCCGATCGTGCACGGAGAGGCACCAGACTAGCCAGCGCACGCACTCGGCACACCCCGCACACGACCCGCCGCGTCACGTCCACGAAGGAGAACGCCGGTGACCACTCGGACTCCCGGACCGGTGGCCGCGGACGGCGCGCGGGACGGGGTCGGCGGGGTCGTCGACGCCGGACGCACCGCGGCGGTCGTGCTCGTGGGCGGGCAGGGCACCCGGATGCGCCCGCTGACCCTGTCGACGCCCAAGCCGATGCTCCCGACCGCCGGGGTCCCGTTCCTCGCGCACCTGCTCTCGCGCATCGCCGCCGCCGGGATCCGCCGAGTCGTGCTCGGCACCGCCTACCGCGCGGAGGTGTTCGACGCCTACCTCGACGACGCCTCGGCGCTCGGCCTCGACCTCACCTGCGTCGAGGAGGTTCCCCCGCTGGGCACCGGCGGCGGCATCCGCACCGCGGCGACCGTCCTCGACCCGGGTTTCGACGAGGTGATGGTGTTCAACGGCGACATCCTCTCCGGGGTCGACCTGCACGCCGTCCTCGCCGAGCACCGCGACACCGGAGCCGACACGACGCTGCACCTGGTGCGCGTACCCGATCCGACGGCCTTCGGGTGCGTCCCCACCGACACCTCGGGTCGGGTGGAGGCATTCCTGGAGAAGGCGCCGGCGCCGCCGACCGACCAGATCAACGCGGGCTGCTACGTCTTCGCGCGCGCGGTGCTCGACGCGATCCCCGTCGGGCATCCCGTCTCGGTCGAGCGGGAGACCTTTCCGGGCCTGCTCGCCGCGGGCGCCCGGCTGCAGGGTCACGTCGACACCTCGTACTGGCTCGACCTCGGGACGCCGGCGGCGTTCGTGCGGGGTTGCGCCGACCTCGTCCAGGGGATCGCGCCCACGGCGGCGCTGCCCGGTCCGGTCGGTACGGCCCTGCTGCTCGAGGGGGCCTCGGTCGCGGCGTCGGCGACGGTGTCCGACGGGGCGACCGTGGGGCGCGACGTGGTGGTCGGCGACGGCGCGCGGATCGTCGGGTCGGTCCTCATGGACGGTGCGCGGGTGGGGGCGAACGCGGTCGTCGAGCGGTCGGTCCTCGGCCTGGGGGCGTCGGTGGGGAGCGAGACCCTGCTGCACGACGCCGTGCTCGGGGACGCGGCGGCCGTCGGCTCCGGCTGCGAGCTGCGCGAGGGGCTCCGCCTCTGGCCCGGCGTCACGATCCCCGACGGCGGTCTGCGATTCTCCGGGGGTGTCTGAGGCCCGTGTCGTGGCGGGGGACGCCGCGCCGGTGTCCCCGAGGGGCCGGCGGACCTGGCGGCCCCCGTTCGTCCTCGACGTCCGTGCGCTGCTCGAGCCGCTGCGCCGCGGCCGGGGCGACCCCACGTCGCGCACCGACGAGGCCGGGCGGCTGTGGCGGGCTTGCTCCACCCCGGCCGGGCCCGCGACGCTGGCCCTGCACCGGGCGGGCGGGGCGATCGAGGCCGAGGCGTGGGGTCCCGGGGCGGAGTGGGTCCTCGAGGGGGTCCCCGCGCTGCTGGGGGCGGACGACGACGCCGCCGGCTTCGTCTCCCACCACGACCTCGTCCGCGACGCCCGCCGCCGCATGCCGGGACTGCGCCTGGGCGCGACCGGGGCCGTGTGGGACGTGCTCTTCGCGGCGATCCTCGAGCAGAAGGTCACCGGGACCGAGGCGCGGCGCTCGTGGCGCGAGCTCTGCCGGCGCTTCGGGGACCCAGCGCCCGGCCCGGCGCCCGCGGGGATGACGGTGCCACCCACGTCGCGGCAGGCGAGGGCGATCCCCGACTGGGAGTGGCACCGCGCCGGCGTCGACTCCGCACGCCGCCGTGCGATCCTCGGCTGCGCCGCGGTCGCCCACCGGTTGGAGCGCGCCGCCGAGGTGCGCGGCGAACGGGGCCGCGCGCTGCTGCAGAAGGTGCCCGGCATCGGCCCGTGGACCGCGGCCGAGGTGGCCCAACGGGCCTGGGGCGACCCGGACGCGGTGTCGGTCGGCGACTTCCACATCCCCTCGACCGTCGGCTACGCCCTCGTCGGGCACGCCCTCGACGACGCCGGGATGCTCGAGGTGCTCGCCTGCTACGCGCCGCACCGCCAGCGGGCCGTGCGCTACATCGAGGCGTCCGGCTTCCGCCGCCCCCGCTTCGGGCCCCGCTTCTCCCCCCGCGACTACCGCGGCCAGTAGAGGCGACCGCCTGTCGCCGAGGGGGTCAGCGGGAGCGGGCACGCAGGTGCGCGCGCTCGCCTTGCTGCCCGAACAGGATCAGCAGCTCCACCGGCTCGCTGTTCGCGGTCCCGAGCCAGTGCGGGACATGGGTGTCGAACTCCGCGGCCTCTCCGGGGCTCAGGACGAGGTCCTGATCACCGAGCACCAGCCGCAGCCGGCCGTTGAGGACGTAGAGCCACTCGTAGCCCTCATGGGTGCTCGGATCGGGATCCAACGGCGCCGGTGCCGCCGGGATGATCATTTTGTAGGCCTGCATCCCGCCGGCACGCCTGGTCAACGGCATGAACGTCATGCCGTAGCGGTGCACCGGGCGGATGTGCACCCGCGGGTCGCCGGTATACGGCGCACCGACGAGCTCGTCGATCGGCACCCCGTGCGCTCGAGCCAGGGGTAGCAGCAGCTCCAGGGTCGCCCGCCGCCCGCCGCTCTCCAGCCGGGACAAGGTGCTCTCCGAGATGCCGGTCGTCGTCGCGAGGTCGGCGAGTGTGAGGCCGCGGCGGCGGCGCAGCGCCCGCAGCCGGGGCCCCACCGCAGCCAACACCCCGTCGAGATCGTCGCCCACCCCCCGCATCTTGCCGAACCAGCACGAAACGAACACCTCCACGACCTGTTCGTCGGCACGAGCTTCTCGAAGTGGCCGTGGTAGGTGTCGGCGTGCGGTTCCGACTTGCCCGTTCCGCTCACTGCGTCGTACGTGAGCGAGATCCGGAAGGCACCACCCTCGCGGGGGTCGAAGTCATGCACGTGGCTGCTCATGCCGGCCGGAACGCGCCATCTCGCGATGGCGGTCGCATCGAGCAGCGCTCGATACACATCCGATCGCGGGGCGCGCACGTGGCCCGTCACCCGCGTCGAGTACACGTGCTCAACCTACCCAGTCCGACTGGACCTTCGGGACCAGTCCGCGGCCGAAGGCGACGTCGTCGGGGAGGTCGGCGAGGGGCCACCAGCGCAGCGCCACCGACTCGTCGCTGCACACCTCGACCGCCCCGTCGGGCGCGCGGGCGAGGTAGCGCACGTCGAGGTGGCGGGTGGGGACCCCGAGCGAACAGGTCACGGTGTGGACGTCGACATGCACCGGCTCCTCGGAGATCGCGAGCCTCGCGATCCCGGACTCCTCCGTGGCCTCGCGCAGCGCCGCGCCACGCAGCGTCACGTCCCCGGCCTCGATGTGGCCGCCGAGCTGCACCCACCGCCCAACACGCGGGTGCAGCGTCAGCAGGGCGCGCTCCCCGGCGGCGTCCACCACGAGCGCCGACGCCGTGAGGTGGCCGGACGCGCAGGACCGGGAGCAGGCGTCGGGCCGCGCGGCGAGGTAGGCGAGCAGGGCCTGGCGCACCGGTTCCGGGTCCGCGGTCCTCCAGCCCTCGAGCACCGACACGGCGTCGGCGTGCACCGCCGCCGTCGGATCGGGCACTGTCACACCTCCACGAACCGGTCGTCGACGCCGAGATCGCCCCGCGCGGGCACGGGCGCTGCCGGGTGACCGACGGCGACCGCGCCGAGCGGATCCCACGACGGCGGCAGATCGAGCTCGGCGCGCACCACATCCGCGGCGAAGATCGTCGAGGAGACCCAGCAGGAGCCGAGGCCCTCCGCGGCGAGCGCGACGAGCAGGCTCCCGACCGCCGCCCCGCCGGCGACGGTGAACATCGTCGCCTCGCAGGCGGTCCGCCGGTCGTCGGGATAGTCGTGCGCGCCCCCGTCGGCGCCGCGCACGAGGAAGGGCAGCACCAGCTCGGGCGCGGTGCGCAGCAGGTCCCCGCGGGCCACCCGTCGTTCGATGCGTTCCGCGTCGAACCCGTCGCCCGCCAAGTCCGCCCGCCACGCGGCGGCGGCGGCGTCGAGCAGCCGGGTGCGCACCGACGGCGTCGTCACCCGAACGAACCGCACCGGGCCCGTGTGGTGCGGTGCGGGGGCGGTGAGGGCGGCAGCCACCGCGCGCCGCAGCGCGTCGGCCTCCACCGGCGCCGCCGAGAACGACCGCACCGTGCGGCGCCCGGGCACCGCCGCCCGCGCTCCGGCGGCGAGCGCCTCCGCCGTCCCGAGCCAGAACAGGTCCTCCTCGACGGGGCGCACGAGCTGGCCGGCACGGGAGCCGTCGTCGTGAGCGCCGAGGCCCCGCACCACGGCGACCGGGACGCCGCCGAGCTTGCCCTTCACCAGGTCGGCCGCGGCGGCCACCTCGTCGGCGACCGCGACCTCGGTGACCACCAGCTCGTTGCCCTGGGCGTCCACGACGCCGCCGTAACGGTGCAGCACCGTGAGCCCCGCCGACCCGATTGCGGCGTCGGTCTGCCCGAGGCGCCAGCACCGTCCCATGGTGTCGGTGACGAGGACTGCGACGTCGACCCCGAGCCGTGCCCGCAGGGCGGCGCGCAGGGACGCCGCCGACGCGTCGGGGTCGACCGGCAGCAGCGCCACCTCGCCGCGGTCGACGTTCGAGGCGTCGATCCCCGCCGCGGCCTGCACGATCCCCAGGCGGTTGGCGCCGATCGTCGTGCGGCCCCTGGTGGCTAGCACCCGGACGGTCTCGGCGTCGACGAGCTCGCGGCGCGCGGTGTCCCGGGCCTCGGGGTCCGACGGCACCGTCACCAGCCGACCCTCCACCTTCGAGAGCACCTTCGAGGTCACGACGACGACGTCGCCGTCGGCCAGGGTGTCCGACAACGCCCAGGCCAGGAGGCCCGGGAGGTCGTCGCCCGGACGGAACTCCGGAAGCCCCCGGACGCCCCACAGGCGCAGCCCCCCGACGGAGGCGTGGTCGGTGGGCCCGGCCACGGCTTCATCGCTCATGGGTCACCCCGACCAGGTCGAACGCGGCCCGCACCATCTCCGCCGTCGTCGCCGGATCGGTCATGAGCAGCGGCACCGACGCCACCGCCACCCCGGGCACCGTTGCGGTGTCCCCGGAGTGCACGAGCCACCCGTCGAGCAGGCCCCCGCTCGCCCGGGAGCCGTAGTGGCGCCCGACGCCCTCCGCGGTCACCGGGACGCCGATCGCGTCCAGGCACGCCTCGGCCATGCCCCGGACGGCCTGTCCGCCGACGATCGGGGCCACCCCGACGACGGGTGCCCCCGCCGCGGTGAGCGCGGCGCGCATGCCCGGGACGTCGACGATCGTGTCCACGCTGACCACCGGGTTCGAGGGCGCGACGAGCAGGACGTCGGCGTCGGCGACCGCCTCCAGCGCCGCCGGGCACGCGGTCGCGGTATCCCGGCCGACGGAGGCGAAGCCGTGTGCGGGCAGCGCGGCGCGGTGGCGCACCCACCACTCCTGGAAGTGGATCGCGCGGCGCTGCGGCGGGTCGTCCGCGGTGTCCACGACGACGTGGGTCTCGACGCGGTCGTCGGTCGCCGGGATGAGCGCGACGCCGGGACGCCAGCGGGTGCAGAGCGCCTCGGTGACGGCGGAGAGGGGATAGCCCGCGCGGAGCATCCGGCTGCGGACGAGGTGGGTGGCGACGTCGCGGTCGCCGAGGCCGAACCACGTGGGGTCGGCTCCGTAGGCGGCGAGCTCCTCGCGGACCGACCACGTCTCGCCCGCCCGGCCCCAGCCCTTCTCGGTGTCGACGGCCCCGGCGAGGGTGTACATGCAGGTGTCCAGGTCGGGACAGACGCGCAGCCCGTGGAGCCAGATGTCGTCGCCGACGTTGACCACGGCCCGCACCTCGTGCCCGGCCCCCCCACCGGCGTCGGGTCCGGCCACCGCGGCGAGCACGCCTTGCAGGAACCGCGCACCGCCGACGCCGCCGACCAGGACCGTCACCTTCACGGCGGTGATCGTGCTCCCCGGCCCCGACACCCGCGCCCGCCGGGTCGGCCCGGGAATCACCCGCACCGGAGGATCACGGACGCCAGAAGAAGAACAATGCCTGACCGATTCCCGCGAGCTCCTCGGAGCCGCCGGCCGCGCCGAACACGGCCGACGCGACGGAGAACAGCAGCGCGCTCGCCTGCGGGATCAGGAAGATCACCGCCACCAGCGCGAGCGGCGCGTAGGGCCCCACGCGGGCGGCGGCCACCCGGGTCGTGGCCGGCAGGTAGGGGTCGATGACGCCGAAGCCGTCGAGCCCGGGGATCGGCAGGAGGTTGAGCACGAACGCGAGCACCTGGATCAGGGCGAGGAACGACAGCCCGGTGGCGAGCGCGAGCGGTGCGAACGGAACGGCGACGCCGAGGAGCACCGCGAGCACCAGGTTGACCGCCGGCCCGGCCAGCGAGACCACGCTCGTCGCGGCGCGGCTCCGTAACGCCGAGCGGTCGATCCACACCGCCGCACCGGGCAGGGGGATGCCGCCGATGAGCAGGAAGAGCAACGGGAGCACGACGGTGACGCCGGCATGGCTGTAGCGGCGGATGTCGAGGGTCAGGTACCCCTTGAGCCGCACCGAGTGGTCGCCGCCCCGGTCGGCGACGAGCGCGTGGCCGAACTCGTGCAGGCACAACGACACCGCCCAGCCGGCGAGCACGAGGACCACGATGCCGACGGTCACGGTCAGCCGGGACGCGACCAGGGTGAGTGCCCCCCCGGCCGCCGCGACGGCGACGAGCGTGAGGAACAGGGGGCTGATCCGGGGTACGGGGCCCCGCACGGCAGACGACACTGACACAGTGTCCACCACATTGCCCTTGACGCTCACCGCACGTGACGACCGCCCGTCGCGACATGCGGCCAGGAGGGTGGCCCCGCTTGACCCGGATGGAACGACACCGCTGTAATTCACCGCGATGTTCGCGTCGGTGCGGGGCCGACGCTCCGCCAGCTGGGGAGCGCTAGCGGTGAGGGAGGCCGTGGTGAACGGTGTGGAGAGCAGGTCGGTGGTGCTGGGCAGCGTAGGCGGCGCAGGTAGAGACGGTGAGGTCGACGGAGTTCGTGGCCGCGACGTCCGGGGCGAATTCGCCGCGATCGGCGGCGAGGACGAACAGGAGTGGCAGGAACGCGCCTTGTGCGCGCAGACCGATCCGGAGGCGTTCTTCCCGGAGAAGGGTGGCTCCACCCGCGAGGCGAAGCAGATCTGCAACAGCTGCGACGTGCGGTCGGAGTGCCTGGAGTACGCCCTCGGGCACGACGAGCGGTTCGGGATCTGGGGTGGGCTCTCCGAGCGGGAACGCCGTCGCCTCAGGCGGCGCGTGGTCTGATCGGCCGATCCCGCTGACCGACCCGGTCTCCCGGTCTCCCGGTCGCTCCCCACCCGTCCCAGGAGTCCCGGCCCGGGGACGGCCCCTCGGGCTGCCCGCCGGGACCTCCGCCTAGTGTCGGCCCCCGACGGGCCCGGCCCACTCGTCCGAGGGTGGACCGGGCCGACGCGCCGCACCGGTGTCGGGGCCTGATCCCGTCCGGGGGAGGGACGAGGAGTCGGTGGCACCCACGGCGCCCGTGCTCGCCGTTCTGGTCTGCCACGACGGCGGGACGTGGTTGCCGGACGCCCTGTCCGCGCTCGCGGAGCTGACCCGACGACCCCGCTGGGTCGTCGCGGTCGACACCGGCTCCACCGACGACACCGCCCGCGTGCTCGGCTCGAGCAACGCCGTCGACGTCGTGCTCACCCTCCCGCGCGACACCGGGTTCCCCTCCGCCGTGGCCGCGGCGGTCGCCGACGCCGACCGTCGCTGGGGTCGCCCCGACGGTCGTCGAGACCCCCAGAACAGCTCCGGCGACTGGCTCTGGGTCCTGCACGACGACTGTGCCCCCGAGCCCGCCTGCCTCGACGTGCTGCTGTCGGTCGCCGAGGTGTCGCCGACGGCGGCGGTCCTCGGTCCCCTCCAGCTCGACTGGGACGACCCCCGGCTCGTCGTCGAGGCCGGGCTGTCCACCGATGCCTCGGGCCACCGCCAGACCGGGATCGGGGCCGACGAGCTCGATCTCGGCCAGTTCGCCACCAACTCCGAGGTCCTCGCGGTGGGCTCCGCCGGCTCCCTCGTCCGACGCCGCGAGTGGGACGTCCTGGGCGGCTTCGACACCGATCTCGGGCTCCTGCGCGAAGACGTCGACCTCGGGTGGCGGGTCAACGCGACCGGCGGCCTCGTGCTCTGCGTGCCGTCCGCGCGCCTGCGCCACGCACGCGCGCTCGCCACCGGCGCGCGCGACCTCGACGCCCGGGCGGCAGACCCCCGCTTCCGGGCCACCGACCGCGCCCACGGGATGCGCACGGTCCTGGCCAACGGCTCGACCCCGGCCTTCGCCCTCGGCCTGATCCGGCTGCCGGTGCTCGCCGTGCTCCGCGCCGTCGGTTTCCTGCTGCTGCGCCAGGGCCGGGCCGCCGGGGCCGAGCTCGCGGCCGCCCGCGGGCTGCTCGGAGGCCGCCTCGAGCTGCTCGAGGCGCGACGCCGGCGCAGTGCCGGGCGGACGGCCCTCCCGCGCGAGCTGCGGGGCCTCCTCACGAGCCGCACCACCCGCCTGCGCAACGGCGTGCGCGGGGGCCTGGCCTCGGTGGTCCGCGGACGCCTCCGCGACGAGCTCGACTTCGGTCGCCTCCCGGACTGGGCGCAACGCCGGGCCACGTCCGAGCCCGAGCCCGAAGCCGGGCGCGCCGACCTGCTCGTCGGCCCCGGCGCGCTGCCCGCCGGCGTGCTGCCGCCGCGCCGGTCCGGCGACGCGGGCCGGGCCGGCACGGCGCGCACCATGCGCCGCACGGCCGGCCTCCGCCGCCCCGGCGAGTCCGTCGGCGTCGCGCTGGCCACACCGGGAGAGGCCCCGCCGACGGAGAGGGACGTTCCGGGCGCGGCGTCGCACCCCGGATCGGAGGCCACGTCCGACGCGGGGGAGGTGTCCTCCGACGCGGTCACCCAGGTGAGGCCGACCGCGTCCGGCACCCTCCGCCCGGGGCGCGTGGTGCTCGTCCCGGTCACCGTCGGCCGGGTCGCGCGGGAACTGCTGCTCGCGCCGCCCCTGCTGCTGGTCGTCGCGCTCACCGTGGTGTCGCTGGTCGTGCACCGGGCCCGCCTCGGGCTCGACCTCGCGGGCGGGCGCATCCGCACCGTCCCGGGCCTCGGCGAGCTGTGGACCACCTACCTCGCCGAGTGGCACCCCCTCGCGGGTGGCACCGCGGCGCCCGCGCCCGCCGCCCTCGGGGTCCTCGGGGTGCTCGGCGGCCTCGCGGCGCCGCTGGGGGGCCCCCCGGGCGCGGTGTCGATCCTCCTGCTCGGCGCGCTGCCGCTCGCCGGGACGACCGCCTATCTGGCGACCCGACCGCTGCGGGTGGGCCGGGTCGTGCGCGCGCTCGCCGCGGGGGTCTACGCCCTGCTCGGCACCACCGGTGCCGCGGTCGCCCAGGGACGGCTCGACGGCGTCGTGGTCGCCGTCCTGGCGCCGGCGGTGCTCGCGGGCGTCGTCTCGGTGCTGCGGGGGGCGGCGGGCGCAGGCCGCCGCGGCTCGTGGTGGAGCACCGCCGCGGGCACCGCGCTCGCCCTCGGTGTCGTCTCCGCGTTCGCCCCGCTCGTGCACGTGCTCGTGCTCGTCGTCGTGGTGCTCGGCTTCGTCCTCGTGCCCGCGCCGGCGGGGGCGGCGAGCCGGCGGGCGACGGCTCTCGCGCTCGTCGTCGTCCTGCCCGTGCTCGTCCTGCTGCCCTGGCCGCTGGTGGTCGTGCGCGCACCGGAGGTCCTCCTGCACGGCACCGGGTCGCCGGTGGGCGAGCGGTTCGTCGACTCCCTGGCGATGGTGTCGCTGGACCCCGGCGGGCCCGGGTCGCTGCCGGTCGTGGGCCTGCTGCTTGTCGTCGCCGCCGTCGGGGGCGCGCTGCTCGCGCCGGCCCGGGCCGCGTTCCCCGGCCTGGCCGTCCTCGTCCTCGGGATCGTGGCCGCCGGCGTCGTCGGGTCGGTGGCGCTGCCCCCGCTCTCCGGTGGGGACGCGCGCCCCGGATGGACCGGCCCCGCACTCGCCCTGGCCGCCTGCGGAGCCCTCTGGAGTCTGCTGGCCCAGGTCGCGGCGGCGCGAGCGGAACCGCTGGGGCGGCTGCTGGGGCGCCGGAGCGACCGGGTCCCCTCACCCGCGCGGCGGGGGGAGTCCGAGCTCGACCTCGGCGGCGAGACGGTGTTCGGGCGGATCGGCACGGCGAGCCGCGCCGCGGTCTCCCGGGCTGGGCGGGCCGCCTCGAGCCTGGTGAGCGGGGTCGCGCGGCGCGCGCCCCGTCGCACTGCCTCCGACGAGACGGGGCGGCGCGCGCAGGGGGTGGCGGTGGGAGTCCTCGTGGTCGCGGTGGCGGCCCTCGCCGTGCTCGCGGTCCTGCTCGGGAGCGACGGACCCCTCACCGCACGCCCGCGCGCCACCCTCGAGCCGGCCCTCGCCCGATCTCTCGCGGCGTCCGGCGCGGGGGTCGTCGACGTCGCCGTCGACACCGAGCCGCTGCGGCCCGACCCGGACGCGACCCGCCGCGCCGGCCCGGTCCTGCCCCGCTACGGCGACGACGACCTCGCGCCCGTCGGCGCGGCCCCGGCGCGGCTGCAGCGCGACGTCTCGGCGCTGCTCTCGCGCGACCCGGCGACCGCGCAGGCCGCGGCGGGCGAGCTCGCGACCGGCGGCACGTCGGCGGTGATCCTGGGAGACGCCACGGTCGCGGCGCGGGTGCGGGCGGCGGCCGGGCCGCTGGTGGCGCAGGCGCCGCCGACCTCCGACGGCCGCTCGGTCCTGCGCATCGCGCTGCCGGTGGCCGGCGCCGTCGTGCTGGAGCCGCCCATCTCCGACGACGCGACGGACGCGAAGGCCGCACCACGGCGACCCGCGGGCATCACCGGGGTCCCCGCGGTGCCGCCGACGGTCGCAGTGCGCGTCTCGGCGGGCGCGGACCGGCGGCTGCTCGTGCTGGCCGCGGAACGCGAGTCCGGGTGGAATGCGAACGTCGCGGGCGGGCCCGCGCCGATCCTGCCCGCCTGGGGTCACCTCGTCGGCGTCGGCCTGCCGCCGGGCGGGGGTCCGGTCGTCATCGACCGGAACGGGACGCTGCGGGGCCTGCTGCTGCTCCTGCAGCTCGCGCTCGTGCTGTTCACCGCCCTCTCGGCCCTGCCCTCGCGCACTCGACTCCAGTGAGCTCGACCGCCTCGGCGGTGCCGCTCGGGCAAGGAGGACCGGAGGCGTCCGCGTCGGCCCTACCCTCACCACCATGCTGGACCACCTGGGCGTCCCCTGCGACGACGTCGACACCTCCCTGTCCTTCTATACGGCCGTCTTCGCCCCGCTCGGGGTGCACGAGGTCGTCCGCTTCCCCCACGAGGGGAGCGCTGTCGTCGGGCTCGCCGGGGCCGACGGCGTCCCGCACCTCTGGCTCGCCCCGGGTGGCCCCGCCCGCGCCGAGATCCATCTCGCGCTCACCGCGCCGGACCGGGCCGCCGTCGACGCGGTGCACGCGGCCGCCCTCGGAGCAGGGGCGGAGGTGCTGCACGCGCCGCGGGAGTGGCCGGAGTACCACCCCGGCTACTACGGCGTGTTCCTGCGCGACCCGGACGGGCACAACGCCGAGGCCGTGCACCACGGCTGAGTGGGCCTACTCCTCGTCGGCGATGGTGTCCGGCTCGACGCCCAGGTAGCCCGCGATCTGCTCGACGAGCACGTCGTGCAGGAGGTCGGCGAGGTCTTCGCCGTCGAGCGCCCGCGCCTCGAGCGGGCGGCGGTAGAGAACGATGCGGGCCCGCGTCGGGGTCCCGCCGCGGTCCACCCCGGCGGGGACCAGCCGGGCGAGGGGGACGTCCCCGTCGCCGAGCACGGCGTCGTCGTTGTCGGGCCGTGCCGCGGGGTCGACGTCGGGGACGTCGTCGACGGCGACGTCGAGGGCCGCGAGCTGCTCGCCCCAGCGCTCCTCGATCGGCTCGAGCGCCTCGAGGACCAGGGCATCGAACCGCTCGGCCCGGGTGCGGGCGGCGGGGGCGCCCACCGGGTAGAGGGGGGCGCGCATCCCGCGTCCACGACGGTCCCGGCGGCGGGCGGTCCGGTCCCGGCGCGCCGGGCCGGGCGGGCCCACCGGACTCCTCGTCACGCCCGGGGACGGTACGCGGTGGAGGTCGCCGCGCACGACGCGCCGGGTCCGCCTGCCGGCCGCCGGGCCGCGGTCCGTCTACGGTGACGAGGTGCTGGGCGTGCTGAGCGTGCGGAAGTGCTCGCGGACCGGGTGCGGCTCCGCAGCCGTGGCCACCCTGACGTACGTCTACTCGGACTCCACGGCGGTGGTCGGGCCGCTGGCCACGAGCGCCGAGCCGCACTCCTATGACCTCTGCGAGCGCCACGCCCTCCGGCTGACCGCACCACGGGGCTGGGAGGTCGTGCGCTACGAGGGCGAGTTCCCCACCGAGCCGTCGGACGACGACCTGACCGCGCTCGCCGAGGCCGTCCGCGAGGCCGGCCGGGCCGACCGGGTGCCCGAGCCGGTCGGGCCGGTCGCCGGCACGGGGCGGCGGGGGCACCTGCGGGTGCTGCCCGACCCCCGCGACCCCGCCGGACGCTGAGCGCCGCCCCGGCCGCTTCCCGTCGGGCGGCGCGGGGATGGAGCTCGATACGATCGCCGGGTGGTAGTCACCCGCTCGGACCTGCCCGGGCACGCCGCTCCGGCCGACCGCGCCGACGTCGTCCCGGCGGTGATCAAGGCCTACGACGTGCGCGGTCTCGTCGGAGAGCAGCTCGACGCCGCGTTCGTCCGCGACGCCGGGGCGGCGTTCGCCCGGCTCCTGGTGACCGAGCACGGCGGGGTGCCGCCGCACGGCATCGTCGTGGGCCGCGACATGCGCGACTCGTCGCCCGAGCTCGCCGGCGCGTTCGCCGAGGGCGTCACCGCGCTCGGTGTCGACGTCACCGACATCGGCCTGGCCTCGACCGACATGCTCTACCACGCCTCCGGCGCGCTCCACGCGGCGGGCGCGATGTTCACCGCGAGCCACAACCCCGCGGCGTACAACGGCATCAAGCTCTGCCGCGCCGGCGCCTCGCCCGTCGGCCAGGACACCGGCCTCGACGAGATCGCCGCGCTCCTCGACTCCGAGCCGGGGGAGCTGCTCGCCGAGGCCGAGCGGGCCGGGACACCGCGCGGCACCGTCGTCGCCCGCGACATGCTCGAGGAGTACGCGACCTTCCTCCGCGGCCTGGTCGACCTCCGCGGCATCCGGCCGCTCTCGCTCGTCGTCGACGCGGGCAACGGCATGGCCGGCTACACCGTGCCCGCCGTGCTCGGGGGGCTCCCGCTCGAGGTGGAGCCGCTCTACTTCGAGCTCGACGGCACGTTCCCCCACCACGAGGCGAACCCGCTCGACCCCGACAACCTCGTCGACCTGCAGCGCACGGTCCTCGCGGTGAGCCGCGTGGACGCCGGGCTCGCGTTCGACGGCGACGCCGACCGGGTGTTCGTCGTCGACGAGAACGGCGACGCGGTGAGCCCCAGCGCGATCACCGCGCTCGTCGCCACCCGGGAGCTGGCGAAGGAGCCCGGGGCCACCGTCATCCACAACCTCATCACCTCGCGCGGGGTGCCCGAGATCGTCAGCGAAGCCGGGGGCGTCCCGGTGCGCACCCGTGTGGGCCACTCGTTCATCAAGGCGAGGATGGCCGAGACCGGCGCGATCTTCGGCGGTGAGCACTCCGCGCACTATTACTTCCGCGACTTCTTCCGCGCCGACTCCGGGATGCTCGCCGCGCTGCACGTGCTGGCCGCGCTCGGCGAGCAGGACCGCCCGCTCTCCGAGCTGATGGCGCGGTACTCCCGCTACGCCGCCTCCGGTGAGGTGAACTCGCAGGTGGCCGATCCGCAGGCGCGGATGGCCGAGGTGGAGCAGGACTTCGGCGTCCGCCCCGGCGTCACCACCGACACCCTCGACGGCCTCACGGTGACCCTGGGCGACGGCTCGTGGTTCAACCTGCGTCCGTCCAATACCGAGCCGCTGCTCCGGCTCAACGTCGAGGCCGCGGACGCCGCCGCGGTCGTCGCGCTGCGTGACGAGGTGCTCGCGCTGGTGCGCCGGTGAGTACCGGAGCTGAGGATGACGGGGCGCGTCCCGGCGGGCAGGATCGACCGATGACCCCCGCCGACGGTGCCGCGCTCGGCCTCGATCCCGAGCTTCTCGACATCCTCGCGTGCCCGGCGCCCGACCACGGACGGCTGCAGCCCGGTACGCCCGAGGACCCCGCGGCCATCGCGCTGTGGTGCACCTCCTGCGGCCGGCGGTTCCCGGTCACCGACGGCATCCCGGTGCTCCTGCTCTCCGAGGCCACCGGTGGACCGGTCGGGCCGACCGGGGCCGGGGCCGACGCGGGGGTGTGACGGCCGTGCTCGACGACGCGCTGCTCGACGACGCCGCCCGCCTCCTCGACACCGACCGCCGGGGCCTGCTGCGGGGTGCGGCGACCGCGGGCGCCCAGGTGCGTGCGACGTCCACGGCCGCGGACGACGCCGGTGTCGCCACGCTGCGGGGGCAGCGGCCGCGCGCGGTGGTGCTGCTGACCCGCCCCGGACCGTCGGAGACCGTGTCCCACCTCCTCGCGGCGCTGATCGCCCCCACCTGCCCGGCGCCGGTCGTCGTCTCCGCGCTCGCCCCGCCGTGGCTCGGGCCGCTCGACGTGGTCCTCGCGAGCCACGCCGGCCGGGACGGGGACCCGGCCGACGCCGCCGTGGCCGAGGCCGTCGACCGGGCGGTCCGGCGCGCGGCGACCGTCGTGCTCACCGGACCCGACCACGGCCCCGCCACGGCCGCCGCGGCCGGGCGCGCGCTGGCCGTGGTCCCGCACCTGCCGGTACCGAGGGACCTGCTGCCCCCGGGGCTCGACGCCGCCACCGACCTCGGGGCCGCGTTCGCCGTCTTCGGGTCGCTCGGGGTGCTCGATGTGGACCGCGAGGCCCTCGCCGACCGTCTCGACGACGAGGCCGAGCGCAACGCTCCCCGCGACGAGGCGTTCGTGAACCCGGCCAAGGCCCTCGCGTTACGCCTCGCCGAGCACACCCCGCTGCTGTGGGGCACCGACCCGGTGGCCGGGGCCCTCGCCGAGCACGCCGTCGCCCTGCTCGCCGCGCACGCGGGGACCGTCGCCCACGCCTCGACGCTCGCCGCGGTCGAGCAGCTGCCGGCGCTGCAGGCCACGGTGGGCGCGAGTGCGGGGGTCGACTCGGTGTTCGCCGACCCGTTCGCGGACCCTTACGGCGACCCGGGTCCCGTGGGGCTCCCGCCCCGGCTGCTGCTGCTGACCGTGGGCGAGGACGTCGGCACCCGGCGGGCCGTCGGGGGGGCGTCCGCCCGGTGGCCGGCGGCCGACCTCGTCGAGATCGACGACCCGGACGCCGCGGGGGACTCCCCGGGCCGCGAGGCGGTACGGGCGTGCCTGCTGGCCTCCCGCTTCGCCTTCGCGGCGTCGTACCTGGGCCTGGCGACAGGTGCTCCGGGGTCCACCGGGGTGGGTCTGCCCGGCATCCCCGCGGGCTGAGCCGCCCAGGGAATGCCCTCGTCCCGTCCATGTCCCCGCCCAGGCAGGAGATCCGGTGGAGCCGCTCTCGGGCCGCATCCGCAACTACGCGTGGGGGTCGCGCACGCACCTCGCCGCCATGCGGGGGCATCAGGTGCCCTCCGCGCACCCGGAGGCGGAGCTGTGGTTCGGCGCGCACCGCGACGAGCCCTCCCGCCTGCCCGAGCGGGACGGCGCCCCGCTCACCGACGCGGTGTCCGCCGACCCGGTCGGAGTGTTCGGACTCCTCCGGGCGCGCCGCTGGGAGGGCAGGTTGCCGTTCCTGCTCAAGGTCCTCGCTGCCGACGAACCGCTCAGCCTGCAGGCACATCCCTCCCCGGAGCAGGCCCTCGCCGGGCACACCCGCGAGGAGGCGGCCGGCATCCCCCGCGCCGGGGCCGAGCGGAACTACCCCGACCCGCTTCCCAAGCCCGAGGTGCTCTGTGCGCTCGGCGAGTTCCACGCCCTCGCCGGCTTCCGCGCTCCCGCCGACACGCTGCGCCTGCTGCGGGCGCTCGACGAGGGGTCGGGCGGGGCCCTCGCCCACCACGTCGCGCTGCTCGCCGCCCAGCCCGACGCCGACGGCCTCCGGGCGCTGTTCACCACCTGGATCACGCTGCCCCAGCGCGCAGTCGACGCCCTCGTCCCGGCCGCGCTGGCGGGGTGCGTCGCGCACGCGGCCCGGGGTGCCGCCGCCGAGTTCGCCGTCGACGTCCGCACCGTCCTCGACCTGGGCGAGCGTTACCCCGGGGACGCGGGCGTCCTCGCGGCGCTGCTGCTCAATCGCGTCGTGCTCGCCGAGGGCGAGTGCCTCTACATCCCCGCCGGGTCGCCCCACGCGTACCTCTCGGGCTGGGGCATCGAGCTCATGGCCAACTCCGACAACGTCCTGCGCGCGGGGCTGACCCCCAAGCACGTGGACGTCCCCGAGCTGCTGCGCGTGCTCGACTTCGCACCCGGTCCGCCGGAGCGGATCCTCCCGGTCGTCGACGGCCCGCGCGCGCTGTACACCGCGCCCTGCGAGCACTTCGTACTTCTCCGGCTGACCCTGGAGTCCCCCGGGCGCGCGGTCGGCCTGGGGCTGGGCGGGCCGCGGATCGTCGTCTGTGTCCGGGGTGCGGTCCGGGTGCACACCGGGCACGGCACGAGCCGGCGCGCCGCGGCCGGCGAAGCGCTGTGGCTCCCGGCCCGCGACGGCGAGGTCAGGGTGGAGGCCGACGGCGCTCCCGCGCTGGCCTTCGCGGCCGCCGACGGTCTCGACGAGCTGGGCGGTCTCGACGGGCCCGGCGGGTCGGGAGGCTAGATTGCCGACGGTCGGCGACGCGACGGATCGCGACATACGGGAGGAACCATGTCCGCATCCGGTGGCGGCAAGGCGATCGTCGCGGCGCTCGGGGCGAACGCCGGGATCGCCGTGGCCAAGTTCATCGGCTTCGCGTTCACCGGCTCGTCGTCGATGCTCGCCGAGGGTGTGCACTCGGTGGCCGACACCGGCAACCAGGGCCTCCTCCTGCTCGGGCGGAAGCGGGCCGCGCGGGCGGCGACCGCGGAGCACCCCTTCGGCTACGGGCGCGACCGGTTCTTCTACTCGTTCGTCGTCGCCCTCATGATCTTCACGCTGGGCTCGGTGTTCGCGCTCTACGAGGGGATCCACAAGCTCTTCGCCCCCGAGGATCTGAGCTCGCCGATCATCGCCGTCGCGATCCTCGTCGTCGCCGTCGGCCTCGAGGGCTACAGCTTCCGTACCGCGGTCGTGGAGTCGCGCGAGCTCAAGGGCGACGCGACGTGGTGGGGGTTCATCCGAACCTCGGTGAACCCGGAGCTCCCCGTCGTGCTGCTCGAGGACAGCGGCGCGCTCGTCGGGCTCGTCCTCGCCCTCGGCGGCGTCGGCTTGGCGGTGCTCACCGGCGATCCGGTCTGGGACGCCGTCGGCACGATCTGCATCGGTGTCCTGCTCGGGGTGATCGCGATGATCCTCGTCGTCGAGACCAAGAGCCTGCTCGTCGGGGAGGGCGCCTCGGCGTCGCTGGCCCACACCATCACCTCCTCGCTCGTGGGTGGCCCGGTCGAGCGGGTGATCCACCTGCGCACCCAGTACCTCGGCCCCGAGGAGCTCCTCGTCGCCGCGAAGATCGCGGTCCCGGCGTCCCTGCCCACCGAGGCCGTGGCCGAGGCCATCGACCACGCCGAGGCCCGCCTGCGCGACGCGGTGCCCGTGGCGCGGATCGTCTACCTGGAGCCCGACCTCGACCGGACGGCGGGCGTCGAGACCGTCGACGCCGCTCTCGACCCGACGCCGTAGACCGATCGCCGACCGGTGCGCCGGCACGTGAATTCGACGTCACGAATCGCCGCGCGGCGGCCCCGGGTCGCCCGGTGTCCCGCGTAGGGTGACGCCCTCGTCACACCGAGCCGAGGAGCCCCCGTGGGAGTGCAGGCGTCATGACCAGTACGCAGTCGCGGGGCGGACTCCTGCGCACCAAGTCCGTCGAGCAGTCCATCGCCGACACCGAGGAGCCGGGGACGAAGCTGCGCCGTGAGCTCGGCGCGCTCGATCTGACGGTGTTCGGTGTCGCGGTCCTCATCGGAGCCGGCATCTTCACGATCACCGCGCGGACCGCGGGTGACGTCGCGGGGCCGGCGGTCGCCGTCTCGTTCGTCATCGCCGCGATCGGTTGCGGGTTCGCCGGGCTGTGTTACGCCGAGTTCGCCTCGACCGTGCCGGTGGCCGGCAGCGCGTACACGTTCTCGTACGCCACGTTCGGCGAGTTCGTCGCGTGGATCATCGGCTGGGATCTCATCCTCGAGTACGCCCTGGGTGCGGCGACCGTGGCCAAGAGCTGGTCGAAGTACCTCGGTCAGGTCTTCGAGGCGGTCGGGCTGCCCGGCTCGGCGTCGGTCGAGCTCGGGCCCGTCACGCTGGACTGGGGGGCGATCCTGGTCATCGCCGCCCTGACGGTCATCCTCGTGCTCGGCATCAAGCTGTCCAGCCGGGTCAGCACGGTGATCACCGCGATCAAGGTGCTGGTGGTCCTGTTCGTGATCGTGGTGGGCGCCACCTTCATCAGGGCGGCGAACTACAGCCCGTTCATCCCCGCGGCCCAGCCCCCGAAGGCGTCCGCGTCCGGCCTGGAGTCGTCGCTGTTCGCCCTCATCGTCGGCAACAACGGCAGCAACTACGGCGTGTTCGGCCTGCTCGCCGGCGCCTCGCTGGTGTTCTTCGCCTTCATCGGGTTCGACGCGGTGAGCACCACCGCCGAGGAGACCCGCAACCCGCAGAAGGACCTGCCCCGCGGCATTCTCGGTTCGCTCGCCGTGGTCACGGTCCTGTACGTGGCGACCTCGCTGGTCCTCGTCGGCATGACCAGCTACCAGAACCTCAAGACCCCGGCCGATCGCCCGGACGACACCGCCACGCTGGCCACGGCGTTCACCCAGGTCGGCGCGACCTGGGCGTCCACTCTCATCTCCGTCGGCGCCCTGGCCGGTCTGACCACGGTGGTCCTGGTGCTCATGCTCGGCCAGAGCCGCGTGTTCTACGCGATGAGCCGCGACGGCATGCTGCCACGCAACCTGGCCCGGACCGGGCGGTTCAGTACCCCCACCGCCATCACGGTCATCATCGGCGTGGCGTGCGCGCTCATCGCCGGGTTCGTGCCGACGACGACCATCGAGGAGATGGTCAACATCGGTACCCTGTTCGCGTTCGTCCTGGTGGCGATCGGGACCTGGATCCTCCGGGTCAAGCAGCCCGATCTCCCACGCAGCTTCACCGTCAAGGCGCTGCCCGTGGTCGCCACGCTGGCCGTCGTCACCTGCCTGTGGCTGATGATCAACCTGACGGCGGGGACCTGGGTGCGGTTCATCGTGTGGATGGTGATCGGCATCGTCGTCTACTTCGCGTACTCGAAGCGGCACTCGGTGCTCGGACGGCGGGAGCGGGGCGAGAACGTCGTCGCGATCGGCGCCTCGTCGGGAGCGTCGAGCCGCCCGCCGCCTCCCGCCGGCTGAGGCCCGCGGGGTCGTCCCCCGCCCCCGAGCGCGTCAGAGCTGGTGGGCGGCGAAGGACTCGCGCAGCGTCTTCTTCGAGAACTTGCCGGTCGAGGTCTTGGGCACCTCGTCGATGAACACGACGTCGTCGGGCACCTGCCACTTCGCCACCCGCCCCGCGAGGTGCTCCAGCACCTGCTCGCGGGTGAGGTCGGCGCCGTCGCGGGGGACGACGCACGCCAGCGGCCGCTCCGACCACTTCTCGTCGGGCACGGCGATCACCGCGGCCTCCGCCACCTCCCGCATGGCCATGATCTCGTTCTCGAGGTCCACCGAGGAGATCCACTCGCCGCCGGACTTCACGAGGTCCTTCGTCCGGTCGACGAGGCGGACGTAGCCCGTCGGGTCGATCACGGCGACGTCCCCGGTGCGCAACCATCCGTCGTCGGTGAACTGCATCCCCCCGTCCTCGTCGAGGTAGTACGAGTCCGCGATCCACGGGCCCGCGGCCTGCAGCTCGCCCGAGCTCTCGCCGTCCCACGGCATGATCTCGCCGGTCTCGGGGTCGGCGAGGCGCAGCTCCACCAGCGGTGCGGGCTGGCCCTGGGTGGCACGGACGCCGGCGAGCGCCTCGTCGGACAGTCCGTCGTGGATCGTGCGCAGCAGCCCAGTCGTGGCGATGGGGCTCGTCTCGGTCATGCCCCAGGCCTGCGTGATCGGCAGGCCGACCTTCTCCCGCCAGCCCTCCGAGAGCGACCGCGGCACCGCCGACCCGCCGCAGAGCACGAGGCGCAGGTGCGGCACGTCGGCGGCGGTGAGCTCGCCGAGCACGCCCATCCAGATCGTCGGGACGCCCGCGGTGACCGTGATGTCGTGCTCGCGCAGCATCCCGGCGATCGCCGCCGGCGTCATGTTCGGACCGGGCATCACCAGCGACGTCCCCGCGAACACCGCGGCGTACGGCGTGCCCCAGGCGTTGGCGTGGAACATCGGCACGATCGGCAGGGCCACGTCGCGCTCGGAGAACCCCACCACGTCGGTCATGAGCACGGCCATCGAGTGCAGCACCGTCGAGCGGTGGGAGTACACGACGCCCTTGGGGTTGCCCGTGGTGCCCGAGGTGTAGCACATGGCCGCGGCCCGGTTCTCGTCGTCGACGAGGAATGGCCCGGCGTGCGGCTGCACCGAGGCGAGCAGGGCGGCGTGGTCGACGATGCGCTCGTCGTCGGGCACCTCGGTGTCCGACCCGTCGTCGATGACGATCACACGGTGCACGTGCGGCATCCGGTCGATGATCGGCCACAGCAACCCGAGCAACGACCGGTCGACGAAGATCACCTCGTCGTCCGCGTGGTTCACCACGTACACCAGCTGCTCGGCGAAGAGCCGGATGTTGAGGGTGTGCAGGATCCGCCCGGAGCACGGGACGGCGAAGTACAGCTCGAGGTGCGTCGGGGTGTTCCAGCAGAAGGTGCCGACGCGGCCGTCGGGGGCGACCCCCAGGGCGTCGAGGGCCGCCGCGGTGCGCCGTACGCGCACCGCCCACTCCGCATAGCTCGTCGTCGTGACGGTGCCCCCCGCGCCGACCCCGACGAGCCGCTTGTGGCCGAAGAGCTGCTCCGCGCGATGGAACACGTGGGGGAGGGCGAGGGGGAAGTTCTGCATCTGTCCGAGCATCTGGCGGCCTCCCGGGCGGCGGCTGACGACGGCTTGCGGGCACCCAGCGCGTGACCGGGGTCATCACTGTGGCCTCGAAGGCTGTGGTGTTGGTCACGGCAACTCTAGCCGTAGCCGCAGGCCAGCGGGGTGCTGTGGTCCTCGCCGTGCACGTCAGCGGCCTGCTCGCGGTCGGAGCCGACATCGGATCGGCGTTAGGCTCCACCGGTCAACGCATCGACGAGGAGCACAGGAGCCCCATGAGCGCCCCGACCCAGACCGATCCCGCCACCTCGGATCCGACTGGTGGGTTCCACCAGACGCGGGTCGGCATCGACTTCGCCGTCCGCGACCTCGGTGACGCCGAGTTCGGACGTCGGGAGATCCGGTTGGCCGAGCACGAGATGCCGGGCCTGATGGCCCTGCGTCGCGAGTACTCGGAGGCTCGGCCGCTGCACGGCGCTCGGATTTCCGGCTCGCTGCACATGACGGTGCAGACCGCCGTGCTCATCGAGACCCTCCTCGCCCTGGGTGCCGAGGTCCGCTGGGCCTCCTGCAACATCTTCTCCACCCAGGACCACGCGGCCGCCGCGGTCGTCGTCGGGCCGCACGGCACGCCCGACGAGCCCAAGGGCGTGCCCTGCTTCGCCTGGAAGGGCGAGTCGCTCGAGCAGTACTGGTGGTGCGCCGAGCAGATGATGACCTGGGTCGACTCGGGGACCCGCGGCCCCAACATGATCCTCGACGACGGCGGCGACGCCACGATGCTCGTCCACAAGGGCGTCGAGTTCGAGACGGCCGGCGTCGTCCCCAGCGTCACCGGCGACGACCCGGCCGAGTACCAGGTCGTGCTGGCCACGCTGCGCCGCAGCCTCGAGAACGACCCGCAGCACTGGACCAAGGTCGCGGCCGGCATCAAGGGCGTCACCGAGGAGACCACCACCGGTGTCCACCGGCTCTACGAGTTCGCCAACGAGAACAAGCTGCTCTTCCCGGCGATCAACGTGAACGACTCGGTCACCAAGTCGAAGTTCGACAACAAGTACGGCTGCCGTCACTCCCTCCTCGACGGCATCAACCGCGCCGTCGACGTGCTGATCTCCGGCAAGAAGGCCGTCATCTGCGGCTTCGGCGACGTGGGCAAGGGCTCGGCCGAGTCGCTGCGCGGTCAGGCTGCCCGCGTCACGGTCACCGAGACCGACCCGATCTGTGCGCTGCAGGCGCTCATGGAGGGCTACGACGTCGACACCCTCGAGAACGTGATCTCCTCCGCCGACATCGTCATCACCACGACCGGCAACAAGGACATCGTCACGCTCGACCACATGAAGCGGATGAAGCACCAGGCGATCCTGGGCAACATCGGCCACTTCGACAACGAGATCCAGGTCGAGAAGCTCGAGCGCTCCGACGCCACGCGGATCACCATCAAGCCGCAGGTCGACGAGTGGACGTTCCCCGACGGCCATTCGATCATCCTGCTGTCCGAGGGGCGCCTGCTGAACCTCGGCAACGCGACCGGACACCCGAGCTTCGTCATGTCGACGTCGTTCTCCAACCAGACGATCGCGCAGCTCGAGATCTTCACGAAGCCGGACGAGTACCCGATCGGCGTCTACCGCCTCCCGAAGCACCTCGATGAGAAGGTCGCGAGGGTGCACGTCGAGGCGCTCGGCGCGGAGCTGACCACGCTCACCAAGGAGCAAGCCGAGTACATCGGCGTCGACGTCGAGGGCCCGTACAAGTCGGATCACTACCGCTACTGAGGACGCCGCGACCCGCTAACCTCGCCGGTCGTGGGAGCGATCGTGGCCGTGGAGGGTCTCGACGGGGCGGGCAAGGCCACCCTCGTCGGGGCCCTGGCCGAGGTGGCCGCCGCGCGCGGGGCGACCGTCGCCCACCGGGCCTTTCCGCGCTACCACGACGACGTCCACGCGGAGCTCGCGGGCGAGGCGCTGCGGGGCGGGCTCGGCGACACGGCGGACTCCGTCCACGCCATGGCAGTGCTCTTCGCGCTCGACCGGCGCGCCGCGGCCGCCGACCTGCGCGCGGAGGCGCACCACCACGACCTGCTGCTCGTCGACCGCTACGTCGCCTCCAACGCCGCATACGGCGCCGCCCGGCGCCACGAGCGCGCCGACGGGGGTTTCGTCACCTGGGTGCACGACCTCGAGGTCCGCCGCTTCGCCGTCCCGGCCCCCGACGTCCAGGTGCTCGTCCGGGTGCCGCGGGAGGTCGCGGCGCAGCGGGTGCGCGACCGGGCCGCGAGCTCGGGTCGGAGCCGGGACGGCTACGAATCCGACGACGAGCTCCAGTCCCGGTGTGCCACGGTCTACGACGAGCTCGTCGACGCCGCGTGGCTCGCCCCGTGGTTCGTCGCGGAGACGACGCCGGGCACCGGCGACACACTGACCCGATCGGCGGAGTCGGTCCTCGACGCGTGCCTCGGCCGACGATCGGTAGCTGATCGTCGGTGAACAGTGACACCATCGAGACATGACCTCGCGGATCCTCGTCGTCGACGACGACGCGTCCCTCGCCGAGATGCTCACGATCGTCCTGGACGCCGAGGGTTTCGAGACCACCGTGGTCTTCGACGGTGCACAGGCGCTGCCGACGCTGCGGGAGATCGCACCCGACCTCGTCCTGCTCGACCTCATGCTCCCCGGCATGAACGGCATCGACGTGTGCCGCGCGATCCGGGCCGAGTCCGGCGTCCCGGTCGTCATGCTCACCGCGAAGACCGACACCGTCGACGTCGTGCTGGGCCTGGAGTCCGGCGCGGACGACTACGTGGTCAAGCCGTTCAAGCCCAAGGAGCTCGTGGCGCGGATCCGGGCGCGGCTGCGTCAGTTCCCCACCGAGCCCTCTGAGCGCATGACCATCGGTGACGTGACCATCGACGTCCCGGCCCACCAGGTCCGGCGGGCCGGCCGCGCCATCGCCCTCACCCCGCTCGAGTTCGATCTGTTGGTGGCGCTCGCGCGCAAGCCGCGCCAGGTGTTCACCCGCGAGGTCCTCCTCGAGCAGGTGTGGGGCTACCGGCACGCCGCGGACACCCGTCTGGTCAACGTGCACGTCCAGCGCCTGCGGTCCAAGGTCGAGATCGACCCCGAGCACCCCGAGGTGGTCCTGACCGTCCGGGGCGTCGGGTACAAGGCCGGGCCACCATGATCGCCCCCGCCGTGCCCGCCGACTGCCCTCGCGCGGTGGGTGGCCGGCGGTGACGGAGCTAGCCGCCGGGTCCGGGTCCGACCGCCCCGGGTCCGAGCGCTCGGAGCGTTGGCGGCGTTGGAGACGGGGCGCCGAGTTCGCCGGCGCCGAGGGCATCCTGGCGGTGCGCGCCCGGTGGCGGCGCTCGATGCAGCTGCGCGTCGTGGTCTCCACCCTCGCGCTCTCCTCCCTGGTCGTCCTCGTGCTCGGCCTGGTGCTGCAGACCCAGATCGCCGATCGGTTGCTCCAGGGCAAGCAGCAGGCGGCCCTGCTCCAGTCCGATCTGAGCCGGCAGGGCCTCGAGCGCGACCTCGCGCGGGTCGATCCCGACCGCGAGGGCACCGAGGTGACCCTCTCCGAGGCGATCGACCGCCTCACCTCGGTCTCCGTCGACGACTCCCGCGACGCCGCGTCCGAGGCGGGCGCCTTCGAGGTGGTGCTCATCGCGGGGTCGGGCACGGTCACGGGCTCCGCCGGGGCGTCCGGGTCCGCCGACGTCGTGCCGCCCCAGTTGCGCGAGCCGGTGCTCAAGGGCTTCCTCGCCACCAAGTACATGACGATGCCCGGGACCTCCACGCCGACCCTCGTCGTCGGCCAGCCGGTCCGCACCGCGGGGCGGAACCTGCAGCTCTACCTGCTCTTCCCGCTCACCGCCGAGGAACGCACACTGGCGCTGGTCCGCAGCACGCTCGCCGTCGGCGGGCTCGCCCTGCTGGTGGTGCTCGCCGCGATCTCCGGCCTGGTCACCCGCCAGGTCGTGCGCCCGGTCCGGCAGGCCGCCGACGTGGCGGAACGGTTCGCCGACGGGCACCTCGACGAACGGATGCCCGTGCAGGGCGACGACGAGGTGGCGCGCCTCGCGGAGGCCTACAACGAGATGGCAGCGAGCATCCAGTCGCAGATCCGACAGCTCGAGGAGTTCGGCACGCTCCAACGCCGCTTCACCTCCGACGTCAGCCACGAGCTGCGGACGCCGCTGACGACCGTGCGGATGGCGGCGGAGGTGCTGGCCGACCGCACCGAGGACATGGACGCGGTCTCGCGACGCTCCGCGCGGCTGCTGGTCGACGAGCTCGACCGCTTCGAGTCGCTCCTCGGCGACATCCTCGAGATCAGCCGTCTCGACGCAGGCGTCGCCGAACTGGCCCTCGAACCGCTCGACGTCCGGGCCGTGGTCCGGCGGGCGGCCGAGACGGTGCGTCCCCTCGCCGAGACCACGGGGACCCCGATCGTGCTCGACCTCGACGACGAGGTGGTCGCCGAGGTCGACCCCCGACGACTCGAGCGGATTCTGCGCAACCTGCTCGCCAACGCCATCGACCACGGGGACCGCCTGCCGGTGGAGGTCCGTCTCGCCGCCGACGCGCACGCGGTCGCCGTCGTCGTCCGGGACCGCGGCGTCGGCCTGCGCCCGGGGGAGGCCGGCCTGGTGTTCAACCGGTTCTGGCGGGCCGACCCGTCACGCCAGCGCCGCAGCGGCGGTACCGGTCTCGGCCTTGCCATCAGTCTCGAAGACGCCCTTCTGCACGGCGGGTGGCTGCAGGCCTGGGGTGAGACCGGCCGGGGCGCGGTCTTCCGCCTGACCCTGCCCCGCCGGCACGGCGAGCTCCTGCAGGCCAGCCCTCTCGCCCTCGTCCCCGTCGAGGGCGCGCCCGCCGCCGCCGACCCGGGAATCTCCGAGGCGGCGCCGACCACGGGCACCGCCCTGCCCCCGCACGGCTGCGACGCGCACGACGCGCACGAGGTGGACCCGCGGCCCACCGACGACGCCGAGTGGCCCGAGCCCGCACCGTCGGCCCCGGCTCCCGGGGGTTCCGGGATGCTGTGGTCGTGAGGGCCCGCTGGGTCGGCCTGCTGCTCGGCCTCCTCGTGCTCACCGGGTGCGCGACCGTGCCCGGCTCGTCGGACGTGACCGTCCTGCGCCGCGTCGGGGACGCCGCGGAGCCCAGCGCCCCGCCCGGACCGACCCGGGGCGCGGGTCCGTTGGAGACCGTGCGCGGCTGGGTCCAGGCGTCCGGTTCGACGGCCGAGCGGCACGAGGTGGCCCGGCGGTTCCTCACCGCCCCGGCCGCCGGGGGATGGGACGACGGGGCCGCCCCGGTCGTCGTCTCCGACCGCGTCGACACCGTCTACGCCGACCGTCCGGTGCCCACCGGCGTGTCGGCGGTGCGGATCCGGGCGACACGACTGGGAACGCTGAGCCCCACCGGAGCGTTCCTCCCGGAATCGGGCGCGCTGGACCTCGTGGTCGAGCTCGTCGTGCAGAACGGGCAGTGGCGGATCTCCTCGCTACCCGCCGGGACCGTCGTGCGCCGGTCCGACCTGCGCGCGAACACGCGCCCGGTGCGTGCGTGGTTCGTCGGCGCGACCAGCGGGCTGCCCGTCTCCGAGACGCGCTACCTGCAGGTCAGCCCCATCCGATCGCTCGCCGCGCGCACGCTCGACCTGCTCACGAGCGGCCCGTCGGCCTCGCTGGCCGGCGCGGTGACGGGTGCCCTCCCGCCGCGGGCGACGCTGCGCGCGACCGACGCCCTCGACCCCTCCGGGGCGCTCGGGGTCGACATCGCCGATGCCGGGCCGCTCGACGACGTCGGTCGCAACCGGATCGCGCGTCAGGTGGTGCTCACGCTCGCCGGAATCGGTGTGCCGCGGGTACGGCTCACCGCCGACGGCGCCCCCCTCGTGCCCGGGCGCTCCGAGCTCGGCGTCGGCGACGTCCTGGCGGGCCTGCCCGCCCGCGTCCTCGAGAACCGGGACCTGCCGCTGGACCCGGCGGGCGCCGGGAGCCCGGCCGCCCCCGACCCGCGCGCCGCGCTCGTGGTCTCCGGCGGGCGCGTGAGCCGGGCGGGGGATCCGGCGACGGAGGTGGTGCCCGACGCGGGCCCGGCCGCCGCCCAGAGCGCGTCGGAGTCCTCGGGCGACGAGGTGGCCGTGGTGGCGGTGGACCCCTCGGGCTCACGGCTGCTGGTCGGTCCCACCGGTGCGTCCCCGACCCCGGTGCCCCTCGCGGCGCGCACCCTGACACGCCCGACGTGGTCCCCGATCGCGCCCGAGGTGTGGACGGTGGCCGACGGGACCCGCGTGGTGCGGGTCGTCCGCGCCGCGGCGGGGACACTGCTCCCGCTCGACGTCGACGCCGGGGGCCTCGCCGGGGCCGGAGGAATCTCGGCGATGCGTCTGTCCCCCGACGGCGCCCGGGTCGCGGCCGTGGCCGGTGGCCGGGTCCTCGTCGGCGTCGTCGTGCGGGACCCGGCGGGCGGTGTGCGGGTGACCTCGGTCCAGGCGCTGCGCCCCGGTCCCACTCCGGACGCCGTCGGGACACCCGGCTCGGTGACGACGACCGACGCCCTCGTCGGGGTCCTCGACGCGGCGTGGGCGCGCTCGGACCGCCTCGTCGCGGTCGGGGGGCGCACGGGTCACCCGGTCTCCTTGGTGTCGGTCGACGGGCTCGACCTCGACGACGCCCCGACGCTGAACCTCACCCCGCCGGTCACCGCGGTCGCCGCCACGCCGGGTCGACCCGTGCTCGCGGTCGACCAGGGCGGGCTATGGAGCCTGCTCGACGACGGTTCGGGGGTGTGGCGGTTCGTCAACGGCGGTGCCGCCGGGTCGGTCCCGGCCTACCCGGGCTGAGCCCGGCCGCCGGCGCCCGCCCGTCCCGGCGCCCGTCCGTCCCCAGGTGGCGCGGACACCCGGATCCGTCCCCAGGACGCGACGCCGCCGCTCGTCACGCGATGCGCAGGACGGGCAGCGTCGTGGAGGTGCCCACCCCCGCCGACGGCCCGCTCGTCGCCCTCCTCGACCTCGTGCTCCCCACGCCCTGCGCGGGCTGCGCCGACCCCGTCGCGCGCCTCTGCGTGGCGTGCGCGGGACGGTTCGCCCGGCCCCGCCTCCACACGGTGCCGGACCTGCCGCCGGTGATCGTGCTCGCCTCCTACGCCGGTCCGCCGCGCGCCACCGTGCTCGCCTACAAGGAGCGCGGGCGCCGCGACCTCGCGGTCCCGCTCGCCGCGCACGCGGCGGCCGCGCTCGCCCTCGCCGGGCCGGGAGCGACCGGGCCGGGGGAACGGGGCTGGCTCCTGGTCCCCGCGCCCTCGCGCGCCCCCGCCGCCCGGGCCCGCGGCGGGGACCACATGCTCCGCCTCGCCCGGGCCGTGGCCCGGGCCCCCGAGGGTTCGGGCGGGGCCGGGTCGGGGGTGGTCGTGCCCGCCCTCGCCCTGCGGCGAGGTGCCCGCGACTCGGTCGGCCTCGACGCCGACGCCCGCGCGGCGAACCTGCGGCGACATATGCGGGTCCGACCGGGCGGGGCGCGCCGCCTGCGCGCCGCTCCGTCCGCTCCGGTGGTGCTCCTCGACGACGTCCTGACCACCGGCGCCACCGCCCGAGCCGCCCTGGCCCTCCTGGGCGCCGTCGGGGTGGTCCTCGACGCGATCCTCGTGCTCACCGCCGTCCCCGGAGGACCCGCGGGGCCCGGGGTCGCCCTGCGGCCCACCACGGCCCGCGGTGTGCCCATTAGTGGAGATCCGCCACTCGAACGGTCGGTGCACCCGTCCGGGGTGTCGGACTGCGCACGCCTTCCGCGGGTGCACGGTGCTCGCTAACGTGGCCGGACTCACCCGGTACGGCGACCGACGGGAGGCGCGAACGCTCATCAGCGCGGCGCCCGGCGCCGGAGGTGTGCCGATCCCTCCCCGGTCACGGCGGCGCAGTCGTCCCTCCCTGGAGGTAGTTCGTGGAGATCGTCATCTCAGGCCGCAACGTCGAGGTCCCGGAGGCATTCCGGGACCTCGCGACGGAGAAGCTGGACCGACTCGGTCGGTACGACCACAAGATCGTCCGGTTGTCCGTGGAACTCGCGCACGAGCCCAATCCCCGGCAGTCCAAGAGCTGCCAGTGCGTCCAGATCACCGGCCACGGGCGCGGACCGGTCGTGCGCGGCGAGGGGTGTGCAGCCGACTTCCTGTCGGCGTTCGACCTCGCCCTGGGTCGCCTCGAGGCCCGCCTGCGCCGCGCCCACGACCGCCGCCGCGTCCACCACGGACGCAAGGAGCCGGTCTCCGTCGCCCGGGCGCTCGCCGGTCCCCCCGGAGCGGTCGCGACGCTCGACGCGCCGCCGGCGCACGCCGCACCGGCCGCTCGTCGCCCCCCCGACGACGCCCCCGACGACCCCGCCGACGATCTCGACGCGGACCTGGCCGACTACGCCGCCGACTACGCCGCCGGGTACACCGACGAGTACCTCGACGCGAACACGGACGGGCACACCGACGACGAGCGCGACCGTCCGGGGCGCATCGTGCGCCGCAAGGAGCACCACGCCGTGCCGATGCGGGTCGACGACGCCCTGAGCGAGATGGAGCTGGTCGGGCACGACTTCTTCCTGTTCAGCGACGCCGCCACCGGCCGTCCGAGCGTGGTGTACCGCCGTCGGGGCTACGACTACGGGGTCATCGCCCTCGTCGAGCGCGGCGTCTGAGCCGCGCGCCCCGGCCGTTCCGCGCCCCGCACGGGCGATCGCGGGCGGCCGGGGCCATCGCCGGTGTCCGGCGCCCTTACCATGGCTGGTGGGACCGCACCCACGCGCGCACGGCGGGGCACCGGCATCACCGGCACCGCTGACGCTGGCGAGGCGACGGCCCCACCACGCACCGACACGAGTGAGGTCACCAACAGTGGTCCTGAACCGGCTGCTGCGCTCCGGCGAGACGAGGACCGTCAAGCGTCTCGGCCGGATCGCCGACTATGTCGACACCTTCACCGAGGAGATCGAGGCGCTCGCCGACGACGAGCTGCGGGCGAAGACCGACGAGTTCCGGGAGCGCTACTCCGCGGGCGAGTCGCTCGACGAGATGCTCGGTGAGGTCTTCGCGGTGGTCCGGGAGGCCGCCTCGCGCACGCTCGGGCAGCGCCACTTCCGCGTCCAGCTCATGGGCGGGGCCGCGCTGCACCTGGGCAACGTCGCGGAGATGAAGACCGGCGAGGGCAAGACCCTGGTGTCGACGCTGCCCACCTACCTCAACGCGCTCACCGGCGACGCCGTGCACGTCGTCACCACCAACGACTACCTCGCCCGCCGCGACTCGCAGTGGATGGGCCGGGTCCACCGCTTCCTCGGCCTGACCGTCGGCGCGATCTACGCCGAGATGCCGGCCGCCGAGCGCCGCGCCGCGTACGCCGCCGACATCACCTACGGCACGAACAACGAGTTCGGCTTCGACTTCCTGCGCGACAACATGGCCTGGTCCAGGGCCGAGTGCGTCCAGCGCGGGCACGTCTTCGCGGTGGTCGACGAGGTCGACTCCATCCTCATCGACGAGGCCCGCACGCCGCTGATCATCTCCGGTCCCGCCGAGCAGAGCGCCCGCTGGTACACCGAGTTCGCGCGGCTGGCGCCGAAGATGGAGAAGGACGTCCACTACGAGGTCGACGAGCGGAAGCGGACCATCGGCGTCACCGAGGACGGCGTGTCCTTCATCGAGGACCAGCTCGGCGTCGAGAACCTGTACGAGGCGGCCAACACCCCGCTCGTCGGGTACCTGAACAACGCGATCAAGGTCAAGGAGCTCTTCGCCAAGGACAAGGACTACATCGTCCGGGACGGCGAGGTGCTCATCGTCGACGAGTTCACCGGCCGTGTGCTGGTCGGCCGACGCTACAACGAGGGCCTGCACCAGGCGATCGAGGCCAAGGAAGGCGTCGAGATCAAGGCCGAGAACCAGACGCTGGCCACGATCACGCTGCAGAACTACTTCCGGCTCTACGAGAAGCTCTCGGGGATGACCGGGACCGCCCAGACCGAGGCCTCCGAGCTGTCGAAGACCTACCAGCTCGGGGTGGTGTCGATCCCGACGAACCGGGAGATGGTCCGGAAGGACCAGGCGGACCTGGTGTACAAGACCGAGTCGGCGAAGTTCGAGGCGGTGGCCGACGACGTCGCCGAACACTTCGAGCGCGGTCAGCCGGTCCTCATCGGCACCACGAGCGTGGAGCGCTACGAGCACCTCGCGAAGCTGCTCACCCAGCGCGGCGTGGAGCACGAGGTGCTCAACGCGAAGTTCCACGAGCAGGAAGCGGCGATCATCGCGATGGCCGGCCGGCCCCACGCCGTCACCGTCGCCACCAACATGGCCGGCCGCGGCACCGACATCGTGCTCGGCGGCAACCCCGACTTCATCGCCGACCTGCGGCTGCGCGAGGTCGGGTACGACCCGGTGGGGGCCCGCGAGGAGTACGAGGCGGTCTGGGACGAGACCCTCGCCGAGGTCAAGGAGGACACCACCCACGAGGCGGAACGGGTCCGCGAGGCGGGCGGGCTCTACGTCCTCGGCACCGAGCGGCACGAGTCGCGGCGCATCGACAACCAGCTGCGCGGGCGGTCCGGGCGCCAGGGCGACCCGGGCGAGTCCCGCTTCTACCTGTCGCTGGGCGACGAGCTCATGCGCCGGTTCAACGGCGCCGTCGTCGAGTCGATCATGACCCGGTTCAACCTGCCCGAGGACATGCCCATCGAGGCCAAGATGGTCTCGCGGGCGATCCGCAGCGCGCAGAACCAGGTGGAGCAGCAGAACTTCGAGATCCGCAAGGACATCCTCGAGTACGACGAGGTGATGAACCAGCAGCGCAAGGTGATCTACGCCGAGCGCCACCGCGTCCTCGAGGGCGAGAACCTCTCCGACCAGGTCCAGAACATGATCGTCGACGTGGTCACGGCCTACGTGGACGGCGCGACGGCCGAGGGCTACAGCGAGGACTGGGACCTCGACAAGCTGTGGACCGCCGTCGGCCAGCTCTACCCGGTGCAGGTCCGCTGGCAGGACCTGGACGCCGACGACCTCGAGCGCGATCGGCTACTGGAGGTCCTCACGTCCGACGCGCTGGCCGCCTACTCCCGCCGCGAGGCCGAGATCGACGCCCTCGTCTCGCAGGGCGGGATGCGGGAGCTCGAGCGGCAGGTCGTGCTCTCGGTACTCGACCGCAAGTGGCGCGAGCACCTCTACGAGATGGACTACCTCAAGCAGGGCATCGGTCTGCGGGCGATGGCCCAGCGCGATCCCAAGATCGAGTACAAGCGCGAGGGCTACGAGATGTTCTCCACCATGATGGAGGGCATCCGCGAGGAGTCGGTCGCGTTCCTGTTCAACCTCACCATCGCCGTGGAGGAGGTCGCGCCGGTCGACGCGGTGCCGGGGGCCAACCCCGTCACCGACACGTCGGTGCAGGCGGCGATCCGCCCGGACGACCCGGATCCCCGCGACGCCGTCCGGGGCACCCCGAGCACGTCCGGGTCGGCGCCGCTGCCCCCGCCGAGCGCAGCACCGACCCCGGTGAGGGCCTCGGCGCCGCAGGCTCCGCAGCCGCGCCGGGCACAAGAGCCGGCCGCGGCTTCGACCGGGCGCCCGGTCGACGCGCGGCCGGGGACCTCGTCGGCGGGCGCCGGGCCGGGTCGTGCGCCGCTCACCGCTCCGGTCCCGCAGTCGCTGCGGGGGGCGGGGCTCGGTGGTCAGCGCTCGCAGCAGCTCGACTACACCGGTCCGGACGAGGACGGGCAGGCCGCCCGGCAGGGTCGCACGAACGGCGCCCGCGGCTCGGCCGGCCCGTCGACTGGCCGCAACCCCGCGCAGGCCCGCCGCCAGGACACCCCGTCGCGCAACGCGCCGTGCCACTGCGGCTCGGGTCGCAAGTACAAGCAGTGCCACGGGGCGCCCCCCCGCTCGTGACCCCTCACAGGAGTGCGAGCAGCCGCACCCGCCACTGCTCCTCGCCGGGGACGCGTTCGAGGCGCCCGAGGACCGCGCGGGACCGGTGCGGTGCGTGCAGGACGGCGGCGACCTCGACCGCGGCGTCGGAGACCGCGCAGACCCGCAACGGCCCCAGCCGCACGGCACGGTCGGCGATCCCGCGGAGAGCGGGCACGAGACCCTCGTAGGTGGCGTCGTCGCAGATCGCCGCGACGTGGCGCAGGGGGCGCCGGCCCGACGCCACCTCCGCGATCACCCCCACCACGCGCACGGCCGTCGCCCGGGCCGCCGCCGCCGGCTCGTCCACGCGGTGCCCGACGCCGGCGGGCGCGCGGTCTCCGGCGCCGGCGGGCGCGCGCCGCCGCGCCGGGTCGCGTGGCCCGGCTCCGTTCTCGTCCTCGGCCGTCCGGCGGACCTCCGCGCGGCGCTCGGCCAGCACCGCCGTGAGGGGCCGCAGCCGGGGACGGGCGGGCACGTCGACCCGGACCGCCCGCGCGGGACGGACGCAGGCCGCACCCCCCACCGCCGCGTCCCCGTCGGTCTCCACGGGGTCCGCACCGCACACGTCGCCCTCCTCCGGTCGCGGAAACTGCGGACGCGGGAGGAGCGCGTCGACGGCCGACCCTAGGCGGGCGCCGCTGCGGCCGGGACGGTTTCGCTCCTGCTCGTGGCGCCCGACCGCCGCCGGCGGAGCTCGAAGCACGCCACGGTGGCCGCGCACGCGGCGTTGAGCGACTCCACCGAGCCGGCCATGGGGATGGCGACGGTGCCGTGCAGCTCCCCGCGGACGGCGTCGGAGAGCCCGTCGGTCTCCCCGCCGACCACGAGCGCCACCCGCTCGGCGAGCGGCGCGTCGAACAGCGAGGACGACACGGTCGGCGCGGGCGCTCCGTCCAGCCCGAGCAGGACGAAGCCGGCGTCGGCGAGGGCCGCGAGCCCGGCCGCCGCGGTCCCGGCGCGCAGCACCGGGGCGTGGAAGGCGACCCCGGCCGACGCCTTGATCACCAGCGGGTCGATCGAGGGCACTCCGCGTCGCGGCAGGAGCACCCCGTCGAGCCCGGCCGCGGTGGCCGACCGCAGGATCATCCCGACGTTGGCCGGGTTGGTCAGCCCGTCGAGGACGAGGACCTGCGCGCCCGCGGAGTCTTCCAGCGCGGCGAGGAACCGCTCGACGGTGCGCATGCCCGGCGCCACCACGTCGGCGACGACGCCCTGGTCCTGGCGCCCGTTCCCGGCGAGCACCTTCACCCGCTGCGCGGACGCCCGACGGACACCGACGCCGCGCGCGGCCGCGGCGTCGGTGAACGCCTTCGCCGCGCGGGGGTCCATGCCCTCGGCGAGAACGACCTTGTCCACCGTGAGCGCGGGGTTGCCGAGCGCCTCGAGCACGGGCTTGCGTCCGTAGACGGTGACGAAGCGGTCCTTGGGGGAGGCGACCGCCTCGTCGTCGGCGGGGAGTGAGGGCGTCATCACCCCCCAGCTTGGCAGAGCGGGCGATTCCCCCGGGCGTGCGAGGATCGCCGCATGCCGGACCGCCTGTCGGCGCTGGACGCCTCGTTCCTGTACATGGATCAGCCCACCACCCCGATGCACGTGGGAAGCGTCGCGATCTTCCGCAAGCCCCGTTCCGGTTTCGACTACGACGGCCTCGTCGACCTCATTGGTACCCGGATCGGTCTCGTCCCCCGCTACCGGCAGAAGATCCGCCAGGTGCCCGGGGGCGTCGCGCGGCCGGTGTGGATCGACGACCGCGACTTCGACGTCACCTACCACGTGCGCCGCTCGGCGCTGCCCGCCCCCGGCACCGAGCGGGCCCTGCACGACCTCGTCGCCCGCCTCATGTCCCGCCCGCTGGACCACTCCCGGCCCCTCTGGGAGATGTACCTGGTGGAGGGCCTGTCGGGGAACCGCGTCGCGATCGTCACGAAGACCCACCAGGCGATGGTCGACGGGGTGGAGTCGATCGACATCGGCCAGGTGGTCTTCGACGAGGCGCCCTCCCCGCGGGCCACGCCCGAGGACACGTGGGTGGCCCGCTCGGAGCCCGCCCCGTGGCGTCTGGTCGCCGACGCCGTGGGCGAGGCCGTCGCCCGTCCCGGCGAGGCCGTCGAGGCGGCCCGGGTCGCCGCCCGCGATGCCGCGACGACCGTCACCAAGGTGGCCGGCGTGGCCGGCGGCCTGCTCTCCGCGGTGCGCACAGCCGTGCGTCCGGCGCCGACGACGCCGCTCAACGTCCCGATCTCCACGCAGCGCCGCTTCGCCACCACCCGCACCGACCTCGCCGACTACCGGGCCGTGCGCCGCGCCCACGGCGGCACCATCAACGACGTCGTGCTCGCGGTGGTCTCCGGGGCGCTGCGCAACTGGCTGCTGTCGCGGGGAGCGTCCGTGGGGCCGACCACGACGATGCGCGCGATGGTCCCGCTCTCGGTGCGCGGCGACGCCGAGACCACCGGATCGATCTCGGGTGCCGGCCTGCTCGGCAACCGGATCGCCTCCTTCCTCGTCGACCTCCCGGTGGGGGAGCCCAACGCGGTCCTGCGGATGCACCACGTCGCGCACGCGATGCGCGAGCACAAGGAGTCGGGCCAGTCGGTGGGGGCGAACGCGCTGGTCCGCGTGGGCGGGTTCGCGCCGCCGACGTTGCACGCCCTCGGGGCACGGGCGGCGAACGGGCTGTCGCGACGGCTGTTTAACCTCGTGATCTCGAACGTGCCCGGCCCCCAGCACCCGCTCTACGCCGGCGGCGCGCGGATGCTCGAGATGTACCCCGTGGTCCCGCTGGCCAAAGGGCAGTCACTCGCGGTCGGGCTCACCTCCTACGACGGCGGCGTGTTCTACGGTTTCAACGCCGACCGCGACTCGATGTCCGACGTCGACGAGCTCGGTGGGCTGGTGGCCGAGTCCCTCGCCGAACTCGTGGCGACGGTGCCCCGCTGAGCGGCACCGGCCGGGCGATCGTCCTCGGCACCGGGGGTTCCCTCGGCTACGCCTGGACGGTTGCTGCGCTCTCGACGTGGCAGCAGGCCACCGGGCTCGACGCGCGCGACTCCGACGTCCTCGTCGGCACCTCCGCCGGGTCCATCGTGGCGTCGGCGCTCGCGAGCGGCGTCGCCGTGGACGACCTCGTCGCCCACCTGCTCGACCCGCCCCCCGCGGCCGGGGGCGCCCGTCCCCGCCGCCGCGGTGCGCGTGGCGGCCTGCCGCCGCTGCCCCGGGTCGGCCCGGGCTCGGTGCGGCTCCTCGGCGAGGTGCTGCGCCGCCCGGGCCGCTTCCCGCCGATGGCCCTCGCGGCGGCTCTGCTGCCCACCGGACGGGCCGACACCCGGGGCGTCGCCCGTCTGGTCGGCGGGTTCGCCGACGGTCGGTGGCCCGAGGATCCGCAGGTGCGGATCGTCGCCACCGACTACGACAGCGGCGCCCGGGTGCCCTTCGGTCGCCCGGGAACCCCCCCGACGTCGCTGGCCGACGCGGCGAGCGCCTCGTGCGCGGTGCCGGGCTGGTTCGCCCCGGTCCGGATCGGGGGCCGGCGGTTCGTCGACGGCGGGGTGTGCTCGGCCACCTCGGTGGACCTCCTGCTGGGCAAGGACATGCCCGCGCTCGCCGACGCCCTGGTCCTCGTGCCGCTCGGGCGCCGGGGACGCGCGCGCCCACGCGGGCCGCTGTCGGCGGCCGACGGGCTCTTCCGTGGCATCGTGGGCGGCCGCAGCGCGCGCGAGATCGCGCGGGTACGCGCGGCGGGAGTGCGGGTGCGGGCGCACGCCCCCGAGCCCGAGGAGCGCGCGGTGACGGGCTGGAACGTGATGGACGCGAGTCGCCAGGCCGAGGTGGTGCGCACCGCGCTGCGCACGACCGCGGCGTGGTGGGCCCGAGGGGAGAGGGACGGTTGAGGATCTACGTGCCGACGACGGTCGCCGGGTTGCGGAAGGTGCTCGCCGACGAGGCGCTGCAGCCCCTGTCGGGCACCGCGTTCGCGCTGACTCCCCGTCTCCGCGAGTCCTACGCCTCGGGCGACGACGAGGAGCTCGAGTACGTCGCGATGGGCGAGGCCGCGCGGGCGTCGCTGCGGCTGCTCGCCGCGGAGCTGGCCGACGACCCGCAGGCGCCGCCTCGCCGCGCGGTGCTCAGCGCCGACGTCGACGACGTGACCCTGCGCCCCGACCTCGACGACGCCGTGGTGCGCGTCGCCACCCCGATCCCGATGTCCCGCCTCGCCGCGGTGCACCTCGACCTCGCCGACGCCGCCGATGCGGTGCGGGCCGCGGCCGCCGTGGTGGATGCGGCGGACCTCGGGGACCTCGACGCGGAGTTCGTGCTCGGCGAGGCCCAGGACCACGACCTCGCCTGGTACGGGGTGCAGGAGCTCCCGTTCGTGCTCGAGCTGCTGTGAGCGAGGGTCACCGGGCGGCGAGGAACGCGCGCCCGGCCCGCATGACCCCGGACACCGCGCACCGGCGCGCGGCGCACCTGCTCCACGCGGCCCGCGCCGGCGGGCGGCGGCGTCTCCTCGGGATCGCCGGGGCGCCCGGGGCGGGGAAGTCGGTGCTCGCCGCGTCCCTCGCCGGGCTCGGTCCGGAGGTGGCGGTCGTCGGCATGGACGGCTGGCACCTCGCGAACTCGACCCTCGACCGGCTCGGCCGCCGCGAGCGCAAGGGTGCACCCGACACCTTCGACGCCGCGGGCTACGTCGCCTTCCTGCGCCGGGTCCGCTCCCGGGAGTCGACGGTGTGGGCGCCGGAGTACCGGCGCTCGGTCGAGGAGGCGATCGGGGGCGCGACGCAAGTCGGTCCCGGGGTGGCGCTGCTGGTCACCGAGGGCAACTACCTGCTGCTCGACGCCCCACCGTGGGACGGGGTGCGCCCGCTGCTCGACGAAACCTGGTTCGTCGCCCCCGACGAGGCGCTGCGCCGGGAGCGGCTGATCGCGCGGCACGAGCGCCACGGCCGATCCCACGCCGAGGCGGTGGCGCGCGCCGACGGGAGCGATGCGGCCAACGCCGCGCTCGTGGCCGCAACCGGCGACCGCGCGGACCGCGTGGTGGTCGACCCACCCGCCCTCAGGCCTCCCACGCCGGGACCCGCAGCGCGGTGAGCACCCGGCGCAGTGCCTCCAGCCGCCCGGCACCCAGCGCGCCGGATTCCACCAGCGGGTCGAGCGCGCACTCGGGGTCGGCCGGGGGACCGAGGTGCGAGCAGCCGCGCGGGCACTCCCGCACGGCGGTGGCCAGGTCGCCGAACGCGGCCACCACCTCGTCCGGACAGATGTGCGCGAGCCCGAACGACCGCACGCCCGGGGTGTCGACGACCCAGCCCCGCTGGCCCGGCAGCGCCAGCGCGACCGCGGAGGTCGAGGTGTGCCGGCCCTTGCCGACGCTCGACACGACGCCCACCGCCCGGTACGCGTCCGGGACCAGCACGTTGACCAGCGTCGACTTCCCCACCCCGGAGTGGCCGATGAACGCCGAGACGCGCCCGTCGACGACCTCGCGCAGCGCGGCCGGGTCGGCGTCGGAGCGGGTCACGACGATCGGGAGCTCCAGGTCGGTGTACTGGCCGGCGAACGGCGCCGGGTCGGTCAGGTCGGACTTGGTCAGGCACAGCACCGGGGTCAGCCCGCCCGCGTAGGCGGCGACGAGGCAGCGGTCGACGAACCCCGTGCGCGGGACGGGGTCGGCCAGCGCCGTGACGATCACGAGGTGCGAGGCGTTGGCGACCACGATCCGCTCGTAGGGGTCGGTGTCGTCGGCGGTCCGGCGCAGCACGCTGACCCGCTCGGAGACGCGGACGATGCGCGCGAGGGCGTCGTCGCCGCCGGACACGTCCCCGACGAGGTCCACCCGGTCGCCCACCACCACCGGGGTGCGGCCCATCTCCCGCGCGCGCATGGCAACGACGCGCCGCGACGGGTCGTCGTCGGGGGCGCAGGTCCAGCGGCCGCGGTCGACGCCGACGACCATCGCCGGGCGGGCTTCGGCGTGCTCGGGACGGCGCTTGGAGCGGGGACGGGTGCCCCGCCCGGGGCGGATGCGGACGTCGGACTCGTCGTAGCGGTCCGTCGAGCCCCGGCCGTCGCCGCCCCGGCCCCGCCCCGGGCTCACGCCGGGAGCCCCGCCGTCCCGACGAGCGCGGACCAGCCCGTGGCGAAGTCGGGGAGCGTCTTGGCCGTGGCCGCGACGTCGTCGATCTCGAGGCCGGGGACGACGAGCCCGACCAGGGCGCCGGCGGTCGCCATCCGGTGATCGGCGTAGGCCCCCCAGGGACGCCGTGGCGCGCTCAGCGGCGCGGGAGAGATCGTCAGCCCGTCGGAGAGCTCCTCGACGCGCGCGCCCACGGCGGTGAGCTCCACGGCGAGTGCGGTCAGTCGGTCGGTCTCGTGCCCGCGGATGTGCCCGACCCCGACCAGGCGCGACGACTCGCCCTGCCGCGCCGCCGCGACGGCGATCGCCGCGACGGTGGGCGTGAGCTCCCCGATCTCGGAGAGGTCGACGTCGACCCCGCGCAGCCGGTCGGGGCCGTGCACCGTGAGCCCCGCTTCGTCGTGGACGACCGTCGCCCCGAACGCCTCCAGCACCGCGCGCACGGCGGAGCCGGGCTGCAGGTCGGTGCCGTCGGGACGGGGCCGGGGCCACCCCGCGACGGTCACGGTCCCGGCGGTGACGAGCGCGGCGGCAAGGTAGACCGCGGCTCCCGAGAGGTCGGGTTCGACGTCGAGGACCGGCGGCGGGCTCAGCGGTCCGGGCGCGACGCCCCAGCGGTCGGGCGCGACCGTGACCGCCCCGCCCGCCGCCCGCAGCATCGCGACCGTCATGTCGACGTGCGGCAGCGACGGCACCGGACCGTACCCGCGGTGGTGCACGGTGACGCCGCGGGCGTAGCGCGCGCCGGAGAGCAACAGCCCCGAGACGAACTGCGACGACGCCGACGCGTCGACGGTCACCTCGCCGCCGGCGGGGGAGGGGCCACCGGACACGGTGAACGGCAGCGATGCGGCGTCGGCCGGGTCGACGACGACGCCGAGGCCCCGCAGCCCGTCGAGGACGCCGCGCATGGGGCGCGTGCGGGCGTGCGGATCCCCGTCGAAGGCCACCGGGCCGGTGGCGAGAGCGGCCAGGGGCGGGACGAAGCGCATGACGGTCCCGGCGAGGCCGCAGTCGACGGTGCCGCCGGTGATCCGCTCGGGGGCGGTGAGCGCGACGTCGACGGTGCCCTCCCGACCTGGGCCCTCCCGACCGGGCACCACGTCGATCCCGGCGCCGAGGGCGCCGAGGGCGCCGACCATGAGGGTCGCGTCCCGCGAGCGGGCGACGCCGCGGACGTGGCGGGTCGCGCCGTCGCCGGCGAGGGCGGCGAGCAGCAGGGCCCGATTGGTGATCGACTTCGATCCGGGGACCGACACGGTGCCGTGCACGGGACCCTCGGCCCACGGTGCGGACCAGGCGGGTGACGCGGCGGCGCTCATCCGCCCAGTGTGGCGGACCGTCCCGGTCCACGCCCCGCCTCATGGGGCAGGGCGCGCCCCGAACAGCGGCTCGTCGACCGACCGGATCTCCTGGCTCGGCAGGCCGTCGGGGTGTTCCTCACGGACGCGCTGCAGAGCGGTCAGCGCGAGCCCGAGGTGGCGGCGCTTGCTGTTCTCGTAGAACTCCTTGGCCCCCGCGGAGAGCTTGGGCGAGCCGTGCAGTGGCTTGTCCGAGACGCAGAGCAGCGTCGCGTTCGGGATGCGGTAGCGGAAGCCGTTGGCGGCGATGGTCGCCGACTCCATGTCCACCGCGACGCTGCGTGAGGCGCGCATCGCCGCGAGCGTGCTGCCCTGGTTCAGCTCCCAGTCGCGGTTGTCGGTGGTGTGCACGACCCCGAGGCGGTACGCGGCGTCGGCGTGGTCGAGGGCGTCGAGGAGGAACGTGTTGAGCCGGTAATTGGGGATGACCGGCACGTCGGCCGGCAGCACCTCGTCGAGCACGTGGTCGGCTCGCTGGTACGCCGTGGCGAGGACGAAGTCGCCCTGTTGCTGGTGGTTCCGCAGCCCCCCGCAGTGCCCGATCATGATCATGGTGTCGGGCCGCAGCACGGCGACGTGGTCGGTGATCGTCTTGGCGTTGGCCGGGCCGACGCCGATGTCGACCAGGCTCACCCCGTCGCCGCCGGCGGTGCGGTGGTGCCAGGCGGGCATCTGCACGCCTGCGCGCGCGGGACCGTCGGCGTCGCCGAAGTGGTCGAGGAACGATTCGACGTGCATCGCGTAGTTGGTGAACAGGACGTGGCGTTGGAAGGACTCCGCCGGGGTGCCCGTGTAGTGGGCGAGCCGGTCGAGCGAGAGCGCCATGCGCTCGGGACCGAACAGGAAGAGCTTCTTGGAGCGGGAGTCGACGCGGTCCTCGTCGAGCGCGGCGAAGAAGTCCGGGTGGTCGAAGGGCAGCGCCGGGCGCGACGGCCGGACCCTCAGACGGGCCCCGGCCCGCAGCAGGGCCCCCAGCTCGCGCCCCAGGTACCGCCGGATCGGGGCGGGGCGGGCGAACTCCCCGGTGATCCGCGGGTTGGCGTCCGACCACGGCCGCAGCACCTCGACCCCGGCGTACCACCCGTCGGCGTCGATCGCGACGAGCGCGTCGAGAAGTGTGGCGGCGGCGCCCGCGATCCCCGCGGGCGTGAGGTCCGCACCGTCGACGACGACGATCCCGCCCCCGCGGTCCCGCTCCTGTTCGGATGTCACGGGTCGAGCCTGCCAGCCCGGCGGTGTCGGTGATCGACCAGGACGACCGGTCCCCGCTGTCGGTGGCCGGTGCCAGGATGGACCCATGTGCGGTCGATACGCCCTCGCCAAGGACCCGGCGACCCTCGCCGAGGAGTTCGACGCGCTCGACCTGGTGTCGGGCGCGGAGAGCGCGTGGGCCGGCCCGGAGTACAACGTCACGCCGACCACGACCGTCGTCGCCGTGGTCGACCGCCACCCGCGCGACCAGGCCGGGACGCCCGACGCGTCACGGCTGCAGCGCAGCCTGCGGCCGATGCGGTGGGGTCTCGTGCCGTCGTGGGCGAAGGACATGTCGGTGGGCAACCGGCTCATCAACGCCCGCGCCGAGTCGCTCACCGAGAAGCCCGCGTTCCGTCGCGCCGCCGCCGGGCGCCGCTGCCTGCTCCCGGCCGACGGCTGGTTCGAGTGGCTGCGCGAGGGGACCGGGAAGGACGCCCACAAGACGCCCTACTTCATGACGCTGCCCTCGGGGGCGTCGCTGGCGCTGGCGGGGCTGTGGGAGACGTGGCGGCCGGGCTCCGGGGCCCACGAGGCACCCCTGGTGTCGACGACCGTCGTCACCGTCGGGTCTGCCGGGCCGCTGACCGAGCTTCACCACCGCATGCCGCTGTTCCTGCCCGCCGAGCGGTGGGCCGCCTGGCTCGACCCCGACCGCGCCGACCCCGCCGACCTCCTCGTGCCGCCGCCGACCGAGCTGCTGGCCGAGATCGAGATGCGGCAGGTGTCGTCGCAGGTCAACAACGTGAAGAACCACGGGCCCGAGCTCGTCGAGGAGCACCGGGCCGAGCCCGAGCAGGCCGGGCTCGACCTGGAGGCCGTGGGCACCGGCGGGTCCAACCTGGCGTGACCGACGCCCTGCCCGACGCCGCGGCCGGCCTTGCGGAGTTCGAGGTCGACACCCCGCACGGAACGGCCCGGGTCCACCTGTCGTCCCCGGCATCACCCCGGGCCCTGGTCGTGCTCGGCCACGGGGCCGGAGGCGGCGTCGACGCGCCCGACCTGCTCGCCGTGGCCAAGGTGGCGGCCGGCCTGGACGCGGCGGTGGCGCGCGTGCTGCAGCCCTACCGTGTCGCCGGCCGGCGCGCCCCCGCCCCCGCCGCGCAGCTCGACGCGTCGTGGGCCGCGGTCGTCGCCGCCCTGCGGGAGCGTCGGCCCGACGTCCCGCAGATCCACGGCGGCCGCTCCTCCGGCGCCCGGGTCGCCTGCCGCGGGGCGGTGACGCTGCCGGTCGGGCTGCGTCCCGACGCGGTGCTCGCCCTCGCCTTCCCCCTCCGCCCGCCCGGCAAGCCCCCCTACGACCCGCGCTACGACCGCGGGCCCGAGCTCGACGCGGTCACCGTGTCCGGGATCGCGGTGCTCGCGGTCAGTGGCGACCGCGACCGCTTCGGTGTCCCCGACGCCACCGCCGGCCGCGAGGTCGTCGTCGTCCCCGGCGACCACGCGCTGCGCTCGCGCCGGGCGGTGGCCGACGCCGTGGGCCCCTGGCTGGGGCAGGTGGTCGGCGGCGGGAGGGTCTGAGTTCGGGTCCTCGGACGCTGCTCCGTTCGAGTGACCTGCGTAACACCGCGGTTCGGCCTCCGGATGTGCGTGCTGTGGGGTCACAGGCTCGGCCGTGGCGTGCCGTGTGGGGGAAGAACGATCGCGGTCCCCACGGTGGGGTGACGGCGTGGCTACCGTTGCACCAGCACCTCGCCGACGCGGCCAGCGTGGCGGGCTCCTGGTGGACGAGTGGCTTTCGCCGCAGGTCGTCGCGCGCATTGCCCGCGACCTGCCGCGCGGCGAGGCCGATGCGCGAACCTTGGCGGTGTGGCTCGCAGCGGTACACGACGTCGGCAAGGCGAGCCCGGTGTTCCTCATCCAGGACCCGCACCTCGCCGACGTGGCAACCCGCCACGGCCTTCGTGTCGACCCGCGACTCGGTGGCGACCCGGAGCGCGGGGTGGTCAACCACGCCCTCGTCGGGCACGTCGCCGTGCAGGACTGGCTCGTCGCCGACCTCGGGTTCGGCCGGCGCGGTCCGGCGCGCCAGCTGGCGGCGGTGGTCGGGAGCCACCACGGCGTGCCACCCGAGAGCCACCAGCTCACCACCGTGCGCGAGCGCGGCGACCTCGCGGGTACCGGCTCGTGGACCGCTGCCCGCCTGGAGATCCTCGAATGGGCCTCCGGCCGAGTCGGTGGGGTCGATGTCCTGCAGTCGATCACGGTGGCGAGGTAGGCGAAGCCCTCCCACGTCGGCAGGTAGGTGATGTCACCGACCAGCTTGACCCCCGGCGCGTCGGCGCTGAAGTCCCGAGCCACCAGGTCGGGGGTCGGCCCACGGCCGGGGCTGGCACGGGACCAGACCCAGCTCACGCATGATCGCCCGGACCAGCTCCAGGCTGCACGCCTCGCCCTAGCGGGCCAGCTGGGCGTGCACCCGGCGGTGACCGTAGGTCTGGTCGGACACCTCGAAGATCGCCTCGACGAGCACGCCCAGGTGCGCGCGGCGCCGGGCGGTGGCCGAGGCCGGGCGGTCGCGCCACTCGTAGAAACCCGACGTGGACACCGCCAGCCCGACACATCTTCAGGATCGGGAACCACGCCTTCTCACCGTCGATGAACTCGAACTTCGCGCTCACCGATACTCCTGGGCGAAGAAGGCTGCCGCTTTTCCCAGGAACTCGGACTTCTTCTTCAGCTCACGGTTTTCACGCTCGAGCTCGCGCGGGCGCGCCCGCTCCGAGATCCGAGATCGTCAGCGGCTGCTCGTCGACCGGGTGGTCGGACCGGTACTTGTTCACCCAGTTCCCCAGCGTGCCTTCGCTGACTGGATCTCGCGGGCAACCTCGGCGACCGGCCGCGACCCTTCGGTCACCATCTTCAAGGCCTCATCCATGAACTCCGGACTGAACTTCCTTCGACGTTCCGGCATTGATCATCCCCCATTCCGGCCAGACCTTATTGGGTCCGGTGTCCGAAAGTGGGAGGCTCACCAGAAGGGCGGCGGTTCAGCGTCGTCGGTGTCCGCGGGGTGTGGGGTCTGGCGGCGTTCGGGGGTCGGGGCGGGTAGGGGTTCGGTGATGCGGCGGGCGGGCTGGAGGTAGGTCGTTCCTGCGCGGGAGGTCCACACGAACATGCCGGGCTCGGGCTGGCGCAGCCGCCAGCCGCCGTGGTGTTTGGCGCGGTGGTTGTGTCCGCACAGGGGGCCGAGGTTGGCGCCGCGGGTCGGGCCCCGCCGCGCCCAGTCGTGGGTGTGGTCGAGGTCGCAGCGTTGGGCGCGCAGACGGCAGTTCATGCCGACGCAGTGGCGGTCGCGGGTGCGGACCCAGCGGTCGAGCTCGGCGCGGGCCCGCCGGCGGGTGGCGGCGTCGGTGGCGGCGGGGCCGTGGTCGGGGCAGCTGCCCTCGGCGGGCAGTGCTCGCAGCCGGTCCTGGGCGTCGGCCAGCAACGCCGCCCACGGCGGGTGCTGCGAGGGGGTGAGGGCAGCGAGCAGTGTCGTCGGAACCTGGAGTTCGACGATGCCTCTGCCTACCCGGGCCCCCCGCCCCGGACGGCGGGGACCGGGTGGTCGGTGCCGGGCCAAGATCACGTGCAGCAGGTGACCGTCGTCGTCGGTGAGCACGAGGCGCCACTCGGCGTCGCGGGGGGCGCGCAGCATGCTCCGCGCGGTGGCGGCGAGCACGGCACCCCAGCCCGGGATCCGCGCCGGGAGATTATCGAGGCCCAGCGCGGTGGACAACCGCAACCGCAGCTCCACGGTGCCCTGCCGCAGCCCCCGCGTCGGCGGGGGCTCCACGTCCACATCCACATCCGCGTCGGCGCTCTCGGCGTCCGCGTCGGCGTCGGTGCCCACCCCGGGGTCGCCCGGGTCGGGGTCGTCGCCCGGGTCGGGGCCGGCGCCGGCGGGGTCAGGACCCCGCTCGTCGTCCTGGCCGGCCGGACCGCCCGCGTTGTCCGGGCCGCCCGCGTTCTCCGGGTCGGCGGGACCCGGGTCGCCACGGTCGTCGGGGCCCTCGTCGTCCGGCTCAGCAGGGCCGGGGTCGTCGCGCCCAGCAGGACCCTCGTCGTCCGGCTCAGCAGGGCCTGGCTCGTCCGGCCCAGCAGGGCCCTCGTCGGGGCCGGGGCCGGGGCCGGGGTCGTCGGGGCCGGGGTCCTCAGGGCCGGGGTCCTCAGGCCCGGGGTCGGGGTCGGGGTCGCGGAGGAGCTCCACCAAGGCGCGGATCACCGCGTCGTCGTCGAGCCCGGCGCTGAACCCGTCGAGCAGACGCAGATACACCGTCGCCCGCAAGCGCGCGATCGGCACCCGCACCCCACGACGACGCACCTCCGCCGCGATCGCCTCCACCCGCGACAACGCGGCCACCGCCTCCTCACCCGGCAGGTCATACCCCGACAGATTCCCCGTCCCCGACGGATTCGCGCTCGACACCACCCGCGCATGCGACCGGGCCCGCGCCTCCCGCCGCGCCGCCCACCCCGGGTCCAATGCGATCGCCACCTCCTGAACCCGCTCGATCAACCCCGCCAACGGCACCCCCGCCGCAACCGGCAGCACCAGCGCACACACCTGGCGGGCATGCTCCACCGACAGATCCCGGGTCCACTCGCTGAGCACCCGAGCCTTCCCGTCATCCAGAACGCCCCGCTCCATCAGCTCCAGCACCTGCGGCAGCCGCCCCACCAGATCATCGGCCAGCTCCAACCACCGCCCAGCCATCGACCGCGACCACCCCAACCCCGCAGCAACCTCGTCACCGGAGAACTCGTCGAGCACCTCCCGCGTCCCCCCCGACGCCATCGCCCGCCCCGCCACATGCATCGACCGCAGCAACCGCGACGTCACCATGTTCCGCTGCCGAAAACACGACCGCATGAGGTTGACCCCTGAGGCCGGACACGTCACCTGAGGTGGACCCGGTCCGCCAGGGAGGATGTCGTTCGTGCCTGCACCTCACCCGCCGGAGTTCCGGCGTCGCGCCGTGGACCTTGCTCGTCTGGG
>JAABUZ0100000390.1_pt1 | contig 110125 bp, 98 predicted proteins | sample 5562091 | NCBI WGS metagenome assembly JAABUZ01 (sample SAMN12813069, study PRJNA571459) | rock metagenome | isolation source: Antarctica rocks | place: Antarctica: Victoria Land, Linnaeus Terrace sud | collected 2015-12-21 | reverse complement strand
CCCCCCCCCGGCGGCGGACTCTTGTGCCGAGCTTCAGACGCGCGTCTTGGCTCGCCGGGCCGAGCCGCCCAAAGCTCCCATCTCCGCGGCGAGGGCTGCCGGCTGGTCGTACGGCACCATGTGGCCCGCGTTCGGAATGCGCACGACAGTTGCTTGTGGCACCAGCTCCGCCCAGCGGTCGGCGTACGCGGCGGGCATCAGCTTGTCGCTCTCGCCCCACACCACCAGGGTCTGGGTCGTCAGGCGGTAGAGGCGCTTCGCCAGCCGCCGGTTGGGGATCGGGAACAGAATCTTGCCCGCGGTGCCGAGACGGCGGGCATTCTCGACGAAGAAGCCGCGCAGCGCGTCGGGGTCCGAGAAGTCCGCGCCGCCCGTCAGCAGCGCGGCACCCCTGACGGGGTCGTGAAACAGGTAGTCGCCGAACTCGTACGGCAGGAACGAGAACAGGTCGGGAATCGGGTGGTCGTCCAGCCACAGGCCGAGGGGATTGACCAGCACCAGCTTGCCGATGGCGTCGGGCGCCAGGCACGCCATCTCGGCCGCTACCATGCCGCCCAGCGAGTGGCCGACTACCACCGGGCGCCGTCCGGCCAGCCCGAGCGCCACGACCAGATCCCAGCCGTGGAGCGCAAAGTCGAGCATGTCCTCGTACAGCTCTTCGCCGGTGGACTCACCATAGCCGGGGAGCGCGGGAGCGAGCACGCGGTGGCGCTCGGCCAGCAGGTCGAGAAACGTCGTGTCGTCGAGCAGACCGCTGAGCCCGTGCAGGAACAGGACTGGCTCCGCCGTCTCGGGGCCGCCTTCGAGCACGCGCACCTGGGCGCCTTTCGCCGTCTGGATGGTCCGCGCCATCATGGTCATGGGCGCCCAGCCACCGTCTCCTGGGGGCTGGCCGGCTGCTCGAGCGGGTGGATCCACCAGCGGGTGTCGTCCTCCCACTCGGGCCACAGGTGGCGCAGGTGTGGCATCACCTTCTCGGCGAAGAGTCGTGACGAGTAGCGCGTCTTGTCGTCCGGCTGGTTGCCGATGTGCAGCAGGCAGAAGACGTGGCCGACGCGCAGCTCTTGATCAGCTCTGCCATGCGCTGCCGCACCGTCTCGGGGCTGCCCGCGATCACCGTGCCGGACTCGATCAAGTCCTTCCAGGTAGCCTCGGGGAAGACGTTCTGGTTTTCTCGCCGCAGGCGGGACAGCGCCAGACTCTTGATGGTCTTGATCGTTCGGTAGCCGGGCGGGTCGGCGAAGCCGGCGTAATAGTGGAGGCAGCGGTTGTAGAAGTACAGGACGTGCTCGGCGTACAGCTTCTCGGCTTCGGCGTCGGTCTCGGCCACGGCGACGACCTGGGCAAAAGCTGCCCGGTAGGGGGACTCGTCTTTGCCGCGCGCGGCGATCCGCTCCCAGTAGCCGTCCATCAACGATTTGGCGGCCTGGTAGCCGGCAAACGACAGGTACGAATAGTTGTAGTCGTAGTCCAGGCAGAAGTCCCAGGTCTCGACCGAGCCGCCGCCCGGGACGTAGATGGGCGGGTGCGGCTTCTGGATCGGCTTGGGCCAGCAGTTGACCCAGCGGAGCTGCGTGTACCTGCCGTCAAAGGCGAAGGGCTCGTCCGCCTGCCAGGCCCGCATGATGAGCTCGTGCGCCTCGCCGTACTTGTCGCGCGTCAGCGCCGGGATCTGGCCGTAGCAGAAGTTGGTGTCCATCGGCGTGCCGACCGGAAAGCCGGCGACCAGTCGCCCACCCGACATGACGTCCAGCATGGCGAACTCTTCGGCCACGCGAATCGGTGGGTTGTACAGGGCTATCGAGTTGCCGATGACGCAGATGGCCGCGCGCGACGTCCGGCGGGTCAGCGTCGCGGCGATGAGGTTGGGCGACGGCATCAGCCCGTACCCGTTCTGGTGGTGCTCGTTGATCCCGAGGCCGTCGAAGCCCAGGCATTCGGCATACTCGAGCTGGTCCATGTACTGGTGGTAGAGGGCGTTGCCCCTGACCGGGTCGTACAGCGTGTTCGGGATGTCCACCCAGACCGAGCGGTACTTCTCGCGGAAGTCGTCCGGCAGATACGGCCAGGGCATCAGGTTGAACCAGGTGAACTTGACCACCGCGCATCGTCCCCCTTAACCCAAAAACTTCACCAGGAGCTGGTTCACCCGCGCCGACTCCTCGTGGTGAACCCAGTGCGTCGCCTCGGGCAGCATTTCCAAGCGGCCGTCGTCGCACAGCTCGGCGCTGGCCCGCGCCATCTCCGGGACGAGGGCCACGTCGCGCTCGCCCCAGATTATCAGCGTCGGCACCCGCACGCGCGGACTGGCAGTGGGCCGCGGCGGGCAGCGCCAGTACGCCCGATACCAGTTCAGCATCGCCGAGAAGGCGCCGGGCTGCGACCATGCCCGCGCATACAGGTCCAGGTCCCGCGGCGTGAACGCATCGCCCCGCGAGGTGGCGACCAGGGCTCGCTGCCACAGGCGGAACCCGTTGCGCTGGGAGAGCGCCTCCGGCAGCCACGGCAGCTGAAACGCCATCGCGTACCAGCTGCGCAGCATCTGGCGGGGGTTGTGGCGCAGGGTGTGCTGAAACACGTCGGGGTGCGGCACGTTGATGGTCGCCAGGCGCGAGACCCGCTCCGGCCGCGTGAGCGCCACCCGCCAGGCCACCATGGCGCCCCAGTCGTGCCCGACGATGGCCGCCGATGGCAGCCCGAGACTGTCCAACAGCGCCGCCACGTCGGCCGCCAGGACGTCCAGCGCGTACGACGGCACCGTCGGCGGCTTGTCGCTCAGGTTGTAGCCGCGCTGGTCTGGCGCCAGGACGCGGAAGCCCGCCTGGGCTAGCGCCGGTATCTGGTGCTGCCAGCCCAGCCACAGCTCGGGGAAGCCGTGCAGCAGCACCACGGGCGGCCCCGGCTCGCCGGCGCTCACCACGTGCAGGCGCAGTCCGTTGGCAGCGACGTGCTGCTCGCGCAGCGCCACGCCGCCGAGCGCTTGCGCCATGACCATGGTGGCAGGGTACCCGGGTCGGCCCAGCGTGTGACCGTCCCAACTCTCAACTCTCAACTCTCAACGCGCTCCCCGGCCGCGCCAGGCCCGGTGGGGCGGTTCGAGCTTTAGGCTTCAAGCTTTCGCGCTAGACTGGGCCCATGACCACCCCCGCATCCACGGGTGCCCGCGACGACGCTACGTCAGTCGAGTCTGTCCAGTCTGTGCGGCCCGAGTTCGTCCCCAAGACCGACGAGGTGCTCTACGAGCGCCGCGGCGCCGTCGCCCTGTTCACCTTCAACCGGCCGCAGGCGCGCAACGCCCTCACCTGGCCGATGTACGAGGCCATGTACGACGCCTGCGAGCACGTCGACGCCGACGACCGCGTCCGTGTCCTGGTGCTGCGGGGCGCCGGCGACAAGGCCTTCGTCTCCGGCACCGACATCTCGCAGTTCCGCGCCTTCTCGACGCCCGAGGACGCCATCCGCTACGAGGAGAACAACAACCGCTACGCCGGCCGCCTGGAGAACCTGCGCAAGCCGACCATCGCCATGCTCAGGGGCTACTGCGTCGGCGGCGGCGCGGCCATCGCCATGGCGTGCGACCTGCGCCTGGCCAGCCCGGACGTCAAGTTCGGCGTGCCGATCGCGCGCACCCTGGGCAACACGTTGTCCAACCACAACCTGGTGCGGCTCGTGTCGCTGGTCGGACCGGCCCGCGCCAAGGACATCCTGTTTTTGGCCCGGTTCGTGGGCGCCGACGAGGGCAAGGCGGTCGGCCTGCTGAACGACGTGGTCGAGCCGGAGCGGCTCGAGGCCCGGACGTTCGAGCTGGCCGAGATGATCGCCGGCCACGCCCCGCTCACCATCCGCTCCATCAAGGAGGGCATCAACCGGATAGTGGCCGGGAGTCGCCTCGAGGAGTCCCAGGACCTGCTGTTGATGTGCTACCTGAGCGACGATTTCAAGGAGGGGGTCGCGGCGTTCCTCGAGAAGCGGCCGGCCGACTGGAAGGGACGCTGACGATGGCGCCGGAGGCCCCGGCCCGCCCACCGCTCGCCGGCGTCCGCGTCCTGGAGCTGGCCAACTACCTGGCTGGTCCGTACTGCGCGATGCTCCTGGCCGACCTGGGCGCCGACGTCATCAAGGTCGAGAACCCGACCGGCGGCGACTACAGTCGGCTGAGCGCCCCGTTCCTCGACGGCGAGGGCGCTGGCTTGCTGGCCATCAACCGCAACAAGCGCAGCGTCACCCTGAACCTGAAGCACGAGCGCGGGCGGGCGCTGTTCGTCGACCTGGTCCGGACCGCCGACGTGGTGATCGAGAACTTCCGGCCGGGCACCATGGCCGACCTCGGCCTCGACTATCCGACGCTGGCGCAGGTCAATCCGCGCCTCATCTTCAGCTCGGCCTCCGGCTTCGGCCAGACCGGCCCGTACAGCCAGCGGGCGGCCCAGGACCTGATCGTCCAGGGCATGAGCGGGCTGATGTCCATCACCGGCGAGCCCGGGCGCCCGCCGGTGAAGGTCGGCGTTCCCGTGGCCGACCTGGCCACGGCGCTGTTCGGCGCGCTGGCCATCGTGGCCGCGCTGCGGGCGCGGGACGCCACCGGCGAGGGCCAGCGCCTCGACCTCAGCCTGCTGGAGTCGGCCATGGCGCTCGCGGTCTGGGAGACGAGCGGCTACTTCGCCAACGGCGAGGTGCCGGAGCCGCTGGGGTCGGCCCACCGCACGACGGCGCCGTACCAGGCGCTGCGAACGGCCGACGGCTACATCACCATCGGCGCGACGACCCCGCGCAACTGGACAGCGCTCTGCCAGAGTCTTGGCCTCGAGCACCTCGAGCACGACCCGCGCTTCGCCTCGCTGGCCGCGCGGCACGAGCGCAGCGTCGAGCTGGCCGGGCTGCTCGAGGCGGTCACGGGCACGCAGGGGAGCGAGCATTGGTACCGGCTGCTGGAGACGGCCGGCGTGCCGTGCGGGGTGCTCAACCGGATCGACCAGGCGGTGGCGGACGAGCAGGTGCGGGCGCGCGGCTTCATCGTCGACCTGCCGCACCCGACGCTCGGGGCGGTGCGCGCGACCGGCTCGCCGATGCGCTTCTCGAAGACGCCGGTGCGGCTGGAGCGCGCCGGGCCGCGGTTGGGGGAGCACACGGCGGAGGTGCTCGCGGAGCTCGGGCACGGGTCGGCGGCGGTGGCGGAGCTGGAGCGGGCGGGGGTGGTCGCCTCTGGGACGGTGGCCGGGGGCGCGCGGTGAGCGGGGTAGAGACGGCCGCTGACGCGTTCATCGCCCCGGGCGCCGCCGTCACCGGCCAGGTCCGCCTCGGGCCCGGGGCGAGCGTCTGGTACTGCGCGGTCGTCAGCGGCGACGCGGCGCCGGTCGAGATCGCTGCCAGTGCGAACGCCCAGGACAACTGCGTGCTCGAAGGGACGCCGGGCCACCCGGTGTTCATCGGCGCCGGCACCACTGTCGGCCACAACGCCCGCGTCTACGGCGCGCGCGTGGAGGCGGGTTGCCTCATCGCCATCGGCAGCGCCGTGCACCAGGGCGCCCACATCGGCGCCGGCAGCATCGTCGCCGCCAACGCCACCGTGCCCGAAGGCCTGGCGGTCCCGCCCGGCTGCCTGGTCATCGGCCAGGGGCGCGTCCTGCGCGACGTGACCGAAGCGGAGAGGGAGCGCATCGCCCGCGGCGCCCGCGAGTACCTGCGCCTGGGCGCCGAGCACCGCGCGACCCTGTCGAAGCGGACGTCCTGACCCGGGAGGCTATGACAGCGTCGTCGCGGTAGGCGACCACGCTGCGCCCGGGATCGATCTGCGGCCGTTCGCGCTTCTTGGGATGGAGGCGACCAACCGGGCTGAGGACCAGGAGCTCGCCGCTTTGAGTCGGCACCTGCCAGCGTCGGTCGCCGACTTACGGAACAGGTGCCCTCAGCCGGTAGCCCACACCGGGCTCTGTCTGGATCACCTGCGCCCCGAGCTTCTTGCGCAAGCTGGTGATCACGGGCCGGAGATAGTTGGCCTCGTTCTCGTACTCCGGTCCCCAGACGCGATGCAACAGCAGCCGATGCGTCAGGACGCGACCCGCGTTGATCGCCAGTTGCTTCAGCAGCTCGTACTCATTCGGGGTCAGGTGGACCGCTGCCTCGCGAACGGTGACAAGTCGCCGGTCGACGTCCAGCGCCACGTCGCCAAACCGCAGCACGGACCCCGCCTCGCCGGAGCTCGTGTGTCGCAACGCGACACGGATACGGGCGTTCAGCTCCTGCATGCCGAAGGGCTTGGTGAGGTAATCGTCCGCGCCACCTTCCAGCGCCTGCACCTTGTCGGTCTCCTCCCCCATGACGGACAGCACAATGATGGGCACCGGAGACCACCGGCGGATCAGCTCGATCGCGGTGAGCCCCCCCATCGTGGGCATGGCGAGGTCCATGAGGACGACGTCAGGCCGCCAGCGCTCGACCTTAGCGACACCCTCCGCCCCGTCAGCCGCCACTTCGAGCTCGTACCCCATCAGCTCCAGGCCGCGCCGCACGACGTTGCGCACCTCGGCTTCGTCGTCCACGAGCAGCACCCGGGTTGCCACTGGTTACGCCCCTGACGCGGCAGGTGATGCCGCCGATACCGGCCGTCTTGTGACCGAGCGCGACACGGCGGCATGGGCCATCCGCGTCACCGCCGGCTGCGTGGGCTCCTGCGTGTGGCCACCTGGTGAGCCGGAAGGTCTCCGTCCAATCTTTGGTGACAACGCCCTGGGGCAGTGAAGGAGAAGTGCCCACGCCAGTGCGGGTGGTTCCTTTTCTACAAGCATCGCGAACTGTCGTGAAGCCTCCGCGCCTTCGCTCTCAGTTATTGTCCCACAGCCTGTCTCCATAGAGACTCAACACGTGCGCGCGCCAGCACAAATCTCCTCAATGGCGGCGGCGAGGCTGGGCCTCGACCAACGCCTTGCGGCGGTAATCATGGTCCCGCGCTCGCCCGTCCTAGCGAATTCCTAATACGGCAGACTCGCTTCCCTAACGTTTTCCTAACGCGACACGCGTACCGTCCATGGGTGTGCGCTGAGCCGCGCTCGGCGGAAGTCGTGCCGCGAGCCTGGGGCGGTGGTGGCTCAAACCGTGAGCCAGAAAGTGATCGTGTCGTATGGGCATCTACTTCCTCGCCATCGTGGTGCTCCTCGCTTTTGTGTACTTAGGGTGCGCCCTGTTTCGGCCTGAGAAGTTCTAGATGGTCATCCCCTGGGACAGACCGATCCCAACCTTCAGGTGAGACAAGAACAGGTGTCATATGGCTCTTGACCTTCTCCAAATAGTGATCGTGCTCGCGCTCATTGTGCTGCTCGTGCGGCCGATGGGCCAGTACATGGCCGCCGTCTTCACCGGTGGCCGCACCTGGCTCGACCGGGTCCTGGATCCCGTGGACAACGCCATTTTCAAGCTCGGCGGCGTGCGCGGCGAGGCGCAGCGCTGGCCGGCGTACGTGCGAGCCATGCTCGTCACCAACCTGGTGATGTTCGTGCTGCTGTTCGCCATGCTCGAGCTGCAGACGGCTCTGCCGCTGAACCCCGACAGCCAGGGCGCCGTCGATCCCTGGCTCGCCTTCAACACCGCGGCCAGCTTCATCACCAATACGAACTGGCAGAGCTACGGTGGCGAGAGCACGCTGTCCTACTTCACGCAGATGTTCGCCATCATCTTCCCGATGTTCACGTCGGCGGCGACGGGGCTCGCCTGCGGCATCGCCTTCATGCGCGGCCTTGGCGGCAGCGTCACGCTCGGGAACTTCTACGTCGACCTGGTGCGCGCGATCACGCGCATCCTGCTGCCCATCTCGTTCGTGGCGGCCATCGCACTCATCGGCCTCGGCGTGCCGGCGACGTTCGCCGGCGCGGAATCGGCGACGACGCTGAACGGGCCGCTCACGCCGCCCACGGCAACCACCACACCTGACACCAGCGCCACCCCCGCGGCCGCGGCGACGCCATCGGCCACGTCGCAGGGCCAGCAGACCGTGACGCGCGGCCTGGTCGCGCCGCTGGTCGCCATCAAGCACCTCGGCACCAACGGCGGCGGCTGGTTCAACGCCAACTCGGCCCACCCGTTCGAGAACCCCAGCCCTATCACCAACGTCATCGAGACCGTCCTGATGGCGCTCATTCCGACGTCGCTCATCTACACGCTGGGCGTCATGCTGAACCGCAAGCAGCAGGCCTGGACGTTCTTCGGCGTCATGGCCGGCTTCTTCCTGATCTTCCTGGCCATCGCCTTCATTGGCGAGACTGGGGGCAACCCCATCCTGAACGCCCTCGGCCTCAACCCTGCCCAGGGCAACCTGGAGGGGCACGAGCTGCGCTTCGGTCAGGGCTTGACGGCATTGTTCGTCACCGCGACGACCGCCTTCACCACGGGCACTGTCGACGCTATGCACGACAGCCTGACGCCCCTGGCGAGCATCACGCCCCTGTCGCAGATGATGCTCAACATGATCTTCGGTGGCAAGGGCGTCGGCTTCATCAACCTGATCATCTTCGCCATCCTGGGCGTCTTCCTGACCGGTCTCATGGTGGGTCGGACGCCGGAGTTCCTGGGCAAGAAGATCGAGGCCCACGAGGTGAAGCTGGCCGCGGCCGCGTTCCTCATGCATCCGCTCCTGATCCTGTTCGGTATGGCCGCCACGCTGGGCCTGGGCGTGGATGTGGGCTCGATTGCCAATCCCAGCTCGCACGGCTTCAGCGAGGTTCTCTACGCCTACACGTCGGCAGCGGCGAACAACGGGTCAGCCTTCGCGGGGCTGAACGCCAATACGCCCTGGTGGAACTCCAGTCTGGGCGTTGTCATGCTCCTCGGCCGCTACGTCTCCATCGTCCTCATGCTGGCCCTGGCCGGGTCCATGGCCGTGAAGAAACAGGTCCCGATGACGATCGGCACCATGCGCACCGACGGGCGCCTGTTCGGCGGCGTGCTCGCCGGCACCGTGCTGGTCATCGGCGCCCTGACGTTCTTCCCGGTCCTGGCGCTGGGCCCGATCGCCGAACACTTCGCCATGCTCGCCGGCAAGACCTTTTAACCAGTTAACCAGCTAGCCAGGCTTGGAGAGGCATCCTTCATGAAACAGCGCAACCAGACCTTCAACAGCGCCATCCTGGTCCCTGCCCTGTGGCAGGCGGTCCTCAAGCTGGACCCCCGCTGGATGGCGCGCAACCCGGTGATGTTCATCGTCGAGGTCGGCGCGGTGCTGACCTTGATGCTGACCCTCAGCCCGACCATCTTCGGCGGTGCGGCCGCCAGCAGCGGCTACAACCTGCTGGTCACGATCATCCTCCTCCTGACAGTCGTGTTCGCCAACTACGCCGAGGCAGTCGCCGAAGGGCGTGGCCGGGCACAGGCGGCGACCCTGCGGCGCACCAAGAAGGAGACGCCGGCCAAGCGCGTCAAGGCCGACGGCGCGATCGAGATGGTGACGTCCTCGGATCTGCGCAAGGATGACGTCGTGGTCGTCCACACCAACGACATGATCCCGGGCGACGGCGACGTAATCCAGGGCGTGGCCTACGTCAACGAAGCCGCCATCACCGGCGAATCCGCCCCGGTCCTCAAGGAGCCGGGCACAGACACCCGCAGCTCTGTCACTGGCGGCACGCAGGTCACCAGCGACAGCATTCGTGTCCGCATCACTGCCAACCCGGGCGAGACGTTCCTCGACCGCATGATCGCCCTGGTCGAGGGCGCGCACCGCCAGAAGACGCCGAACGAGATAGCGCTGACGGCTCTGCTCGCCGTCTTCACCATCATCTTCCTCATCGTCTGCGTCACCCTGATGCCGTTCGCCAGCTACCTGAACTCGGCCCTGGATGTGGCGACTGTCGTCGCGCTGTTGGTCTGTCTCATCCCGACGACCATCGGCGCCCTGCTGTCGGCGATCGGCATCGCCGGCATGGACCGGGTGACGCGCTTCAACGTGCTCGCCATGTCGGGCCGCTCGGTCGAGGCCGCCGGCGACATCAACACGCTGCTCCTGGACAAGACAGGCACCATCACGTTTGGCAATCGACTTGCCGCCCAGTTCATCCCGATCGGTGGGCACACCGAGCGCGATCTCGCCGAGGCGGCGATGCTCTCGTCCCTGGCCGATGAGACGGTCGAGGGCAAGTCCATCGTGACGCTGGCCGAGCAGCGCGGCATCACCCCCAACGGCAAGGCCGCACTGGCGAGCGCCCCGGCGCCCGCCCTGGCGGGCGTTGGCGGTGGCGCCCAGGCCGATGGCGCCCCGGGTGGGGTGGAGCTGATCCCATTCACCGCGGAAACCCGCATGAGCGGCATCGTCGACCACGGCCGTCGCATCATGAAGGGCGCCGTCGATGCGGTCGAGACGCTGGTCGGCGGCACCTCGGACGAGCTGCGCCGGCAGGCCGACGCCGTGTCGTCGGAAGGCGGCACGCCGCTGGCCGTGGCCGTCGACAACGACGTGTACGGTCTGGTCTACCTCAAGGACACCGTCAAGCCGGGCATCCGCGAGCGCTTCGACGACCTGCGCGCCATGGGCATTCGGACGGTCATGGTCACCGGCGACAACCCGCTGACCGCTGCTACCATTGCCCGGGAGGCGGGCGTCGACGACTTCGTCGCGCAGGCCAAGCCCGAAGACAAGATCCACCTCATCCAGGAGGAGCAGGCGCGCGGCAAGCTGGTTGCCATGACGGGCGACGGCACCAACGACGCCCCGGCCCTGGCCCAGGCCGACGTGGCCCTGGCGATGAACTCGGGAACCAGCGCGGCCAAAGAAGCTGCCAATATGGTAGACCTCGACTCGGACCCCACCAAGCTGCTCGAAGTCGTGATGATCGGCAAGCAGCTGCTCATCACGCGCGGCGCGATCACCACCTTCTCCATCGCCAACGACGTGGCCAAGTACTTCGCCATCATTCCGGCCATGTTCGTGGCGGTGTTCGCCGAGCTCAACGCGCTGAACATCATGCAGCTGGCGACACCGCGCAGCGCCATCCTGTCGGCGCTGATCTTCAACGCGCTCATCATCCCGTGCCTGATCCCGCTCGCGCTGCGCGGGGTGAACTACCGCCCGACCAGCGCCGACGCGCTGCTGCTGCGCAACATCAGCATCTACGGCATCGGCGGCGTGATAGTGCCTTTCGTCGGCATCAAGCTGATCGACCTCCTGGTTGGTCCAGTCGTGGGGGCGCTCTAACCATGAAGACATTTTTCCCCGCGCTACGTCTGTCGCTGATCCTGCTGGTGCTGTGCGGCGGCGTCTACCCGGCGCTCACCACAGCCATCGGCCAGGTAGCCTTTCCTTACCGGGCCAACGGCAGCATCGTCGCCGACAGGAGCGGCGGCGCCATCGGCTCCGAGCTCATCGCGCAAGCGTTCGACAAGGACACGTACTTTCACCCACGCCCGTCGGCCGCGGGCTCGGACGGCTACGATGCGACCAGCTCGGGCGGCTCCAACCTCGGGCCGACCAACCAGAAGCTGATCGACCGCGTGACGAGCGACGCCGACACCCTGCGCTCGGAGAATCCGGGCCTGTCGGTGCTGCCGGCCGACCTGCTGACGACGTCGGGCTCAGGGCTCGATCCGGACATCTCGCCCGACGCGGCCCTGGCGCAGGTGCCGCGCATCGCCAGGGCGCGGGCTCTCACCGAGGACCAGGTCGCGACTGTGGTCCGGGCCCACGTGATCGGGCGCGACCTTGGTATCTTCGGTGAGCCGCGCGTCAACGTTCTCCGCTTGAACCTCGCCCTCGACGCCTCCACCCCATGAGCTGACCAATGCACCAGGCACCTGACCCGCCCCTCCCGGTCCTCGGGGAGGCGCGGGACAGACCCCAGGCGAACGGACGCGGCCAGGCGAAAGCCTGGCTACGTCTGTATCTGGGCTATGCCCCAGGCGTTGGCAAGACCTTCGCCATGCTGCAGGAGGGGCGCCGCCGCAAAGCCCGTGGCACCGACGTCGTCGTCGGCTGGGTGGAGGCGTACGAGCGACCCCGCACGCTCGAAGCGCTGAGCGATCTGGAGATCGTTCCACCACGCAGGCTGCTCTATCGGGACGTGCTGATCCAGGAGATGGACCTTGACGGCATCATCGCTCGCAGGCCACAAATTGCGCTCGTGGACGAGCTCGCCCACACCAACGTTCCTGGCTCCCGCAATCTCAAGCGCTACCAGGACGTGCTCGAGCTCAAGGCGCTCGGGATCAGCGTCATCAGCACGGTGAACGTCCAGCACCTGACCAGCCTGCAGGACACCGTGCTGCTGCTCACCGGCATCAGAGTTGTCGAGACTCTGCCAGACTGGGTGATCGACGCCGCCGACGAGGTTGAGATGATCGACCAGTCCCCCGAGGCCTTACAGAAGCGCGTGCGCCACGGCAACGTCTATGCGAAGCAGCAGGCGCAGCACGCGCTCGACAACTTCTTCCGCCTGGACAACCTGACCGCGCTGCGCGAGCTCACCTTGCGGCGGATGGCGGAGCACACCGACGCGCGTCTGCAAGGCTACCTGGCAGGCCGCGAGCGGGAGCCGCCGCTGCGCTCCGGCGAGACCGTGCTCGTGTGCGTGCCCCCGGGCGAGCAGGCGCAGAAGCTGGTGCGGCGCGGCGTGCGCCTGGCGGACGGGCTGCGCGCCAGGCTGCTGGTCGTCCACGTGCGCGCGGAGTCGGGTGGCGGCCTGGACGCGGAAACCCCACGGGGCCACCAGGAAGCCACCAGGGCGCTGCAGCTGGCGCGCTCTCTGGGGGCCGAGGTGGCGGTGCTGCCCGCCGCCGACGTTGGCACCGCCCTCGTCTGCTATGCCAGGGACGTCAAGGCAACGCAGCTGGTGGTCGGTGAGAGTCGGCGTTCGTGGCTGCGCGAGCTCGTCCACGGCTCGATCGTCCGGCAGGTGCTGCGCGGCACACGAGACATGGACGTGCACATCGTCGCGCTGGCGGACGCGTGACGCGCCGACGCGCTATCGCGCTGGACACGCTGCGCGCCATCGCCGTGGTCGTCGGCGTCTCGGTCGTCGTCGGGGCGGCCGAAAGCGTGAGCCACGTCTCCAACATCTCGAACCTGTACATCATCGCCATCGCCCTGCTGACCACCTGGCGGGGCATGTACCCCGCCGTCGTTGCCTCAGCCCTGGCATTTCTGGCGTTCGACTGGTTCTTCGTTCCGCCCGTCCACCAGTTCACTGTCAATGACCCGAGTGAGTGGGTGGCGTTGACCACGCTGGTCGTCACGATCATCGTCATCGGGCACCTGTTGTCGCTGGCGCGGCGCCGGGCGGAGCAGTCGCGCAGCTTCCAGCGACAAGCGGAGCTCTTGTACGAGGTGGGTCAGTCAGCACTGTCCAGCCACCAGGTCGCCAACATCTACCCGCTGGCGCTGTGGCGGCTGAACGAGACCCTCGGCCTGACAGGAAGCCGGTTGCTGGTCAAAGACGGGAACCGCTTTCGCCAGGTCGCGGCATCCGGAAACGTCGACACCTGGACCGAAGAAGCTTCCTGGCTCCAGCGCATCGGTGACGATGCCCAGGTGTTCGCCATCTGGCGGCAGCCAGCGAACAACGTCCACATCGTCACTGAGCTGCAAGGGGCACCCGCAGCCGTTGCCGCGCCGGATGGTGCGCGGTTGAGCCACATCTACCTGCCGCTGCGCATCGAGGACACAGTGGCCGGCGTTCTGGTCGTGGGCGCGCCCGGGGACGGCAGGAGTCTGTCGCTCGAGGATCGGCGGCTTCTGTTGGCGTTCGCCAATCAGCTCGCGATCGCGGCCCAGCGCGAGAGCTTTGCCGAACAGGAGGCCCGCGCCCGGGCGCTCGAGGAGAGCGACCGCCTGAAATCGGCCCTGCTCTCGTCTGTGTCGCACGAGCTCAAGACCCCTCTGGCCGCGATCAAGGCGTCGGTAACGGCCATGATGCACGCCACCAGCGGCACGGAGGTCCCGGTGCGCGCGGAGCTGGCCGGCTCGATCAATCGCGAGACCGATCGGCTCACGCGCCTGGTGAGCAACCTGCTTGACGTGTCGCGTCTAGAAGCCGGCGCCCTGCACCCCCAGCGAGAGTGGGTCTCCATGGTGGACGTGGTGGCCGACGTGCTCGACCGCATGGAGCCGGTGCTCGACGGCAGAGCAGTGACGACCGACATCCCGGAGGCGCTCCCGGCCACCGAGATGGACTTCGTGCAGATCAGTCAGGTGCTGACCAACCTACTGGAGAATGCCGCGCGGTACGCGCCACCGCGCGCGGCCATCTCCATCTCCGCCGACGTGGTCCGCGACCAGCTGCGGGTGACCGTCTTCAACGAAGGCACCCACATCCCGCCAGAAGACCTGGACCGCTTGTTCGAGAAGTTCCATCGGCTGAGCACGGCGTCGGGTGGCGTCGGCCTGGGGCTGTCCATCGCTCGGGGAATGGTCCAGGCGCACGGTGGCCACATCTGGGCGGAAAACGTCGGCCGGCGCGGCGTCGCGTTCACGTTCACCGTGCCATCACCGGTGCGGCCGACAATCTCCCCGTCGCCGGCATCACCCGCGGCATCCGTCGCATAAGCTACGGCCTGGGAATCATGGCACGCCCGCGTACTGATGCGCCGTTTGCAACGGAAAGCAGAGGGTGTTGATAGCTACCCCACGTGGTGGGAGTTGTCAAATCGAGCGCCGTCCCCGACATCCTGGACAAGCTCTTTCACGGCGATCTGTCGTTCAGCCCCGTTTCACGGGGGCACGTCGCCCAGTGTCACCTCTCGCCAGAGAGGGATCGTTCCCCGCTGACCTGTCGGTACTGGTTGGCCCATGGAAGGTACCTTCAACGTCGGGCGTCCCCGGGTAGCCGCCCCGGGTAACCGGTCCTGTGGCGGCGGAAAACGTATGGTTGAGACCGTCATGCCGACACACGACTACGCCGCTAGCGTACGCTCAGCTACTCCTCTCGTACTATCGACGCAGCCGCACCCGTCCCATGCTGAGCATCGACCGCGCCGACCTCCGCCCTCAAATAGACGCGCTGTCATTCGAGCGCCTGGCCGTCGTCGATCGCTCGTCCGATGCCGCCACCGGCCTGTACATCAGCGCGGGTTGGGGCCCCAACCCGCGCGACGGTCTGATGACCGGCCTGGTGGCCCTCGGCATCCCCGTCGGCGTGGCCCGGACGGCCATCGAGGTCACCGTGCTGGGCATCGGCTGGGCACTGGGCGGCAGCGTCGGTGTCGGCACACTGCTGTTCGCCGTCAGCATCGGTCCCCTCGTCCATAGAGCCCTGCCCCGCCTGGCTCTTCCTGGCGCCTGACCAGGCACAGAGACACCCAGCGTCTCTTGCTGGACCTCACACGGTGGCTCGCGGCCCGCGTCTCAGGCCGCTGGCGCCTGGGCGGCCTGCTGGCGCGCCCGCCGGGCCTCGTAGGCCTGCACGTGGGCAAGGGCGATCCGCAGCAGGGAGTGGCGGTCCGCTGCCGCCGCGCCGCCGCGGCGCAGCAGGTCGCCCAGGATGTGGTCGGCCTCGATCGGGGCGCCGCGCTCGATGTCGCGCAGCATCGAGGCGGTGAGCGGCGAGCCGGGCGTGGTGAACGTGCTACGGGTGCGGTCCAGGAAGTCCTGGCGCGGCGGGAAGCCCTGGCGCGCGGCCACGGCGGCGCACTCGCCCAGGAGTGCGGCGGCCAGCTCCGCCGCGCCCGCCGCCACGATATCCCCGACTGCCGAGCGCAGCAGGCAGGTGATCCCGGCACCGGTCGCGATGAACACCCACTTCTCCCACATCTCCTGCAAGATCGCCTCACTGAGCCGGCCGTCGAACGTGGCGCCGGCGAACGCCGCTGCGATGGCCTCCGCCCGGACGGAGCGGGTGCCGTCTCTTTCCCCGAACAGCAGCGTGTGGTTGTCGTTCAGGTGGACCACCCCGCCGTCGGGGTCGAGGGCGGTCGAGATCAGGCACTCCCCGCCCAGCACCCGGTCAGGGCCGAAGCGCGCGTCGAGCGTGTCGAGGTGGCGCATGCCGTTGAGCAGCGGCAGGATCGCCGTGTCCGGGCCGACGGCAGGCGCGAACGCCTCCATCGCGCCTGCCAGATCGTAGGCCTTGCAGCTCAGCAGGACGACGTCGAACGGCTCCCGCAGCGCGTCCGCGAGCAGGTGCGGCGGCGCTGGCAGGACGACGTCGCCGAAGCGGCTGCGGAGCGCTAACCCGGTGCTGGCGAGCTGCGCAGCGCGCCGCGGGCGCACCAGGAAGGTGACGTCACGCCCGGCCTCCAACAGCCGGCCACCGAAATAGCCGCCGATGGCCCCAGCGCCCACAACGAGAAAGCGCATGGTCATCGCGGCACCTTTATGTCTTCATGTCTTCATAGCGGCCCGCAGCGCGGCGAGGGTCGCCTCGCGCTCCTCGGGCGTGGTGTCGCGCTGGCGACGGCCTGGCGTGCCGCTGATGTAGCTGTTCGCCGGAAACTCGGTCTTCTCCGGTACCAGGCTGCCGGCCGCCACGATGCTGCCGGCGCCCACCTCGGACCCGCTCAGCACCAGGGCGCCGTCCTCGACCCGCACCCCGTCGCCGACGACGCAGGCGTGCACCACGGCCCCGTCCCCGACCCACACGTCCGAGCCGATCCGCGTCCCCCGCTCCGCTTCCACGTGGACGGTGGCGCCGCGCCCGATGCGGAACCGCCGCCCGACGGTGATCGGCGACTGGTCGCCGCGGGCCACTGCCGCCGCCGCGAAGCGGGCCGGCCCGGCGATCGCCACCGCGCCCACGACCACCGCGTCCGCCGCCAGCACGACGTCCTCACCAAGCTGGGGTCGGTGCTGGAGGTACGGGAGGACAGGCATCGTCGTGCTGAAGCGCAGGATACCGGACGGGGTCGCCGGCCGCCGGACGCGTGGTACCATCGGGGAAGAAGGGCCATCGGGGCGCGCCGCCGCGACCAGGTGTCAAAAGGCGTCGCTTCCGCGGGACGACCCACGAGGAGGAGGCACGAATGGCAGCTGAGACCGCGCCAGGCCAGGCGGGCGGAGCCATCGACGCGTACCTGCAGGAGGATCGGCGGTACCCGCCGGCGCCCGACTTCGTCTCAGGCGCCAATTGGGGCGATCCGGCCATCTACGAGAAGGCCGCGGCTGACCCGGAGGCCTTCTGGGCCGAGCAGGCCGGCCACCTCGATTGGGCCACCCCCTGGGAGCGCGTGCTGGAGTGGAACCTCCCCTGGGCCAAGTGGTTCGTCGGCGGGCAGCTCAACGCCAGCTACAACTGCGTCGACCGCCACCTGGCGACCTGGCGCCGCAACAAGGCAGCTATCGTCTTCGAGGGCGAGCCTGGCGACCAGCGCGTGCTCACCTACCGCGACCTGTACCGCGAGGTCAACCGGGCGGCGGCGGCGCTGAAGCGGCTCGGCGTGGGCAAGGGCGACCGCGTCGCCATCTACCTCGGCATGGTCCCGGAGCTCGCCATCGCTATGCTGGCCTGCGCGCGCATCGGCGCGACCCACACCGTCATCTTTGGCGGGTTCAGCGCCGACTCCATCGCCGACCGCATCAACGACTGCCAGGCGACTGTGGCGATCACGGCCGACGGCGGGTGGCGCCGGGGCGCCAAGGTGCCGCTCAAGGACACCATGGACCACGCCCTGCACTCCTGCCCCACGGTGCGCAGCGTGCTGGTCGTCAACCGCACGGACGACGCCGGCTCGGTGCCGATGCACGGCGGGCGCGACATCTGGTGGCACCGGGCGCTCGACGAGTCCGGGGGCGAGATCGTCCCGGCCGAGCCGCTCGACAGCGAGCACCCGCTCTACATCCTGTACACGTCGGGCACCACTGGCAAGCCGAAGGGCATGCTGCACACCACCGGCGGCTACCTGGTCGGGACGGCGACCACCCACCGCTACGTGTTCGACCTCAAGGAGGAGGACGTGTACTGGTGCACCGCCGACATCGGCTGGGTCACCGGCCACTCGTACGTGGTGTACGGGCCCCTGGCGAACGGGGCCACCTGCCTGATGTACGAGGGGTCGCCCGATTACCCGGACAAGGACCGCTTCTGGTCGCTGGTCGAGAAGTACGGCGTCACGATCCTGTACACGGCGCCGACGGCTATCCGCACGTTCATGAAGTGGGGGACCGAGTACCCGGCCCGGCACGACCTGTCGAGTCTGCGGGTTCTGGGGACGGTCGGCGAGCCGATCAATCCGGAGGCCTGGGTCTGGTACCGGGAGCACATCGGCGGCGACCGCTGCCCCGTGGTCGACACCTGGTGGATGACCGAGACGGGGATGATCCTGATCACGCCGCTGCCTGGGGTCACGACGCTGAAGCCCGGGTCGGCCACGTTCCCGTTCCCAACCGTCCAGGCCGACGTGCTGAACGAGCAGGGCCAGAGCGTCCCGCTGGGTGGCGGCGGCTACCTGGTCCTGAAGCGGCCGTGGCCGGCGATGGCGCGGACGATCTGGGGCGACCCGGAGCGCTACCAGCAGCAGTACTGGAGCCGCTTCCCCGGGTGCTACTTCGCCGGCGATGGCGCCAAGCGAGACGACGAGGGCTACTTCTGGCTGCTGGGTCGCGTGGACGACGTGCTCAACGTCGCCGGCCACCGCATCGGCACGATGGAGGTGGAGTCCGCCCTGGTGAGCCACCCGGCCGTCGCCGAGGCCGCTGTCATCGGTTTCACGCACGAGATCAAGGGGCAGGGCATCGCGGCGTTCTGCACCCTGCGCTCCGGTGTGGCGCCCAGCCACCAGATGGTGGAGACGCTGCGCGCCCACGTCGGCGAAAAGATCGGGGCCATCGCCAAGCCAGACCAGATCTTCTTCACGGCCGAGCTGCCCAAGACGCGCAGCGCCAAGATCATGCGGCGGCTCTTGCGCGACGTGGCGGAAGGCAAGGTGCTGGGCGATACAACGACGCTGGCCGACCCGGCCGTCCTGGCCTCGATCAAGGCGCAGTACGAGGCGCAGGAGGCGTAACGAGCTATCAGCTATCAGCTATCAGCTGGTGAAGCGTACGGCGGTGCTGCACCCAGGCGCAGCGGGCCATTCCCCCACTGACGGCTGACGGCTGAGAGCTGATAGCTCGTCGGCTCGTCAACTCGTCCCCTGTCCCGGCGAGGGCAGGATCGGGACCGTCGTCTCGGTGATCGTGGTGGTCGGCGGGGCGCTCTCCAGCTCGCGCACCCGGTCCTGGGCGGCGCGCAGCTGCTGGCCCAGGCTGCGCGCCTGCAGCCGCATGCGCACCTCGCGCCACAACGACAGCAGCAGCATCAGCGCCGCGCCCAGCGCCGCGCTGATCAGCACCAGCACCGAGACCGCCAGGCTGTCCACGCGCCACACCACGAACGACACGCTGACCGGCGTCGTGTTCTGCACCGCGAAGATGGCGATGACGATCGCGAACGCCAGCGCCCCGAAGACGTACAACGACAGCATGGGCCGGCGGCGGCGGGCCGCTCGCGCTAAGCCATCGGCTCCGGCGCCGACCCGAGCCCAGGCCCAGGACCTGGCCCCATGCCGCCCGGCGCCCCGACCGGTGGCCGGCGTGCCCCGGCGCGGTCACGCGGCAGCTCCTGCGTCTGCCGCTCGTGCGGCGGCCGCGGGTCATGGATGCCGCACAGCAGCCGGCCGTTCACCAGGTGCCGCGATGGTTGCTCTATTTTGCGGTTGCACTCCTCACAACGAGCCATGGCCTCATTGTAGGCGAGGACGCGCGTGCCGCCTGCCCCTTCCCTGAGCCCTATAATCGCCCCATGAGCGCTCTGGCCACACGATCCGCTGCTGATCGCTGTAGCGCCGGCGGCGGCGTGGGCGCCCGGCACTAGAATCGGTCCGCTCCCGTGTGGAGGCAGCTTCGGGTGCGAACAGGAGTGGGCCAGGGCAGACCCGGATCTCCCTGGCGGGCGTAGCTATGCGCCGTTTGCGACCGAGCTTCAGCCGCTCCACCACCGGCCCTGGCCTTCAGCCGGGGCGGGAGCTGGAGCCAGCGCCGCGCCTCGGCCTCGCCCTGGCCGTCGTCGTCGTCACCGGGCTGCTGCTCACGCTCGTCCTCAGCCTGGACATCCTGCCGCGCGTCTACGACCTCCACGCTGGCGACGTGGCCGCCGTGCCCATCAAGGTGCCCCGCAAAGCCTCCTACGTCAGCCAGATCCGGACCAAGGAGGCCCGCGACCAGGCGGCCCTCCAGGTGCCGCCCGTCGTCGAGATGGACCACGACCGCATCACGCAGCTCACGCGCGGTCTGGCCGACCTCGTCCGATCCGTCACAGCGGTCAGGGCAGTGCCGAGCCGCACCGTCGAACAGCGCCGCGACGCCATCCAGACGCTGCTCGCGCCGCCGCTGACCCAGGACACCAGCCAGCGCATCGCCCAGGTTGACGACCCGAGCTGGTCCAGCATCGCCGCTGAGACGCAGCGCGTCCACGGGCAGATTATGCAGGACCGCGTCATGGAGCAGGACGTCTCCCAGTCACGCCAGCTGCTGCCGTTCCGCGTCAACCCCGCCTTCTCCGAGACGGACCGTGCCGTCATCGTCGAGCTCGCCGGCCGCTTCATCGCCCCGAACGTCCTGGTGAACGAGGATGCGACGGCCAGGGCGCGGCAGGACGCGCGTGACTCCGTCGCCCCCGTGGTGCAGAGCTACGAGCGCGGCCAGACAATCGTGCGCGACGGCCAGGTGGTCGGTCCGCTGGAGATGGAGGCTCTCGAGGCCCTGGGCCTGCTCAACCCGGCGCTCGACTGGCGGTCCTTCGCCGGTCAGGCGCTGCTCGTGGCCACGCTGCTCCTGGTCCTGTCGGCGTACATCTGGTACTTCGACCGCGCTCTGCTGTACCGCGACCGCCGCATGATCCTGCTGGCCGGACTGCTCGTGATCACCACGCTCGCGGCCAAGATGATCATCCCCGGCCACCCTCTCTGGGTCTACGTCCTGCCCCTGCCCGCGGTCAGCATGCTCGTCGCCATCCTGTTCGAGGCGCGCCTCGGGATGCTCGTCGGGCTCCTGGTCTCGGTCGTTCTCGCCTGGATGGCGGGTGGCTCGCTCGAGGTCGGCGTGATGGCCATGGCCGGCACCAGCGTCGGCGCCCTGGCGGCGTGGCGCAAGGAGCGCATGGTCTCGTACTTCCTGGCCGGGGTGTACGTGGCCGCCGCCCAGTTCCTGGCGTACCTGGCGTTCTTCGTCGCCAGCCGCTCCGACGATCTCACCTCGCTGACGCTCATCGTGTTCGAGCTCGCGGTGAGCGGGATTCTGTCGTCGCTCCTCGCCGTCGGCAGCTTCGCCCTGCTCGGCCGCCTGTTCGGCATCCTGACCACCATGCACCTGCTCGAGCTGGCCAACCCGACGCAGCCGCTGCTGCGGCGCCTGCTCATGGAAGCGCCCGGCACCTACCACCACAGCATCATGGTCGGCAACCTGGCCGAGCGCGCCGCCGAGCTCATCGGCGCCGACTCGCTGGTGGTGCGCGTCGCCGCCTACTACCACGACATCGGCAAGATCGAACGGCCGTGGGCGTTCATCGAGAACCAGAGCGACCCGGACGGGAACATCCACAACTCCCTCGACCCGACCGCCTCGGCGCAGATGATCGCCGCCCACGTCTCGGACGGCGTGCGGTTGGCGGAGAAGTACGGGCTGCCGACGCGCATCCGTGAGATGATCCCGCAGCACCACGGGACGCGCACCATCAGCTTCTTCTATCAGCAGGCCTGCGAGCAGACCGACGGGCCACTCGACGTCGCCCCGTTCACGTATCCTGGGCCACGGCCCCAGACGCGCGAGGCCGCGGTGCTCATGCTGGCCGACAGCACCGAAGCGGCGGCGCGCGCCTCGCGCGACCACTCCCGGGTGGCGATCGAGCAGCTGGTCGACCGCATCGTGCGCCAGCGGCTGGAGGAGGGCCAGTTCGACGAGTGCAACCTCACCCTGCGCGATCTGACCCGCATCAAGCAATCCTTCGTGACGCTGCTGACAGGTATCTACCATCCGCGCATCCCGTACCCGCCGGCCTCGCCGGGCCGGGCGCTGCCGGCGGGGCCGCCCGGGCTGGCCCGGGGCGCGCTGGGGTCCGATGTCCCTGCCTGACGGCGCCGGGGCGCGCTGGTCCGTCGCCGTCGATCAGGACGTCGAGGACGGCCTCGACGCCCGCTGGGACGACCCCCGCATCGAGCAGCTGGTGACACGCGTCGTCCAGCGCGAGCTCCCGCCCGGCCAGTACGCCGTCTCGCTCCACCTCGTCGGCGACCAGACCATCCAGCAGCTGAATCGCGAGCACCGGCACGAGGACAGCGTCACCGACGTCCTGTCGTTCCCGCTGCACGACCCCAACGGCATGCAGTTCGTGTTGCCGCCGGACCACGCCGTGAACCTCGGGGACGTGGTCCTGTCCTACCCGCGTGTGCTGGCGCAGGCCGACGAGCTCGGGCACGCGCCGGAGCGCGAGCTCGGCTACCTGGTCGCCCACGGCGTGCTCCACCTGCTCGGGTTCGACCACGAGGAGGAGCTGGAGCGCCGCCTGATGCGGGCGCGCGAGGAAGAGGCGCTCGCGCCGCTTGGCTTCACCCGCTAGCCGGATCGCTGGCTCGTTCGGCTACGCGCTCGCCGGGTTGGCCGCCCTGGTCCGCACCCAGCCGAACTTCGGCGTCCACCTCGGCGTGTCGGTGGTCGTGGTCGTCCTGGCGGTCGTGCTGCGGGCAGCCCCAGCCGAGGTGGCCGTGCTGGCGCTGACGATTGGCGTGGTGCTGACGGCCGAGGCGTTCAATACGGCGCTGGAAGCGGTGTGCGACCTGGTGTCCCCGGGCTTCCACCCGCTGGTGAAGCTGGCCAAGGACGTGGCCGCCGCCGGCGTGCTGCTCTCGGCGCTGGCGGCGGTGGTGGTGGGGCTGGCGATCTTCGCCCCCCGCGTGCTGGCCAGCATCCCCGGCCGGTGATGGCTGTTAGCTGTTAGCTGTTAGCTGTTAGCTGACGGCGAGCCCTCAGCCGTGCCACTTCCAGATGGCCGTCCCCCAGCTCAGCCCGGCCCCGAAGCCGCTCATGGCGATCGTGTCCCCGGCGACCACGCGGCCCTCCTCCAGCGCCTCGCACAGCGCCACCGGAATGCTGGCCGCCGACGTGTTGCCGTAGCGCTCCACGTTGGAGAACACCGCCGAGTCCGCCAGCTTGAGGCGCCGCATCGCGGCGTCGATGATCCGCGAGTTCGCCTGGTGCGGGATCAGCAGGTCGATGTCGTCGGTCGTCAGCCCGGCCCGCCCAAGCGCCTCCAGCACCGACTCCGGGACGACGCTGGCCGCGAACCTGAACACCTCCCGGCCCTGCATCTTGACGAAGTGCTGGCGCTCGGCCACCGTGGCCGCCGAGGCCGGTAGCCGGCTGCCACCCGCCGGCACGTAGAGGCTGCACGCGCCCGCTCCGTCGCTGCCCAGCACAAAGGACAGCAGCCCGCCCGGCTCGGCGGTCGCCTGGAGCACGACAGCCCCAGCCCCATCGCCAAACAGGACGCAGGTCGACCGGTCCTCCCAGTCCAGGATCCGCGTGAAGACGTCGGCTCCGATCACCAGGACGTTGCGGTGCGCCCCGCTCAGGATGAACTGGCTGCCCGTGGCCAGCCCGTACAGGAAGCCGCTGCACACCGCGTTCAGGTCGAAGGCGCCGGCGTGGCGCGCGCCAAGCGCGTGCTGGACGAGCGAGGCCGTTGCCGGCATGTTCGCGTAGTCGGGGGTGCACGTGGCCACGATGATCAGCTCGACGTCGTCCGGGTCGACCCGCGCCTTCTCCAGGGCCACCTGGGCGGCCATCACCGACAGCGAGCACGTGGTCTCGTCGGGCGCCGCGATCCGCCGGGCGCCGATCCCCGTCCGCGCCCGGATCCACTCGTCGGTGGTGTCCACGAGCGCCTCCAGCTCGCTGTTCGGCATCGTGCGCTCGGGCAGGTACTTGCCCCAGCCCGTGATGCGGACGTAGGGTGGGCTCGGGTTTGCGCTCGGGCTCATAGGTCGCGCTCCGGAGCGGCGGCGCTGCGCTCCGCTGGCTCCAGCAGCAGCAGCACGTCGCCCGCGTGGACCAGCTGCCCGCTCTGCGCCGCGACCGACACCACCCGACCCGGCCTATCGGCGGTCACCTCGTTGAAGATCTTCATCGTCTCGATCAGCCCGACAACGCTGTCCGCGTCAACCCAGTCCCCCTCGTCGACGTACACCCGGGCGGACGGTGTTGGGGCGCGGTAGAACACACCCGTCAACGGGGCCACGACCCCGTGCAGGTGGGCCGCTGGCCCGGCCTCGCCCGCGGCCGGCGCTCGCACGGCGACGGCTGCCGCCGCGCTCGCCGGGTCTCGCAGGACCCGAAGCCGCAGCGGGCCGTGCTCTAGCCGGAGCTCGGCAACATCGCTGGCGCGCACGGCCGCTACGATCCGTCGCACCGCGTCGATCCAGGCCCCGGCAGATTCCGGCAAGAGCTACAGCGACCCGACGCGCGCGGGCGCCGGGGGCTGGCCCAGGCTGGGACTGGAGTTGAAACTAAAACTCACGCCACGAACCGACGCACCACCAGCGCCGTGTTGTGGCCGCCGAAGCCGAGCGAGTTCGACAGCGCGACGTCGACGCGGGCCGGGCGAGCCGCGTTGGCCACGTAGTCCAGCGGGCAGTCGGGGTCCGGGGTGTCAAGATTGATCGTCGGTGGCAGGCACCCCTCCAGGATGGCCTTGATGCAGACGATCGCCTCGACCGCGCCGCTGGCCCCAATGAGGTGGCCAGTCATGCTCTTGGTGGACGAGACGGGCGGGACATTTTGGCCGTCGCCAAAGACCGTCGCGATCGCCTGCGACTCGGTGCGATCGTTGTGCGGGGTCGACGTGCCGTGGGCGTTGATGTAGCCCACCTCGGCGGGCGCCAGGTCGGCCTTGCGGAGCGCCAGGCGCATGGCGCGGGCCGCGCCTTCGCCGCCCTCGCAGGGCGCCGTGATGTGGTAGGCATCGGCGGTAGCGCCGTAGCCGGCGATCTCGGCGTAGACGTGGGCGCCGCGCCGCTCGGCGTGCTCCAGGGTTTCGAGCACCAGCACGCCGGCTGCCTCGGCGAGGACGAAGCCGTCCCGGTCCAGGTCGAACGGGCGACTGGCCCGCTCCGGCTCGTCGACGCGGCGTGAGATGGCGCGCATGGAGTCGAACGCCGCCAGCCCGATCCGCGTGATGGGCGCCTCGGCCGCGCCGGCCAGCATGACCTCGGCGTCGCCGCGCTTGATGATCTCGGCCGCCTCGCCGATGCAGTGCCCGCCGGTGGCGCAGGCGCTGCTGGGGCTGAAGTTCGGCCCCTTGGCGCCCGTGCGGATGGCGATCATCCCGCCCAGCATGTCCGGCAGGAACATCGGTACCAGGAACGGGCTGACCCTGTCCGGACCGCGGGTGAGCAGCGTCGTGGTGCCGTCGACGAGCGTGCCGATGCCGCCGATGCCGCTGCCCACGAGCACGCCGACGTCCTCGGCCTCGTCGGGCGCCACGCACAGGTCGGCGTCGCGGACAGCCTCCTGGAACGCGGCCAGCCCGAGCTGGAGGAAGCGGTCGAGCCGGCGCGCCTCCTTGCGGTCCATATAGTCGGTCGGGTCGAAGTTCTTGACCTCGCCGGCGATGGTCACGTTCAAGTCGCTGGTGTCGAAGAGCGTCACCCGGGCGACGCCCGAGCGGCCGTGGACCAGCGCGTCCCAGGAGGTAGCGACGTCCAGCCCAACAGGGCTCACCATGCCCATCCCGGTCACCACTACCCGTCGTTCGCGCAGCCAGACCATGCGACCCGTCCCCGCTCTTCGTGGCGCAGTATACCCGGCCTGGGCCCGCCACCCGCGCCGCTTCGCCGACCCACATCCGCCGCGACGCCATCGGGACACGTGTTTGGGACACCCGTGGGACACGCGTTTGCCCCGACGCCGCCGCCGCGTCGAGTAAAATTGAGGACTGTGCACGTTAGCACTCGGATACGCCGAGTGCTAGGTAGTCAGCGATGCTCGAGCTTACCCCCCGCCGCCAACGCGTTCTCCGCCACATCGTGGAGGCGTACGTCGCCACGGCCCAGCCGGTGCCGTCGGACCTGATCGCCCGCAAGTACGAGGCGGAGGTCTCGTCGGCGACCGTCCGCAACGACATGGCGGCCCTCGAAGAGGCGGGCCTGATCGCCCAGCCGCACACGTCGGCTGGCCGTGTGCCGACCGATCGCGGCTACCGCTACTTCGTGGAGTGGCTCATGAGCGCGGAGCCGAACCTGCCGCCCGCGGAGCAGCGGACCATCCGCGAGCAGTTCAAGCGCTTCACCGGGAGCAGCGCCGAGTCGGCCCACCTGGCCTCGACGCTGATGTCCCGGTCGCTCGGGAGCGCGGCGGTGGCGACGCCGCCGGCCGCGCCCAAGGCTCGCCTCAGGCGTGTCGAGCTGGTGCCTCTCCAGGTGCAGCTCGTTCTCGTCACGCTGATCCTGGTGTCGGGGGCCGTGCGCCAGGTGGTACGCCAGGTGGCGGCGGCGCTCACGCCGGCCGAGGCGGCCCGGCTGAGCAACGAGATCAGCGACGTCCTGGCCGAGAAGACGGCCGCCCAGGCGCGCCGCTCGCTCGGCAAACTCAGCGCCCAGGCGCACCCGTTCGGCGAGGCGACGGTGGACCTGCTCAAGCAGGCGGCCGACCAGGCCTTCGTGGACATCTACTACGAGGGCCTGGCGCAGCTGCTGAGCCAACCGGAGTTCGCCCAGAGCGAGAAGCTGCGCCCGATCCTCGAGGTGCTCGAGCAGCAGCCACTGCTCGCCCGGTTCCTGGCGGAATCGCTGGCCACGCCTGGGGTCCAGGTTATCATCGGGGCCGAGAACCGGCTCGAGCAGATGCGCGAGGCGACCCTCGTGCTGACGCGCTACGGCTCGACGGACGAGGTCTTCGGCATGCTGGGGGTACTTGGGCCGACGCGCCTGCAGTACTGGCGGGCGGTCCCGATGGTGCGCCTGGTTGCCGAGCTGATGGATTCGCTCAGCCGCGCCCACATCCCGTCCGCCCAGGGCAGCAACGCATGACGCCCTGCCGCCACGTGCGCTAAGGTTGAAGGTCCACAGACCGCCGGGGAGAACATGCCGAGCTCGTCCACGAAACGCGACTACTACGAGGTCCTGGGGGTTGCCCGGGGCGCCTCTGATGACGACATCAAGAAGGCGTACCGCAAGCTGGCCCTCCAGTTCCACCCCGACCGCAACAAGGCCCCTGACGCCCCGGAGCACTTCAAGGAGGCGACCGAGGCGTACCAGGTCCTCTCGGACTCCGAGAAGCGCAGCCTGTACGACAGGTACGGCCACGCCGCCTTCGAGCGGAACGGCGGTGGCGCCAGCGCCGACTTCAGCAACTTCGCCGGGCTGAACATCGAGGACATCTTCGAGTCGTTCTTCGGCACCGCGGGCACGCGCGGGGCGCGCCAGCGGGTCCAGCGCGGCCAGGATCTGCGCTACGACCTCACCGTGTCGCTCGAGGACGCGGTGTTCGGCACGACGCGCGAGATCACCATCAACAAGCAAGCGCCGTGCGAGCGCTGCTCGGGCGCTGGGCAGGAGCCCGGGACCCAGCCGGAGCGCTGCACCCGGTGCAACGGCTCGGGCGAGATCCGGCGCGTCCAGCAGTCGATTTTTGGCCAGTTCGTGAACGTCAGCATGTGCGACCGCTGCAACGGCGAAGGCGCCGTCATTGCCAACCCGTGCTCGGAATGCGTCGGCCGCGGAACCGTCCGGGCGCGGCGCACCCTCTCGATCAGCGTACCCGCTGGCTCGGAGGACGGCCTGCAGCTACGTCTGTCGGGCGAGGGCGAGGCGCCCCCGCGCGGCGGCCAGCCAGGCCACCTGTACGTGGTGCTCCACGTGCAGCCGCACCGCTACTTCAAGCGCCAGAGCAACGACCTGATCGTGGAAGTCCCGATCAACGTGGCCCAGGCAGCCCTGGGGGACGAGTTCAAGGTAGCCTCGCTGGACGGCAAGGAGCTGCCGGTGAAGGTCCCCGCGGGCACGCAGCACGGCCGCATCGTCAGGATCCGCGGCGAGGGCGTCCCCTACCTCCGTGAGCACGGCCGCGGCGACATACAGGTCCACCTGAAGGTCAAGATCCCCGCGGAGCTGACCGACGAACAGCGCCGCCTGTTCCAGCAGCTGAACGCGACCTTCGGCAACGGCACCAACACCCCGAACGAGAACAAGTCCTTCTTCGACAAGGTGAAGGACGTCTTCGGCGGCAGCTAGCCGTCGAACTCCAGCTGGCTACTGAAGACTCGCGGCAGCAGCCAAGCGAGCCAACGTACAGCAATTCACAGTCTGCACATAGGCAGGGCACAAGAGGCGCTGCGCCCGCGCCCGAAGGTGGGCTGCTCGATGACCCTTTGGCGTCCGCTTGGTAACGGAATGGAGCATGCTGCCCGTTCGGATAGGGTTCAGCTGTGCTATCGGATGGCAGACCGGGTTGGACGGTAATTGTTGGCCAGGCCTGCGGCAGCTAGTCGGTATCACAAACCGTACTCGCTCGGGGAATCGACGTGTCCTGAACCGGCTATGGCTGGATAGCTTTTCGTAACGCTGCTAGCGAGCGGCTGAAGGATGGATGCCGCGGCCTTCGTTCCTTGCGCGCGATCATTGCAGGCCTCGGTATGCAACGCCGTGGAGTACCCGAGTCCCCGACGTCGGACCAGCAATGACGACAGTATCGGAGCGGACGTGAGCAATTGGCATCCCGACTCCAGCCTTGCCGGTGATGCGTCCGAGATTCCATGGTTCTTAACGCAGCCGCTGCCCGCTGCACAGGTTCACCGGCAACCGCCCGGCCACGACTGCAGGCTTCTCACCAAACCGCGACCCGTAGGTGACTTGCCCGTTTGCCGGTCTCGAACGGCCGCGTCGCCCAGACACGACCATCGTAAGGGCCCCTCTCATACTGCCCGTCGGCCGGCAGCGATGCGCCCGAATCGACCGCTACTTGTCAACCTCCGGCACCACTTCGTAGCGAAAGCCAACTCCTGTCCAACCTCTCACAACGAGTTCCTGGATCGTAGCGACCAAGACGGCTATTGCGAGGGCACTAGCCTCAGCCATGCTTTGGTCGAACTTACCGACATCGTCTCTGGCGTCTTCAAGTAAATCGGATCCTGCGAAATTCATCGTGCCGTGAAGGAATTTCGAGCGCGAATCATACATCGTGTTGAACAGCTTGCGGATTGGGCACGTGCCTAGTAGCAAAGATGAGCCGTCGCGCAGCTGCTCCAGTACGGCTTCCGTCCGCCTGCAGTAGATTGCCTCTAAGCCAATCATCGACCAAACGAGTTGGAGTGGCATATCGAGAGCTTTCTCGTTCATAATTTGTGTCATCGCGTTTAGCGCCCGACCAACTTGTGAGTTACTGAACCCAGTCGTGAATCCAGAGAATCTGTTTAGCCACGCCCATACATCACCGAAGCCTAACCTCTGCATTGCAGGCCACTGATGTTTGGCGGAGGCTATAACGGCTTCCCTAATTTCTAAAGCGCCAACCGTTTCTGGGTAGACTTTCCATGATGATTCACATCTAGATACCATACGCACCAACTCAAGTGAGCCAACGTTAGATAAGTTAGCTGCGATCATTATCTCATGAGCACGCTTCTCGAATACTCGCCGAGCCACAACCCGGATAATGTCATCAGGGTTTCCTTCATAACCGTTTGAAATGAAATCTGACTCCATCTTGTCGTTGACCTCTACGTCCGCGTCGAGTCGAATTAGCCGAGAGTGACGCAGTACTGGCATGCCCAGCGATCGCCGTACGAAACGATCTAATCGAGTTGAAGACACTGATTCTATACTGAGTGGAATGCTCTGATTCAAGCATTGGATTGTCAGCGCCGTTGAAAGCGATATGAGCTCATCGAGGCTGGAGGCCAGACGCGGACTGAACTGTTCGTCGAGGTAGGCAAAGGGTATGCCAAGAGCTAGGTAAGCTTCAAGATGCATAGGGACTCCTCCTGTTGTGCTTGGGTTCCACCGATGACGTCCATCAGTGCCGACTTGGAACAATCCCTCGCGCGGTTCTCGCCGAAGGATCAGTTGCGTTGTTGTCGAAAATCTTTGGGCCGTTCTTGGAAGACACGGACTTGCGCCTCGCGGAGCGGCGGTACACCGTGGGTTTGGGGTGCCCAGAGCTGGGGGCGTGGCTGGGAAAGCCGCGGCCAGGCGCGCTGCGGCGTCGCTCAGCGTCGTGGACATGACGTGCTCGTAGTGGGTGGTCATGGTGATTGAGCTGTGGCCAAGGATCTCCATGGCGATGCGGTCGGGAACCCCGGCAGCGAGCAAGTAGGTGGCAGTGGAGTGGCGCAAGGCGTGAGCGGTGGAGCGCGGTAGCTCGGCTTTGGCGCGGAGCTGTTCGAGGGTGCGGCTGACGCGACGGCTGACGAGTGGGGCGCCGACTTCGTCGGGGAAGACAAGGTCGTGGTCTTGCCAGGCGCTGTGCTGTGCGACTGAAAGCGTAGCTCGAGAAGCCGGGCGCCCTGGGCGTGGAGGCTGGCGACGGCGGATGGGATCAATGGCACGGTCCGGCGACCGTGAGCTGATTTCGGTTCGGTGAACTCGCGGAGACCGCCTGGCAGCTCGACGAACTGCTGACGGACGGGAAGCTGACGACTGTCGAGGTCGACGTCGCTCCAGCGAAGACCGAGCGCCTCGCCGATGCGCAGACCAGTGGCCAGCATGACCGAGAACAGGTTCTGTGCCCAGGTGCGCCGCGCCGTCGAGCGCTCCCAAGCCCGCGGACGGATCGCTCTGGTGTTACTGGACAATCTCGGCATCCACACACCCAAGGGCGCGCTCCTGCTGCGGCAGTTGCTGGCTGACCTGCGTGGTCAACTCATCCTGGTCTATACGCCCGCCTATGATCCGGAGTCCAACCGCATCGAGTGGCTGTGGCGTTCGCTGAGACGCGCGGTCACCCATACTCACACACGGGAACTACTCTCCCTCCTGTTGCAGAATGCCGACACCTGGGCGCAGACCATCTCTCCCGGACAAGTCCTGCGCCAGATCGGCAGCCCCTTCGCCGACACGCCGCAACCATTCGTTGACGAGGCACTCACCCATGCTGCCTGACCGGCAGTTCTTACCGGGAAGCATTTAGGGGGACAGGGTTGTGAACGAGTAGCCCCCATTTCGTCGCCTGGGTCAGCGCGGCCGAGAGAGTCGCACGGACCAGGGCGACACTCGATGGCGTGAGCTGCTTCTCAGCGAGGGCTTTGTGCAGCTTCTGGATGTGCTGCGGGCCCAGTCTGACCAGAGGAATTGTGCCGCTGGTCGGCAGCACGTGGAGCCGAATCGCGGTCTCGCAGCGCAGGTAGGTGCGTTCTTGACGACCTGGGCGCACGGTGTCGCAAAGCCAATCGGTCAGGAATTGTGCGGTGGTGAGCCGCTGGCCGGGGATTGGCAGGCCTTGCTATACGTCGCGCAGCGCCGCAGCAAGTTTATGCGCGACGTCGCGCCGGGTCTTGCCGTATAAGGCGCGGCGCTTGCCGCTGTCCAGCGTGACAGCTGCCGCGCAGCATTGGCGCGACTCCTGGAAGTAGATCGATCCCTCGCCATATCCGCGGCGCCCCGGCCGGGCAGCTGTTGGCGCGGCTTTCGAGGCGGTTGTGGCGGTTGGGATTCACTCAGAGGACATTGCTGCGCACCTCGCTGACCGCCTTCGGCGGTAGTGCTAGATAAGCTGTCGGTACCGAACTGGAACCGTCTCAGAGGACTCCTCAACGCGATCCGGGCACTCGTGGACGTCATGTAGCGCACTCCTCGCAAGGTTCCTCGTCGTCGCTGTGCGCGATGTTCCATTCCTCGTCTCCCACGAATAGCCACTTCGGGTCTGGCAGCCCGCTGCCGCCGAGTTCGCCCGCTCGAGGACCGCGGGGCACAACATACCGGTGACAGTCGGCTAGATCCTCGCCCGATACTCGGTCGACGTACCTGATGGTCTGACTCTCGAAACCCCTGAGCTCTGCGACGTCGCCTCGAAGTGGTCTGCTGGAGATCACGGTGATGGTCAACTCGCCACTTGCCACCCGGTCGTCGAATCCCATCGCGTTGAACTGGTTGCGCATTCTCCAGGGGCAAACCCATCGTGTTATGCTCGACCCACCAGAGCCCGCCATGACGCTCGCTTCTGAGATTCGCGACTTCGTCGAACAGTGCATTCGCGGTGAGCTTGGCGTCCACGACTTGGATCGTTGCCTTGCCGCGTACGTCCGGAAGATCGGTGCTGCGACAGACGATGCTGAGGCGAGGCGGCTCTACGGATCGGCGCGGGCGCTCGATAGCGAACTGGGTTACGGGCACCGCACCGAGGACAGTGTCCGAGATGAGCTTCGGCGGATCCTCGCCGAGGTCGACGCGACGTACCACAGCCAGGCCGGCACTCGACTCTGACGGTGGGGCCATTGCCCCCACCAGGCCGCCAAGCCGCGCTGAGACGTGGCTCCTTCGCTTTGCTACGGCCCTGTGGGTAACGACCTGCCCCGAAGACGTCGACGGTAGATGGTTCGGTAAGAGGACCACCCCGTCCAACAATGGCTGTCCCAATCCTTCCGCAGCGGCCAGCGTACAGCGATCTGCACAGCAATTGCGAGAGCTGTACAGCAATTCCATGCGTCTCAGAGCGGAACAGAGGTGCCCCGCATGAACTTGAAACGGACATCATGGACACACGCTGAGACGCTGCCAGGAGATCAAGTCCTTCTTCGATAAGGTGAAGGACGTCTTCGGCGGCTAGGCAGATATCCCCGCGCAGTCCACCCAGGAAGACCGCGCCTGCCCGCGGTGCCAACATCTGGAACGCCTCCTTACCCGGTATGTACGATAGTGCCTACATGGAGTTCGACTGGGACGCCGCCAACACCGAGCACGTCGCTCGGCATCTCATCCGCCCAGCGGACGCCGAGTAGGCCATCAACGATCCGCACGCGCTTAGCTTTCGTGCGGTCGAGGTCAATGGCGAGGCGCGGTTCGGCGTCTTGGGCGCGACGGCCGAGGGCCGCGTGCTCGCGGTGATCTACACCTGGCGCGGCCCACTGTGCCGTGTCGTGACGGCCTTCCCAGCGACACCCCGCCAGCAGCGTTTCTACACGGAGAGGAGCTTGTAAGTGACCACCACACCGCGCCAGGCACCGGCGTTGACCGACGACGGCTTCGAGTTGGTCGAGGACCTGCACGACATTCCTGCGTTCCAGTCCGAGGCCGAAGAGGCGGCCTACTGGGACACGCACACCTTTGGCGACGGGCTGCTCGCGCAGATGCGACCGGCGCGCGAGGTAGACCCACAGCTTCCCCCACCACGAGCCGCGAGCAGCTCGATCACGATCCGCATTGAAGCGGACGTCCTACACCGCCTCCGCAAGCTGGCCGCCAAGATATCGAGCGGCTCTACGAGGAGGAGAAGCGGGAAAGGGTGATTTCCGGCGCTACGAAGCAGCGCACGAGGCGGTCAGCGCGGGCTGCTGGCTGACGAGCTCGGCGCTCTGGTCGCCGTAGGTCTGGGCGGTGTCCCGCTGCACCGCGATTGCCGCGCACCGCCCGGCTGACAGTCCCGCACTGCTTCCATTGTCGACTCATCTCTAGTTGGCTGCCGACATGCGCCGCACGGCTGCTCGTTCGAGAGCCAGCGCATAAGTGGCGGCGTCCGACTCGGCGCGCAGGGATGGCGAGGAGCGCCGAGGTGTCAACGATCACCGTGACAGGCCGTCGTCCCCGTAGAGCAGATCGCCGTGGTCCGCGGAACGGTAGGGCTCGGCCAGATGAGCAGCGCAGTCGCGCCCGATGGCCAGCAGGCGGTCGTGCAAGGCAGGCTGCTGGGCGTGGCGCAACCCGTCCAAGCACTGGCGTACGGCTTCCGTCACGGTGGCCGTCAGGGTCTCGCCCGTGAGGGAAGCGAGTGTCCGGATGAGCTGCATGGTTTCAGGATTCTTGATGTTGACGCCCAGGCGATGCTCCGCTCCTACCATGCGTTTATACCGTTCTACCATGCCGGCGGCCAGTGTGAGGCAGGGAAGCACAGGAGCGGCGTCCCACGAGAAGGGAGTGTGGTCGTCGGGGGGCCAGTCCGGCCCCCGACGACGTGTGTTCTCTAGCCCTTCTCGAAGGCGAAGGTGAGGTCCGTGCCGCCCAGGTCGTTCGGGCGGCACAGCCAGCCGGTCTGGCCGGGGCAGTACTGGTTGAAGAACCGGGTGCTCTTGGCTTGCCCCAGCAGATCCTGCGGCACGTTCTGATTCATCAGAATGGCCTTGAGGTAGTCCGCCAGCAGCACGCTCTGGGTGCCCTGCCCGTTGATGTAGTGCATGATCCCGCGCTGGAAGCGCTGGTAGATGAAGTTGGCGTTGCCGGGATCGGGCTGCGGGCTGGAGATCGGCGCGCCCCAGATCGTCAGGCCACCGAGCGTATTGAACGTCTGCTGGAAGTTTACTGGCTGGCCCTGGTACTGATCGGGGACGTTGGCCTGGACGAACGCGCTGATAGCGGCCGCGTAGTTCGGGTCGCTGACCGGCGGCGTGTTGGCCTTCATCGTGTTGTCGGGCGCCGGAAACGTGCTGCCGTTGACCTGCGTGTACGGGAAGATCTCCGGGTCGAGCAGGTTGATCAGGGCCGGGCCCTGGCCAGGGCACACCTGGATGACCTGGCGCTGGAACATCTGGACCGGGCAGCCCAGGAACGTCATCGTGCGCGACACCGGGTAGCCGAAGGTGCTCAGGCCACCGTACTGCTGGAAGAAGCCCCACACCTGGTCGTCGTCGACGCGGTAGCCGGTCTGGCTGAAGTAGCGATCGTCGTGCGCCATGGCCGGCGCGTTGGCGACCGGGCCAGGCGTGCCGCTCGGGGCGGGTGTGGCCGAGGCCGTTGCCGCCGACGTGCCGGCGGCGGTGGCGACGGGCGTCGCGCCGGCCGCGGTGACCGTGAACGTGGCATTGGCGGTGAAGGTGCTGGTCTGGCCCGTCGCCTCGGCCACGTACTGCCCGGGCGCCAGGCTCGGCACCGTCAGGTTGACCGAGATTTTGCCCGACGTGTCAGCTGTCGACGTGCCGACGGGGCCGCCGTTGAACAGCACAGCGACCGTTTCGCCGGCCTGGAAGCCTGTGCCGGTGAGCAGGACCGCGGTACCGGGCGCGGCCTGCGGGACCGAGATCGACAGCGCGGCTGGGCTCTGGCCCACCGTGAAGGTCGTGGCAGCGCTCAGGCCGCTGTCCCTGCCCTTGGCGAGGACGCCGTAGTCGCTGGGCGCGAGCGAGGGCACAATGAAGCTGAGGCTGAAGGTGCCGCCCGTGTTGACGGTCGGCGTGCCGACGCTGGCGCCGTTGAGGCTGACGTCGACGATCTCCCCCGCCTTGAAGCCCGAGCCGTTGGCGGTGATGGTGGCGCCGGGCTGCGCTTTCTGCGGCGTCACCGAGAGCGCGGCCGCGGTCGTCGGTTGGGACGTAGCAGCCGACGAGGTTGGCTGGGCGGTAGCAGCCGAGGTGGTGGCAGTGGGTTGGGCCGTTGCCACCGCGGTAGCGGCGGGCGTTGCCGGTACTGGCGTAGTCGTCGCCTGGCCCAGAGCTGTGCCAGGCAGGACGAGCATCCCGCCCACAAACAGAGCGGCTGAGGAGATAGCGCGGCCGACCGATCCGCGGCGCGAACTCCGACGATCAGAACTCACGAGCAAGTACCTCGTAGCAATTGGGACTTTCGGAGACTATGCACGCTGGGAACCAGGCGGGTCCACTCTGGCCGGCACCAGGTGACGGGCGAGCTCCGACGGTCGTCGGCGACCGTGCACGATAAGCTAGCCCAATCGCCAGTCTTGTTCCTTCCCTCGTTCTTCCGCGAGCCGCGCGGCTGGAACGCCTTGAAGACGTGTTCCCGACGGCGCCCGACCCGCGGTGCGCCGTGTCGGTCGTCGTGCCGGTCCGAGACGAGGCGGCGACACTCGGGGACAGCCTGCGTGCGCTGGCGCACCAGGTCGACGACCGGGGCCGACCGCTGGACGCGGCGACATATGAAGTGCTCGTGCTGGCGAACAACTGCCGTGACGAGTCTGCCAGCCTGTGCCGCCAGGTCGTGCGGCGCCACCCGTGGCTGCGCCTGCACCTCGCCGAGGTGGAGCTGCCGACGGCCGAGGCGCACGTCGGGGGGGCGCGGCGGCTGGTCATGGACCAGGCGTTCTACCGCCTCGCCAGCCGCGGCCGTGACCGCGGGGTCATCGCGTCGACGGACGGCGACACGCGGGTGGCAGCCACCTGGTTGGCCGAGATCCAGGCGGCCGTCGCGGCGGGCGCGGACGCGGTGGCCGGTCGCATCTTCATCGACCATGAGGGTCTCATGGGCCTGCCGCCCGGGACGCGGCGCTCCCACTTGAAGTCGGCCGGCTACGAGTACCTCCTGGCCGAATACGCGGCGCGCACCGACCCGCTGCCCTGGGACCCGTGGCCGGGCCACCACCAGCACTACGGCGCCAGCCTGGCGGTGACCGTCGCCGCCTACCGGCGCGCCGGAGGTGTCCCGGACGTGCCGGACCTGGAGGATATTGCGCTCTGCCGGTCGCTGCTGCGCGTCGACGCCCGCGTGCGCCACAGCCCACGGGTGCGGGCGTGGACGTCCGGACGCCTGCACGGGCGCGCCAGTCGCGGCCTGTCCTGGCAGCTCCGCGAGTGGACGGGGATGGCCGGAGATGGCCGGGGCGTGGTCGTGGAGCACCCGCGCACGACGGGTGCTCGGGTGCGGCTGCGTCGGGAGCTGCGCCTGTGCTGGCTCGGGAGGCGCGTTGACGTGTCGCCGGCGCCGCGCCAGGTGGCCACCCTAGCCGACCTCGTGGGCCGTGAGCCGGCGTGGCTGGCAGACCGGCTGGCGACGGCACCAACGTTCGGCGCCCTGTACGAGGGCGTCGAGGAGGCGGCGATAGAGAGCGGGGCCGCGCCACCAGGGCCGGCGGTGCCTATCGACGAGGCGATCCGCGAGCTGCGGTCGTGCTGTCACCGGCTACGGCTACGCGACACCTCGGCTTGCGCGACCCTGCAAACGTACCTCTGACTGCGCTGACTCCGCCCTGACGAATTTCATCGGTCGTGCGCGTGACCTCGCCGAGCTCGAGTGGCTTCTGGCGCAGACACAGTTGCTGACCCCGACCGGCGTTGGCAGCGTGAGTAAGACGAGCGAGGGCTACGCCTGGCGGGCGCTGCGGTGCGGCTGCGTACGTCCGTGGGACCGCCCCTCCGTGGTGAGCGTATGTGACCGCCCGTCTGGTGCGGGGGACTGTTCAGCGGGCTGGAGCACGATGCGGAGGGTAAGGCCAAGGGCTTTGGCAATGCGCCGCAGGGTCTCCACGTTCGTGGCATGTTGACCACTCTCAAGACGGGAGACAGCCGAATGGCTCGTGCCGACCAGTTCGGCCAGATCCGCCTGAGTGAGGCCGTGCCGGGTGCGGTACAGAATGAGCTGGGCCGCAATCTCTTCCCACAGAGCTAGGCGCTCCTGCTCGGCTCGATATTCTGGGCTTCGGGCAGCCCGCCGCCTGTCGTCTTCCTCGACGGTCGTGCCGATGGGACTGACTGCCGTATTCGGCAACGCCATAGCAGTGTGTGGTGCCATAAGAGCACCTTATCAATTCTGGTAAGCAGAGTCAAGCCATTGACACCGCGGTGTTGAGCCACCGACGAAGGGCGGCAGGGGGCCGCTGCGCGCACCGCCCGCCGGCTCGCTAACGACGAGGGTCGCCCGTGCCGTTGCCTTGAGAAGCCGCCTGCTCGAGCTGACGGAGTCCATCGCCGACGCGTCGGCATTATGGCGCGCGGTGCCCGCCAGCGCGAGGGGAGCGCCGGTGCGGGGTGTCCATCCGGGCACGGAAGTCCTCCCAGCGCTTCTGCGCGCGAGTGATCTCCTCAGGTGGGATGGCCTTCGTCTTCTTGCGAAACATGTGCAGCAGGATGAACTGATCGCCATCTCGCCGGTAAAGGACTCGGTACGAGGCAGACCTACAGTGACAGCGGAGTTCGCGGAGCTTACCTTCTACCTGCGAGCTCTGCGGGAAGGTGAGAGGTGGATCAGTGGTGGTGAGTCGGTTCAGCAGCTTGATCTGGCTTACCACAAGACGTTGGTCGCGGGCAGACAGCCCGTCGATCAAATCGGGGACAGGCTCTGACCCGTCGGGTGAGCGGTAGTAGACGGCTTGCATCGGTTTCGGTGGCATATCTGCCTACCTTACCACTTTTGGTAAGGACAGAGGCATTCGAGTGGCGCGCGACAGTAGTGGGGTCGATCGCTACGATCCTCCGTCCACGTCCACTCGCCCCCTTGCGGCGGATTATCGAGACGACGTCGTCTGCTGATCGGGCCTAGTCGGCCGGCTCGGGCCCGTGCCACAGGCAGTCGACCGGCGTCGTCCTGTCGAGCACGGCCTGGCCGACGCGGGCCAGGGCCGCGTCCGGGGCGGCCTGCCGCAGGTACAGGCGCAGGTCGCGGGCGATGCGCTCGATAGGGCTCGGCCGGAGCAGCCCGCGCGCGCCGACGGAGCGCTCGACCAGCTCCAGCACGTCCAGGCAGGCGCGCTCGATGGCCGTCCGCGTCATGTCGGCGTAGGCGACGACCTCGTCCACACCGGGCGATCCTTCTCCGTCCGCCGCGGGCGCATCGGTCAGGGCCGCCGCGCTGTCGAGCCACAGGCGACCGCCCTCCAGCGCGACCGCCGCCAGGCCGATCCGCTGCTGCAGGTAGGGGTCGTCGCGGCGACCGGCCCGGTGGAGGCGTACGTAAGAGCGAGCCTGGTCCACCAGAGACTCCGCGCCGCCAAGCTGGGCCGCCGCGAAACGGATGGCGCCGCCCCGGAAGAGCGGCTCACGAAAGTAGTCGCCGGGGCCGCCGACGAGCGCCCCGTTCTTCAGCGCCACCCCGGCGAAGTCGACCCGGTAGCTGGCCGAGGCCCGCATGCCGATGGGGTGCCACGAGGACGGATCGATCTTTGTTTGGACCTCGTCCATGGGCACCAGGCACATCTGCCAGCCGCCGTCGGGCAGGCTCCCGGTCACGAGCGCCCGCGCCACGTGGCCGGCGCCGGAGGCGAAGATCTTGGCGCCGTCCAGGACGTAGCCGCTGGGCGCGGGCGCTATCTGGACCCCGTCGCCGGCGTCGACGTCCCACGTGTTCCACACGCCGAACAGCTTGCCGTCCCGGCCGGCGGCGAGCGCGCCGTCCGCGGTCTGGGCTGGCGTGCCGTAGGTCTGGATCAGCTGAAGAGCGTTGACGTGGCCCTCGTACAGCCGGGCCAGCGCGAGGTTGCCGCGGCCGAGGGTCGCCAGGAGATCGAGCAGGGCGCGTGTCCGGCCGGGGTCGATCCCCAGCCCCAGGCCACCGCGGGCCTGGCTGAGGGGCGCGGCGAGCAGGCCGGCCCGGGCCAGCAGAGCGACCTCTTCGCCCGGGAAGCCGTCGTCGCGGTCGAGGCTGGCCGCGCTGGCGAAGCTCCGCTCAGCGACGTCCCGCGCCTGCGCCAGCGCCGCCGCCACCGACGCCGGGCTCGCGGACAGCCCTACCTGGAGCACCGGCGGCAGCGACCTGGCGCACGGTACGCTGAGGCTGAAAGGGTGGTGGACGTGTCGGACGAGTGGCTGGAGCTGGCGACGCTGGTCGAGCCGGAGGCGGTTGAATCGGTGTCTGAGGCGTTCAGCCGGTGGGGGCAGGGGGTGGCGATCGAACAGCCAGTCGTCTCGTCGGCCGACGGCGACGAGGTCTCCCTGCCCGCGGACGCGCCCGTGGTGGTCAAGACGTACCTGCCGTTGGCGGACGCCGACACGCCGCGCCGACGCGAGCAGCTTGGCCGTGCGGTGTGGGCGCTTGGCCAGCTGCGGGCGGTCGGCGCGCTGAGCGAGCGCACCCTGCGCGAGACGGACTGGGCGGACGCCTGGAAGCGGTACTTCTTCGTGCACCGGGCCACTGAGCGGACAGTGATCGTGCCGAGCTGGCGCCAGGAGGAGTACCAGCCGCGGCCGGGCGACGTCGTTCTGCTGCTCGACCCGGGCATGGCGTTCGGCACCGGCCTGCACCCGACCACGCGGCTGTGCCTGCGCGCGCTCGAAGAGGTCGTGCGGCCAGGCGACCGCGTGCTGGACGTCGGCGCCGGGTCCGGCATCCTGGCGATCGCCGCCGCCCGCCTCGGCGCGGCCCACGTCGACGCGGTCGAGCTCGACCCGGTGGCCGCGTCGGTCTGCCGGGAGAACGTCGCGCGGAACGGCCTGGCTGCGACAGTTTTCACGCGGGCGGGCACGCTCGCCGCGGGGTCGGCCGACGGGCTGCTGTACGACGTCGCTGTCGCGAACATCAGCATCCGGGTGCTGCTCGAGCTGTATCCAACGCTTGCGTCGTCCCTGCGTCCTGGTGGTCTGGCGATCCTGTCGGGCGTGCTGGCTGAACGGGCCGGGGAGCTGCTGGCGGCGCTCGCGGGCGCCGGCTGGTGCCACGAGCGGACGGCCCAGGAGGCTGATTGGGTGGCGCTCGTCGCGCGGGCGCCGCGCGAGCCATCAGCGGTCAGCGATCAGCCGTCAGCAGGGGCGGGCCGCCGCGCCTGAGCATGAGACCGCTTGTGGCTTCCTTTGCTGATAGCTGATAGCTGATAGCTGATAGCTGACCGCTCGCATGCGCTCTCCCAGGCACCGATTTTACGTCCCGGCCGAGCAGGTCGAGGAGAATCGGGTCCGCTTCACCCTGGCGCAGGCGCACCAGCTGGGCGCCGTGCTCCGGCTCCGCCCGGGGGACCAGGTGCGTATTTTCGATGGCCAGGCGCCCGTCGACCACATCGTCGAGCTCACCGCCGTCGCCCGCACCGGCGCCGCGGGCGAGGTGCGCGGCTCTGTCGACGGGCGGCCCGAGCCGCGCACCCAGCTGCACGTCTACCCGGCGTTGACGGCCCGGGACACGTTCGAGACGGTGCTGCAGAAGCTGGTCGAGGTCGGCGTCGCGGCCGTGACGCCGGTGGTCACGCTGCGCAGCCTGGTGCGCCACGGGCCCGACGCCGCCCGGTGGGCGCGCTGGCAGGCCATCATGCGCGAGGCGGCTGAGCAGTCCGGCCGAAGCGTGGTGCCCCGCCTCCAGCCGGCCCGCGACCTGGCGAGCGCCCTGGCCGAGGCGTGCGCCACGGCTTTCGCCCTGGTCGCTTTCGAGGGCGAGCCCGCCCACACGCTCCGACCCGCTCTTTCCCAGGCGCCCCGCGACGGCACCCTGGCCCTGTTCGTCGGCCCGGAGGGGGGCTTCGACCCCGACGAGATCACGGCCGCCCGACGGGGCGGCGCCCGGACTGTGTCGCTCGGGGCGCGGATTCTGCGCACCGAGACCGCCTCCCCGATTTTCGCGGCGCTCGTTCTGTACGAGCTCGGCGACGTGTGACCGGTAGCTGTGCCGCCGAGACATCTCGCAACGGAAACGGACTGTCAAGCGGCGATCGCAGCCAGTGTTGGACACCAGACAGGCGGATTCAAGAGTAAACCGATCATCGACCGGGTCGGCAGTCTCAGCCCGTCGGCTTTCCACGGAAGGTACGTCGATACGCCTGCGGGCTCGTGCCGACGCGCTGCCTGAAGCGTTCCCGGAAGGTCGCTGTCGATCCGAAGCCCGCCTGGCTGGCGATCCGGTCGAGAGAGTGGCTGGTGTTCTCGAGCAAGTATTGAGCGTGGCGGAGGCGCGAGCGGTGCAGCCATTGCAGCGGTGTGGTACCGGTCTGCTCGCGGAAGCGTCGGATCAACGTGCGGGTGCTCATGTCCGCCTGCGCAGCGATGATCGCCAGCGTCAGCTCCTGGTGTGCGTGCTCTTCCATCCACCGCAACAGCGGCTCCAGCGTGGCCCCATCCGGCGTCGGCGGCTCGTGGACGATGAACTGCGCTTGCCCGCCATCCCGTTCCAGCGGCATAACGGCGCGCCGAGCGGCGTCGGCGGCTACCACGCCACCATAGTCCTGGCGGACAAGATGCAAACAGAGATCCAGCCCCGCGGCGGCACCCGCCGAGGTGAGCAGCTGCCCATTGTCCACAAAGAGCACGTCCGCGTCGACGTCTACGTCGGGGTGCCGCCGCGCGAGCTCGCTGGCGGCGGCCCAGTGGGTCGTCGCCCGTAGACCGTCCAGCAGGCCGGTCGCGGCCAGCGTGAAGGCACCAACGCAGATCGAGGCGATGCGCGTCCCGCCAGCGGCGGCGGCCCGCAAGGCGGCCAGGATCTCTTCAGGCGCCGGTCGCAGCGGATCGGCCACGCCCGGCAGGATGATCGTGTCGGCCTCGGCCAGTGCGTCCAGACCCCAGGGAGCCCGCAGGGCGAACGCCCCCGCGTCGACCTCGGTGGTGGGGGCGCAGACGCGCACCCGGTAGGCGGCGCGGCCGTCTGGCAGTCGCGTGCGCCCAAACACCTCGATAGGTGTGGACAGGTCGAACGCGACGACCCCATCCAGGGCGAGGACCGCCACCGTGTGCATGGCCAGAGCATAGCTACTAGTGACATTCTCGCCAAGGGGCGACGGGACGGCGTTGCTGAACGTTTCGACAGCTCTGCCCACCTGACCGGGAGGCAAGCAACCTATGGCGAGAACCCAGCGCTATATGGCATTCATGCCCCTTTCGGTCGAGCCGCGGCCGGCCGTACGGTACATGCTGACCGCGCCTCGTGTTCTAAACGGCTGAACAACCATCGTGAAAGGCAACGCGACCATGCAGCTCCGCACGGGAAGGGACGTTACGGTTCCTCCGATCATCTCGCCGCTCGCAGTTGCGGTAGTCTTCATTGCATTTTGCTCGCTGCTCAAAGAACCAAACCGGCGCAACTTTAGCGCTCTGATGATCGCCGGCGCGGGAGCCGCTTACCTTGGTGGAGGGCTGGGCGTTTCGGAGTTCGCTTTCTGTGCCCTTCTCACGCTTCTCGCCTATCGAGGCTTGCAGGACTATCGCTTTATCGGCGCCGCGTGGGTTCTGCATGCGGCGTGGGACGTCGTTCACCACCTCTATGGCAATCCGATCGTCCCATTCGTGCCAACGTCTTCTGCGGGCTGCGCGATTTGCGACCTTGCTCTGGCGGCATGGTATTTCCCCGGAGCACCCTCTCTGTACACCTGGAAGACTCGACTACGCGCGGCGGTCAGCCAGTAGGATGCGCGTCTGGAGCACATGGACAGAATGCCGGACAAGCCGCCGGCCGCGCGCACCCGGCCCCGGTAGAGTGGCAGATGGGACCACGGACTCAGCCAGCACGGAGAAGCACCATGGCAACACCAAGCATGGAAAGCACAAAGAGCGCGACGGCTACCGATTGTCTGTTCTGCAAGATCGTGGCGAAGCAGCTGCCGGCGAGCGTCGTCTACGAGGACGGCACCGTGACGGCGTTCCGCGACATCAGCCCGCAGCTGCCGGTCCACGTGCTGGTGGTGCCGAACGAGCACGTGGCCACCACGGCGGAGCTGGAGCCGCGGCACGACGCGCTGGTCGGGGCGGTGCTGCGCGCCGCCGCGCTGGTGGCGCGGAACGAGGGCGTCGCGGCCTCGGGGTACCGGATCGTCGTCAACACGGGCGCTGACGCGCTCAACAGCGTGCCGCACCTGCACGCCCACGTCCTCGGCGGCCGCCGCATGGGCTGGCCTCCCGGATGACGGCGTAACATCCCCCCATGGACCTGTTCGAGTACCAGGGCAAGCAGTACTTCGCCCGTTTTGGCATTCCCGTCTCGCCGGGCGGCGTGGCCGACACCGCTGACGAGGCGGTCGCCCAGGCGGATGCCGCTGGCTACCCGGTGGTGGTCAAGGCGCAGGTGCAGGTGGGCGGCCGCGGCAAGGCCGGCGGCATCAAGCTGGCCCAGTCGCCCGGGGAGGTGCGCCGGCACGCGGAAAATATCCTCGGCATGGACATCCGCGGCCACACCGTCGAGCGCCTCTGGATCGAGCGCGCCTCAGACATCGACCAGGAGTACTACGCGTCGTTCACCCTCGACCGCGGCGCCCGCAAGCACCTGGGGATGGTCTCGGCCCGGGGCGGCATCGACATCGAGCAGGTGGCCGCCGAGGATCCGGCAGCGATTGCCCGCGCCCACATCGATCCCGTGGCCGGGCTCGGGCGGCCGGACGCGGAGCGGCTTGTCGAGGAGGCCGGTCTAGACCCGCGGGCGCGCCCCGGCGCCGTCGACATCCTGCTCAAGCTGTACCGCTGCTTCGTCGACGGCGACGCCGACCTGGTCGAGATCAACCCGTTGATTCTCACTCCGGACGGCCGCGTCCACGCGCTCGACGCCAAGGTGAGCCTCGACAACAACGCCGAGTTCCGCCACCCGGAGTGGGCCGCGTTCCGCGCCACCGAGGTGCTCGACGCGCGCGAGAAGCTGGCGCGCAGCAAGGGGCTCCAGTACATCGGCCTGGCGGGCAGCGTCGGCATCATCGCCAATGGCGCCGGCCTGGCGATGAGCACCCTTGACGTGGTGAACCAGGCTGGCGGCTCGGCGGCGAACTTTCTCGACATCGGTGGCGGGGCCAACGCCGAGGTCATGGCCAACGCGCTCGAGGTGATCAACACGGACGCCAACGTCCGCTCGATCCTGATCAACATCTTCGGCGGCATCACGCGCGGCGACGAGGTGGCCAACGGGATCGTCGAGGCGCTGCGCCGGGTGGCGATCGTGTCGCCGATCGTCGTCCGGATCGACGGGACGAACGCGGAGCTGGGCCGGGCGATCCTGAAGGAGCAGGCGTCGGGTCGGATCGAGACGCAGCCGACGATGCTGGCGGCGGCGCGCCGGGCGGTGCAGCTGGCGGAGGGCGCCCGGGCATGAGCATCTTCGTGGACCGGGCGACCCGGGTCGTCTACCAGGGGCTGACGGGCTCGGCCGGCCGCTTCTACGGCCTGCGCAACCGCGACTACGGCACCCGGGTGGTCGCCGGCACGAACCCGAAGCGGGCCGGCAGCGACGTCGACGGTATCCCGGTGTTCGGCGCCGTTGCCGAGGCGGTGGCCGAGACCGGCGCGACCGCCTCGTGCATCTTCGTGCCCGCCCCCGGGGTGGAGGCGGCCGTCCTCGAGGCCGCCGCCGCCGGCGTGGCGTTCATCGTCGTCATCACCGAGGGCGTGCCGGCGCAGGACGAGGCGCGCTTCTACAACCGCCTGCTTGCCGACTACCCGGGCACGCGGCTGCTCGGGCCGAACTGCCCGGGCATCATCTCGCCCGGCCAGTGCAACATCGGCATCACCGCCGGCGAGATCGCCACCCCGGGCGGCCCCGTCGGCATCGTCAGCCGCTCCGGCACCCTCACCTACCAGGCCCTGTACGAGCTGACCGGCAAGGGCATCGGCCAGACCACCTGCGTCGGCATCGGCGGCGACCCCGTCCCGGGCACCACCTTCATCGACTGCCTGGCCGCCTTCGAGGCCGACCCCGAGACACGCGCCGTCATGATGATCGGCGAGATCGGCGGCTCGGAGGAGGAGAAGGCGGCCGACTTCATCGCCGCCAACATGGCCAAGCCCGTCGTCGCCTACATCGCCGGCGTCACCGCCCCGCCCGGCCGCAAGATGGGCCACGCCGGCGCCATCATCTCCGGCTCCCACGGCACCGCCCAGGCCAAGATGGACGCCCTCCGCGCCGCCGGCGCGCGGGTCGCCGTCAACCCCTCCGAGGCCGGCGACATGATGGCCGAGGTCGTGGCACGCCTGTAGCGCTCCCCCTGGAGGGCCTGCTGCGGGAGTGGATCGCGCGCGACGGCCCGCTCTCCTTCCATGACGTCATGGAGGCGGCGCTCTACCACCCCGCGCACGGTTTTTACTCTAGACTCCAGGGCTTCGGCGCCGCCGGCGACTACGTCACCAGTCCCGAGACGCACCCGGCGTTCGGCGCCCTGCTCGGCCGGCAGACAATCGACCTGTGGCAGGCGCTCGGCGAGCCGCGCCCGTTCCGCGTCCTCGAGGTCGGCGGCGGCTCCGGCGCGCTCGCCCGCGCTCTGCTCGACCACCTCCGGGCCGAGGCGCCCCGCGCGGCGCGGGCCATCACGTACACGATGGTCGAGCGCAGCCCAGCGCTGGCCGCCGTGCAGCGGCGGACTCTGGCCGACCACGACGTGCGGTGGGGCAGCCTCGAGACGGAGCGGGGCGCACACCTGGTGCTGGCGAACGAGGTGCTCGACGCGTTCGCCGTCTACCGCGTCGTCGTGCGCGCCGGCGAGCTCAGGGAGCTGCGCGTCGGCCTGGGCGGCGACGGCAGGCTCGGCTGGCTGGAGGCGGCGTCCGTGCCCACCGAGGTGGCGGCCTACTTCGCGGCGCTGCGCCGGCTGCCGCCTGAGGGCGCCGTGGCCGACGTGAACACCGGCCTGGCGCCCTGGGCGGCGGCCGTGGCCGACTGCCTCGACCGCGGCCTGGCGCTGGTGCTCGACTACGGCTACCCGGCCGACGAGCTGTTCGCGCGCCCGACCGGCACGCTGCTCACCTACTACCGGCACACGCTCGGGAGCGATCCCCTGGTCCGCCTGGGGCGACAGGACATCTCGACGCACGTCGACTTCACCACGCTGGCCTCGGCCGCCCACGCCGCTGGCCTGGACGTGCTCGGCCTGATCGACCAGGCGGCGCTGCTGGAGCACCTCGGCGTCGCCGGTTTCCGCCGCTGTCTGCCAGGCTCGGCTGACCGGCGCGCGCTGGCGCGGCTGGTCGACCCGCGCGGTCTCGGCCAGGTACGGGCGCTCTTCCTGGCGCGCGGCTTGCCCGCCGACTACCGGCCGGCCGGCCTGGGCGGCACCCGCCCCTGGCCCCTGCCGACGCGGCCGGCGGCTCTGCCAGCGGAGGCCGCCCCGGACGACTTCCTGGAGCAGTGGCAGGAGGCGTTCGGGTCACCTGTGGTGGATCACTCCCACCCGGAGGCGGATTCTCGGTAGATTGAGACACACTATGGGAGCGACCGGACCATGACGACAGTGACGAGCGCCGAGCCTGGCTCACCCTCACCCTCACCTTCACCCTCCCCGTCCCCCGCGGGCAGTGGCGACGCCTACGCGCCCTACAACCCGAAGGCGACCGAGGCCCGCTGGTACGACTTCTGGCTGGCGCACGACCTGTTCCGCCCGGAGTCGCACCCGAACTTTGGCCAGCGGCCGCCGTTCGTGATCACGATGCCGCCACCCAACGTGACGGGTGGCCTGCACAACGGCCACGTCCTGTTCGTCACCCTCGAAGACATCATGATCCGCTGGCACCGCATGCTCGGCGACCCGAGCCTGTGGGTGCCGGGGCGCGACCACGCCGGGATCGCCGGCCAGCTGGTGGTCGAGCGCGAGCTGCGCAAGGAGGGCCGCTCGCGGCACGATCTCGGGCGCGACAGGTTCCTGGATCTGATGTGGGAATGGATGGAGACCTACGGCCACCACATCCAGCTCCAGCTGCGCAAGCTCGGCGCCTCGGCCGACTGGTCGCGCGACCTGTTCACGATGGAGCCGCACCACGTCCGAGCCGTGCGCACCGCTTTCGTCACACTGTACGACAAGGGGCTGATCTACCGCGGCCACCGCATCACCAACTGGTGCAAGGACTGCGCGACAGTGGTCTCCGACCTCGAGGTGGAGTACAAGGAGGTCAAAGGGCAGCTCACGTACGTGAAGTACCCCATCGTCGTGCCCGGTGACGGCCGGGATGGGGGAGACGCGTGGCAGCCGACCGGCGAGTGGATCACTGTCGCGACGACCCGCCCAGAGACGATTCTGGGCGACGTCGGCGTGGCGGTCCACCCGGGCGACGCCCGCTACGCCAGCCTGGTCGGCAAGACGGTGCTCGTGCCCCACGTGCGCCGGCCTGGCGTCGTGGTCGCCGACGACGCCGTCGACCCTGCCTTCGGCACCGGCGCCGTGAAGCTGACGCCAGCGCACGACCCGACCGACTTCGACATCGCCCAGCGGCACAACCTGCCGAGCGTCAACGTCATGAACCTCGACGGGACGATGAACGCGGCGGCCGGCGGCTACGCTGGCCTGACGACGGGAGAGGCGCGCACGCGCATCGTGGCCGAGCTAGCTGAGCTCGGCCAGCTGGTCAAGCAGGAGGACTACGTTCACGCGGTGGGCCACTGCCAGCGCTCGGGCACTATCATCGAGCCGCTGCTGCTCGACCAGTGGTACCTGAAGATCGGCCCGCTGGCCGAGCCGGCGCTGGCCGCGGTCCGCGATGGCCGCATCCGCATCATCCCCGACCGCTTCACCAAGGTGTACTTCAACTGGATGGAGAACATCCGCGACTGGGCCATCTCGCGGCAGCTGTGGTGGGGGCACCGCATCCCTGTCTACTACTGCCAGGCGCCCGGGTGCGGCGAGCAGTGGGCGGCCATCGACGAGCCCGAGCGGTGCCCCGTCTGTGGCGGCACCAGCTTTCGCCAGGAGAGCGACGTCCTGGACACCTGGTTCTCGTCAGGGCTCTGGCCGATGAGCACGCTCGGCTGGCCGGACGACACCCAGGACATGCGCACCTTCTACCCCACCTCGGTGATGGAGACGGGCTACGACATCCTGTTCTTCTGGGTCGCCCGCATGATCATGTTCGGGCTGGAGTTCACCGGCGCCGCGCCGTTCAGCACTGTGTACCTCCACGGCATGGTGAAAGCCGCCGGCGGCCAGAAGATGAGCAAGACCAAGGGCAACGTCCAGGACCCGCTCGACCTCATCGACACCTACGGGACCGACGCCCTGCGGCTCGCGGTGACGATCGGCAACACGCCCGGCAACGACTTCACGCTGACGCCGGGCAGTCTGGAAGCCCGCCGCGACTTCGTCAACAAGCTGTGGAACGTGGGCCGCTTCGTCAGCGCTTTCTGCACGCCCGAGGACCGGGCCAGCGCGCTGGCGCCGGCCACCGCGCCGGCGACGGCGCCTCTGGCGGACCGCTGGATCACCAGCCGGCTGGACCGGGTCATCGGCGACGTCACCCGCCTGTTCGCGGAGTTCAACTTCGGCGAGGCTGGCCGGCTCGTCTACGACTTCGTCTGGGACGAGCTGGCCGACTGGTACATCGAGGCCTGCAAGCTCATGGCCCGCGACGGGGCTGGCGACGGCGCTCTGCTGGCGCGGGTGTTCGACAAGGTGCTGCGCCTGCTGCACCCGTTTGCGCCGTTCGTGACGGAGGAGCTGTGGCAGCGCCTGGTGCCGCTCCCTGACGGGAACGGAAACGGAAACGGGACCGGGCGCCCGACGGCGCTCATGATCGCCGCCTGGCCGACGCCGGCCGGCGAGCCGCGGGCGGACGTCGAGGAGGGCTGGGCGGACCTCATGGCGGTGGTCCGGGCGGTGCGCGGCCTGCGGACGGACTACCGCATCGAGCCGGCCCGCGCGATCCAGGCGTTCGTGGTGGCGCCCGACGCGGCGCGGGCGGCCTTCGCCCGGGAGCACGCCGGGTTGATCGGCGGCCTGACACGCCTGCGCCCGGTCACGGTTCTCGAAGGGGCCGATGTCCCGGTGGACCTGGCGGCGCGCTCGGTGGCTGCCGTGGCCGGCGGGCTCGAAGTGCTGCTGCCCGCCGAGGGCCTGTTCGACGCGGCGGCCGAGCTCGAGCGGGCGCGGGCGGAGGCGGCGAACGCGCGCGCCCAGGTGGCCCGGTTGGAGACGCTGCTGGCCAGGCCGGGCTTCGCCGACAACGCCCCGGCCGAGGTGGTCCAGGCCGAGCGCGGGCGGCTCAGGGAGCAGGGCGAACGGCTGGTGGCCCTCGAGCGTCGGATGGCCACTCTCGAGCGGCTGATCGGTGGCTGAGCGCGGCGTGGCCCTGACGCGGCCGGCGCGCGCCAAGCGCTACGCCACGCGCGCGCCCCAGGCTGGCCGCCGTCGGCCGACGGGCCTGGCGTACGTGGGGGTCCGCATCGCTGTGTACCTGGCCACGCTGATCCCGATCGCCTGGATCTACAGCACGAAGGAGCGCGGGCTGCTGATCGCGCCGCCGATCGGCCTGATCGGCGCGGTCGCCACCTGGTACTTCCTCGGCGACACGCCCGCCACGGGGGCGCGGCGCCTGGTGCCGGCGATCGGGGTCGGGGCGATCCTGGCGGAGGTGACGTGGAGCCTGGGGTACTGGACGGTGATGCCGCTGGTCGCCGGGGCGGCGATCTGGCTGGCGTTCTACGTGCTGTCGGGGATCGCCGAGCACGGGGCAGACAGGACGCTGGACCGGCGCATCCTGCTCGAATACTGCGGCGTGGCCCTGGTGGGCGTGGCGGTCGTGCTGGCGACCGCGCCGTGGAGGTTGTGACGAAGCGTCGGTCGTCAGCAGAATGGGCGGGACAGGTCCCGCACCCTGAGTCGCGCTTATCCCGCGCGCATCTGAGCGATGCCCAATGGCGCTGCTGGCAACCTGTACAGGGACATGCTCGGCGAGTGCCTTCGCGTGCTCCTACTGGCGGTTAGCCGCTGTGCTTGCCATAACAGCTCGGTCCAAGGCCATACTCCCCGAATGTGCGCCGCTATGCCTCTCCCTCGACCTCAGGCGGCTCGCCGTGTACCTGCACCTCGATTCCGAGCAGCACTGCGTCCAGCTCGGCTGCGCCTGGCAGATCCTGCTCTACAGCCAACTCGGGTACAGCCGAGATACGCGTAAATCTAGGCCACTGCAGCGAACGCGGGTTGTTGACACAGAGGTCCTTGGCCCACGCCCGAAACGTCCGGCCGTGGTGACGGCGCGGCCGTGGCTAATGCTCGCCCTTCAACTTGCGCCAGCCGCCTGCACGATTGTTGGCGATCATCTGCTTGAACATAGCGGTCAGGGCGCGAACGTTGATCGTGTCGCCCTCGCCGATGGCCACGGTGCGCGCGGTCTTGTTGCCGTGGCCAGCAGTGATGATTCCCTCAGGATCGGGCACGATGGCGCCGTCGTAGAGAAAGACGTTGACGTGATCCTTCGCGGCCTGTAAGGCGCAGATGTTGCCGTGGAGCACGAAGTATGGATACCTGGTGCGCTTGATGGTCTCGGTCACTTGTGGATCGGCGGCGTGAACCAACTCGCGGATCTCACCGCAGATGGCCTGCTGCCAATCGGGAAGCGCAGCGATGTAGGCATCAATGCGCCGGTCGGCGGTATATGTCATCGTGAATGCTCCAAATCTAGGGCCACCCCGCGCGCGGTGCTGGGGCTTGGGTGGTGAGTACCTGGCCTGTTTGGGGGGCATCCGGGCCCCAGGTAGCGGGAGGGTAGTGGGCGGCCATCATGAACAGCGTTGTTCCATCCTCGCCTCCGAGCGTGCAGGCGAAGCAGCCACAGTCCAGTTCGATCGATTGCAGCACGCGGCCACCTTCAGAAACTCGCACCCAGCGCTTGCCGGGGACGTCGGCGTACCAGATGGCCCCCTCCGCGTCGAGAGTGATGCCGTCAGGAAAGCTACCAGGTAGGTCGGCCCATACGCGCCGGTTGGACAGGCTGCCGTCGACGGCGATGTCGAAGGCCGTCAGTCTGTGGGCGTACGTCTCGGCAACGATCAACGTCGCGTTGTCGGGCGTCACGACCATGCCATTAGCGAAGGCAGTGCCATCGGCGACCTGTTGAGCCGAGCCGTCGGGACTCACCAACGCGACCATACCGGGTCTGAACTCGCCGCCCGGAAAGTCGAATCCGATATTGCCAATGTAGATGTTTCCCCGGCCGTCCACGACCATGTCGTTCCAAGGCTTGTCAGACAGGGTCGAGAGATCAGCGTGGGTCACGAATGAGCCATCGGCTTGCATGCGCCGGATCAGACCACCGCGCTGGGCAACCAGCAGCGCACCGTCCAGAAAGCCGATCGACGCCACACCTACCGGCTCACGCACGATGACGTCAGCGTGCCCTTGCAGATTGCTCGCCAGCACTTGGTTCGTGGCGATATCGAAGCAGTAGAGGCGGTCATCGTGCCAACGCGGCGATTCACCGAATACGAGACCAGTCATCAGCGTGTGTAGTTCAGCCATTGGAGAATTCCTTCCGTTGCGGACTGCCCGGCGGCCGATCCGATTGTCGGCCGCTTTTCGTATGCGACGTCGAGGCTGACAGCACCGTTCTCGACATGGCGCGTGTACGTGGACGCGAGCGAGGTGTCGCTCCGGCGTGCGCCTTTATGCTTAGTCCGATGCCGGCGTGAGGTGCGCCGCCCGCGACTCGAGGTAGCGCCGCTCCGGAATGCTGAGTGTGCGCACTGCGGCCGTCTCGTAATGCGTGCGTGCCGCCCCGTGCTGGCCTGCCATTTCGAGCAGGTGCGCGCGGACGGCGTCGACACGATGATGCCCGGCCAGCGCGGGGTCAGCTTCGGCCGTGATCAACTGCTCCAGGCCGGCCTGAGCGCCGTGGACCATCGCTAGGGCGACGATGCGGTTGAGGGTGACCATTGGTCCGGGTGCAATGCGCAGCAGCAGGTCATAGAGTCCCAGGATCTGCCGCCAGTCTGTTGCATCGGCTCGAGGCGCCTCATCGTGCACGGCCGCAATTGCGGCTTGGAGCTGGTACGGACCGATCGGCGCCCTGGTCAGCGTCTCAGTGATGAGAGCGACACCTTCCGCGATCGCCTGCGCGTCCCACAGGCTACGGTCCTGGTCCGCGAGCGGAATCAGCTCACCTTCGGGTCGCGTCCGCGCCGGGCGACGGGCGTCGGTGAGCAGCATCAGCGCCAGCAGCCCGGCGACTTCGCCGTCCTCGGGCAGCCGATCGTGAAGCTGCCGGACCAGGCGAATCGCTTCGCTGGTGAGCTCGACGCGGTGCAGCGCCGACCCCGAACTGGCGGTGTACCCCTCATTGAAGATCAGGTACAGCACGTGGAGTACGGCCCCAAGGCGCTCCGAGCGTTCAGCTTCGGGAGGCATGCGGAACTCGGCGCCGCTGGACTTGATGCGTTGTTTGGCGCGGCTGATGCGCTGAGCGACGGTGGCTTCCGGGACCAGGAACGCGCGGGCGATCTCGGCGGTGGTCAGCCCGCCGACAGCGCGCAGCGTGAGCGCCACCTGGGAGCTCGGCGTGAGCGACGGATGGCAGCACAAATACAGAAGCGTGAGCGTGTCGTCCTCGGCCACAGGCTCGGGAGGCGGCGGCTCGAGCGCGACAACAGTCTCCTCCCGTCGCTGGCGAGCCGACTCGTTGCGCCACAGCTCAATCCGCCGGCGCGAGGCAATCCGGATCAGCCAGCCTTTCGGGTTGCCCGGAACTCCCTCGGTCGGCCACTGGACCGCCGCGGTCAACAGCGCTTCCTGGACTGCGTCCTCGCAGCTGGCAAAATCGCCGTAGCGCCGGACGAGGGCACCCAGGGCCTGCGGCGCTAGATCGCGCAGCAGGCCCTCAATCTGGGCGGCCGCGTGACTCACATTTCCAGCCCCCTCAGGTCCAGCACCGGCCGCACCTCGACCAGGCCCAGGCTCGCCTCCGGCACGCGTGCGGCGTGCTCGATCGCGCGTTCCATGCTCTCGCACTCGACGAGGAAGAAGCCCGCCAGATGTTCCTTGACCTCGGCGAACGGACCGTCGGTCGTCATCAGTTCGCCTTCGTGTACGGCGACGCGCTTGGCCAGTGTCGGGTCGGCCAGGGCCTCCGAGATGATCAACTCGCCGGAGGCGGCGAGCTCCTCATTCAGCGCCCTGTAATGTCCTAAGCCCTCGGCGCGCTGAGCGCGAGAAAATCCCTCCCAGATCGCTCTGGACGCCGGGTTGCTATAGATCAGGATCAGGTACTTCATGGTGACAGGGCTACCTCTGCCAGACGCTCGGCAACAGCGTAAACAGCGCACACTTGATAAGCCAATCGCCACCGTGGAGAGCCCCGAATTGCCAGGGAGTGTTTCCCACATCATGGCGCCCACCCACAGCATGCCCGGAAACGCAATCCACAGGACCGCGGAGAGGCGTAGCGCTCCTTTCCAGTCAGTGATCCCCAGGCGCGCGACCAGGTATCCGATTGCAGACGCAATCACGAGCGTCACCATGAAACTCAACGAGCGGCTGCACGGGTGAGGGATTGACGTCACCTACTGAGCTCGGGTTGAGCCGCCGCACCTGTAGCCAGAGATCGCTGAAGACCACCCCGTAGTACACGGAGGCGCTGACAAACGCCGCGATTGATCCGACGAGGATCGCCAGATAGTTGGTTCGCCCCGGTGCGCTAGTGCCTTTCGGCGTGACGGCGGCAGCGAGGGTGGACATCTGTGTTCTCCTTCCTCAGGGGTACCTTTCGTACGGGACGTCGATGCTGAGCCGCCTTTCTCGACATCCTGTTTCGGCTGTGTTGCCAACGGCCGGTAAACCCGCACCGTATTCCGCAGCTCGGCGAGCATTTGGGGCGGGACGTCCGGCCCCTCCGCGCCGGCTGGTGGTTTGAGAAGTAGCAGCCCTGCTCGGCTGGCATCGCGCTGTTGATGTGGAGTCGCCTGCTGCGCTCTTAGCGCACGTCCGGCTGCGTCCTGCCGTTGGAAAACGGTCGTTTTTGAGACGCATTCCCGCCACGCTTCAAAAGCCGCTCAAAAGGGCGTCCAGAACTCGTGTCAACAATCAACGTCTCAGAACGGAGCCGTTCTGACGTTTCTGATACACTCGGCCGCCGATGCCGCACCTGCTCGGCTACGCACGCGTTTCCACCGCTGATCAGAATCCTGACCTTCAACTCGACGCGCTCAAGGTGGCGGGCTGTTACCGCATCTTCGTCGACACGGCCAGCGGCGCCCTGGACGAACGCCAGGAGCTTGCCATGGTGCTCGACCAGTTGCGGCCAGGCGACACGCTCGTCGTATGGAAACTGGACCGACTGGGACGCTCGCTGCGTCATCTCATCGACACGATTGGCGAGCTGCAGCGGCGTGATGTCGGCTTCCGCAGTCTGCAGGAGAACATCGATTCCACGACGCCGGGCGGCAAGCTAATCTTCCACATCTTCGGCGCGTTGGCCGAGTTCGAGCGCGACCTCATCCGCCAGCGCACGCTGGCCGGATTGGCAGCCGCGCGGGCCCGAGGTCGTACGGGCGGCCGCCCGCCGAGCATGACGCCGACAAAACTCGCGCTTGCTCGCCAGATGTACGACTCGCGGCAACACACGCTCACCGAAATCGCCAAAATACTGGGTGTCAGTCGGGCTTCGATTTACCGCCACTTTGGACGACATCCAGAGCCGACAGGTGCCGGCACTGCACTCCCCGGCACCTGATCCAGCGATGTACCCTGCCGGCCCGCCGCGGTGCGAGCCGCGGGTTCGGATGAGTCCGTGGCCTCGATCGAACGCACAGCCTACCCACGGTTCAAGCGTCGCCCTTCGGCTCAGGAACTGAGCGAGGTCTACACACCCACGCCCGAGGAGCTCGTGTTCAGTGTACGGGCGGGCGATCGGTAGTTTCATGCGCTCAGCTTGGGGCACGAGGCGTCACGGGAGCGTCACGCGGCCTACCTGAGCTGACGAATCTGCCGAGCCGCTGCCCCTTACCTGTCAGATTGCGGGTCTGATCGCAATGCGCCGCGACAGTCGTCACCGTCCGACAAGCGGTAGCCTCACGAGCCGCCGGCGCGGCGCCGTTACATCCGATGTCCGCACCCCGATAGCTGACGGCTGATCGCTAACGGCTCGCCCGCTACTCGATCCCCAGGTACGCCTTCTGGACCTTCTCGTTGTCGCGCAGGGCGGCCGCGCTGTCGTCGAGCACGATGCGGCCCGTCTCCAGGACGTACCCGCGCTGCGCCACGTTCAGCGCCATCAGCGCGTTCTGCTCCACCAGCAGCACCGCCACGCCCCCCCGGTTGATCTCGACGATCGTGTTGAAGATCGTCTCCACCAGCATCGGCGCCAGGCCCATGCTCGGCTCGTCCAGGAGCAGCACCCGTGGCTGGCTCATCATCGCCCGTCCGATAGCCAGCATCTGCTGCTCGCCCCCTGACAGCGTGCCGCCCTTCTGCTTCAGCCGCTCGCGCAGGCGCGGGAACAGCTCCAGGACGCGCTCCATGTCAGCCCGGATGGTCGCCTGGTCGGTCCGGGCGAAGGCGCCCATCTCGAGATTTTCGGCCACTGTCATCCGCGAGAAGATGCGGCGGCCCTCCGGCGACTGGCAGACGCCCAGCTCCACGATCTTGTGCGGCGGCGTGCGGTCGATCCGCCGACCGTCGAGCAGCACCTGGCCTTCGCGTGGATGCAGGATGCCGGAGATCGTCCGCAGGGTGGTGGTCTTGCCCGCGCCGTTGGCGCCGATGAGCGTGACGATCTCGCCCGCGTGGACCGCTAGCGATATGCCCTTGACGGCGTGGATGTGGCCGTAGAACGTGTGCACGTCGCGCAGCTCGAGGGCGGCCACCTTGCCGTCGCCAGCCGCGGCGGCGACAGTCGCCGCGCTCGTCGGCGCCGTGGTGCTCACGAGACCGCCTGCCCGGTTGCCGGCGCCGCCGGGGCGGCCTCAGACGCGGCCCGGCCGAGGTACGCCTCGATCACCCTCGGGTTGCGCTGGACCTCCAGCGGCGTGCCGTCGGCGATCTTCTGGCCGTAATCCAGAACAGTGACCCGGTCGGAGATCCCCATGACGACCTTCATGTCGTGCTCGATGAGCAGGATGGTGAGCGCCCGCTCGCTGCGCAGGCGACTGATCAGGCGGGTCAGCTCGGCCGTCTCCTGCGGGTTCATGCCCGCGGTCGGCTCGTCGAGCAGCAGCAGCCTCGGCTGCGTCGCCAGGGCGCGGGCGACCTCCAGCCGGCGCTGGTCGCCGTACGGGAGGTTACGCGCCCAGTCCTCGTGCTTGCCGGCCAGCCCGACGAAACGCAGCAGCTCGAGGCTCGTCTCACGCGCCGTCGCCTCCTCGCGGCGCGCCCGCGGCGTCCGCAGCACCGCGTCCAGGGCGTTCGCCTTGAGGCGGCCGTGCATCCCCACGAGCACGTTGTCGAGGGCGCTCATGGTGTTGAACAGCCGAATGTTCTGGAACGTCCGCGCGATGCCCAGGCGGGTGATGGTGTGCGGCTTGATCCCGGCGATGTTCTGGCCGCCGAAAAGGATCTGGCCGCTCGTCGGCGTGTACAGGCCGGCCAGCATGTTGAAGAACGTGGTCTTGCCGGCGCCGTTCGGGCCGATGATGCTGGCGATAGTGTGCTCTTCGATGGCGAAGTCGACGCTGTTGACGGCCACGAGCCCGCCGAACCGCTTCGTCAGGGCGGTGGCGCGCAGAAGGTCGGCCACCGCCGCTACGCCCTCACGCCGCCCACGGTACGATCCGTCAGCGCATCTTCGCCGAGCTGGTCGATCTCTGGCTCGTCCATGCCCGCGTGCATCTCGGCCGCCCGCTGCCGGCTGGGGAAGATGCCCTCGGGGCGCGTCAGCATGAGGATGACGAGCGCGACGCCGAGGATCATGTACTTCAGCTGCGAGAGGTCCACCGCCAGCAGCACGGCGCTGAGCGCCGGGATCGGCACCGCGTTGGCAAAGCCATGAAGGAACGTCGTGGCGTCGTTGGTCAGGACACGGTCGTAGAAGCCCAGCACGACGCCCCCGAAGATGACGCCCCAGATGTTGCCGATGCCGCCCAGGATGACCATGCAGAGCACGATGATGGAGATGGAGAAGTCGAACTGGAAGGGGTCGATGACCTGCAGCATGCTCGCCCACAGGGAGCCGGCGAAGCCCGAGAACGAGGCGCCCAGGGCGAAGGCGAGCAGCTTCGTCTGGACCAGGTTGATGCCCATGGCCGAGGCGGCAAGCTCATCTTCGCGCATCGCCATCCAGGCCCGACCGATGCGCGAGTTTGCCAGACGGTAGATGGCAAAGACGCACAGACCGCCGACGACGAAGACGAGGTAATACCAGCCCGTCTGGTCCTGGTTGAACAGCTCCTTGGCCCCTAGCTGGCCGTCGACCAGGGCGGGCACGATGGGCCGCCCGATCGGGTTCATGCCCTTGGAGCCGTAGGTCCACTTGTCCAGGTTGAGGAACACCCGCGGCACGATCTCCCCAAAGGCCAGGGTGACGATGGCCAGGTAGTCGCCGCGCAGGCGGAGGGTCGGCGCACCCAGGATGACGCCGAAGAGGGCCGCGGTCAGGAACGAGAGCACCATCGCGACGTAGAAGTTCGCCTGGATGTACGGCTGCAGCGGGCTGATGGGCGAGGTGAGGAAGGCGGCGGTGTAACCGCCGATGGCGAAGAAGGCCGCGTACCCCAGGTCCAGCAGGCCGGCGAAGCCGACCACGATGTTCAAGCCCAGCGCCAGCAGCGTGAAGATGAGGATGGCCGGCCACGAGCCCATCTTCCCCCACGAGAAGGTGCGGTCCAGCAGGGGGTACACCGCCAGGAAGATGATGAGGGTCGCCAGGACCGCGTTGCGCAGGACCGATTGCGGTGTCTGGCCGTTGCGCCGCAGGCCGCCCCAGGCGCCCGCGGGCCGGCGGCGTGCCCCGGCCACCGGCGCCGATTGGACAGTCATCGGCGGCTCTCCCTACGCCCGCTCGGTGGTGGCTTCACCGAGGAGGCCCGTGGGCTTGAAGATCAGGATGACCACCAGGATGGCGAAGACGACGGCCTCGGTCCACCGTGGATCCCAGAGCCGGTCGGAGATGGCGGCGATCATGCCGATGAGGATGCCGCCGAGAAAAGCGCCCTGGAGATTGCCGACGCCGCCCATGACCGCCGCGGTGAACGCGTACAGGCCGTTGCGGAACCCCTGGAGGAAGTAGGCCGAGTTGTTGTACATGCCGTAGATGGTGCCGGCGGCGCCGGCCAGGAGCCCGCCGAGGAGGAAGGTCAGCGCGATGGTGAGGTTGATGTCGATGCCCATCATCGAGGCGGCGTCGCGGTCCTGCGCCGTGGCCCGCATCGCCTTGCCGAGTCGGGTCCGCTGGACGAACAGCTGGAGCCCGACCATCAGGGGGATGGCCAGCGCGATCACTATGACGTCCTTCAGGGTGAACAGGATCGTTGTGTTGAGCCCGAGGACGCCGTGCAGGATGTCGACTCGGGGCATCACGTCCGGGAAGTTCAGCTGGCGGGCGCTCTTCCACAGCAGGCCGACGTTGATCAGGATGAACGACACACCGATGGCCGAGATCAGGGGGGCCAGGCGGGGCGCGTTGCGCAGCCGGCGGTAGGCGACCCGCTCGATCAGCACGTTCAGCAGGCCGCAGACGAGCATGGAGGTGGCCAGCATGGCGATGACGGCGCCGACGATGCCCAGCGCGGGCAGCTGGAGGATGTTGCGCACGCCGACCACGCTCGGGATCCAGGTGGCGATGGTCAGCGCCACCATGGTGCCCATCATGAACAGGTCGCCGTGGGCGAAGTTGATGAGCTCGATGATGCCGTAGACCAGCGTGTAGCCCAGAGCGATGAGCGCCACGATGGAGCCGTTGGCAATGCCGATCAGGAGTACCTGGAGGACCTCTTCGTACAGCTGCATGAAGGTGCGGCGTCCTCCGTGTCAGGATTGTCGGGCCGCGCGGCGGTCAGGCGCCGGCGAGGGGCGACGTGTCGAGTGCGGCGGGTGTATCACGCCGCCCGGGATTACGCAACTATGTCTCCGGCTTTGCCGAGTATGTCGCGCTGATGGCAAGGCCGACATCGGCAAAAATGTAGAAAAGCTGAAAAACCGGACAGAGAGAGGACGCTGCCGCTCCGGCATGCCTGGCAGCGTCCTCTCGTATGCCCATGCGGGTGCGCTCTAGAGGGCTACTTGGGCGCCTCCAGAGTCACGGTGGTCGAGTCGTCCCAGGCGCCGTTCTTCACCTGGCGCACGCTCATACCCGTGAGAGTGGTGTCGCCGGTGTCGGTGAAGCTCCACGTGCCGAGGATGCCGGAGTAGTCCCTGGTGGCGAAGATGGCGTCGCGGATGGCGGCGCGGTCCTTCTTGCCGGCCTTCTCGATGGCCCCGAGCGCCACGTTCATGGCCTCGTAGCCGTACGAGGCGTACGGGTCGGGCTCGCCCTGGAACTGCTGCTTGTAGCGCTGGTACCACTCGGCGCCCTTGCCGCTGAGCTTGCTGGCCGGGACGCCAGGGATCGAGGCGTAGGTGTTCTCGGCGGCGTCGCCGGCCGCCTGGGGGAAGGCGGCCTCGTTGATGCCGTCAGGGCCCATGAGCTTGACGCTGTCGCCCAGGGTGGAGCGCAGGTCCTGCCACAGCTTGCCGGCGTTGTGGTCGGTCGTGCCGCCGTAGTAGACGAGGTCGGGGTTCGTCTGGCGGATCTTCTGCGCCAGCGCGCGGTAGTCGGAGGCCTGGGGGTCCATGCCCTCGGGGCCGCCGACGAGGTCGAGCCCGAGCTTCTTGGCCGTGGCCGCGAAGACCTCGGAGATGCCCTGGCCGTACAGGTCGGAGTCGTTCAGGACGTACAGCTTCTGAGCGCCGACCTGCTTGGCGAAAGCCGCGGCCACGGCGCCCTGGAGGTCGTCGGTGGCGGCGACGCGCGTGTAGTTGCGCTTGCAGTTCGGGTAGTAGACGTCCGGCTCGTTGGGCGCGTTGTAGTCGGTCTTCTTGGTCAGGCCCGGGTAGGTGTTGGCCGGTGAGATCATGCCCAGGTTCGCCGGGCACAGGATCGGGATAGAGACCTTGGCGGCGCCCGAGTTGTAGGTCCCGAGGTACACCATGGTGTCCTGGTCGGACACGGCTCGGTTGGCGTTGCTCGCCTCGGTCGGGCCGTCCCAGGAGCCCTTGGCGGCGGTGGCGTCGTCCATATCCTCGTAGACGATCGTCGCGCCGCCCACCTTGTTGTTGTGCTCGTTCAAGGCCATCTTGAACGCGTTGACGACGGTGTCCGTCTGGCCCTTGGTCGCGCCCGTGCGCGGCAGGCTGGAGACGATCCTGATGGTGCCCGTCAGGGTGGAGGCGCCGGCGCTGGCCACGCCGGCCGGGCTGGGCGACGGCATGGCGGATGCCGAGGCGATGGGCGACGCCAGCGGCGACGCCACGGCGGCGACGGACGGCTTCGCGGCTGGGCTGGCCGCCGGCGCCGTCACCGGGCTGGCGGCCGGGCTGGCGGGGGCCGCCGGCTTGGTCGTCGCCGCGGCTGTGGTGGCCACGGGCGCCGTCGTCGGCGTGGCCGGGGCGCCACCGCCGCACGCCGCCACGAACAGGCTCGCGGCGACGGATAGGAGACAAACACGCGCGGGCAGTGCTCCACGCAACATGGTGATCCCTCCCTGGGAATCTGGAGTGAGCGTAGGACGTTGGATGGGCTGTGTCGCGACGGAGTCCCCGGGCGGGGCGCTGACCCCACACCGCCAGGCCGATGCTCCGTCAGGCTTTCGGTAGTAGTCGGCAGCGGTACCGACGAACTCTCGTTCGCCAACCGCCTACTCTTGGGCCTAAAGGTGAAGGTCCCTCCTCTGGGCGCGGACTGGGCTTCATGGCCCGGCGGAAGCGGGTACACTGGCCGCGCCGTTGGCGCGGGTGGCGCACCATTGTTCCTTCGTGGCGCACTGATGCCGGCGCAAGCCGCATGCTAGCAATGCTAGCGGGGCGCGTCGCTGCAAGCTAGCAATGGCGGGTCGACTTGTCAACCTCGGCGGGCTCCACGCCGCCTTCCGGGCCCGCGAACAAGTGCGGTGAGTGTGAGATCTTGGTACACCAATTGCAGACCTCCGGGACCCGCGCTAGACTGAGCGGTCCTCCGGCTCGAAGCGCGTCAGTCAGGCTGACGCTCGTCCTGGTCGCGCGACCGGCGAACCCTTTCCTCCTGAGTGTGTACTAGCTATGGCTGCCATTCCATCCGAGGACCGCATGCGCCACAAGCGCACCAAGTCCGAGCAGGCGATCTCCCTGGCGATGAAGAATCGCTGGGAGGACGCCGCCCAAGTAAACCGTGAGATCATCGACCTGTTCCCGAATGAGGTCGACGCCTTCAACCGCCTCGGCAAAGCGCTGACCGAGCTCGGCCGCTACGCCGATGCCCGGGACGCCTACGCGCGGGCGCTGAAGCTTGAGCCGATGAACGGCATCGCCACCAAGAACCTCCAGCGGCTCGGGAAGCTGATCGCCGAGGGCGTCGCCGCGCCGCCGGCGACCGCCGTGGACCCGCGCCTGTTCATCGAGGAGAGCGGCAAGACGACGGTGACCACGCTGACCGACCTGCGGCGCAGCGACGCCGTCGCCAAGCTGGCCGCCGGCGACGAGCTGCGCATTGATCGGCGCGGCAACGTGCTGTGGCTGCTGGACGTCGCGGGCCAGGAGATCGGCCGCCTCGAGCCGAAGCTCGAGCAGGACATCATCCGTCTGCTCCAGGTGGGCAACCAGTACGCCGTGTTCGTCACGTCGGTGCACGACCAGACAGTCAACGCGATCATTCGCGAGACCCACCGCGCCCCGACCATGGGCAATCGCCCCTCGTTCCGCCCCTCGGCCGCGCCGGAGGGCGCGTCCCGTCCGTACACCCGCGAGAGCATGCTGCGGTATGAGCTCGAAGAGGAGGAGGACGACGACGAGGAGTTCGGCGAAGAAGAGGAGGAGGAGGGCGAGGCGGCACCCGCCGACCTGGACAGCGGCGTCGAAGAGACCCCCCTGGAGGCGCTGGCGGCCGAGGAGGAAGCCGAGGAGAGCACCTAGCGACAACCCCATGAGCAGGCCCACGAGCAACGAGCAATGAGCGCCGCGCGGCGGGCTCTCGGTCAGGCGGGCTCGGCCTCGATGATGGCGTAGGGCGAGCCGGTTGGGATGACCCGGGTCAGCCGGAAGCCGGCCGCGGCACAGAGGCGCCCGAAGTCGTCTGCCGTCCGCTCGCGGCCTCCCAGCATCACCTGCATCATGAGGTCGCGGAACTTCAGCGGGTCCGGCTCGTTCCCGGGCCGGACGAGGTACTCGACAAGCAGGAGTTTCCCGGTCTCGGTGCCGGTGCCGGCCATCGCTGCGCGGCACGTGCCGAAAATCTTGACCGCCGACGCGTCATCCCAGTCGTGGACGACGCTCTTGAGCAGGTAGACGTCCGCCCCACGCGGGACCGCCTCGAAGAAGCTGCCGGCCTGGATCTCGCACCGGTCCGCCACCCCCGCCTGGGCTACCAGGGGTGCGGCGCTGGCGACGACGTGGGGCTGGTCGAACAGGATGCCGCGCAGCGTCGGGTTCGCGTCCAAAATCCCCGCCAGGAGCTCGCCTTGGCCGCCGCCGACGTCGGCCAGCACGCCGATCCCCGAGAAGTCGTAGCTCCGCACGACGGCGTTGACGGCCCCGGCCGAGAGGGTAGTCATCGCGGCGTCGAAGATGGCGCCCTCTTCGGGATGGGCCGCTCGGTACTCCCAGGCCGTGGTCCCATGGAGCTCTGGAAAGGCCGGCTTGCCGGTGCGGATGCTCTGGAGCAGGTGCGCCCAGGTGGACCAGGCGTACGGTCGGCCGACGAGCATGGCCCACGGGCGAACCGAGCCGGGGACACCAGTGCGCAGATACTCCGCCGCGGGCGTCAGGCCGAAGCGCTCGTCGACCTCCGTGAACACGCCGACGCTGGCCAGGGCCCGCAACAGCCGGGAGGGGCTTTGGGCGTGGCTGCCGGTCGCCTCGGCCAGGTCGACGGCGCTCCTGGGCCCATCCTGGAGGAGGTCGGCGATGCCGAGCGTAGCGGCCACGTGGATCGCCTGGGAGACCTGGTAGGCATTGGCCATCCGCCACAGGGTCTCCCGCGGAGATGGCTCACTGGTCGTCATGCTGCTCTCCAAGCGGCCCTCGTGCGAGTGGACACGTCCGCATCTGGATTAGCCCTCTCTCGCTGGCCTGGCCCCGGGCCTCGTTCGCTATACTAGCGTCGCCGCCTTCTAGCGGGGGTAGCTCAGTCGGTAGAGCATTTGCTTCCCAAGCAAAGGGTCGCGGGTTCGAGTCCCGTCCCCCGCTCTCTCTGAATGCGTCAACACGTTTACATGGCCGTTTCAGATAGGGTCTGGAGCGGTGTTACTTTTTCCTGACCCCTTGCTCCCAGGCGCGCACTGTCCGTGCCAGCCCGGCCGTGAAGACCAGGGCCCACAGCCCGAGCAGCAGAAGCCGGCGCTGGCGCACGAGGCTCGCGAAGCGCCGCCCGGCCAGCGCAGCCGCGCCGCAGACGGCCAGAAAGCGGGCGCCTCGGGCCACGGCCGCCCACGCCAGGAACGCCAGCGGGGGTAGGCTGCGGGCGCTCGCCACCCGGGCGAACACCTTGAACGGCAGCCCAGACAGTGGCTGGTGCCGCACGCCGACTGGGCCTTCATCGACCAGCCAGGCGTCCACGGTGGGATGCGCTGGCTTGCCCTGGCCGGCCTGGGCTTCGCGTACCTACCGCTGCTGCTCGGGCACGTCCTACTCATCGGCCCAGTGCGGTGATCTGGTTGACGAGGGCTACAGCATCTTGATCTTTCCCGAGGGGACCCGCTCGCGCGACGGCCGCCTGCAACCGTTCAAGAGCGGCATCGGCCTGTTGGCGCGGGAGCTGGGCGTGCCAGTCGTCCCGATCCACCTGGCCGGGCTCCACTCCATCCTGCCCAAGGGGCGGAGCTGGCCGCGCCCGGGCCCGGTGATGGCCAGCGTCGGCGAGCCCTTGCGGCTGGACGCCGCGCTATCCAACGCCGAGGCCGCCGACATCCTGGAAGCCGCCATGCGCCAATTGGCCGGGTCCCTCGGCTAGCTGTACCCGGCCAGGACGCTGGTGACACGCCGTTCGGGGTTGTTGACGATGCCGCACAATGTATCGACTATTCACTACCCACTATCCATAGCCAGAAGCAACCGGAGTAGTGATGGACGACCCGTACGACCTCCACCGTTTCGTTGCTGCCCAGAACGACGGCGGTACCTATGACCGCGCGATCGGGGAGCTGCGCCGCGGTCGTAAGGCGAGCCACTGGATGTGGTTCGTGTTCCCGCAGATCGCTGGCCTGGGACAGAGCGCAATGTCGAGAAGGTTCGCGATCGCGTCGCTGGAGGAGGCAAGAGCGTATCTGCGGCACCCTGTGCTGGGCCCACGGCTGAAGCAATGCGCTACGACCGTTGCCAGCGCGCAGGCTGGGACCGCTGAGCAGATCTTCGGCGGTGTCGACGCCCAGAAGCTGCGCTCGTCGATGACGCTGTTCTTGCGGGCTGATCCTGCCGAGCCGCTGTTCCGGCAGGTGCTCGACAAGTACTTCGACGGCGCCCCTGACTCGGCGACTGACCAGCGTGTTTCGGTCCCGAGTAGCACTGGAATGGAAAACATGGAAAAACCGGAGTGACGGCTGTCGCTGCGTGCACGCTGGGTTCGGAGGATGACGCTGAGCTCGCAGGCAGCCCGCCGGTGGGGGTGGATAATGGACCCGCATGGTCCACTACCAGAAGCCCGACCCGTTCACCCGGTACGTTTTCAACCCGCTGGTCGCGGCGCTGACGCGGCTCGGGATCAGCGTCCTGGGGAGCCGCATCCTCGCGGTGCGGGGGCGCTCGACCAACACGTGGCGCACCACGCCGGTCAACCTGCTCGTCTTCCGTGGCGGACGCTATCTCGTCGCGCCCCGCGGCCAGACGCAGTGGGTGCGGAACCTGCGGGTCCAGGGTGAGGGACGGCTGCTGCTCGGACGCCGCGTCGAGAGCTTCCGGGCGACCGAGCTGCCCGACGACGACAAGCCGCCTCTGCTGCGCGCCTACCTGGGGCGCTGGAAGATGGAGGTGGGGGTCTTCTTTGGCGGCGTCGGCCCGGACGCGAGCGACCAGGAGCTGCGCCGCATCGCTCCTGACCATCCCGTCTTCCACATCGAGCCCGCGTAGCTGAGTGGTCCTGGGACATCCGAGGTCACACGCCTCCGCCCAGCGTCAGCAGCACGACGCCGACTACCGACAGCAGCGTGCCAAGGCCCAGGCGCCAGCCGGCCCGCTCCCCGAGGAACAGCACCGACAGCGGGATGGCGAAGACGGGTGAGGTCGCGCTGAGAACCGCGGCGGTGCCCGCGCCGGCGAGCGCCACGCTCTCGAGGAACAGGCTGGTCGAGAGGACGCTGGTCACGCCCAGCGCCGTGACCGCGCCAAGCGATCGACCGCGGAACCAAGCCGCCGACGGGACGGCGCCCCGGCGTACGGCGACCGCCCAGAGAAGGGCGCTGGCCATGCCGGCGCGGATCACGCTCGCGGTCACCACGTCTACCAGGGCGAGCGCTGGCTTCACGGCGATCGCCGAACCCGACCAGCAGACGGCGGCCACCGCCGCGAGCCCGACGCCCTGCCAGTACCCTCTAACGGGAACGGGCTTCTGCCGCTCCGCACCGGCCATGCCGCGCGGCACCGCCACCAGGTAGACCCCGAGCAGCGTCGTGACCATGCCGACGGCCGAGACCAGGGTCAGGCGCTCGCCCAGAACGAGCGCGGCCAGGATCGAGGTCAGCACCGGGTAGGCCGTGGAGATCGGCATTGCGCGGGCGACGCCGATACGCTTGAGGGCGACGAAGTAGAGGCTGTCGCCGAGAGCCAGGCCGCTGACCATCGACAGGCCGAGGAGCAGGAAGACGGTCGGCGGAATGGGCTGTCGGCTGCCGGCGACCGCGAAGATCACCATGAACACCGCGGCGACTATCGTGTTTCGCAGCGCGTTGATGGCGAGGGCGGGCACGCCGCTGAGGTAGGCCCGGATCAGCAGGCCGGTGGCGCCCCAGGCGCACGCGGACACCAGACCGGCCAGCTCGCCCAGGAACGGTATCCCTTGCACGGCCGGTCAAGTGAAGCAGAACCGCCGACATCGCTGTCCGGCGGAGGTCCTGGACCCGGCGGCGAGTCACCTCAGCACCGGCGCCGGCCGGCCCCTTAGATTTCTTCCTGCGGGGATAGGGTTAGTGACCGTTGGTGCCCGGGAGCACGGTGTAGCCGAAGCGCGTGTGCCGTTGAGCCAGGTCGTCCAGCAGCGCCTGCAAGTCCGGGGGCCGCTCGAACACTTCCAGCCGCAGCCTGGCCTCGGGATGGGCAGCCAGGTCCTGCTCGACAGCCTCGCGAATGGTGTGCAAGACCAGCGCGCGCTGTGGCTGGGACAGCTCTGCCAGCTCTGGGCCAAAGACCTTCACGCGCTGGTTGCCCGCGAGCACCATCGTGAAGCTCAGCAGCTCGGCCATCTCGCGGCGGAACGCTGTGAGCTCTTGGTCCGCTTCTGTCTGCGCAGGTACGCGCTTCCGGGCTCTGCGCGGACGTGGCCAGGCGGGTTCCACGCCGGCCGGCTCCAGGTAGGGCCACACCGAGGCGTAGAGGTGTGGATCGTTCTCGGCGAGCGCAACCGGGGAGGCATTGAGGCCATGAGCGACCCCGCCGTCGTCCAGCGCCGCGGTCCAGTCGGGCAGGCCGAGCAGCCACTCGGCGCCGAACGCGTCCGCGTAGCTAGGGCCGAACCAGCTGCGCCAGCCCACGACGAGCTGTCGGTGGGCGACGGCCGAGGGAAAGCCAAGCACCTCGTCCTCGGTATTCGTGAACGTGCCCAACGTCGGGCGGGCGACCGTGTACAGCACGTTCCCGAGGTGCTCCAAGAAGGGCGCCCAGGTCGCACCAAACTGCTCGAGCGATTGACCGGCCTTGGTGTAGCGGGAGGTCCCGACCAGCAGGAAGATGTCCCAGTGGTCGCCGCCGCGGCGACTGATGGCCAGCGTGTTGGCGATGTGTGGCTGGTCGGGGCGGACCACCGCGAACGCCCAGTTCTCGGCATCGTCGGCTGGGCTGATCGGCGCACCCTGAGCGACGCGCTGGCCGGCGGGTGTCGTCCGATGCACCCGGTCTAGGTGGGCACGGATGTTCCGGACGGGCTCTGGGGTTCCACCCTCTCGTGTCCAGGCGCCGACCCCGGGGACCAACCCCAGATCGGCGATCTGCTCTACCACGGCCAGAACGTCAATCGCCGAACGGAGGCGCTGACAATCCCACAGCCCGAGCTCCCAAGCCCGGACGCTCTTCATCGCCGAGAGCGCCCGGGCCCGCGCGGGGCAGTCCCCACGGGTTGGAACACCGGGTCAAACTGATCACCGATGTTCACCACTCTGATGTCCAGCCGTTGCAAATCAAGACCCTGATCGGATAGCGCGTCGAGGATCTGACTACGACTGGTAATAGGGTTGTCGCCCGTCTGCACGAACTCGACAACGACTCCATCGATTGTCGCACCATTGCCGCCTTCGTACGTGTCTGCATCGAGAAAGCCACGCAACTGCTGCACGGCTTAGTACTGAATTCCAGAAGTTCCAGGCCCCATCCGCCCGCTCATGGCGAGCCTGTCAAGACCCGCTCATGGTGAGCTTGTCGAACCACGCTGCGGCCTGCGGCCTGACGAACCACGACAAGTGGCGGGAGCAGCCGCCACGCTTCCGCAGCTCAGGGCGAGCGGGTAGTCGTGGCGTGGCAATAGGTATCGAAACTTCTGGGACGGACCACTTAGCCGCTGGACGGGGTGACGAACTTGCCGCCCTTGATCGTGAGCACGAACAGCTGCTTGCCGACCACGTCGCCGTTGTCGTCGAACTCGGTATGGCCGGTCACGCCGTCCAATTTGAGCCCGTGGAGAACTGTCGGCAGAGTCTCCTTGGTCGCGCCCTTCTCGATGGCGGCCTTGAGCAGGTACACGATGTCGTAGTTGTACGCCGACCACTCGGTGGAATCCTGGCCGGTCTTCGCCTTGTACTTCTCCTGGAACCCTTTTGCCGTGGGCAGCTGGCTCGTCGGGTCCCACGTGCTGAACAGGATCACCCCTTCGACAGCGTCCTTGCCGGCCAGCTCGATGAACTGGTTGTCCTGATCCCCGCCCTCGACCAGCCTGGGAACGTTCAGGCCGATCTTGGCCGCCTGGGCCATGATGGGTCCGCCCTCGCCGTAGTTGCCGTAGTGGATGAGGACCTCGGGCTGCGCGGCCTTGATCTTCGTGAGCTGGGCGGAGAAGTCCTTGTCAGTACCCATGGTGTAGGTCTCGGTAGCGACGAGATCCGCGCCAAGCTGCTGCGCGATCGGCTTGGAGGCGTCCACAAGGCCCTTACCGTAGTCGGTGTTCTCGTAGATGATGCCGAGCTTCTTCTTGCCCAGGGTGTTGACCGCGTACTTCACAGTCTCCGGGCCGGCCAGGGCGTCGTTGACGATGATGCGGAAGAAGTTCTTGTTGCCCTGGTGCGTGATGTTCGGGTTGGTGGAGTCGCCCGAGATCTCCGTCAGCCCGGCGCGGGTGTAGATTGGCAGCCCAGCCAGCGTGCAGGACGAGTTGACGTGGCCGATCACGGCAAACACGCTCGTGTCTGAGGCGATCTTCTGCGCCGCCGACGCTGCCGCCTCGGGTTTGGCCTCGTCGTCGAAGAAGTCGGCGGTGAGCTTCTTGCCGCCGACGCCGCCGGCGGCATTGATCTCGTCGATGGCCATCTGGGCGCCGTTGCGCAGGTCGCCGCCGAACTCGGCGTTCGAGCCTGTCATCGGGCCGACACCGACGAGCTTGATCGTGCCACCGCTCGCCGCGGCCGGGGCGGTGCTGGGCGCCGCCGCCGCTGGGGCGGCCGCGGTAGTGGGCGCGCTGGACGCGGCGGACGGGGCCTGCGGCGCCGCCGGTGCGCAGGCGACCAGCAGTGCGGTGCCCGCCATCGCCGCGGCGAGGATCGTCTGTACCGAGCGGATGCCTGTCACGGAACCCTCCTTTGGCGGTGCGCCATTCTGGTCGCGGGCTCTTCGAGTTCGAGTTCTAGAAGCTTAGAGTACGTCTCCGAGGCGGGCGCTTCCGGGCGGCCCCGGCACGCCGGTCGATGGCGCTGGCCCACCCGTCTCGGGAGCCTCCGTCGGCGGGACCGCCACGCGCGGGACTTTCAGCCGCACCGTCCCAATCAGCCCCTGCGGCCGCCAGATCATCATCGCGATGAGCAGCACGCCGCCAATGTACAGCCGGTAGTCTACGAGCCAGCGGAGCGTCTCGGTGGAGCCCACCAGCAGCGCGGCGCCCAGCACCGAGCCGGCGATCGAGCCCAGACCGCCAACGATGACCATCTCGAAGACGAGGATTGACTCGTCGACGGTGAATCCGTCAGGCCCGACGAACGCCAGGAAGTACGCCAGGACCGACCCCGCGATCCCCGCGAAGCAGGCGCCGATGGCGAACGCGAGGATCTTGTAGTACGTCGTGTTCACCCCCATCGCCAGCGCTGCCGTCTCGTCTTCGCGGATGGCCTGGAACGCCCGCCCAATGTCCGAGCGTACGATCTGCCACGTCGTGGCGATCACCAGCGCCAGCAGCCCGAGGAGCAGGTAGTAGTAGTCGGCGTTCGTCTTCAGGGTGAGGTCCAGGATGCGCGCCGGGGGGACGCCGGGCAGGCCCATGGGGCCGTTCGTCAGCGCATCCGCGTTGAGAAAGATCAAGCGGACGATCTCGGCGAAGCCAATCGTCACGATGAAGAGGTAGTCGCCGCCGATGCGGATCGCCGGGAACCCCACGGCGACGCCGAGCAGCATGGCCACGACAGCCGACGCCACCAGAGCCAGCGGGAAAGGGACGTCCAGCCGGATGGCCAGCAGGGCCGAGGTGTAGGCGCCGATGCCGTAGAACGCCGCGTGGCCCATGGAGAGCTGGCCGCAGAAGCCGGTGATCAGGTTCTGGCCGATCGCCAGCATGGACCAGATCATGACCATGTCCAGGATGCGCAGTGCGTAGTCGTCCCGGTACAGCTGCGGCAGCGCCAGCATGCCGACGACCAACAGAAGCAGCCCGGCCCGCTTCAGACGCGGGCTGGCGATGCCGCGCAGGCCGCCGGCACGACGGCGGAGGGGAGTAGCAAGCGCGCTCATCTCTAGATTCAGACCTTGTTCGTCGCCCGGGCGCCCAGGAGCCCCTGCGGCCTGACCAGCAGCACCACGATCAGGACCGCGAACGCGATGGCGTCACGATAGCCGGACGAGATGTAGCCGGCCGCGAGCGCCTCGATCACCCCCAGCAGCAGACCGCCCAGGAAGGCGCCCCGCAGGTTGCCGATGCCACCGATGACCGCCGCGATGAACGCCTTCAGCGTCCCGGTGAAGCCCATGGCGACGAAGACCGTGTTGTAGTTCAGGGCGAACAGGATGCCGCCGGCGACCCCGAGCGCGCCGCCGAGGGCGTACACCAGCACGACGATCCGGTTCACGGGGATCCCCATGTACCCGGCCGCCGTCATGTCCTGGGCCACCGCGCGCATCGCCTTGCCCGTGAGCGAGCGGCGGATGAACAGGTCAAACGCCAGCATGAGCAGCACAGCGATCAGGAACACGGCGACCTGGATGCTGGAGATGCCGATGCCGAAGATCGGGATAACAGGAGCGTCCAGGTGGAGCGGGAACGGGCGCGTCGACGTGCCCCACACCTTCTGCGCGGTATTGCGGATGATGAGCGCCGCCCCGATGGCGCTCACTGTCGGCGCTATGCGGTTCGCGTCGCGCAGCGGGCGGTAGGCGATCCGCTCGACGAGCGCCGCCAGCAGCGCGCCGACGAGGATGGCCACGAGCAGCGCCAGCACCGGCGGCAGGACCGTCAGCAGGAGCGCGACGGCGACGAACGTGCCGAACATGTACACGTCGCCGTGGGCGAAGTTGATCAGCTGCAGGACGCCGTACACCAGGCTGTAGCCGATGGCGATGAGCGCGTAGATGCTGCCCGAGGCGAGGCCGTTGGTCACCTGCGCCAAAAAGTAGTCCACGGGTCGGTCTACGCCTCGCCGAGGTAGGCGGTGCGGATCTCCGGGTTGTGCAGCAGGCTGGAGGCGACGTCCGCCAGGACGATCCGCCCGGTCTGGAGCACGTAGCCGCGGTCGGCGATGCTCAGCGCGACGCGCGCGTTCTGCTCCACCAGGAAGATGGTGACGCCCTGCTGGTTCACCTGCTGGATGATCTCGAAGACGCGCTGGACGAGCTTGGGCGCGAGCCCCATGCTCGGCTCGTCCATGCAGATGAGGCGCGGGCGCGCCATCAGCGCCCGGCCGATGGCCAGCATCTGCTGCTCGCCCCCCGACAGCGTCCCCGCCTGCTGCCGCCGGCGCTCGGCCAGCCGCGGGAACATGCCGAACACGCGCTCCAAGTCCTCGCCGATGCTCTTGTGGTCGCGCCGCGCATATGCCCCCAACTGCAGATTGTCCATCACGCTCAGCTCCGGGAACACCCGGCGCGCCTCGGGGACCGCGGCGATCCCGGCGCGGACGCGGTCGCCGGTCTCCCAGCGGTCGATCCGGCGGCCGTCGAACTCGACGGTCCCGTTGGTAGGTCGCACAACACCCATGATGGTCTTCATGGTGGTCGACTTCCCGCTGGCGTTGCCGCCCAGCAGGCAGACGATCTCGTTCGGGTAGACGACGTAGTCCACGCCCTGCAGGACGTGGTGCGGGCCGTAGTAGACGTCGACGCTAGTGAACTTCAGCAGCGGTTGCGTCCTGTCCAAGGTACGCCTCGATCACCCTTTCGTCGGCGCGCACGTCCGCTGGTGCCCCTTCGGCGATCTTCGCGCCGTGGTCCAGCACCGCCACCCGGTCGGAGATGCTGTTGACGACGCTCAGCTTATGCTCGATCACCACTATCGTGCGCTGGCGCGACCGGATCTCGTGCACGTGCTCGACGAGCTCGGCCGTCTCGGCCGGGTTCATCCCCGCGGTCGGCTCGTCCAGCAGGAGCACTTTCGGCCGAGAGGCCAGCGCTCGCGCGATCTCCAGGCGCCGCCGGTTGGCGTACGACAGGCTGAACGCGGGCTGGTCCAGGCGGGGGAGCAGCCGCTGCCCGAAGAGGGCCAGGACGTCGTGCGCCCGCTCGCGGGCGGCCGCTTCGCGCCGGCGCATGCTCGCCGGCCGGAACAGCGCCGCCGGGACTGAGGTCTTCAGCGAGCCGTGCGCGCCAATCAGCACGTTGTCCAGCACTGAGAGGTTGTTGAAGAGCCGTACCGTCTGGAAGGTCCGCGCCAGGCCGCGCTGGGCGATGGCGTACGGCGGCAGCGCGGTGATGTCCTCGCCGTCGAGCAGGATCTGTCCCGCGTCGCAGCGGTAGATGCCGGTGATGAGATTGAACAGCGTCGTCTTCCCGGAGCCGTTGGGCCCGATGACGCTGACGATCTCGCCGCGCCCAAGGGTGAGGTCGACGCCATCGACGGCCACCAGGCCGCCAAAGCGCTTGACGAGCCCGCGAACCTCCAGCAGAGCCGCTTCTTCTCCGTCTTCCCCCGGCATGCGTCGAGCTCCTCGCCGACCGGGCCGCTAGGCCATGCGCGACCCGCCGTTGACGTGGAGGATCGCGCCGTTGACGTAGTCGGCCAGCGGCGAGACGAGGAAGAGGATGGCGTGGGCGATGTCCTCGCGCGTGCCCGCCTTCCGCCGCGGGACGTGCTGCTCCATCTCCGCGAACCAGACGTCGCCGCGCTCCTGCCGCAGCGCCGGCGTATCGATGAGGCCCGGCGCCACGCAGTTGACGCGGGCGCCGAACTGGCCGAGCTCCTGCGCGAAGGACCGCGTCAGGCTGAGGATGGCCGTCTTCGAGGCGGCGTAGTGGATCTTGTCAGGTTTGGGGTTGAAGGCGTCCACCGAGGCGATGCTCACGATGGCCCCGCTCCGCTGCTGCTTGAAGTGGGGCGTGACCGCCTGGCAGCAGAGGAAGACGCTGCGCGCGTTCACGGCCATGACGTGGTCCCACTCCTCGGCGGTCATCGCCTCGATCAGCGTGGTGGGAAAGATGCCGGCGTTGTTGACCAGGATGTCGAGGCCGCCCAGCTCGCGGATGCTGGTCGCGACCATGCGTTTGACCGACGCGGCGTCGCTGACGTCGGCCGCGACCGACACGGCGCCAAGCTCGCGCTGCCGGAGCTCGGCGGCAGTCTGTTCGGCCCCCTCGGCGTTCACGTCGATGACCGCGACCTGCGCGCCCGCCTCGGCCAGGGTGGTGGCTATCGTCCGCCCAATGCCCCGGGCGGCGCCGGTCACTAGCGCCTTCTGTCCCGCCAGAAGCACCGGGGTGGAGGGACGCTCGCCTGTCATGGTCTACCTTACTGCCCCCTTTCTCGTCTCAGGACCGCCGGTCAGCCCACCGCCGCCGGTTCGCGCTGCTCGACCTGGACAAAATGCGGCATCACGCGCTCGACGAACAGGTCGAACGAGCGCAACGACTGCTCGTGCGTCAGGCCGCCGACGTTGAACATGAGGTTCAGGTAGCTGACACCAACCTCGCGGTGGCGCTCGATCTGCTCGATGCACTCCGCCGGCGACCCCCAGATGAGCTGCCCGCGCGCCTCCTCATGGGTCGGCTCGTCCGGGAACGGGGTTGGCCGGGCAAAGCCATCGACCACCTCCACGGTGTTCGTCCGGTAGCGGCGGCTGAGCCGGTACTGGTACAGGGCGTCGTCGATCGCCGCGTCTGCCTCACCCCGATCACGCGTGACCAGGATCGTGCGCTGAGCCCCGAGGACGGCGCTCCCCGGCCGCCGCCCGTGGCGGGCCAGCGCCTCCCAGAACAGGTCGCGGCCACGCTCCACCGCCGAGAGCGGCCCCATGCCGGCTACCGTGAACAGGTTGTAGCCATGTTTGGCGGCGAAGTCGATCGTCTCGGCGCTGGCTCCGGCCACCCACAGCGGCGGGTGCGGCTGCTGCACCGGGCGCGGGAACACAGTGGTCGGCGGGATGGCGACGTGCTCTCCCTGGTAAGCGAACACGGTCTCCTGCCACGCCTTGATCAGGACGTCGTGGACCTCCTCGAAACGTTCGCGCGCCTGGTCGATCGGCACGCCGAAGCGGTCGAACTCGTACGCCTGGTATCCGCGGCCGATGCCGATGTTGAGCCGTCCGCCCGATAGGACGTCCACCATCGCCACTTCCTCGGCTAGCCGCACGGGGGCGTAGAACGGGAGGACCAGCACGGCGACGCCAACCCGCGCTCGCTCCGTCCGGTGGGCGATCTCGAGAGCGAGGACGAGGGGGGCTGAGGCAAGCCCGAAGTTCGAGAAGTGGTGCTCGGCGACCCACAGGCAGTCGAAGCCGGCCCAGTCGGCGCGGCGGCACAGATCGAACCCGTTGCGGTAGACGTCCCGCTGAGGGACGCCCATGTTCGGCTGGGAGAAGAGCGAAAAGAGACCGAACCGCACGCGGTACCTCCGGCTGGGACAATGATGCAAGCCGTACACCCCCGGGAGCAATGGTGGCGGCCGATGCTCCGAGGCTGGCTGTGCCTGTGGGGTAGGATCGGGTGGTGCAGCGCGGCGTGGCAGCGACGGTGGGCGACGACTGCGAGGTCGTCGTCGTTGGGCTCGGCGCGATGGGCAGCTGCGCCCTGTGGTCCCTGGCCCGCCGTGGCGTCAAGGCCATCGGCCTGGACCAGTACGATCCGCCGCACGACCAGGGCTCCTCGCATGGCGAAACCCGGATCATCCGGTCGGCGATGCTGGAAGGGCGGCAGTACGCGCCGCTCATCCGCCGCGCCTTCGAGCTCTGGTCCGAGCTGGGACGGGAGGCGTCGCGGGCTCTGTTCGTGCGGGCCGGCATCCTGTTCATCAGCGGGGACGGCCCAACCGAGATGGCGTCGATGGCTGCCCGCTCCCTCAGCGACGTCGGCCTACCCTACGAGGGGCTGGGACCGCGGGAGCTGGCCCGGCGCTACCCCCAGCACCGTGGCGCCGCGAACCTCGTCGCGACGTTCGACCCCAGCGGCGGCTTCGTCCGCGCCGAGGAGACCATCCTGGCCGCCCTTGGACGAGCCGAAGAGCGCGGCGCCACCGTTCTGCGACGGACCACGGCGCTTGCGATCACGAGCGATCCGCGTGGCGGGGTCGTCGTCGAAACGGATAACGGACCGGTGCGCGCGCGCCGCGCCATTGTCAGCGTCGGGCCCTGGCTGCCGACGTTCCTGCCTGGCCGAGCGGTCCCGGTCACGCTGGAGCGGCAGATCTTCGCCTACTTCGAGCTCGACGACTTGGCCGGCTTCACGCCTGAGGAGTTTCCGCCGTTCATCCGGGACGACCTGCTGGTCACGTCGAGCGGGGTGGGGGCGCACGCCTGGCTCAGCCACGGGCTGTCCGGGTTCCCCTCGCTTGACGGTACGCGGATCAAGCTGCTGCTGCTCGAGGCTGGCCGCCCGACGACCCTGGACACGCTGGATCGGCGGGTGCCCGACGCGCTGCTCGAGGAGCTCAAGGCCACGGAGGTCGATCCGCGCCTGATGGGGGTGGGGCGGCCCGCGGCCGGCACGGGCAAGGCCTGCCTGTACACCAACGCCCCGGACCGCGACTTCATCATCGGCGAGCTGCCGGGGCAGCCGAGCGTCACGCTCGTTAGCGCCTGCTCGGGCCACGGTTTCAAGTTCGCCCCCGCCATTGGCGAGCTGGGCGCCGACCTGGCCACGGCGACCCGGCCGCGGGTACCGGTCGAGCCGTTCGCACCGGGACGAGCTATCAGCGGACGAGCCGTCAGCTATCAGCCGTGAGCCGTCAGCCCCCACGAGGGATAGCGGCCCCGCTGCGCCTGGGTCCGACTCTCCTGTACGCTTTTCTAGCTGATAGCTGATAGCTGATAGCTGATAGCTGATAGCTGATAGCTCGTCCGATGCGTGCCATTGTGACCCGTCCCGGCGCCGCGCGCGCCTGGCTTGCCGACATCCCCGAGCCCACCCTGGCTGCCCCCGACGAGGCGCTGGTTCAGATTCTGCGCGTCGGCGTGTGCGGCACCGACCGCGAAGTCATGGCTCACGGCGTCGGCGGCTCGCGCGGCCTGCCGCCTGGCGACGACTACCTCGTCGTGGGCCACGAGGCCGTCGGCCAGGTTCTGCGCGTCGGCGACGGTGTGCGCTCCTTGCGCGTTGGCGACCTGGTCGTGCCCACTGTCCGTCGCGGCTGCGGCGCCTGCCCCGCCTGCGCGGCCGACCAGGCCGACCTGTGCTTCACCGGCAACGTCTGCGAGCGCGGCATCGTCGGTCTCCACGGGTTCCTGGCGGAGCGGATCGTCGACCGCGAGCCCAACCTGATCCGCGTGCTGGCCGAGCTCCGCGCCGTCGCGCCGCTCGTCGAGTCGCTCACCACCCCGGAGAAGGCGCTGCGCCGTATCGGCAACGCCCGCGCCCACCTGCCGACGAGCGGGCCGCTTGGCGGTGTCGGGCGGGCCCTGGTCACCGGCAGCGGGCCTATCGCGCTGCTGGCGGTGATGGCGCTGCGCCTGCGCGGCATCGCGACGTGGCAGCTCGCCCGGCAGCCGGCCGACGGCCCCGCCGCGACCCTCGCGCGTCAGGTCGGCGCCACCTACGTGCCACTGGCCGAGGTCGATTTGGACCAGCCGCGGGCCGCGCTCGGGCGGTTCGACGCGATCGTCGAAGCGACTGGCGCAGTCGAGGTGGCCGTGCCGATGATCGGGGCGCTGGCGCCGAACGGGGTGCTGGACCTGGTTGGCGGCTCATCGGAGCGCAAGCCGGTCCCCATCAACGGGTCGGTGCTCGGGTCGATAGTGGGCTTCAACCTGACAGTCCAGGGGAGCGTGAACGCGAACCGCGACGACTGGCAGGCCGCTGTCCGCGACCTGGCGGCAATGCGTGAAGCCTTCGGCGGAGCTGTCGAGTCGCTCATCACCCACACGTTCGGCCTGGAGGACGTAGCGGCTGCGTTCACCCGCGTCCCCGGCCAGGTGAAGGCGGTCATCGACGTGGCCGCCGCCTGAGCGGCCGGGTTCTAGCGAGAGACGGTCACTGACGCAGCACCCGTCGGCGTGGTGGTCACGTCCCGGCGGCGGGTGAGCTGCTCGTCGAGCGCCATCTTCCCGGCGCCGGCCAGGAGCAGCATCAGGCTGCCGGCCAGGATCATGAGGTCGATCCGGGCCGGGTCCCACCCCTGGCGGGGGAGCTTGACCGCGAAGCTCGTCACCAGGAACTCGGCGATGAACCACAGCGCCACCCAGCGCGCGCCCAGGCCGAGCAGGATGAGGAGGCCGCCGACCACCTCCGCCGTGGCGATGACCGGACCCATCAGCCCCGGGACCGGGATGCCGATCTGGGTGAAGAACGCGATCGTCCCGCCGATGCCGCCGAGCCACTTCTGCAACCCGGCCACGATGAGGATGACCCCCATAAAGACCCGCACGGTGGTGATCCCCCAGCGTGCGTCCAACGGCTGACCCATGCGCATGCCCCGTGCCCCCCGGACTCGATGTTGGCGCGATCCGGCCGATCCAGCCCCGTGAGAGCGGATCCGTCTCGCGTTGAGCGGCTGCCCGAACGGGACAGAGTATGGCACGGCGGGCCTGGGGTGGGCCGGAGTTGGGCGGTTCCCGCTACAGGCCCGTGACGCGGCCGCGTAGCCGCGGGTCGAGGAAGTCGCGGACCGCGTCGCCGAAGAGGTTGGCCGCCAGCACGGTGGTCGTCAAGGCCAGGCCGGGGTACACCACGAGCCACCAGGGCGGCTTGAACGATTCCGCCAGCACGCCGCCCAGCATGTTGCCCCACGTTGGTGTCGGCGGCGGCACCCCGATCCCGAGGAAGCTCAAGGCCGCCTCAGTGGTGATCGCGACGCCGATGTTGGCCGAGACCAGCACCAGGAATGGCGCGATACATTGGGGTGTGATGTGGCGGAGCAGGATGCGCAGCGGCGACGCGCCGAGCGTCCGCGCCGCTTCGACGTAGGCCAGGTTCCGCGTCGACAGCGCCACCGACCGGAGCACGCGGGTGGACAGCGGTATGCGGGTGACCGCGATGGCGAAGATGATCGTCGGCAGGCCCGCGCCCAGCGCCACCAGCAGCAGCATGGCCAGGATGAGGCCGGGGAAGGCGAGCAGCGCGTCGAGCACCCGCTGGCTGATGAGGTCCGCCCGGCCGCCGACGTAGCCGCTCACCACGCCCCACAGGAGGCCGGTACCGTCGCCTATCAGCACCGAGGCGAGCGCGACGAACAGCGACACGCGCGCCCCGTAGACGATGCGGCTGAGGATGTCGCGGCCCATGTTGTCAGCGCCGAACAGGTGGTCCGCCGTGGGCGGCAGGCGCGAGATGCCGTAGTTGGTCACCAGCGGGTCGTACGGCGTCAGCAGGTCGGCGAAGAGCGCGGTCAGCGCCAGCGCGATGAGGAACAGGCCCGCCGCCGTCCCGAGGGGCGACGAGCGCGCGAAGCGGAGCAGCCCGCCTGGCCCCCGCCGCTTTCCTGAGCCTACCGCCGGCGTGCCGAGCGGCACGGCGACTGGTGCGCTCGGGCCCGCCCGGAGTGTCGCCGCCTTGTCGGCGGCGGTTCTCATGGTGTCACCGGCTACCCGAACGCGACGCGTGGGTCGAGCATGGCGTAGACGACGTCGATCGCCAGATTGACGAACGTGAAGACGACGCCGTACAGCAGGACGAGGTTCTGGATCACCAGCCAGTCCCGCTGATTGAAGGCCATAACAAGAGCGGTGCCCAGTCCTGGCACGGCGAACGCCCGCTCTACCGCCACCGAGCCGCCGAGCAGGCCGCCAAGGGCGAGCCCGGAGACGGTCACCACCGGCAGCATGGCGTTGCGCAGGACGTGGCGCCAGACGACCAGGCGCTCCTGGGCGCCCTTGGCGCGGGCGGTCCGCACGTAGTCGTCGTGCAGCACCTGGAGCGTGGCCGACCGCGTCATGCGGCCAGTCAGGGCAGCGATGCTGACGCCCAGGACGACGGCCGGCCCGACCGCCATCTGCAGGTTGCCGACAGGGTCGTCCCAGAGGTTGACCACGGTGAGCGACGGGCGCCAGTTCAGAAACAGCACGCTCCCCAGGACCAGGAGCAGGGCGACCCAGAACGGGGGCACCGCGACGAAGAAGATCACCAGCACGCGGGTGATGTAGTCGGTCGCGGTGTTGCGCCGCACGGCGCTGACGATGCCGACCGGGACGCCGATGACCCAGGAGAGGACCACGGCGAAGATGGCGATCTCGGCGGTCAGTGGGCCGCGCCGACCGATTAGGTCGCTGATCGGCTCGTCTCGCCAGAACGAGTGGCCGAGGTTGCCGTGGAGGACGTCGCCCATCCAGCTCAGGTACTGCTCAGGCAGTGGCCGGTCGAGGCCGAGGCTGACGCGGGCGGCGTGCAGCTCCTGGTCGCTCAGCGTGTAGGTGGTCCCGCTCTCGGAGGTGATCATCGCCAGCGGGTCGCCCGGGAGAACCCGCATGGCGAGGAAGATCAGGATCGTGACGCCGAACAAGGTAACCAAGCTGGCCAGCAGGCGCTGGAGGAGATAGGCGCGCATCGTGATCGGTGATCCGTGATTCGGCGTGGCCGCGGGTTCCCGGAGCTCTACGCGTGATCGAGCCAGGCCGTCTCGACGCGGCCCCACTCCACGTAGACGCGTTTATCGAGGGCCAGTCCCTTCATCGTGCTGCGCCACATGGCCGAGTGGGCGGTGAAGCCGGTGACGAAGAACGGCGCCTCCTGGTCCAGCATGTCCATCCCCTGCTCGAAGATCGCCTTCTGCCGCGTCGCGTCGGCCTCCACGTTCAGTCGGTCGAGCAGCACGTCGAAGTCAGGGTTCGTGTAGCGCGACCAGTTCTGCGAGCCGCCGGAGCGCAGGTACTGGTTCCAGGCTGGGGTGTAGTCAGCGATGGGCGAGGCGAACTGCGTCTCGACCAGGATGTCGAACGAGCCTTTCTTGTACTCCTCGATGAGCAGCCCGCGCTCTACCAGGCGGATGGTCGTCGTGATGCCCAGGGTGCGCTTGAGCTCGTCAGCGAACGCGGGCGCCATGATCTCCGCGGCCCAGGGCGCCGTGGCCGAGACGAGCTCCACCGGGCCGAAGCCATTGGCGTAGCCCGCCTCGGCCATGAGGCGCTTGCCTTCGGCGACGTCGGCCGTCTTGTCGGCGCGGTAGCCGGGGAGCTTCTCGATCTCGGCCAGCGGCGGCGACGCCGGTGACGCGTACGACATCCAGCGGCCCAGGAAGATCGGCTCCTGGCCCTGGTAGGCCTTGAAGATGTTCTGGCGGCTGACCGCCAGGTGGATGGCGCGCCGCACCCGCTTGTCGCCGAGGGGCCCGCGGGTGTTGTTCAGGTGGGCCGTGTGGGCGCCGAAGTTCGGGATCTGGGCGACGGAGAGCGTGTCCGCGCGGCCTTGCCCCTCGTGCCAGGTATCGACCGACGCGTTCCAGGTCATGTCCGCCTGGCCGGTGAGGACGGCGGTGCCGCGATCGGTCAATTGGGGCGTGTCGAGTAGCTCGAGGGTGTCGACGTACGGCAGCTCGCTGTCCCAGTAGTTCGGGTTGCGGACGAAGGTCCACTTCTCGCCGGCCTTCTGGTCCTTGAACATGAAGGCCCCCGTGCCCGGGGCGACCACCTTCCGCAGGTCGCCGTTGTTCTCGTCCAGCGTCTTCTTCGGGTAAATGATCATCGCTGGCTGGGTCAACGTCTCCAGGAAGGGCAGCGCGGGGTGCTTGAGCACGAAGCGGGCTGTCAGGCGGTCGACCGCCTCGACGTGGTCCAGCATGTCGAGCTGACTGCGCAGGACGCTGGCGACGCCGGCCGGCGGCGACAGGATGCGGGAGAAGGTGGCGACGACGTCGTCGGCGCTGAAGGGGGTGCCGTCGTGGAACTTCACGCCGTCGCGCAGGAAGAAGGTGTACGTCTTGCCGTCCGACGCGGCATCCCAGCGCTGGGCCAGGTCGGGGATGATGCCGCGGAGCCCATCGGTGAGATCTTTGCGCACCAGGTTGTTGTAGGGCTGGGTCAGGACCGCGGCCGGGGCGCCCTGGTGGAGGTCGAAGTGGGGGGCGGTCACCGTGCCGGCGGCGATCCGCAGCGTGCCGCCCCGCTTGGGCGTCCCGTCGCTCGGGCGCATGAGCCCGGTGGCCGCCGACCCTGCCACCGCGCCAGTGGTCGCCGCCAGCTTGGGCGGCGCGCCGCTGGTCGCGGCCGGCGGCGCGCTCGTTCCGGGGGCAGCCGTCGTCGGCGGCGCCGCCCCGCGGCACGCGGCCAGGAGCACGACAGCGCCGGCCAATCCAGACGAGGCGCGCAGAAAATCACGCCGACTCACCGAGTCCCTGAGCGGGTATTGGCTCACGTATCCCCCTCCTGTGCCGGTACCGCCCCGGCCACGCCGGTCGCGCATGCCTGTGGCCCCTAGCCAGCCTGCTCTTGGCCCCTTCCTGTGCCGGGTGTCCCACGGTGCCACCCGGACCGGCCTATTCTAGAGCAGCGTTGCCCCCGCCTTTCTGGACCAGCTCGGCGATCTCCTCGTCGGTGAAGCCCGCGATGCGCAGCGACAGCACGTTCACCGGGGTGGGGTCGTCGGATGCCTGGGTGCTCGTCGTCGGCGTGGCGGCGTCGCCCGTGTCGCCCAGCGCCTGCTTGACCAGGACGGCGACCCGCCCGTCGTGCGTCTGCCGCTGCTGCTCCACCTCGTCGGCCAGGGTCTTCAGCGCCTGTGGGTCGTCGTGGAGCAGCCACTTGACCCAGCGGTTGCCGATGGCGACGTGGCGGGTCTCGTCGGCCTGGATGAAGTCGAACATGCGCGCGCCGGTCTCGTCGCCAACCTCGCGGAAGGTGTTGCGGCTCTTGAGCAGCCCGTTCAGCCCGCCGAGCTCGCCGCGCCGGTGCAGATCCTGCAGGCGGTGGAGCAGGTCGAGCTGGATGCGGTAGCCGAAGTTCCCGGGGACGACGGGGTACACGCCGACGTAGCCGCCGAGGTCTTCGAGGTGCTTGCGGGTCTCCTCGGAGTGGCGGATCTCGTCCCAGACCACCCGGGCCATGTCCAGCTGGAAGTCCCACGGCATGCGCGGGAACTCGTACATGTTCCGGCCGGACAGCTCGGCGGCGTGCATCTCGTTGTCCAGCATGCCGTGCATCAGCCGGCGCGCCTTCTCCGCCCAGTCGTCGCCGGGCGGTGGCATCCGCTGCGCCTGCTCGGCCGGCGCGACCATCTGGAAGCGCGCGTCGCGCTCGGCGAGGCGGACCGGGGGCGGCTGGCCCCGCTCCCCCTCGGGGGCGTGCTGCTCCGTCTCGGCCGGCAGAGCGCTCGACCGCCGGCGCGCCTCCAGGGCCGCCTCCAGCTCCAGCAGCTCGGGCGGATCGTCGTCCTCGGGCAGGACGCGCGGCGACAGGTCGATGTAGAAGCGCGCGTCCCGGGCGGCCACAAGCAGCCGCTCGGAGCGCGGCCGCTGGGCGCCGGGCAGGGCGACGATGCTCGGCAGCGCCAACTCGGGCGATGGCGCGGGCTCCGCCGCCTGCGGGGTGCCGCGAGCAACTAGGCCGCCGGCTTCGGCCAGGACGCGCTCGAGCCGCGCCTGCCAGGCGCTCGCCTGCGCCACCCGCGCCGCGTCGTCAGCGCACAGCGCCCCGATGGCCGCTTCTCCCCAGCGGATCTGCTCGTCCAGCTCCTGCATGATCGGCCGCAGGGTGCGAATCGTCGGCGCGTCGCACACGGGGTCGGTGGCGCCCGCGTGGAGCCCCATGGCGCTCAGCAGCCGCGGCTTGGCCACGCGGTACACGCCGACGAGGAACTCCAGCGGGGTCTCGGCCGCATCCAGCAGGTCCAAGAACCGCTGCACCTCGACGGGCGCCCGGCGGTCGGCATCGACAGGCACGCGCAGCTCGCCGGTCCGCAGCCGCAGCGCCTCGGCCGCCTGGGCGTCCTGCCACACGTGACGGCCGATCTCCAGCTTCAGCTCGTATTCGGGGATCTTGGCCAGCCAGCCGCCCAGCAGCCGCATGGTGTGGCAGGAGACGACCTGGTAACGCACGACGCGGCGACCGCTCTCCTGGACGTCGAAGCTGCCGCCGAGCCGCCTCGTGTCCGGGGGCAACAGCTGCAAGGACGCCCTCAGCCCGTCAGCCGGCGCCGGCGCGGCGGCTGACCCATCAACTGTTCCTCCGACTGCCGACCCCGCTGTGGCATCCGCGACCGCCATCGTTCGTTACCGTCCTTCCCGCCGACCAGCCCGTCTGGCCGCGCCGTGTTGCTCCCTACAGGCTACGCCAACGAGCTGGCAGCCGTCAGCGGACGAGCTGTCAGCAATCAGCCGTCAGCCGTCAGCACGCATCAGAGAGTGCGGCCCGCTGCGCCCGGGCGCGACACGGCGGTACGCATTTGTAGCTGATAGCTGACAGCTGAGGGCTCGTCCCTCACAAGCCCAGGCGATTGACGCCGTCGAAGGCGGCCGTCTTGTAGCACTCCGCCAGGGTCGGGTAGTTGAACACCGTGTTCACGAAGTAGTCGATCGTGCCGTTGAAAGCCATCACCGCCTGCCCAATGTGGACCAGCTCAGCGGCCCCCTCGCCAATGATGTGCACCCCCAGCAGCTCGCGCGTGTCCAGGTGGAAGATCAGCTTCAGCAGCCCCGTGCTGTCGCCGATGATCTGGCCGCGGGCGATCTCCCGGTACTGCGACTTGCCGACCTCGTACGGGACGCCCTGCGCCGTCAGCTCCTCCTCGTGCTTGCCCACCATGGAGATCTCCGGAATGCTGTAGATGCCGTACGGGAAGAGCTCCGGAACACTCTTGGCCTCGATCCCGAACGCGTGGCACGCGGCGATGCGGCCCTGCTCCATGGAGGTGGACGCCAGACTGGGAAAGCCGATCACGTCGCCAGCCGCGTAGATGTGGGGCACCTCGGTCTGGTAGTCGGCGTTCACCTTGATGCGACCACGGCCGTCGGTGGCGACGCCGGCCGCGTCGAGGTTCAGCGCATCCGTGTTCCCGGTCCGGCCCACGCTGTACAGGGCGGTATCGGTGACGGCCTGCTTGCCGCTCGCCAGGTGGATCTTCACGCGCCCGTCGGCGCCGTCCTCGACCAGCTCCATGCCGGACACCTCCTCGCCCAGCCGGAGCAGAACCCGGTTCTCGCGCAGGTGGTACGCCAGCGTCTCGGCGATCTCGCCGTCGATGAAGGGCAGCAGCCGCGTCCGCTTGTCGATCACGGTGACCCGAACGCCCAGGGTGGCGAACAGGCTGGCGTACTCGATGCCGATGACCCCGGCGCCAACGACGGTCAGCGAGCGGGGCAGGCGCTTCAGCTGGAGGATCGTATCGCTGGAGCAGATGCGGCGGTCGTCGAACGGGATGTGTTCGTCCCTGGTCGCCTCCGTCCCAGTGGCGACGATGACGTGCGCGGCGGTGATCTCGCGCACCGATCGATCGGCGTCGAAGCGCAGGCGCAGCGTGTGCGGGTCGACAAAGGATGCCTCGGCGTTGAGGATGTCCACCCGGTTGCGCGCCAGCTGGTGCCGGACGACGTCGATCTCGTGGCGCACCACGTGGTCCGTGCGAAACAGCAGGTCGTCCATGGTGATGTTCTGCTTGACGGTGTACGCCGCCCCGTAGATGCCGTGCTCGCGGTACCCGGACAGGTACAGGACAGCCTCGCGCAGGGTCTTGCTCGGGATTGTCCCGACGTTGATGCAGATGCCGCCCACCACGGTCGTCCGCTCGACGACGGCCACGCGCTTGTTCAACTTCGCCGCCTGGATCGCCGCGCGCTGGCCGGCGGGGCCGGAGCCTACGACAATCAGGTCATACATCGCGTCTAGCATGGACGGGTCTCCCACCGCGAGCGATGGCCACATTGTCCTGGCCCGCTCCCCCGCGAACAAGAGCCGCCCTGGGTGCATAGTGCATGGCGCATGTTGCGCGAACGGTTCGTGGGGATGGCCCGCGCGCCGCTAACGGACACCGGCGCCGACGGTTGTAGCAGTCGGGCGCCGCATCAATGGGTGCCCGGACCAGCACGGCGGCCAGGGTCCTGGTGGCCATCTCGGGCCGACGACGCGGACAGCAGCGACGGGGCGGCCGTCGCCACGTGGGCGGGTGGCCGGGGCATCAGCCAGGCACGCAGCCGGTACCGCACGATCACGCCGATCATCCACAGACCCAGTGGCACCGTCTTGCGCATGTCCCCCGTCACGCTGGACTCGCCTACCCGCGGCAGGTAGTTGACCGGGATCTGGACCACGCGCAGGCCGTTCAGCAGGCTGAGCAGCATCATCTCCGGGCCGAAGGCGCTGCCGGCGATGGTGAACTGCGGCGCGATCCGCGCCAGGGCGTCGCGGCGGACCAGGCGCATGGTGCAGCCCACGTCGGTCAGGTTCGTGCTGTTGAACAGAAACTCCATGAGCTTGGCCACCGCCCAGTTGCCCCAGCGCAGGAAGCTGCCCATGTTGGCGCCGCGCCAGATGAAGATGGGCGCCGTCCGGCTGCCGTAGACGACGTCGAAGTCCTCGGCGTAGGCCAGCAGCTTGAAGGTGTCGCGGCCGAGGAAGGTCCCATCCGGCTCCGAGACGATGACGTAGTCCCCGGTGGCCTCGCGGAACCCCCGCTGGATGGCCGCGCCGTAGCCCTGGCGGCGCTCGTGGATCTGCCGGACCATGCCGGCCGGGGCCTGTCGCGCGGCCGCGGCGACTTCCTCAGAGGTGCCGGGCGCGGCGTTGTTGTTGACGACCAGGACCTCGTCGACGACGCCCGTTTGGACGAACTCCAGGATCGCCTGGCGGATGGAGTCCCGCTCGTTGTAGGTGGGTAGTACGACCGAGATGCGCTGTTCCCGCCACGCCACAGCCGTCTGCCTCCAGCTTTCACCAAGCAGGATCACGGAGGGAGGCGATCCCGTCAATAGCCAAGTGCCAAGAGCCTGTAGCCAGAGGGCCGCCCTGGGCGACCGGCTCGCCAACGAACGAGCGCTCAGCCGGCGAGGCCGCCCGCGCCGAGCGACATGCTGCCCGGCTTCGCTCGCCAGCGCGCCGCCAGCAGCCCGAGGGCGAGCAGGCCGGTACCCAGCGCGATGACCTGCGCCTCCTGGAGGCCCGCGACAATGGCCATCTCCTGGCGGAAGAAGCTGAGCCCGAAACGGATGACCCCGTAGCCCATCGCCGCCACGAGGAACAGGCGCCCTGGCCGGCCGCGGAAGCGGTGGCGCGCGAGCCACAGGCCCGCGAGCAGCAGCGCCTCACAGGCGACCTCATAGATCGGGTACGGGTGGGTCGGCACACCGAGCAGGTCCGCCGGCAGGAGGTCCTTGCCGTTCACGTAGGTGACGCACAGGCAGAAGGGGCACGTGCCGCACGGGCCGCCCCAGGCATCGCCGTTGCACAGGCAGCCGAGTCGGCCAATCGCCTGCCCCACCAGCATGGCCGGCGCGGCGGCATCCAGCAGCAGCCAGGTATCCAGCCGCGCCCGCCGGGCAGCAATGAAGCCGCCAGCGATACCGCCCAGGAAGGCGCCGTACACCGCGATGCCGCCTTCCCAGACGGCAACGATCTGAAGCGGGTGGTCCCAGTAGTACGCGGCGTGATCGGCCACGTGGAACAGGCGCGCGCCAATGAATCCGCCAGCGATGCCCCAGGTCAGGACGCTGTAGGCGCCGTCGACGGGTACGCCGCGCCGCTCCGCCCCGCGCACGCCTAGCCAGCCAGCCACGGCCACGGCCAGAGTGGTGAAGATCCCGTGCCACGCCAGCTGGTACGGCCCCAGTTGCGCCAGGATAGGGTCGAAGCCGATGGTGATAGTGGTCGGGTTCACGCGCCGGGCGCTCGTGCTTGGCGCCTACGCGCGTGGCGCGAACAAAGGCATGCGCCTGAGTAGGCGGGCCAGCTTGGCAGAGCACACGGAAGAGTTCTGCCAGCCTGTCTAGGCGCAACGTGCATAGCGCGCATGCTAACCGCCCGGGCGGCGCGGCAGGGAGGGACAGGGTCCGGTATCCTGGTGGGCACCGGGACCAGCACGAAGGGACTGACCAGCCATGCGAGGCACGGAAGCCGTAGCGCGGATCTTGCAGATCGAGGGCGTGGAGCTGCTGTTCGCGTACCCGAACAACCCGATCATCGACGCGGCGGCTCGGGTGGGCATCAGGCCGATCATCGCGCGCAGCGAGAAGACGCTGATCAACATGGCCGACGGCTACACCCGGGCAAGCAACGGCGAGCGGCCGACCGTCATCGTGGTCCAGGCCGGGCCTGGCATCGAGAACGCCTTCGGCGGCCTGGCCCAGGCCTTCGCCGACGGCGTCCCGCTGCTGATGATCCCGGGCGGCCCCGATCAGCGCTCGCTGGCCGAGGCGCCGCAGTTCGACCCGCTGCCGGTCTACCGCAACATCACCAAGTGGGCCGGCCGGGTGACTTTCCCCGACCGCATCCCCGGGCTGGCCCGCCGCGCCTTTGGCCAGCTGCGGAACGGCAAGCTCGGCCCTGTGCTCCTCGAGCTGCCCTCCGACGTCGGCGCGGCCGAGCTTGATGAGGCAGCCTTCTCCTACACGCCGCCCCGCCGCTTCCGCTCGCAGGCCGATCCGGCCGACGTCGCCGACGCGGCCCGCGCGCTGCTGGAGGCGCGGCGGCCGGTCCTGCACGTCGGGCACGGGGTGCTGTGGGCGCGGGCCTGGGACGAGCTGCGCGAGCTCGCCGAGCTGGTGCAGGCGCCCGTGATGACGACCATGGCCGCCAAGAGCGCCTTCCCCGAGGACCACCCGCTCTCCCTGGGGGCCGGCGGCCACACCATCACGCGCTCGGCGGCCCACCACCTGGTCAAGGCGGACCTCGTCTTCGGCATCGGCTGCAGCTTCGCGCGCGGCGGCTTCTCGGCGGCGATCCCGTCAGGCAAGAGGCTGGTCCAGGTTACCAACGACGCCCGCGACGTCGACAAGGACTACCCCATCGAGCTCGCGCTCGTTGGCGACGCCAGGCTCGTGCTGCGCCAGCTGATCGAGGAGCTGGGCCGCCAGATCGGCGACACGCGGAGCCCGAACGGCGTGGCTAGCGAAGTCCGCGCCGTCAGAGAGACTGACCTGCGCGAATGGCTGCCGCGGCTCACCTCGGACGAGGCGCCGATCAACCCGTACCGCGTGATCTGGGACCTCATGCACACGGTCGACCGCACCAGGACGATCGTGACGCACGACTCCGGCAACCCGCGGGACCAGATGCTGACGTTCTTCGAGGCCCTCGTCCCGCGCGGCTACATCGGCTGGGGCAAGTCGACCCAGCTGGGCACGGGCATGGGCGTTGCCCTGGGCGCCAAGCTGGCGCACCCTGACAGGATGGTGGTCAACGTGCTGGGCGACCTGGCCTTCGGCACGGTCGGCATGGAGGTGGAGACGGCGGTGCGGGAGCGCATCCCGATCATGACGGTGCTGCTCAACAACTCGCGCATGGGCGGCTACGGCCACCACATGCCGACGGCCAGCGAGCGCTACGGGGCGAACCAGCTCTCTGGCAGCTACGCCGGCGTCGCGGCGGCGCTCGGCGCCCACGCGGAGCGCGTCGAGGCGCCCGGCGACGTGGTGCCGGCCATCCAGCGGGGTATGGCGGCAACCCGCGAGGGCCGGCCGGTCGTGATCGAGATGATTACCAAGGAGGAGCCGGTCTACCCGGCGTCCACGCGCCTGCTCCAGGACGCCGCGGCCGCCGCGCAGCTGGTGCCGGCCTGAGACGGGGACAAGGAGACGCTTGTGGCTGACGAGACAGGGAGCACGCCCGCGAAGAACACACCGGCACGAGTCGCCGGCCAGCAGCAGAGCGGCACCAAGCCGCCCGGCGAGCCAGGCAAGAGCGGCGGCGATCAGACCGCCGGCTCCCCGGCCAGGGCGGCCGGCCAGCAGCCGGCGAGCTCGGCCGACGGCGCCAACGAGGGCGCCTTCGACAACCCCGCCGACGCCACGCCGGAGTCGTAAGTCTCTAATCCGAGAACCCGAGCCCACGGTCACGCGCATGGCGCCGTCGCGACGCGGCGAAAGAGCGAAGCAGCCAAGGAGAGCGAGATGCCCAGACGGGGACAGCACGACCAGAGCCCGGGGGACGCCCGAAAGCCGTTCTCCGACGAGGGCGGCCCGGCCGGCCGCCACGCCGAGACGCACGACGTCCGCCGCGAAGAGCTGACCAACCCGACCGGGCCAGCGCCTGACCGCGAGGCGGAGTTCGCCGCCGACATCGCCCCCGACACGTCGGCGGCCGAGCCTGGCGGACACACTGAGGAGAGCCGGTCGGCCGTGGACGACAAGGCCCTCCATGCGCGGCTGCCCATGCTCGACGACGCCGAGCTGGCGCGCCTGTCCATCCTGGAGCCGGGCGCCCGCCTGGATCAGGGCGGCACGTACGTGGACCTCAACGACGCGTCGCGGACGCCGTTCAAGGCGATGGGCGGCCAGGAGGCGGGCACGGCGCACCGCTACGTGGCCAAGCGCGATACGGACTACGAGCTGTGGAACCAGCTCGTCGGTCAGGGCCGCGAGGCCGAGATCGAGCGGCCAAGCACCGCTGACAGCACGGCCTAGCGGAGCCTATCTCATCGGAACGACGGGCTACGGTGTCGGCCGGGCCGTCGGGGCGGGGGGCGCCGCTGTCGCCGCCATGGCCGTCGTTGGCGCGGGTGGCACGGTCCGAGTCGGGGCCCCTGGCGTCGCCGGCGGCGGCGTTTCCGGCGCGGGCGACGGGCCGCGCGTGGCTGAGGGACGCGCCGGTGCGGCAGTGGCTGCTAGGAGCGAGCTCGCGGTTGGCGTTGGCGTCGGGAGCAGGCGCGTCGGCGTCGCGACTGTCCCGGACGTCGCGGTTCCCCTCGGACTGCTGGGCGAGCCTGTCGTCGCCGTGGCCGCGCGCGTGGCCACCGCTTCGCCAGTGGGCACCGGCCCGGCGGCGACTGGCTCCGTTGCCTCGGGGCTGGCGGTCGCGTTGCTGCGCACCGCTTTGGCGCGAGCCACCGCGATCGTCGCGGAGCGGGGGTGTGAGCGGGGCATCTTCCAGACGCGCTGCGGCGTCGACGATGTCGCCTTGCAAGGCACGTTCGAGTCGCATGGGCTCCGCCAGGCGCGAGTCCTGCTGAGCATCGCACGGCCACACCTGCGGGACGTGACGCCGCCACGGGCTCCACAGACGGCGTTGTCCTCCGCCCCTACCGTGTCGGTCTCGACGACGCCGCCTGGGTCACCGCTTTCAACGACGCCTTCGCCGACCACTGGGGCGGGTTCATGGGGATGTCGCTGGCTCTCTGGACCCGGTACGTGCGGCGCCCCGCGTTCAAGCTGTCCGCGCGGTCGAGGACCCGGAGCAGGCCGATCGCTGGACGTGGCTGGTGCTGCTGGCCTACACCGAACTGCGCCTGGCACGCGCCATCGCGGCCGACCAGGGGCTACCCTAGGAGCCAGCCCAGCGGTCGAACCGGGCGGCGCTCACCCCCGCGCGCGTCCGCCAGAGATTGCCCCACTCTTGGCCTGGCTGGGTACACCGGCCAGTGCGCCAAAACCCTGTGGCCGCTCGCCAGGACGGCCGAAAGGGGCACGGTCCGGGCCGGCGCCACGCTACCCGGCCCTCAAGAAGAACGCCTGATCGCGGCAGATGCCCTCAATCATCACAAAGTCGCTGCCGCGGACATCGTCGGTAGGTTCACCATGCTTAACAAGGAAGCTTAGATCCGCTGCTATCGGGCCCCGGATCGTGGTCGTTCAACGCACGGGTGAGCGCCCGCAAATAGCGCCGTATCTGAGGCGTGTTGAACCCACGTGCCCGAACCCGAGTCAGAAGGACGAAGGCTCCCAGAGCGTCTAATGCCTCGAGCAGTTCCCGATCGGGCTCCTTACCCGGTTCCTGGAGCTCGAGCCGTCGTCGGTTGATCGCCTGGTCGAACCGCGTGCAGTCATCCACGAACGCAGTTTCCCTTTCCTTCTCCGTCGGTAGCGTCAGCTGCTCCACATCCTCCCTCCGCCTGCCGACGCACCCACTCGAGCGGGGTGTAGGGCCGCGTCGTCATGACCACCCCTCCGTGGATACGAGTCGGTTCGGTCACCACGCGCGCCTCCGAACGCAGGTAGTAGAAATCCCGCGGCACCCCCTGGCGTTGCCAGCAGCCTTGCGCGTGGTGGAATTCCGCAGAGGAGAGCCGGAGGACCGCTGCCAGTCCTCCGTTGTGCTGGTCGAGGATTTGGTCTCCGCCGGCGTAGAGGAGGAGGAAAAACTGCGAGCGCCAGCGCTCGCAGATCTGCGTCCAGAGGTCACCGACGAGGGCCTCTCGCCCATCGGCCGCTCTGGGCATAGGACCCGCCTGCACGGCTGACGGGTTACCGACCGGCCCGGCCTCGTAGCGGGTCGCGAAGCGCGCCACGCGCCGGGCAACGACTCGCCACGCGTCGGGCCGATCTTGCAGCTCCGCATAGGCCCGTTCGGGCAGGTATTCCCGCCGTCTGCTGCCGCCGCGAGTCGTCTGCCGCGGCACTACATCGGCCATGCCCTCTCCTTCGTCCTACACTACGTCACTGGCTTCTAGCCGCGCAGCTCAGTGAGTTCGAGGGCAAGAGCGTTATAGTAGCCCGTATACATGTCTCCTATGGCCGTCGCATCACCTCCGTTATCGAGGTACAGTTGCTCGAGACTGCTGACCACACGGAAAGCCGCCGGGTTCGGACTGCTTGGTGGGATCGGGCGTGCAAAAGTTAGTGTTGACGGCAGCGTCCGAACCATATTGCGCGCAGTTACCGTTGCCGAGTATGTTGGGAGCGGTAAAGCTTTGGGACGAGTTTGCCTTCGGTGGTACCTTGAGTGAGCCTTTGCCAGCGGTATGGCTTGTGAACGTCCTCGGTGAAAAGTGAGCTGCCGTCGAAGTTATGACCCTGGAAACTGGCGTGGGGGACTGCTTGATGTGCCGTAGGGGTCTTAGATTGGTCGGATGGAGTAGCAGCACCAACGCTAGGAATAGTTGCCAAGTTGTGGCACCAACCAACGTTAGCACTACAAACTGATCCATAACGCGCGGACGAGTCGCTTCAGGAGTAAGCCTTTCGAATATTGCGTGTGCCCGTTCTTCTATCGCCAAAGTGCGAAGGATCAAATTTCCAGGAGTGTACCTAACTGGTGCCTTCACCCAGGAGCTTGGCGTCCCTGTTGTGTGGTCTACCGGTAGTAGATGCCGACTGGCCCAGGATGCGACGCCCACTGCACTCCCCCGTCAGTCTGAGTGCTGGACAATCAACCGCCCTATGATGGTTGCCCTATGCTAGCGTGTCAACAGGCACGCCCGGCGCCCCGATCGAGCGGGCCAAACTGGCCCGCGGTGGGCTCCGCTCAACAGAACCAGGGCTCGGTGAGCCGAGGCGGGAGTGGGCGGCCCGGGGGTGGCGGCGCCGTCTCCGCGTCGACGGGGTGGCCGGCCGCGGCGTGGGCCAGCCGCCGGACGCCAGCGAAGGTCGTGGCCGGGTCCTGGTCAGCCGAGGCCTCCACGAGCGCGCCGACAGCGTGGGCGAGGTCGTCCATACGGCTGTCCGGGTGGGTCCACCGGTACGACAGCGCCGGCGCGTCCAGGTCGCCTAGGACGGCGCCGATGCTGGGCCGCTGGAGCAGCGCCGATCCCGGCGGGATCAGCAGGCGGACTGCGTACTGCACGGGGTCGACCGCGTCCACCAGCCGGTGCTCGGCGACGAACTGCAGCATGTCGTTGTAGTCGTCGAGGGTCGTCCAGGGCGTGAAAGCGACCCAGGTGGGCCGCAGGGTCATGCCGGCATCTCTGACGACCGCCAGCGCCACCACCTCGTCCGCCCGGGTGTGCCCCTTGCCGAGCTCGGCCAGGACCACGTCGCTGACCGACTCGAACGCCGAGACCACGAACAGGCAGCCCAGCTCCTGGAGGCGCGGGAAGAGGGCGCGCCGCTCGATCACGTGCTCAACCTTGGTGGTCACGTCGAAGGTGACCGCGGGGAACTCGTCGTGCATCGCCTCGGCGATGCGCAGCGAGTGGAGCGGCCCATTGAGAAAGTCGGGATCACCAAAGGTGATGTGCGTGCTGCCGGCGCGCACCAGGCGGCGGATATCGGCGAGGACGACGTCGCGCGGAACGACGAAGAAGCGCCCGCCGTACACCGGCGGGATGGGGCAATGGCGACACGTGTGCAGGCAGCCGCGGCTGGCCTCGACGTAGCCGACGGCCCGGCGGTGTCCGTCGGCCTCCTCGAGCTGCGCGTACCGGTCCAGGCGGGGCAGGGCAGCGCGGCTGGGGACGGGGAATGGCAGGCGCTCCAGCGGCGGCGGCGCCGGCCGATCGGCCCGGCCAACCCCGACGACGTCCTGCGGGTCGCCAGCGGCGAGCGCCTGGACCAGACGGACGAGGGCGCCTTCGTACTCGCCGCCGACGATGGAGTCGGCGCCGTGCGCCAGCAGGTACGGCCCGTTGAGCGCGGCGTAGAGGCCGTAGAAGCAGATGTGGCAGCTGGGATTCGCAGCCCGGACGCGCTCGGCGACGCGCACACCTAGCCGCAGGGCGGTGTGCATGGGGACGGAGATGGCCACCATCCTGGCGCGGGCGACCCTGGCCACGTCGAACGGGTCGACAGCGATGTCGAGCGCGTCTGGCGCGTAGCCGGCGTTCTCGAGGAAGGCCATGGGCCAGGCGACCCCGAGCGGCTGGTGGCCCAGCTCGTAGCAGGAGACCAGCAGGATGGCGCCCGGAGCTGACAGATCCACCGGGCTTCGACCCCCTACTCCGCTGGCGCGCACCCACGTACCATAGCGCCGTGAGCCCGCGCCTGCTGCCCGTTCTGCTCCTCCTGTGCCTGCTCGGCGTGTCGCCCGTGGCGGTTCACGCCGACGACGCTCGCCCGTCGGCCTTGGCCCGGGTGGCTGTCGTGCCGCCCTACCGCACCCAGCTCGACGACTCGCCGTACGCCCGGTCGGACTGCGGCCCTGCCGTGCTCAGCATGGCGCTGGCGGCGTACGGGGTGGATCGCGACCTGCTGGATCTGCGCCAGCTGACCCACACGTACCAGGGCACGTGGCCGGCGGTGCGCGTGGGCACCGCGCTCCAGTACGTCGCGCAGGTCGCCGACGATCTTGGCTTGCGCGCCCAGGGCCTGTGGGACGACGACGGCGGGTTCCACACCTGGACGGCGGACGAGATAGCCGCCCACGTCCAGTCGGGGCAGCTGGTCATCCCGCTGGTCCGCTTTGGCATGCTGCCGGGCCACGAGAGCACCGGCGTCCGGTGGGGCCACTACATCCTGCTCTACGCCGCCGATGGGGATGGCTTTCGCTACCACGACCCGGCGTTTCGGCCGGTGGAAGAGGGCCCGGGCCGGTGGATCAGCCGCGGGCAGCTGGAACAGGCGATGGGCCCCGTCTTCCCGTCTCGCCAGGCGCTCGCCCTAAGCGCGTAGCGCGAGCAAAGGCAAGAGCCTAAGCAGGTAGAGCTCAGGTGATCGGAAACAAGCAAGACTTAGTCTTAAAGCCACCTGCTTAGGCGCCTGAGGCACTGTCTGTCACGCGGCGCCGCCCCGCGGCGCCGCGAGCAGCTCGCCCGCGGCGTCCAGGTCGTCGTCGTCGCCGTCCGTCCCGAGCACGTCCGCTCCTAACCCCGGTGCGGCGACCCGCGGCAGGGTGAAGCGGAACGCCGCGCCCTGGCCCTCGCCGGTGCTCTCGGCCCAGATGGAGCCACCGTGGGCGCGCACCAGGTGTTTGCAGATGGCCAGGCCGAGACCGGTGCCGCCGCCCGCCCGCGAGGGGTCTGTCTTGTAGAAGCGCTCGAACACCCGCAGCAGGTGATCGGGGGCGATGCCGACTCCCGTGTCGGCAACCCAGAACTCGACGAGGTCGCCGGCCGCCCGGGCGCCGGCTTCGATCCGCCCGCCAGGAGGCGTGAACTTCACAGCGTTGGCCAGCAGGTTCGCCAGCACCTGGCCAAGACGTCGGCCGTCCGCCGGGACGTAGAGGCCGGGCTCCAGCGGGTCGAGGAGCGCCACCTGGAGGCCCACGCGCTCGGCGTACGGACGCATGCGCTCGACGGCGTGGCGCAGCAGGTCGTGAGCCAGGGTCGGCGCCAGCTCCAGCTCGAGCCGGCCGGCTTCGACGCGGGCCAGCTCGAGCAGCTCGGTCACCAGGTGGGCCAGGCCATCGACCTCGACGTGCATGCGACGCAGGAAGTCCGGGCCGTCGGTCGGGTCGTCCAGAGCGCCCGCCTCGAGAGTTTCGACGAGCGCTTTGAGCGAGGCCACGGGCGTCCGCAGCTCGTGCGACACGTTGGCGACGAAATCGCGGCGCGCCGCCTCGGTCCGCCGGAGCTCCGTCACATCCTGCAGCAGCAGCAGCGTGCGCTGTCCATCGGGCAGCCGGGTGGCGACGACCTGGACCCAGCGCCGCGGCCGCTGGCGGAGATCCACCACCTGCGTGACCGTCTCCGACGCCTGGGCAGCGCGGGCCAGCTCCACGATCTCGGCGTCCCTGACTGCCTCTGTCAGGGGTCGGCCGGCGACGCTGCGCTGGCCAAGCAGGCGCGCGGCCGCGGGGTTGCTCAGCTCCACGCGCTCGCCGGCGTCCAGGACCAGGACACCGTCCGCCATGTGCTCGAAGATGATCGCTATCTGCAGCCGCTCGCGGTGTACCTGCTCCATACTGCTCTGCAGGCGGCGTCCGGTCCGGCGCACCGCCGTCGCCACCGCAGCAACGTCGGCAATGGGGCTGTGGGCGAACGCCGTGAGCGCGCTGTCGCTGAGGCGCTCCGCCTGGAGCGCCACGGCGAGATCGTGGAACGGCCTGAGCACCACGGCACGACCCACGAACGTCACGGCCACGACCACGAGTACCAGGACGGCGGCGAGCGCCGCGGACTCGGCCGCCACGAAGTCGGGCCGCGCCGTCGGCGGGACGAAGGAGACGGCGACGAGCGCTGTTGCCAGGCTGGCCACGACGGCGGCGGCCGCGCACAACGCGGCCAGGCGCCTCACCATGCGTGGTTCGGCAGGCTCACCATGAGCGGCTTTTCCATACCGCTCACCCTGAGCGGGTGTGCATAGTCCGGGCTAGCCGGCGAACACATAGCCCACGCCCCGAACGGTCTGTATCCGAACTGGTGTCGTGGGGTCACGTTCGATCTTGCCCCGCAGCCAGCGGACGTGGACGTCGACCGTGCGGGTATCGCCGGCAAACTCGTACCCCCACACGTGCTGGAGGAGGCGGTCGCGGGTGAGCACCTGGCCGCAGTGGCGCAGGAAGTACGTGAGCAGCTCGAACTCGCGCGGCTTCAACCGCAGCACCTGGCCGTCCAGGGTCACGCGATGGGCGCCGATGTCCAGCGCCAGGTCGCCCGACTCCAGCAGGGCGGGCGTCTCCTTCGGTTGGCCGACCATGTCGGCGCGGCGCAGAAGCGCCTTCACCCGCGCCAGGAGCTCGTGCATGCTGAACGGTTTGGTCAGGTAGTCGTCGGCGCCCACTTCGAGACCCACTACCTTGTCGATCTCCTCGTCGCGCGCCGTCAGGACCAGAATGGGCAGTCGGCTGACGGCCGGGTTGCCCGTCTCGCGCCGCACGTGTCGGCAGATCTCCAGCCCGTCCATGCCGGGGAGCATGAGGTCCAACAGCAGGACGTCAGGGGGGCTCGCCAGAACCAGCTCCAGCGCCTGCGTCCCGTTCGTGCACAGCCGGACGTCGTGCCCGGCCCGGGTCAGGTTGTAGCGCAACGTCTGGAGCAGGGACTCCTCATCCTCTACCACCAGTACTTGAGCCATCGTCTTTTACCCCATTAACCCACATTTAACCCACTACCCCATCAATTTATCAACCCATGGGCCCGTGAGAGAACTCCACGATGCGCCCGGTCGCCACGAAGACGACCCGCTCGCAGATGTTCTGGACGCGGTCGGCGACGCGCTCGAGGTTGTGGGCTACCCACAGCAGGCGGGTCGCCTGGTCGATCACTCGCGGATTGACCAGCATGAGCATGAGCAGCTCCCGGTACACCTGCTGGTACAGGGCGTCCACGTCGTCGTCCTCGCGAGCGATGGCCTGGGCTGCGCTGACGTCGCGGTCGACGAACGCGTCGAGCGACCGACGCAGCATGCTGGTCGCCTTCTCGGCCATGCGCGGCACGTCGATCAGCGGCTTGACCAAAGGCTCGTCGGCGATCTCGATGCAGATGCGGGCGATGCCGGCCGCGTAGTCGCCCATGCGCTCCAGGTCGGTCGCGATCAGGAGCATGGCCGTCAGCCGCCGCAGGTCGCCGGCCATCGGCTGCTGGGTAGCCAGGAGACGGAGGATGTCCTCTTCGATCTGGTAGCGCTTGCGGTTGAGGAGGACGTCCTCGGCGTCGATGGCGCGCGCCTCGCCAACGTCCCGGGCGCGCAAGGCTTCGACGGAACGCAGGGTGGCCTTCTCGACCATGCTGCCCAGGACGAGGACTTCATCCTGGATGTGCTCCAGCTCACGGTGGAAGCTGGAGCGGGACGGGCCCAGTGTCGCGGGGGTGACGCCCGCGTCGGCCGCCATCCCGACGGCCGCCGCGGCCGGCGGAAGATCGGCCTCGATCGGCTCGCTGGCGGCGCTGCCGATGGGAGGGGTGATCGCTGGCGTCACGCTGTCAGTAGCTGCTTCGGCCATGGCTGCCGTCCTATCCGAATCGCCCGGTGATGTAGTCCTCGGTTCGTTTGTCGGTGGGGTTGGTGAAGATCTGCGACGTTGGCGAGAACTCGACTAGGCGACCGACGCGGTCCTCCTCGGCCAGCATGAAGGCGGTGTAGTCGCTGACCCGCGAGGCCTGCTGCATGTTGTGGGTCACGATGGCGATGGTGAAGTCCTTCTTCAGCGCGCCGATGAGCTCCTCGATGCGGTAGGTGGCAATCGGGTCGAGAGCCGAGCACGGCTCGTCCATCAGGATCACGTCGGGCCGCACGGCGATGGTGCGCGCGATGCACAGGCGCTGCTGCTGGCCGCCCGAGAGCGAAGCCCCCGACGCCTTCTTCCAGAAGTTCTTGACCTCGTCGAACAGGGCCGCACCGCGCAGCGCCTTCTCCGCTGTCTCGTCGAGCTCCCCGCCCCGATGGCCGCCCTGGAGGCGCAGACCGGAGATGACGTTTTCGTAGATGGTCATCATGGGAAACGGGTTCGGCTTCTGAAAGACCATGCCGACGACGCGGCGGACGCGCACGGGGTCGACGCCCGGCGCGTAGATGTCCTGGCCGTCGAGCTCGACCGCGCCCTCCGCCCGGGCGCCCCGGACCTCCTCGTGCATGCGGTTCAGGCAGCGGATCACCGTGCTCTTGCCGCAGCCGGACGGGCCGATGATGGCCGTCACCATGTTGGGCTCGATGCCCATGGACACGTCGGCGACGGCCTGCTTCTCGCCGTACCAGGCGCTCAGGCCACGGACCTCCATCCCACGGCCGGACCCCTTGTCCTGGACAGCCTTCGCGTCGCTCACCTCCACGGTCGGCGCGGACGCTGGGTGTGGCGGCTGGGGCGCGAGGCGCTGGGCCGGTGCACCGGGGCGCCGCGCGGCCGAGTCTCCAGATGCGGGACGATTGGTCTCTTGCACGGCTGTCCTCTCGCCACTACGGAAGACTGTTGCTTCGCTTCCTCTATGTGTGTCGCTATCTCTATCTGGAGACACGCGTCCTACCTCCAACCGCCCAGCGGGTGAGCGCACTCAGGATGCCGATGAGCGCAATGAGCACGAGTGCGCCGCCCCACGCCTTCGTGTGCCAGTCCGCATAGGGCGAGCGGGCGTAGTTGTAGATCTGCACCGGGAGCGACGCCATCGGCTGGAACAGGTCCACGCTGAAGAACTGGTTGCCCAGCGCGGTGAGCAGCAGCGGCGCGGTCTCGCCCCCCGCCCGAGCCAGCGACAGCACCACGCCGGTGATCACCCCGGCCCTGGCGGTCGGCAGCACCACCTGAACGATGGTTCGCCAGCGCGGCACGCCCAGCGCCAGGCTAGCTTCGCGCAGATTGTCCGGCACGATGCGCAGCGTCTCTTCGACAGTGCGGGTGATGATCGGGATCATGATGATGGCGAGCGCGATGCCACCCGCGAAGGCGTTGTAGCTGCCCACGACGTTCCGCACCAGCCACGCCCAGACGAACACGCCAATCACGATGGATGGCAGACCAGCGATCAAGTCGACCAGGAAGCTGACCGCGTGTGCGAACCGGCCCTGGCCGATCTCCGACAGGTAGATGCCGGTGGCGACGCCGATTGGCACGCCGAACACGCCGGCCACCGCCACGATGATGAGCGTACCCACGATGGCCGGCGCGACGCCGCCGCCGACCTCGCCAGGTGGCAGCGGGCGCTCGCTGAAGAAGGCGATGTTGAGCGCCGGCAAGCCGTTGACGATGACGTGGAGCAGGATCAGCAGCAGGACGACCACGGCCAGAGCCGCCGAGAGCGAGATCAGGCCCGTCGCGATGGCGTTGGTCAGCTTGCGGGCGGATGAGCCCCGCTCGCGGACGAACAGGGGATGGGTGGCCCGCCCGGCCACGGCGACGTCAGCTGCGGCTGCCATGTCGTGGGCCTCCCTAACCGGCCCGCAAGGAGGAGCTCCCCGGCCCACCGGCGACACTCCACACCAGCAAGCGCGCGATCACGTTCATGATGGCGGCAACTATGAGCAGAAGAAGCGCGACCGTCACGATAGCGCTGAAGTAGATGGCCTTGTCGGCCTCGACGAACTGGTTGGCGATGGCGCTCGCCATAGTGTAGCCAGGCGTCAGCAGAGACGGCCGAATGGCGAGCGAGCTGTTGCCGATGACCATGGTGACGGCCATCGTTTCGCCGAGGGCACGCGCCAGACCGAGGATGGCGGCGCCAGCGATGCCGCCGCGAGCGTACGGCAGCACCGCCTTCTGGATCGTCTCCCACTTCGTCGCGCCGATGGCCAGCATGCCCTCGCGCTGCGTTGGCGGGACCGCGTACAGGATCTCGCGCGACAGCGACGTGATCGTGGGAAGAATCATGATCGACAGGATGACGCCGGCGATCAGGATGTCTCGGCCGAGGGGCGGCCCCCCGAAGAGGGCGCCGACGACGGGTATCGGGCCGATCACGTCCTTCAGGAAGGGCTCGACGGCGCCACGCATAACGGGCGCCAGCACGAAGAAGCCCCACAGCCCGTAGATGATGCTGGGGATCGCCGCCAGCAGCTCGATGACGAAGGACACGGGCGTCCGCATCCAGGGCGGCGCGTACTCGGCCACGAACAGCGCGCAGCCCACGGACACGGGCGTCGCGATGATCAGCGCGATGAGCGACGACACAACGGTGCCAAAGATGTAGGCCGCGGCGCCGAACTTCTCGAAGACAGGATCCCACTCGGACGTGGTGATGAACGCGAAGCCGTACCGCTGCATCGCCGGCAGGGAGTCGACTATGAGGAGAGCGACGATCCCGAGAAGCAGCAGGGGGACCACCGCCGCCGAAGCGGTGGTGACGGTTCTGAAGCCGCGGTCACCGGCGTCCTGGCCGCCCGTCACGCGAACGGCTGGCTCGAGCCGCCTCGCGTCGGTGGGTAACGCCGTCTGAGCCACGGGAGCCTACTTGCCGGGGAAGACGGGCTTCCCCTCGACGGTGATCTGCTTGATGAACTGCTCGCTCTTGGTGGTGAGCTCAGGCGGGACAGTGGCGTACAGGACGTCCTTGTTGAGCTGCTGGCCCTCGTGGGTCACCCACCAGAGCATACGCGTCAAGGCGAGGCCTTTTGCCTGGTCGTTGAGGTTCTTGTAGGTCAGGAGCCAGGTGGCGGTGGAGATGGAGTAGGCGGCGTCGCCGGGAGCGTCCACAATGCTGAAGCGGAGATCGGCCGGGACAACATTCGCCGAGGACGCGGCCGCGGCGGTGACGCTGTCGAGGCTCGGGTCGACGAACTTGCCGGCTTTGTTCTTCACCAGGCCGTACGAGATCTTGTTCTGGGCGGCGTAGATGAGCTCGATGTAACCGACGGCGTACGGGGTCTGCTGGACCTCGCCGGCGACGCCCGGGTTGCCCGAGCCGCCCAGGCCGCCCGGCCAGTTGACCGACGTGCCTTTGCCAACCCTGCTCTTCCAGTCCGCGTTCACCGTGCTCAGGTAATCGGTGAAGCCGAAGGTGGTGCCCGAGCCATCGGAGCGGTGCACCGTCACAATGTCCTTGTTTACGTTCGCCAGGTCTGGATTGTCGGCGACCAGCTTCGGGTCATTCCATTTGGCGATGTCGCCGGTGTAGATGCCGGCGATGGTGTCGCCGGTGAACTTGAGCTTGTCCTTGGCCTCGGGCACGTTGTAGCTGATGACGATGGCGCCCAGGGCGGTTGGAACGTGGTAGATCTCGCCGCCCTTGGCCGCGGCCAGCTGCTCGTCGGTCATGGGGGCGTCGGAGGCGCCGAAGTCGATGGTCTGATCCTGGATGCCCTTGATGCCGCCGCCGGAGCCGATGGCCTGGTAGTTCACCTGGACCTGGGTGACCTTCTGGTACGCGTCGAACCACTTGGCGTAGAGCGGACCGGGAAACGTTGCGCCGGCGCCGGTGAGGTTTTTGGCCTCACCCGGGAAAGGCCCGGCGATGCTGACGCTGAGCGCCGGGGCCGCCGGTGCGCCGACGGCGCTGGGGCTGGCCGCGGCCAGCGGGCTGGCGGCGGCGGCTGGAACTGCCGAGGCGGCGGCGGCTGGGACGGCCGAAGCGGCGGCGGCCGCTGCCGGGGTTGTGGCGGCAGCGGGCGTCTGGCCGGCTGGCTTGGTAGCCGCCGCGGCGGCGGCTGGTGTGCCGGCCACCGTCGCGGCGGCCGGCGAGGGCTGTGATCCTGGCCCACAGGCGACCAGAGCAAGTAGGCTAAGGCCGAGCGAGAGGGCGAGTCCGGGGACTGCGCGCGGCGTCATAGTTGTCGGGTAACTCCTCAAAGACACGGGTGGCGAGCGGCGGGCTGGGCCCGGCTGCCACCGAGGGCCGGGGTCGAGCAACACCGTATCGCCGTAGCCGTTAGCGCCCCGCGAACCGTATGTTAACACGCGCGGCAGCCATGTTATCGTTTGTATACAACACCGTAGACATACGGTGTAGACAGACTCTGGTAGGGGAGGCCGCGCTAGCCGGCCGGGAACCGCACGAAGTAGTTCCTGATCCCCTGCGCGTACCCCTGGGCTATCGCCTCCACGATGGCGTCGTTCCGCAGCGCGTTGGCGTCGCCGTCGTTCGTCAGGAACAGCCCCTCGCAGATGATCGCCGGCATGTCGCTCGGCCGCGGCACCACGTCGGTCTTCGGGCTCAGCAGGTAGTAGTGCTCGCCGCCGAGAACCGCCGTGTCCGGTGTGGCGCCGTGATTGTCCGGCGTATAGCCGGCGTCCTTGAGCGACTTGACCAGCGCCGTATCGACCATCTCGGCCAGCGTGTGGCTGCGGTCGGCGAATGGCCGCGACGGGTCCCAGAAGATGTACGTCCCTCTACTCGCCGGGTCGCTCACGCCGTTGAAGTGCACCGACACGAATATGTCGCTGTGGGCGGCGTTGGCAACGTCGACCCGCGCCTGGAGGTCGTCGGCCAGGCCGGGATGCCCCTTCCCGGTGAGGTCCTTCTTGTCCTTGTTCACCGGCGCGTCCGTCGTTCGGGTCGTCGCCACCTGGTATCCGGTCTGGGCCAGCAGGTCCCGCAGCCGCAGCATCACGCGTAGATTCAAGGTCTTCTCCGCGAGCGTCGTCCCGTCGGGGTAGGTGTGGCTCGTGCCGATCTCGCTCCCGCCGTGGCCGGCGTCCAGGGCGACGGCCGGCTCGCGGCGGAAGGCCCCCTGCCAGCTCGATCCCGGCACCTGGTCGGGCCGCGCCATGCCGGAAGGCTGCGCGGGCGCCCACTGCTGGAGAAACTTGCTCCCCTTCGCCTGGACCGCGAGGTCGGACGGCAAGTTCTGGCCCGTGACGAGCGCCTTGAAGTAGTCGCCCAGCAGGAGACCCTGGCTGCAGCCGCAGCCCTTGTCGTAGTGCATGATGCCGCGCTGGAAGCGTTGGTAGACGAAGCCGCCGTTGGCCGGGTCGCGGGCCGGCTTCGAGGTAGGCAGGCCCCACAGCTCGAGGTCGAAGCCTGGCAGCAGCGCCTCGCCGCCGTCGGGCACGCCACCGGGGTACGCGTCCTGCGCGGTGATGGAGCTGAAGAAGGTCCGGCCGAAGCTCACCGGCTCGCCCTCGACCGTGTCCGGCGCGTTGTCGCGCACGAACTGCAAGGCGCGCTCGAGGTAGTCCGGCGTGCCCGGGCGCGGCGCCGCCTGGGCCAGGGCCGGGTCCGGCGCGGGAAACGTGCTGCCGTTGATCGTCGTGTACGGCATGAGCCCCTCGTCCAGCAGGTTCATCGTCTGGACGCCACCGTCCGGGCGGAGCTGCAGCATCTGGCGTTGGAAGATCTGGACCTTCATCCCGGACAGCACGAAGCTGTTCGAGACGGGGTAGCCCATCGTGCGGACGCCGCCCCGCTTGGTGAAGTACTCCCAGAAGGCATTGTCGTCGACGCGGTAGCCGGTCTGGGCGAAGAAGCGCGCGTCGTTGGGCGCTGCCGCCTGGCCGACGGTCGCCTCGACGAGCTGCGCGCTGGCGCTTTGGCCGGGGCTCGGAGGCGGAGTGGCCGCGACCTCGCCGCCGACCCAGCGGATCGCGTTGGCGACCACCACCCCGTCCGCCTTGTCCGAGAGCGTGACGCCGTGGCCCTTGCCTGGCGCGAACGCAAAAGTCCCCAGAGGCTGCCAGTCGCCGCCGCCGCTCCGCTGGTCCACCGTCACGACGGTCTGGCCGGCGTTGGAGGTGACCTGGTAGGCGGCGTTCGACGCGCGGTTGGGACCGCTGCTCCAGCGGGCGAACAGCTGGTACTGCCCAGGGGCAGCGGTCGCCGGAAACGGCCAGAAGACTGTGGCGGAGCCGTTGCCCGGAACGCGGAACAGGTAGCCGCTGCCGTAGAAGCCGGGCGTGGTGCTGCTGGTGGCCCACGCGCCAGTGGTCCGCACGGAGGGGTTGGCGCTGTCGACGATCACCTCGCCGTTGGCCGCGGCGGCGGTCTGGGCTGACGGATCGCCGTCCTGGGCCTGGGCGGCGCCGGTGGCGACGCCAACCTGAAGCAGGACCAGCGCGGCCAGCACAGTGCGCGCGAGCGCGGAGAGACTCACGGGGGGCTGCCTCCGCCGGAGTCTACCCACCGCGGGGGAACGGTTCGGCGGCCAGCGCGTTACGGTCGCCGCACGAGTCATGCCGTATCCTTGGCGTCGTGACGGGCGCAGCCGACGTTGGAGCCGGAGCGGTAGCCGGAGCCGGAGCCGGAGCCGGAGCCGGAGAAAAGCGCGACACGGTGGTCCTGGCCTACTCGGGTGGTCTCGACACGTCCGTCGCCATCCGCTGGATCAACGAGAAGTACAGCCTGGACGTCGTCACCGTCACGGTCGACGTCGGCAACGAGAAGGACTTCGAGTCCGTCCGCCAGAAGGCCCTGCGCACGGGCGCGGTCAAGGCGTTCGTCGAGGATGCCAGGGAGCAGTTCATCCGGGACTTCGTGTTTCCGGCGTTGCAGGCGGGGGCCGTGTACCAGGGGGTTTACCCGCTGGCGACGGCCCTGGCCAGGCCGCTGATCGCCAAGATCCTCGTCGACTACGCCCGCAAGGAGGGCGCCAAGGCCGTCGCCCACGGCTGCACCGGCAAGGGGAACGACCAGGTCCGGTTCGACGTGTCGGTGCAGGCTCTGGCGCCTGACCTGAAGATCATCGCGCCGGTCCGCGAGTGGCGCATGACCCGCGACGACGAGATCCTCTACGCCCAGCAGCACAATATCCCCGTCCCGGTCACGGCGGCCAGCCCGTACAGCGTCGACGCGAATCTGTGGGGGCGCAGCATCGAAGCGGGCGTGCTCGAGGACCCGTGGAACGAGCCGCCCGAGGACGCCTTCGCCTGGACCATCAACCCGCGCCACGCCCGCAACGAGCCGACGTACCTGGAGATCCAGTTCGAGCGCGGCATCCCGGCCGCCGTCGACGGCGAGCGGATGGACGGCGTCGCTCTGGTGACCCACCTCAGCGAGCAGGCCGGGTCGCACGGCGTGGGCCGCATCGACCACGTCGAGGACCGGTTGGTCGGCATCAAATCGCGCGAGGTGTACGAGGCGCCGGCCGCCGTGGTGCTGCTGACGGCCCACGCGGCGCTCGAGGAGCTCACCCTGAGCCGCGAGCAGCTGCGGTTCAAGGCCCTGGTCGCCGCGGAGATGGCGCAGCTCATCTACGACGGCCGTATGTTCTCGAACCACTACCGTGACCTCTCCTACTACGTGGCCAGCACCCAGCGGTACGGCACCGGTGTGATCCGCATGCGTCTGTTCAAAGGCCAGGCCGTCGCCGTCGGGCGCCAGTCGGCGGAGTCGCTGTACGACTTTGGGCTGGCCACCTACGAGACAGGCGACCAGTTCGACCACGACGCGGCGGTCTCGTTCATCAAGCTGTACAGCCAGGGCCTGCGTACCCAGGCGCGCATCCAGCTGGGCGCCGGCAACGCCACCGACATCCGCAGCTTGACAGCACCGACCATAGAAGATGGGCTGTAGCTCGCCGCGACGAGCCATCAGCCGTCAGCCATCAGCTATCAGCTTGCTGCTGACGGCTGACGGCTGATGGCTTCGTCCCCCAGCCCCCTCTGGGGCGGGCGGTTCGCTAAGGCGCTCGACCAGCGCGCCCTCCGCTTCACCACATCGCTCCCCGTCGACCGCCGCCTCTTCCAGCAAGACGTCCTCGGCAGCATGGCCCACGCGCGCATGCTCGGCCGGGCCGGCATCATCCCGACAGCTGACGCCGCGACTCTGGTCGCCGGCCTGGCCGACCTGCTGGCCCATCCGCCCGATCTCGACGACGCCACCGCTCTGCCTCAGACCTTCGAGGACGTCCACAGCCTGGTCGAAGCAACCCTGGCCGGCCGCGTCGGCGAGGTGGCCGGCAAGCTGCACACGGGCCGCAGCCGCAACGACCAGGTTGCCACCGATACGCGTCTGTGGACCCGCGCGGCGATCGTCGCCGGGGTGGACGCTATCGCTGGTCTGCAGGAGGCGCTCCTGGGCGCGGTCGGCCGCCATGGGGACGCGGTCATGCCGGGCTACACGCACTTGCAGCGGGCGCAGCCGGTGCTCCTGGGCCACCATCTGCTGGCCTACGTCGAGATGCTCGGCCGCGATGCCGACCGCCTGCGCGACGCCTACGCCCGCGTGGACGTCCTGCCACTCGGGTCGGGCGCACTGGCCGGGTCGCCGTACCCGCTGGACCGGGAGTACCTGGCTGAGCTTCTCGGGTTCGCGCGCTGCAGCGCCAACAGCCTGGACGCGGTGAGCGACCGCGACTTCCTCGTCGAGCACCTGGCCGCCCTGGCGGTGCTGGCCATGCACCTGTCGCGGCTGGCGGAGGAGCTGGTGCTGTGGTCGACCGCCGAGTTCGGGTTCGTCCAGCTTGACGAGGCGTTCACGACCGGCTCCAGCATCATGCCCCAGAAGCGGAATCCGGACGTGGCCGAGCTGGTGCGCGGCAAGACCGGCCGCGTCTACGGCTCCCTCGTCGCGCTGCTCACCACGCTGAAGGGACTGCCGCTGAGCTACAACCGCGACCTCCAGGAGGACAAGGCGGCGTACTTCGAGGCGGTGGACGTGGTGGCCGACAGCCTCGAGCTGATGGCGGCCATGATCGCCAGCGCCCACTGGCGCGTCGGGCCTATGGCGCAGGCGGCTGACGACCCGCTGATCGCGGCGACGGACCTGGCCGACCACCTGGCCAAACGGGGGGTGCCGTTCCGCCAGGCGCACGAGACGGTGGGGCGCCTGGTGAAGCACGCCGAAGGGGCAGGCCGCTCCCTGGCCGATCTGACGCTGGCTGACCTCCGGACGTTCTCGCCGCTCTTCGATCAGGGAGCCGTCGGGCTCCACGCCGACGCCCTGGTGGCGGCCCGCGACGTGCCGGGTGGCACGGCGCCGCGCCGGGTCCACGCCGCAGCGGCCCAGGCCCGCGCCCGCCTGGGCGCAACGCGCGCCTGGGCGGAGGCAGGCCGCGAGGCGCTGCCGCGGGTCGAGCGCCTCGCGGCCGACTGAGCCTCTTCGGGTAGTAGATGCCCAGCCCGTCGGGCCGGTACCTTAACCTGGACCTGGCGCGGGCGTACCTCGGCCCGCACGCGCGCCTCGTCGTCCCGCTCGTATGGCCTAGGACGCGCATCTAACGCGCCGTCCGCGGTGTCCTCTCCCAGTCACTCTCCGGAGCGTCGAGCGTTCCACTACCGTCGTGCCTCCCGTCCGTCTCAGTGGTCTGAGCCCATTTGCTCTGCAAATGGGACATCTCCCGGTAGTGCAGGCGGGGGTGAATCGGCAAGGCCACCGAGCGGAGCGGGATGGGGCCCCGCGACACGGGCACGATTCGCTGGAACGGTGACCTGGTCGTCGATCCCGCGGGATACTTCGTACCACCACGCTGCGCCTACACCCCTCAAGTCCCGCGCCTGTTCAGCGACACACTGCGCGACAACCTTCTGCTGGGCCTACCGGCGGACGACAGCGTCCTGGAGCGGGCGCTGAGGGTAGCCGTGCTCGCTCCCGATGTGGCCGAGATGAGCGATGGGCTGGAGACGCGCGTCGGGCCGCGCGGCGTGCGTCTGTCGGGTGGGCAGGTACAGCGGGCGGCCGCCGTACGGATGCTGGTGCGCGAGCCCGAGCTGCTGGTCGTCGACGACCTGTCCAGCGCGCTCGATGGCAAGACGGAAGCGGCCTTGTGGGAGCACCTTGGCGCCGACGCCTCGGCGACGATAGTGGCCGTCTCCCACCGCCGCGCCGCTCTCGAGCGAGCGGATTGGATAGTTCTGCTGAACGACGGCCGCGTCGAGGCCCAGGGAACGCTCGCTGCGCTGCTCGAAAGCAGCCCCGAGATGCGCGACATCTGGCACATGCCGACGTGACGGAGCCGCGCCAGGGGATACGATGGACACCATGCCCGAGGACACTCCTCCCGCCGCATCGCTGACCGAGCTCCCCGCGTGGCAGGCGCTCCAGGCCCACTACCAGCAGATCAAAGAGCTCCATCTCCGTGACCTGTTCGCGCGGGACCCGGCCCGGGGCGAGCGCCTGGTCGCCGAGGGGGCTGGCCTCTACCTCGACTACTCGAAGCACCGCGTCACAGACGACACCCTGGGCTTGCTCCTGTCCCTGGCCGAGGCGCGCGGGCTGCGCGAGCGTCTCGCCGCCATGTTCGGCGGCGAGAAGATCAACCGCACCGAGGGGCGCGCCGTGCTGCACGTCGCTCTCCGCGCGCCTGGCACCGAGTCCATCCTGCTGGACGGCCAGGACGTCGTCCCCGAGGTGCACGCCGTTGTCGACCGGCTCGCCGACTTTGCCGAGCGGGTCCGCTCGGGCGCCTGGACTGGCTACACGGGGAAGAGTATCCGCAGCATCGTCAACATCGGCATCGGTGGATCGGACCTCGGCCCGGTCATGGCGTACGAGGCGCTCCGGTACTACAGCCGGCGGGACATGACGTTTCGCTTCGTCTCCAACGTCGACGGCACCGACTTCGCCGAAGCCACCCGCGACCTCGATCCAGCCGAGACGCTCTTCATCGTCTCGTCCAAGACCTTCACCACCCTGGAGACCATGACCAACGCGCGCACGGCGCGCGAATGGACCGTCAGGGCCCTGGGCGACGAGGCCGCCGTCGCCCGGCACTTCGTCGCCGTCTCCACGAGCGAGACGGAGGTGCGCGCGTTCGGCATCGACCCGGCCAACATGTTCGGCTTCTGGGACTGGGTCGGCGGCCGCTACTCGATGGACTCGGCCATCGGGCTGTCCACCATGCTGGCCATCGGCCCCGACGGCTTCCGCGAGATGCTCGCCGGCTTCCACGAGATGGACGAGCATTTTCGCACCGCGCCGTTCGCCCAGAACCTTCCCGTGCTCATGGGGCTGCTCACCGTCTGGTACAGCGACTTCTTCGGCGCCCAGACGGTCGCCGTCCTGCCCTACGAGCAGTACCTGAAGCGCTTCCCGGCCTATCTTCAGCAGCTGACGATGGAGAGCAACGGCAAGCACGTCACGCTCGACGGCAGGAGCGTGGACTACGCGACTGGACCTATCTTCTGGGGTGAGCCCGGGACGAACGGCCAGCACTCCTTCTACCAGCTGATCCACCAGGGCACCCACCTCATCCCGTGCGACTTCATCGGCTTCTGCCAGACGCTGAACCCGCTAGGCGACCACCACGACATCCTGATGGCGAACATGCTGGCCCAGACGGAGGCTCTCGCCTTTGGCAAGTCGGCGGAGCAGGTGCGGGGCGAGGGAACCCCTGACTGGCTGGTGGCCCACCGAACGTTCGACGGAGACCGCCCGACGAGCACCATTTTGGCCGAGCGCCTCACGCCGTCGACCCTGGGTAAGCTCGTCGCCCTGTACGAGCACAGCGTCTTTACGCAGGGGGTCATCTGGGGAATCGACTCCTTCGACCAGTGGGGCGTCGAGCTGGGCAAAGTGCTGGCCAGCCGGATCATCCCCGAGCTGAAGGACGCGGCCGCCCCGTTGGCCCACGACAGCTCGACGAACGCCCTCATCCGGCGCTATCGCGAGCGTGGTTCGACAGGCTCACCATGAGCGGCCTTGTGTGGTCCATGAATACTGCAGGCTAGTGGACCATCACGGCAGGATTGCCGGGTAGAGACGCTTGAGTTTGATGCGTGCATCCGCGGTAGTGAAGCGCCAGTCGATGGTGGTCTGGTCAACGTTGCGGGCGTGCATCCAGGCGGTGAC
>JAABUZ0100000388.1_pt1 | contig 110720 bp, 110 predicted proteins | sample 5562091 | NCBI WGS metagenome assembly JAABUZ01 (sample SAMN12813069, study PRJNA571459) | rock metagenome | isolation source: Antarctica rocks | place: Antarctica: Victoria Land, Linnaeus Terrace sud | collected 2015-12-21 | reverse complement strand
TCGACAAACGAGATCGACGGCTGCGGCTTCTCCCGACCGTGGTCGCCCTCGGACGAGGGAGCCTGGCGGGCGGCGTTCGGCTCCCGCTGAGGTTCGGCTGCGCTGCCAAGCCCAGCCGTTGATGCAGAGTTGCTCACCGATCCGCGTGCAGGCGCCCGGCCCTGGGGCCAGCAAAGTCCTCGCTACGCGCATGGCCCTGCTCCGGCACGGGTGCCCTGGCCTAGCCGGCGAGGTCCGGCCTAGAAACCGAACTCGGCCGCGACCAGCTCGGCAATCTGAATGGCGTTGAGGGCGGCGCCCTTGCGCAGATTGTCACCGCAGACGAACAGGTCCAGCGCGTGCGGGTCATCGAGCGCCTGCCGCAGCCGCCCCACGTAGGTCGGGTCCGTCCCGACCACATCCGCGGGCGTCGGCAGGTCCATCAACTCCACGCCGGCGGCGTCGGCCAGGACGGCCCTAGCCGCGGCGACCGAGACCGGGCCAGCGAACACGGCGTGCACGGCGAGGGAGTGCACGGTGATCACCGGTACCCGGACGCAGGTGGCGCTGACCGCCAGCGTCGGCAGCCCGAGGATCTTGCGGGACTCGCCTCGGACCTTGAGCTCCTCGCTGGTCCACCCGTCCGGTTTCGCCGAGCCAGCCCATGGCACCACGTTCATCGCCAGCGGCGCGGGGAACGGGGACTCGCCAGGCAGCTCGCCCACGGCCTTGCGCACGTCACCCCCGACCGCCCCGAGCCCCGCACCGGCCACCGCCGCCAGCTCCTCGTGCAGCCGGTCGATGCCGGCCTTCCCCACGCCGGAGGCAGCCTGGTAGGAGGCAACCACCAGCGAGGTGAGCGTGAACGCGCGGTGCAAGGCACCGACGGCAACGATCATCGACAGGGTGGTGCAGTTGGGGTTGGCGATGATTCCCTTCGGCCGACTACGCACCGACTGCGGGTTGACCTCCGGCACGACCAGCGGTACGTCGGGGTCCATTCGGAAGGCGCCCGAGTTGTCCACGCAGACGGCGCCGCGGGCCGCCGCCACCGGCACCCACTCGGCGCTCACCTCGTCGGGCACGTCGAACACCGCCACGTCTACCCCGTCGAACACCGCCGGCCCGAGAGCCTGCACGGTGAGCTGCTGCCCGCGGACCGGAAGGGTTCGCCCCGCCGAGCGCGCCGAGGCGACCAGCCGGACCTCGCCCCAGACATCGTCGCGTTCGTTGAGCAGCTGCCGCACCACCGACCCCACCGCTCCGGTGGCCCCCACCACCGCGAGGGTTGGCCGCCCGCTCACCGGCCGGTCCCGCCGTAGACGACCGCCTCGGTGTCCTCCGAGCCCAACTCGAACGCGTCGTGAATGGCCCGGACCGCACCAGGCACGTCGGTGTCCCGGCAGACCACGCTAATCCGGATCTCGGAGGTGGAGATGATCTCAATGTTCACGTTCGCCGCGGCGAGGGCCTCGAAGAACGTCGCGGAAACGCCTGGGTGCGAGCGCATGCCCGCGCCGATCAAGGACACCTTGCCGACATGATCGTCATAGAGCGCTCGCTCGAAGCCAACCGCGCCGCGGACCTTCTCCAATGCGGCGATCGCGGTCGGTCCATCGCAAGCGGGCAAGGTGAAGGAGATGTCGGTGCGCGCCGTGGCCGCCGCCGAAATGTTCTGCACGATCATGTCGATGTTGATCGCGGCGTCGGCGAGGGCGCGGAAGATGGCGGCGGCCTCACCCGGCTTGTCGGGAACCCCCAGCACGGTGACCTTTGCCTCGCTGGTGTCGTGCGCGACCCCGCTGATGATGGCCTGTTCCATCGAAGCTCCCTCCGCAGTGATGAGCGTCCCTGGTTTGTGGGAGTAAGACGAGCGAACCACCACCTCGACCCCGTAACGGCGGGCGTACTCGACGCAGCGAAGGTGCAACACCTTGGCCCCGCAGGCCGCCAGCTCAAGCATTTCCTCATAGGAGATCACCGGGCGCTGCCTGGCATTCGGCACCAGCCGCGGGTCGGCGGTGAACACCCCATCGACGTCGGTGTAGATCTCGCAGCGGTCTGCTCCCAGCGCCGCGGCGAGGGCAACGGCGGTGGTGTCCGAAGCCCCCCTGCCCAGGGTGGTGATGTCCTTGGTGTCCTGGCTGACTCCCTGGAAGCCGGCGACTATCGCCACCGCATGGGCGGCGAGCGCGTCCCTGATCCGGCCGGGGGTGATGTCGATGATGCGTGCCTTGCCGTGCGCGGAATCGGTGATGATCCCGGCCTGGCTGCCGGTGAAGCTGCGCGCCTCATGACCAAGGGCCGCGATCGCCATCGCCAGCAGCGCCATCGAGATACGCTCGCCGGCGGTCAGCAGCATGTCCAGCTCACGCCCGGGGGGCATCGGCGTCACGCGTTCAGCAAGGTCACGCAGCTCATCGGTCGTGTCGCCCATCGCGCTGACCACAACCACCACGTCGTGACCGGCCTTGCGGGTGGCGACGATGCGCTCCGCCACGCGTTTGATCCGCTCGGCGTCGGCAACGGAACTGCCGCCGAACTTCTGCACCACGAGCGCCACACGCCGAGCCTACCGGCGAGCGGGTGGGGCCAGCCGTGACATATTCGCGGCCATGCGCCGCCGGCTGGCCCTTTTTCTGCTGCTCACCCGCGGTGGACGGGGCGCCCGGGCGGCCGGTCTATGACTCGACCAGCCGGCGCCCTTCGAAGGCGCGGCCCAGGGTCACCTCGTCGGCATACTCCAGGTCGCCGCCGACCGGCAATCCGCTCGCCAGCCGGGTGACCCGCAAACCCATCGGGGCCAGCAGCCGGGCCAGGTAGGTAGCGGTGGCTTCACCCTCGGTGTTGGGGTCGGTGGCCAGGATGATCTCGGTGACCTGGTCGTCAGCTAGCCGAGCCAGCAGTTCCCGGATCCGCAGGTCGTCCGGCCCGACGCCCTCGATCGGGGAGATCGCGCCGCCGAGCACGTGATAGCGCCCACGGAACTCGTGGGTCCGCTCGATGGCGACGATGTCCTTGGGCTCTTCCACCACGCAGATGACCTCGGTGCTGCGCCGCGGATCGCGGCAGATGCGGCACTCCTCGGCCTCCGCCACATTCCCGCAGATCCGGCAGAACCGGACCTTGTCCTTCACCTCGGTGAGGACGTGCGCCAGCCGGGCCACGTCCACCGGATCGGCTGCCAGCAAGTGAAAGGCGATCCGCTGCGCCGATTTCGGACCCACCCCGGGTAGCCGGCCGAGCTCCTCGATGAGGTCCTGCACCGGACCTTCGTACATATCTGCGACCTAGAAAGGCAGACCGGGGAGACCGCCGGCCAGGGGGCCCATCGCGTCCTGCTGCAGGGCGGCCGCCTTCTTCTGCGCGTCCTGGACGGCATAGACCACCAGGTCGACGAGGGTGTCCACATCATCGGGGTCCACGACCTCGGGTTGCACCGCCAGCCGCAGCAGCTCACCGCCCCCGGACACCGTTGCGGTGACCAGCCCGTTCCCCGCGCTGCCCTCCACCTCGGTCGCGGCCAGCGTCGCCTGCGCCTGCATCATCTGCTGCTGCATCTTCTGCGCCTGCTTCATCAGCTGCTGCATGTTCGGCGCTCCGCCGGCACCTGGAATACCTTGCTTGGCCATCTGCCCAGCGTACGGGCCGTCGGGCCCGATGCACCGCCGCCGAGCGGGCCCGGCGTCATCCCGACGAGTCGGTCTCCTCGATCACCGTTGCGCCGAACGCGCTCTTGAGCAGCCCAATGGGATCAGGACCACCGGGCCGCTCCGGCCGGGGCGCCGCGTCACCCTCGCCGGCCGCTGCCCGATCCGGCGTGCCGTCGATTCTCCGAGCACCCATGGCCGGCCCGTCGCTGGCCGGCCCGTCGCCTGGAGCGAAACCCTCCGCGGCCGGCACGATCTGTTCGGGGGGCGCCTCGACGACGCTGACCCGCCAGCTGCCACCCACCACCTCGGCCAGCGCCTCGGTGAGAATCTCCACGCCGGTTCCGGCCTTGAATTGGCGCGCGATCGGCGGCCGGCTGATGGCGACCTCCACCCGATCACCGTCGACGGCGCCGATCGAGCCATGCTGGGAGAGCATGGCGTGCGGAACCCGGCTGCGCCGCTTCACCGCCTCCAGAACCAGCGGCCAGGCCTGCCGGAGCGCCTGGACGTCAAGGGCCGCCATCGGGGCGGCAGCCTTGTCCTGCTCGTCCAAGGTTCGCGGCGGCCCGGCAACCTTGTCCTGCTCGTCCAAGGTTCGCGGCGGCCCGGCAACCTTGTCCTGCTCGCCCGAGGTTCGCGGGCGGCCGGCGATGCTGCCCTGCTCGCTTCCCGCCCCGGCGGGCGCCGCGCCCTGCGCGCTGAGGCCGGGCGCGGGGGCGAGCGCGGGGCCGGGATGGGTGCCCAGGGCAATGCGCCGCTCCACGGCATCCAGCCGGGCCAGCGTCGAGGCCATCCCGCCGTCGGCGGCGGGAAGCAGCAGGCGGGCGCACACCAGCTCCAGCAGCAGCCGCGGCGAGGCCGTCCCGCGCATGTCCACCAGCCCGGAATGCACCGTGTCAGCCGAGCGGGAAAGCTCCGCTGCGCCCAGCGACCGGGCCTGCCGGCGCATCCGTTCGAGCTGATCGGGGGCAACGCCTTCCACCAGGCCACGCTCGGCCGCCTCGGGGACGGCCTGCAAGAGCACCAGGTCGCGCAGCCGTTCGAGCAGGTCAGCCGCGAATCGCCGCGGGTCGTGACCGGCGCTGACCACCCGGTCCACGACCCCGAACAGCGCCGCCCCGTCGCGCTCGGACAAGGCTTCCACCGCGTCGTCGAGCAGCACGGTTTCGGTGACCCCGAGCAAGGCACTTGCCTGGGCGAGTTTCGTGGCCCCACCGGCGATCAGCTGATCGAGCACGCTCATCGCGTCGCGGACCGAACCGCCCCCGGCCCGGACCACCAGCGGCAGCACCTCCGGCTGCACCTCAACGTTCTCCGCTGCGCAGATCCGGGCCAGGTGCTCGCGCAGCTGGGCGGGCGGCACCAGCCGGAACGCGTAGGAGAAGGTGCGCGACCGGATGGTCGGCAGCACCTTCTCCGGTTCGGTGGTGGCGAAGACGAATACCAGGTGGGCCGGTGGCTCCTCCACGATCTTGAGCAGGGCGTTGAAGCCGTCACGACTGACCTGGTGGGCCTCGTCGATGATGAACACGCGGTAGCGGGCACTCGCGGGTACGTAAAGCGCCCGTTCCCGCAGATCGCGGGCGTCATCGACGCCGCCGTGGGAGGCCGCGTCGATCTCCACCACGTCGATCGAGGATCCGGTCCTGATCCCCACGCACTGCTCACACACACCGCAGGGCTCGGGGGTGGGACCGTTGATGCAGTTCAGTGACGCCGCCAGGATGCGGGCGCTGGAGGTCTTCCCGCAGCCCCTCGGACCGCTGAACAGGTAGGCGTGATGGGTGCGCCCGGTCCGCAACGCCTCGGTGAGTGCGGCGGTCACGTGCTCCTGGCCCACGACCTCGCGAAACGTCCGGGGCCGGTAGCGGTTGTAGAGCGCGGCACTCACCCGGGGACCTCCTTCGCCGCCAAAGTGGGGGACCCCCCGCACACCCGCCAGAGCTCGCTTACCCTTGCTGCCTTCCGGCCCTGGGGGGGTTCACGAGGTAGTCGCCGCACGAGGGGCCTGCCCGCGAGTCTAATGCCGGCTGGGCTAGAGCACTGGATCCACCCGGTGGTGGGTGGCCTGCTCGAAGGCGTAGGCATAGCCGAGCAGGCGGGCGTCCGCCCCAGCCGGGCCGGCGAACATCATTCCCAGCGGCAGCCCCCCGGCGGAGCACCCGGCCGGCACCGTCACAGCCGGGTACCCGGCGATGGCCGTGGGAGCCGCCCCAGAGCCGGCGATCTTCCCGTTACCGCCCCGGCCGCGCCCAATGGGCCAGGCGGCCGGATAGCTCGGCAGCACCAACGCGTCCAGCTGATGGCGCGCGATCGTCGCGTCGATCCCCTCGGTTCTGGCCAGCCGCAGGCACGCCTCGCGGGCCGGGGCGTACCCCGGGTCGGCGCGGCCACCGCAGGCGGCCGCCCGTTCCAGCAGGTCCTGGCCGAACCATTCGAGCTCGAGCCCGGCGTGGGCGGTGTTGAACGCGATGATGTCGTTAAGGTCTCGCGGGCCCTGCTCGCGCGTGCGCAGGTAGGCCGCGAGATCGTCGCGGAACTCGCACAGCAGCAGGGTCAGCTGGTGCGGCTCATCGCGCAGCGCGGTCGCCGTGGCAATCTCCGCCGGGTCGACGATGACCGCGCCGAGCCGCGACAGCATCGCCAGGGCAGCCTCCAACGCTGCGTCGGCTTCAGTGTCGTAGCCGCAGTAGATGCTGCGCGGCACCCCGAGGCGGGCGCCGCGCACAGCCTGCGGCGACAGGGAAATGGGACGGGTACCGGCGAGCACCGACCACACCAAGGCGGCGTCGGCAACCGTTCTGGCGAGGGGACCGACCACGTCCTGGGAGGCGGCGATCGGCACCACTCCCTGCGCCGGGACCAGACCGAGCGTCGGTTTGACCCCGACGACGCCGTTCAGCGAAGCCGGGCACAGGATCGAACCATTGGTCTCGGTGCCCAGGGCGAACGGGACCAGCCCGGCTGCGACCGCGGCACCCGAGCCGGCCGACGACCCACCGGGGGAGTAATCCATGCCGTGCGGATTGCGGCACTGGCCGCCGAGAGCGGACCAGCCCGACGAGGAGCGCGTTGACCGGAAGTTGGCCCACTCGGAGAGGTTGGCGCTGCCCAACAGGACGCCACCCGCCGCCCGGATCCGGGCCAGCGCCGGTGCGTCGGAGGCCGGTCCGGTTGCCTCGGCCAGGGCGCCCGAGCCGGCGGTGGTGCGCACCGGCGACCACGGCCCGACGTCGATGTTGCCCTTGACCAGGAACGGCACACCATGCAGCACGCCCCTGCGGCGGCCGGCCGCAAGATCCGCGTCGCAGGCGGACGCCTGCGCCGGGGAGCCTTCATCGAGGTCCAGTACCGCATTCAACTGCGGATTCCACCGCTCGATTCGGGCCATCAGCGCCTCCACCACGGCGGCCGACGACGGGGGCGCCCCCCCGAGCCAGTCCGCGACCTCAAGGGCGCTGCCGCTGCCCTCGGCTGCGCTCGCGGCTGGGGGCAGGGTCATGTCCGGGTATCCTGCCCGACGGAGGATTCGCCTAGTTGGCCTAGGGCGCACGCTTGGAAAGCGTGTTGGGGGCAACCCCTCGCGAGTTCGAATCTCGCATCCTCCGCCCATGCCCTCCTGGGAAGGCGCGTCAGCGGCGAAACGGCAGACGGATCAGGCCGGCCGCCACCGCTTTGACCTTGTCGCTGACGAAGGTCGGCAACAGCCGCTCGGCCACGGTCCCGCCGACCGCGTCCACCCCGACGAGGTAGCGGGCAAGGGGAACCGGCGAGCGAAGCGCCAGGAGCACGGTCCGTGCCACCCACACCGGGTCGGGCATGAACCGGCTCATGGCCCGCGTCCCACCAGAGCCCCGCGCGTAGGCCGCGCCGTACTCGGGCGTTGCCGGTTCGCTCGGGTAGTCGGCGTCGGCCCAGATGGCGGTACCGAAGCTGCCTGGCTCAACCAGCGACACCCGAACCCCAAACGGGGCCACCTCCATGCGCAGCGCATCAGTCATTGCCTCAAGGCCGTGCTTGGAGGCGCAGTACCAGCCCATGACCGGCACCGAAAGCCGACCGGCCACCGAGGAGATGTTGACGATGCGCCCGTCGCCTCGCTCCCGCATGCCCGGCAGAACCAGCCGGGCGACCCGCGCCGGCGCAACCAGGTTGGTTTCCAGCTGCCGGCGCACATGCGCGTCGTCGACGTCCTCGATCGCCCCGGCCTGCGCATACCCGGCGTTGTTGACAACTGCCCACGGGCCGCCGCCGGTCAGCTTCGAGATCTTCCCAAAGGCGGCCGCGGTTGCCGAGGCATCGGTGACATCACAAAGCACTGTTCGGACGGCCAGCCGCCGCCGCTCTGCGGCGTTCACGACGGACTCGGCCTTCGCCGCCGACCGCACCGTACCAATCACGTCATATCCGGAGTGGGCGAGCAACAGGGTCGTCGCGAGCCCGATGCCACTGTTGGCCCCGGTGACCACCACGCTGCGCGACATAGCGCGCAGACTAGGGCGTGGAAGGCAGCGGGCGGGGCCGGCCGAACAGAAATCCCTGGGCGTAGCACGCCCCGAGGCTGATCAGGACCGCGGCCTGCTCCTCGGTCTCCACCCCTTCGGCCGCAAGCAGCAGCCCGCACCGATCGGCAAGCTCGATCACGCTCTGGCAGATGTGCCGGCTGATGGGGTCATCGGCGACGCGCGCCACGAAGCTTCGATCCAGCTTGACGATGTCGACCGGGAGCCGCTGCAGGTAACCGAGCCCGGCGTACCCGGTCCCGAAGTCGTCGATGGCCACCCGCAGACCGAGATCGCGCAGCCGGGTAATCTCAAGGGCCCCTTCGGTGCGGGACAGCAGGCGGTCCTCGGTCAGCTCCAGCACCAGCCGCCCCGGATCGAGGCCGGCGGCGGCGAGAGTTGTCGTGAGCACTCTCGCAAGGTCTGCGCGAGCTAGCTGCTGGGAGCTGAGATTCACCGCCACCGATCTGCTCACCCCATCGACGGCGCCTCGCCGCGCGGTGTCCCGGCAGGCCCGCTGCAGCACCCAGTTCGTGACCGGTGTTTCGTACTCGGTGTCGAGGATGACATCGAGGAACTGGGCCGGGGCCAACAGGCCGAGCACCGGATGCTGCCAGCGCAGCAGCGCCTCGTGGCCCATCACCACCCGATCGGCGAGCCGGACGATCGGCTGGTAGTGCACTACGAACTGCTCATCGCGCAGCGCCGCGGGCACGTCGCCCCGCAGTTCCAGCTGCGCCGACGCGGTACTGCGCATGCCAGGTTCGTAGAGCTGCCAGCCACCCCGACCGCCCGACTTGGCCCGGTACATCGCGGCGTCGGCCTGGCTCAACAGCTCCTCAGCACTGACGGCCCCATCAGCGGTGAGGGCAACCCCGATGGAAAGGGAGGGGGTGAAGGCGGCGCCTGCAAGGCGCAATGTCTGGTGCACGCCGCCGATGACCTGCGCGGCCACGCCGACAGCTTCGTCCTGACTGCGGACGTTCTCCAAGACGATGATGAACTCATCGCCGGCGAGCCGTCCCACGGTGTCCTCCGCGCGCACGCTGGCCCGCAGCCGCAGCCCCACCGCCCGGATGTAGTCATCGCCGACGGCGTGTCCGTGCCCGTCGTTGACCAGCTTGAGCCGGTCCAGGTCGCAGAACAGGACGACCGTGAGAGCTCCCTGCGCGGCGGTGTGGGTGAGCGCGGCCCGGAGCCGGCCCAGGACCGCCGCCCGGTTGGCGAGCCCGGTGAGCGGGTCGCGCGCTGCGGCGTGCAGTAGCCGGTGCTCCTGCGCCTTTCGCTCGGTGATGTCCTCGATCTGGCCAAGGACCTGGGCCTGGCCATTCCCGGCTCCGAGGTGAGCCAGATGCAGCAGGCCCCAGACCTGCGTGCCATCCGGCCGCAGGTAGCGCTTCTCGATCGAATCCGGCCGGCCGCGGGCACGCACCACCCCCGAGGCCTTCACCGACGCGGCCACGTCATCGGGATGGGTGAACTCCATCGGGTCGTGGCCAACAACCTGCTCCCGGCCGCGTCCCACCAGCGTGCAATAGGCGTCATTGACCGCAAAGAGCCGCCGGTCGTTATCCAGCAGGGCGATGGCGACCGGGCTGTCATCGAAAACGGCCCGGAAATGCTGTTCCGAGCGGCGGCTCTCGGCGTGCATCGTCGCGTGCTGAACCGCCAGGGACGCGGTGACGGCGAAGGCCTCCAACGCCCGGCGGGTCGCGCCCTCGGGGCGGCGACCGTCCCGGGGAACGTCGACCGACAAGATGCCCACCAACCGACCATCCGTGGCGTGCAACGGGGCGAGCAGCGCGTCGTCGGGATGCCAGGCGTTCGGGTCGTCACTGATGGGGATGTCCGGTACCCACATCAGCAGATCCTGCGGGTCGGCCGGAGCTGTGAGGTGATCCAGGAAATAGAGCCGGCCCCACCGGTCACAGGCCTTCAGCAGCAGGTCCCAGGTGGCGTGCTGCTGGCGCTGGCCAAGCAGCAGCTCACGTACCGACGTCGGCCCGGAGACCGCCACAGCCACCAGGCAATCGTCGGATTCGTCGACCAGGTTGACGACTGCCACCTCAAACCCGAGCGACTCAACGATGGTGTCGGCCACCAGTTGCAGCGTCTGCTCGAGAACGAGGTCGCTTCCTGCGCCCTCCTGCCCCCGGTCCCACCGGTCCGGGCGAGGGCTCGGCGTGGCATCTGAGCCGACGAGCCGAAGGACGGGGTCGCCCGGGGCGGCCGCGTCCTTGTTACTGGCGATGGTCCCCCGCGCTCCCGGCTCGATCGACGCTCCAACGGAGTGTCAGAGGTCAATCCGTGAATCGGCCTGATCCGACACTAACGTGAGCGGACCGCAGCTAAACCACCCGAATTGGCTACCCGGGGGGGGCCTGGGGCCGGTTCACCCCGCGCCGGGCAGACAGACCTCCAGGCGGCCCTGGCGTACCCGGGTGCGGAAATGGGGCTGAGGCGAGGTAGCCGGCCCGTGCACCACAGCCCCGTCTGCGATCCGGAACACGCTGCCGTGCCAGGGGCAGGTCAGGCATCCGCCAGCTAGCTCGCCATCCCACAGCGGCGCCGAGAGGTGTGAGCAGAGCCCCGCGAGCACCTGCGCTCCGGGGCCGGTGCGAACAACGATCAGGTCCACCCCGCCAAGGCTGCGGTGCGCCGGTCGCCCCTCGGGAAGTGCCTCCAGGTCACCCACGGCATGCCAACCGGGCGGGACGCGATGTGGCACGTCCTCGACGTGGTTGGCGCCGGCGGCCTGGCGGTAGGCCAGGTGGCCGCCAAGGTAGCCGCCGGCCGCGACCAGGGCCAACCCGGCGTAAGCCCACACCTTTCCCCGGCCCTCCCGACCGCCGCGGCGGGAAGCCAGGCTCACCGCGTAGGCACCGAGCGCGGTGATATTGGCCACCGCGTGCACCAGGCCAACCCGCTGCTGCTGCTCGTGCAGGGCCTGCCAGTCGGCCCACCCCGCGGCGGCCGACGGGAGGGCGCCGACCAGTCCGCTGATGAGCAGGGCGTTGGCGGCCGGTCCGGTGCCGGGGAGTGCATCGAGCACTGCAACCGACGTGAACGAGCCAAGCGGCACGGCGATCAGCGCCGGATGCAGCGGGTGCCCCAGCCGCACGCCGTGCAGCAGGTCCCGGACCCGCTGGCTCGGCAATGCCTTCGCGACCACAGTCCGGGCCCGGGCAACGAGGGGGTCGAGCGCCGTCAGTTCCTCGAGGCGTTCGGTCAGCCGAGCCAGCAGGGGGGTATGCGTCATGCCCACCGTCGTACCGTGTTCGCCGGGCCGGGAAACGGGATACGGCTGCTATACCCGTTCGGCCAGACCGCGCTGCAGCAGCGCGATCGTCGCCAGGTCCATCAGGGCGCCCATGGCGGCGCTCAGTTCTGGGAACCGGCGACCGAGTTGATTGATCCGCAGCCGGCTGTGTACCTGCGAGCCCCCCTGCGAGGTGGGGGTGATGATCAATGCCCAACTCAGGGCGAGCACCCCGGTGCGTTGCGCGTCGCCGTCGAAGGGCCACCGCCAGCGATCTGCCTTGTCCCGCAGCGATAGGTACACCAGCGTGTGGGGCGGCGTGATCTGCGCGACCCGGAATATGGGCGCGCCGGGACCCCAGTCCGGCACCTCGTCGCCGACCGCCAGGTGTTGGTAGGCCGGGATGATGCTCCGGGCGCCCCGGCGGCTGGTTGGGGTCACCCGCTCGAACGCAGAGGGCAGGTACCACCCGGCGCGGCCCTTGCCCAATTGGGCCAGCCATGGCCACAGCGATTCCGGCGGCACGTCGAAACGGAGCCCTCGATCCAGCACGACGCGTGCTCTCGGCACCAGCTCGTCGCCGGGAAGGTCGCGGTCAATGTCGGCCGCGGATACCGCGAAGTGGCGGCGAAGATGACGCAGGACGGTCATGACTGCATCATCCCTCGTTGAGGCACCGGCTCCGCTACCGGCGGCTACCGGCGGCCGCGGGGAAGCGGGCGGCGCTGCGGTCGCGGGCTTTCGCCGCTTTGAACTCCCTGTTTTTGGGCGGTGCGGCGGTGACGAACTCGTTCAGCAGGCGCATAGATATCTCGGTGACCGCATCGACTGCCCGATCGAAGGCAGGTGTGTTGGCCTGCGACGGCTTCCCGGCCCCACTGATCTTCCGGACGTATTGGAGGGCCGCGCCGCGCACCTCATCGTCGGTGGCCGGCGGCTCAAAATTGGCGAGCGGGCGAATGTTGCGACACATAGGAAAATCGTACGTGTCCCGGTGGCGGCGGCGGGGTGGGTGCCGATCCGTTCGGGGAGGTCGGGGGGGTCGAGGATGCTGCCCATGCTGTCTCCGGGGAGTGTTCCCCAGACGCTGACCTGGCCGGTGCTGCCGGCCACCCGGCATCCGAGGAGCTGGCCAGGGCGCGCCTGGTCGTACGTGCGGTTGTGGCGCTGCTCCGTGACGTGCACCCAGGCGGCGGTCGTGTCGTGGCCTGCGGGCACGGGCGCTGACGGACCCACGCCGCCGACCGGGCGGAGCTCGGACGCCAGTCGCGAGGGTAGCGACCCGATGATCCGGGACGGCCGAACATCGAGCCCCCAGGCCCTGCTCCGGACAGCCTTCGCGGCGGCCTGACTCATCGACTGCTACGGGCTGCTCAACGTGCCCTGGGACGTGTGACCTCGCCCGTTGGGGAGTGCGGTGCTGGTGGTGAACACGTCCTCGTCGTGGACGACACCGTTCTCCGGGTAGGGGTTCTGGTTTCGGGTGTCGGACCAGATCGGATGCGCTTGCTGGCCTTGGTTAAGCACCAGGCCGCTGTAGTCACCGTTGAACCCGGTCTGATTGCCGTCTGGCGGTGCGAACGTGGGCGAGAGTGACTTGAAAGCGTACGGCGTCTGCTCTCCTTGGCCGCCGGCGAGCACGTAGTCGGAGTTCTTCACTCCGGTGCCGGTGCTGCACGCTGTCGGGTCGCCACCCTGGTTGGGGTTACAGGATGCGAAGCCGGCTGCCGGGGTGGCGTTCTCGTTCGTGATGCGCGCCGTCCGGTAGTAGCTGTCCCCGACCCGGTCCGTCGCAACTGCGCTGTGCCGGTCCTGGTCCTGCGGCGCCCGGTCCACGACCGGAAAGTAGTGGTCCAACCCGCGGTCAGGGTTGACCGTGCCACGTTCGGCCCAGGTCCGGCCACCGTCTAGGGACTGCGCTAGTTGCACGTCGAACTCGCCGTTGCGGTAGTCCTGCCAGGTGGCGTAAAGGTGGTTATTCTGGGCGTTCTCCTGCGTGATACGCGGAAAGTCGTTGGTGCGGATGAACGCGCCTGGGATGCACTCCTCGGGACCGCGGCCGAAGTTGCACTGCGGCTCCCCGGACGACACATCCGCCCCGACTTTGGTCGGCCCGGCGCAGTTCAGGCGAGCCGTCCCCAGCTGCGACTTGCCGGCCGGCGTGCAGTGCACTCCCAGCTGCTGCGAGTTGGGGTTACCCGCCGCCGTATTACCGTTGTTGAAGATGACCTGCAGGTCGCCGTTGGGAAGCGCTTGCGACTCCGAGCCCTGATCGAAATTGCATGAGTGCGCAGCTGCCTGCGGGTCCAGGGCGTTGCCGAAGAAGCACAGCGAGTCCGACGTGCCACTGATTTGCTCCGGGGTCGACCAGGTGTGCGCGCCGTCAGTAGACATCGAACCGTAGATCGGGGACTCGCACTGCGTGCCGCCCGCCGTGCACCTGGGGTCGAACTTGAACACCGTCCAGGTGACGTAGACGTTGTTGCGGTTCGGGCTGGCCGCGTTGATGTCGGTGCTGATGAAGTTCTTGTCATGGAAGACCGCCGGGCTGTTGTCTTCGGCGACGATGAACTTTCGGCTGCTGGAGGGGATGTTGTAGAAAAACGATCCCTTCGCGCCGGACGGGGCCTGCGTCACATACAGCAGGCTGGCGTTGCTGTTGATGTCGAAACCGACGCAGCTAAAGTAGCCGGCGCCTGCGGTGTCGAAGGCCACAGTGGGATCGCTACCCGCGTCGTAGGTGTGTCCCGTGCCGGGACCACCAACGATGGTGTGCCGGTTGGGGTCCGAAGCGGTGGGCTCTTCAGCAGCCGGGTTGTTGATCTTCTGGCGAAACGGCGGGAGGCCATCGCCCCAGTGCGCGCCATTGTCAACAGAGAAGTCGAAACCGCACTGGTTGAAGCCGACCCGACTGTCGTTCTGACCGGCGAGCAGGTTGTGCGGCTCGGCCGGGTTATACCGGATCTGCTCCTCGGCCTGCCGACGGAAAGTGCAGTCCTGATTGACCCGGATATTGTCTCCTGCGCCCTCCCGCTGCCCGCCGTCCCCACCCTTGTGCGGATTAGCCGCCGAAGTGTCTCGGCGGCTGCACCCCAACGTCCCCGGACCTACCCCCACGGTCGTCGGCGCCGACAGGTCACCGCTCACCCCGGACGCGGCATCCGCCTCCTCGGCCCGCAGCTGGTCGACAGCAGCCTGAGCCAGGCCGGCCGATACCTGCGGGGCCTTGCGCTGCAACACCCCCGTGTGGATCACCGGCGCTGGCAGGGTGCCGGTAGCCAGGCGATGGGCCACACCCGGCCGGGCCAGCGCCGCAGGGGAAACCACCAGCATGGCCGAGGCAACAAGAGTCGCCGCCGACGTACCCAGCAGTACGGAGCGACGTAGTCGCATGAGGACTCCTCGTGTCAAGGAAGCAAGCGCACATGCCTGGCAGTGTCCGCAGTGCCACCGGTCCGGTGTCTAGCACGCCCCAGTCGGCACGACTAGAGCAGATTCAAGATCGTCTGCAGAGCGCCTCGGTGTGCCGCGAGACCCGCACCGCCAGCCAGCGCCACCGGTCACAGCCGCGCACGATACATTCCGATGGGCCCGCTGCCAACCCAGCAGTACCCCAGCCATGGGCATCGGCAGACCCCTTGACGGGAGCAGGTTTAGGCCCTGCGGCTTGGACCACAGCGGACGCCGAGGCATTGAACTCCGCCGGCACCGTGGCGTCGCCGGTCGGCAGCACGTGGAGTTCGATGACGGCGTACTGGGAGTGTCCTTGGTGCTCGCGGGGCCAGTCCCAGCGCCAGTCGACCGGGGCCGGTGCGTCGAGCGGCGCGAAGCCGAGCGGGCTGGGTGCCTGGGCGAGGGCGCGGACGGTTGCTGCGACCTTGGTCTGCAGGTCGGCTGTGTCGATGAACTCGTTGTAGAAGACGCCGTCGCGGTAGGACCGGACCTCTTCGATGAGGTCTTTCTGGCGGTCGTCCGGGTGACGCCGGCCTTGCGCACGACGATGCGGGGGATGCCGGCGGCTCGTGCGGCGACGTGCTCTTCGGCGGTGGGGCTGAGCCTGGTCTCCGGGAACGGGTCGCCGTCGTGCTCCCCGAGTAGGAGGAGGCACGCGTCGCTGGCCGCGACGCCGGCCACCCCGAAACGACCAAACCCCCGCCAAGAACCAGCGAGGGCCAGACCGTCAACGACTTTCGTCGGCGAATCCCAGAACTTTCGTCGGGACCCCCGCGGCGGTGGAGGTGGGATTTGAACCCACGGACGGCTTGCACCGTCACACGCTTTCGAGGCGTGCGCGCTCGGCCACTACGCGACTCCACCGCGGGGCAGCCTAGCCGAGCCGGGCTCGGCCCCCCGGCGGTCGAGAAAGAAGGCCCGCAGCAGGGCCGCCGCCTCGTCGGCGAGCAGGCCACCAAGGACCTCGGGCCGGTGGTTGAGGCGACGATCGCGCAGCAGATCCATCATCGAGCCCGCCGCACCGGCCTTGGGGTCGGGTGCGCCGTAGACGACCCGATCCACCCGGGCAAGCACGGCAGCCCCGGCGCACATGGCGCACGGCTCCAGCGTGACGACCAGGGTGCAGCCGGTCAGCCGCCACCCGCCGCGGGCGGCGGCGGCGGCGCGCAATGCGAGAATCTCGGCGTGCGCGGTGGGATCCCGGTCGCGCTCACGCGCGTTCCGACCTACCCCGACCACGGCATCGCCGGCCCCGATCACTACGGCACCCACCGGCACGTCCTGGGCGCAGCGGCCGGCCTCCTCGAGCGCCGCGCGCATGGCGGTGAGCCAACGGCCGCAGCCGGATCCGCCGCGGCGGGCACCGGCGACCTCAGACGCCGCGCACCTGCTCAAGGACGTCAGCGCACCCCAACCGTTCGCACAACGCGAACGCGACATCGGAAGGCAACATCCCCTCCTCGGCGCACAGGCCAAGCAGTGTGTGAGCGTCGACCCCCAGATCGGCCAGCAGGGCCGGGTCGCCGCCTGGCTCGACCTCCGGACGGCCACCGTCCTCGTCCTCTCCCTCGGTCACCTCCGCCTGCTCGATGACGACGTCCTCACCGAGCAGGCGGCCGGCCAGGCCGGTCCCCTCCAAGGAGCGCCGGTCGGACACGAACATGCGTGCCTCGTCGTCGGCGCTATCGAAGCGGACGACCGCGACATACTCATCGTCCTCGTCCAAGAACAGGATGGACATTGCCGCCCCCTCGGCCTGCTCGCGAAGCACGTCCACCAGAGCGTCAAGGTCTTCCAGCTCGGACAGATCAAGCTCGGCGCCCGTCCAGCTGCCATCTGAAAATCCGGTCCGCGTCAGTGCGCTCGCGGTGTATGTCACGAGATGGTCGTCCTTCTCCCCTGTGTTGTCGGCAGCCGATCAGCGAACTACCACATCGATGACCTGGCTGAACGCCTCGCCAAAGCCCAACCTTCGAGCCAGCGCCAGCAGCTGCTCATCGGCGTAGGCGTCCAGATCGGCCAGCAGGGCCCCCATCTCCATCGAGGACATCCCCAAGTCCTCGAACAGGTCGAGGTCGCCCACCGGCCACACATCTTCCATGTCGTCATCGCCGGGTGGTTCGAGTTCCAGCCGGTCACACACCTGCCGAGCAAGGTCATCGACCGCGGCCGCTGTCACATCCGAGAGCAGCAGGAGCTCGTCGACCCCACGCGGCCTGACCGCGACGAAGAAATCGTCACCGATATCGGCGAGCGCGATGGGCGCGACCTCGCTGGGTTGGCCACGAACCGCGGCGATCAAGCCGCCCACATCCTCGGTGAGCCGCTCAGGCAACAGTTCGACCTGCCAGCGCCCGTCCTCGCGGAAGCACACGACCGCGAAGGACTCGCCCTCGCCTGTCACCATGCCGGCCACATGGTGGATCGTGGCAGAACGGCGCCTCGTCGAGCAACGTGTCCTTTTCGTCCCGTCACCGGAGCCTTGGCGCGGCGTTGAGTTGGGTGAAACACTGGGCCACCGGGCAGGAGCGCGTGAGGTCCGCGCCGAATTCGCCCGTGAACGCCGCCAACCCACAAGGGAGCCTCCGCCCGATGCCACGCCCGCTTCACCGACTGGCGCCAGCCGCTGTCGGCACCGTGGCGCTGGTCGTAGCCGCCGGCGGCGTCACCACGCTGATCGCAAGCCGGGCCCCCTCCACTCACCACAACCGGGTTGCGGCGCTCACAGCGCCGAGTGCCCAGCCCCTCGACCTGATCCCCAGCGGCGGGGATCCCGCGGCGATCGCCTCGCCGCCGTTGGCCACCAGAACGGCAGACGCGGCACCCGCGCCGAAGGTCGCCCCGCTCACCTCCCGGATCATCCCGGACGTGCTCGTCACCGCGGCACACTCGCTCACCGCTGCCGACGTGGGCCGAATCCAGGAGCTCGCCCACGCAACCAAGGGACTCCAGTTTGATCAGGCCCATGTGCACCTTGGCAACGGCACCACCGAGGCGATTGCGGTGGACCCCGGTACCTTTCGCCCGTTCACCCCGAAAGGAACCGCTGAATCCGACCCACTGTGGACTTCCATCGCCAGGGGGGACGTTGCCGTCGCCCATCAGATTGCCAAGGCGCTTGCCGTCCCACTCGGCGGCACGACCACGCTCGGCGTGACGGCGCCGGGGCCGGTGCGCGTCGGCGCCTATGCCACCACTGGCCTACCAGGTGTCGGCGTCGTCATCGCCCGCGGACCCGGGCGCCTACTCGGGCTGACCCCCGACTCGGGCTTGCTGCTCTCCACCCCCGGCCAGGATCCGGTGATCACCGCCGCGGTCCTGACCAAGGCGTTGGGAACCGGCTTCACGATCACCCCGCTGCGCATCCCCGTCCGGGCCGGCCACGTGGAGTGGGTCGCGCCCGCATTCGGTCCGATCTCCAGCCCGTTCGGCGCGCGCCCGAGGCCCGATCAGCCCGGCCAGGTCGATTTCCACCCGGGTCTGGATATTGCCGCCCCACGCGGTGCCCCGATCTATGCCGCCTCGGACGGTTACGTGCAGTACGCAGGCCCGGCGAGCGGCTTCGGGAACGAGGTGATCCTTCAGCACGCCAACGGGGTGATCACCGTCTACGGTCACATGGCCAGGATCCTGGTCACGAGCGGGCCGGTCACCGCCGGCCAACCGATCGCGCTCGTCGGCTCCGAGGGGGAGTCGACCGGCCCACATCTGCACTTTGAGGTGCACGTGCACGACCAGCTCGTCGATCCGCTCGCGTGGCTTTCAGCCCACGGCGTGCGGGTGTCCCGCTGATCCGGAGCACCGGCCGGCTCACCGCCCGTGGTCAGGCGGCGGTCGCGGCCCAGCGATTCGCGGCGGCTTCTTCCCGGGCGCTGCGGCGCGGATCCGGCGAGGTTGTTGGTGGCCGGGCGGCCCTGCGGATACACCCGGGCCTGGTTAAAGAACTCGCGGCCGGCCGAAGGATCGCCACCGTTTCCGGCACCAACGGGAAGACGACAACCACCCGGTTGCTGGCCCGCGCAGTGGGCACCGGCGGGCCGGTGGCCACCAACGCGGGGGGCGCCAACATGACCCCCGGCGTGGTCACGGCGCTCGCCGGCACGCCATTCCCCGCCCCCGGCGTGCTGGAGGTCGACGAGATCTACCTGCCTCGAGTCGCACCGTCGCTGGATCCCGTCGCCGTACTCCTGCTCAACATCACCCGCGACCAGCTCGACCGATCGAACGAGACCAGGCGGATCGCCGCACTGTGGCGGCGCCTCGGCGGGGCGCTCCCGAACACAACCGCCGTCGCCAACGTGGACGACCCGCTGGTGGTGTGGGCCGCACTCGGCTTCACGCGGCAGGTCTGGGTGGGCGCTGGCCAGAAGTGGCTACTTGACGCCACCGTCTGTCCGGCCTGCGGTCAGCTGCTGGTTCGCCACCCACCCGACTGGTCCTGCGCGGGCTGCGGGCTGACCCGTCCCACCCCAGCAATCGCGGCCCAAGCCCTCGACCGGATCGTGGTGGAGGGCGACACGTACCAGGTTGATCTGGCCCTTCCGGGGTTGGTCAATACCGGCAACGCGGCGATGGCGGTCGCTGGCGCCCGCGAGCTCGGCGTTGCCGCTCCCGCGGCCCTCGCCGCGATGCGCAGCGTCCGGGATGTCCAGGGCAGATACCGTGAGGTCGCGCTGGGCGGGCGAACCGCTCGGCTGCTCCTCGCCAAGAACCCAGCCGGCTGGCTGGAGATGTTGGAGCTGCTGGAAACCACTGCGCCGCGCCCAATGGTGATTCACTTTCACGCCCGGGTGGCTGATGGACGAGACCCGTCGTGGCTCTGGGACGTTCCGCTGGAACGGCTGGCCGGACGGGAAGTCCACATCAGCGGGGAACGCGCCGAGGATGTCGGGGTGCGGCTGGCCTACGCCGGGGTGCCCTTCCGCACGCACCAAAGCCCCGGCGAGGCAGCTGCCGCCTGCGGCGCAGCAAGCATCGACGTCCTCGCCACCTACACCGCCTTTCGCGAGCTGCTGCTCCTGACAGGAGGCGCATGACGGTATCCACGCTGCGCGTCGCGCTGATCTACCCGGAGCTGCTGGGCACCTACGGCGACGGCGGAAACGCTCTCGTCTTGGCCTCCCGGGCCAGGTGGCGAGGGCTGCCGACCGAGGTGGTCGAGGTCCGCGCGGGGGAACCTGTTCCCGCCGGCTGCGACATATACCTGTTCGGGGGTGGCGAGGACGAACCGCAGGCGCTTGCAGCGGCCGGGATGCGCACGGGTGGGCTCGCGCAGGCCGTCCGCGGTGGCGCGCTTGTCCTCGCGGTGTGCGCCGGCCTGCAGATCGTCGGCACAAGCTTCCCCGGCACGGACGGCCACATGCACGACGGGGTGGGCCTGGTCGACCTGACGACCCATCCGGGCACCCCCAGGGCGGTCGGCGACCTGGTCGTCGCCCCCCGAGGCGAGTTCGGCCTCGAGCTGCTCTACGGCTATGAGAACCATGGCGGTCGCACCACGCTGGGGCCGGGGCTTGCGCCGTTGGGTGAGGTTCGGCGCGGCATGGGCAACGGAACCGAGGGTGGCGACGGGGTGTGGGGCGAAGTCGGCGATGGCCTGGTGGTCGGCACGTACCTGCATGGGCCGGTGCTGGCCCAGAACCCGGGCCTGGCCGACCGGCTGCTGACCCAGCTGGCGCCCGACCTGCCCCCGCTGGCCGCCGATCATCGGCGGGCCGGACCGGCCCAGAGCGCGATCACGCAGCTGCGCTCAGCCCGCGCACGCCAGACCGGCGTTCGCTAGGAGCTGCGCGCAGGGGCCTGAGCGGCTAGAGCTCGATGATACCGGCTCAGGCCAGCCCCAACGCGCGGTCCAGTTCCGCCAGCGCCAACGCTCGCCCCGAACCGGCCACGGTGATCATCAGCTCGGCCAGCAGGTCGATCTCGTCGTAGGTGGCCCGCTCCAAGTCCTCCGGCATCCCGGCGCGCCGGGCAGCTGCCGAAGATCGCCGCGCGGCGGCGTCCTGGGGTGCTCCCCCCCTGGCGAGTCGCTGCACTATCGCAGTTTGCGTCCGGCCCGGCATCAAGCGCCATGGTCCTTCTGAGGCATTCTCGGTGGCCATTTACGGCCCCGGTTTGCCGTGGACGAGGCCCACACCTGCTGACCGGTACCTTGGGCGGGCGTCGGTCGTCGCACGTGGATCGGTCAGCTCACCCGGGTGGGGGTGGAGGGGTCAACGTCGTCCTCACCAGCCAGGATCTGGGCCGACGGAGGCCCGAAGCTCTCGGCCAGGTCGAGTAACAGTGTCAGCGGAATCCCGGCCGCCAACAGTGACATCGACAGGTCGTCCTCGGCGCTCTGTGGGTCGGCCGGAACGTCGTCGTCGGTCATGAAGCACCTCTTCCTGTGGCATGGGAAACCGCGTGGCCACTAACAGTTCTTCCATCGGATCACCCAGCCGAATCCTTAGCGGGCGACCGGGTGAAAACATCACACCTTTCCAGTGCCTGACAGAGGGGGCCAGGTTGTTCTTGACCTTGACAAATACGAACAACTTGTCAAGAGTCGATCCATGGACCGGCCGCCGTCGTTCGTCGAGCGTGGGCGCGCCCAGCTGCGCGATGAGGTGCTCCGCGCCATGTACGAGGCAGTCGTGGCGGGCAATTACGCCACCACCTCAATGGCCGCCATCGCCGCCAGGGTGGGGATCAGCCGGCAGACCCTTTACCACGAGTTCAAATCCCGCGAGGGCCTGGTCGCGGCGCTCGTGCAGCGGGAGAATGCGGCGATTTTGGCAGAGGTCGGGGCCACGCTGGAGCTGTATCCGGGAGACCTGCCAGGCGGCGTGGCCGCCGCCATCGAAACGGTGCTGCGCAGGGCAGCCGACGACCCGCTCACCAAGGCACTGCTCGGCGGTGATCCGAACCTGCTCCCGGTGTTCACCACCCAGGCCGAGCCGCTGCTGGAGCACTCCAGGGTCGCCCTGACGTCCTACGCCCTCACGCACTACCCGGACATCGGCCGGGAGGACGCCGCCGCACTCACCGACGCGGTGGTCCGGCTGGCTCATTCACACATCGTGCTGCCGCACGACCCCCCCGACCAGGTTGCTGCCCGCATTGCCCGACTCGTCGCCCGCTTCGTCCAAGGAGGTCACGCATGACCACGCACGATCTGTATGTCCGCCCGACGGACGGCCCGGGGTGGGACTCCACCATGAGCGGCCAGACACGGTTCAGCTGGGAGTACGACGAGCCTCGCGCCCGCCTACTCGCCCTCTATCAAAAGGGAAAGGACAAGCAGTGGGACGCGACCCGGCGGATCGACTGGGACCAACAGGTCGACCCGCACGACGTGCTGGGGCTGCCCGAGCAGGCGAACGTCCTCTACGGCAGTGACATCTGGAACCGGATGAGCAAGGCCGAGCAGCATGAGCTTGATCGGCATTTCGTCGCGTGGCAGTTCAGCCAGTTCCTGCACGGCGAGCAGGGCGCCATGATCTGCTCGGCCCGCATCGTGGAGTCGGTGCCGGATCTTGATGCCAAGTTCTACGCCGCCACCCAAACCATGGACGAGGCCCGGCACGCCGAGACCTATGCACGGTTCCTGCAGGAAAAGGTGGAGCTGGTCTATCCGATCAACCCGAACCTGCAGGAGCTACTCGGAAACACCCTGACCGACAGTCGCTGGGACATGCCCTACCTGGGGATGCAGGTGCTCATCGAGGGCGTTGCGCTGGCCGCGTTTGGCCTAATACGCGACATGACCACCAAGCCGCTCCCGCGCCAAATCCTCGCCTACATCATGCAGGACGAGGCGCGGCACGTGGCATTTGGTCGCATCGCGCTGAAGGACTACTACGCGCAGCTCACCTCGGCCGAACGCGACGAGCGGGAAGAGTTCGTGGTGGAAGGCTGCTACCTCATGCGCGATCGGTTGCGCGGCACCGAGGTGTGGGAGCAGTTCGGCCTGCCTTATGACCGGATGCAGGAGCTCACCGAGAACAGCGAATACATGCGCATGTACCGCTCGCTGCTGTTCAGCCGGATCGTGCCATGCGTCAAGGATATCGGCCTGTGGGGCGAGAAGGTGCAAAAGGCCTATGCCGACATGGGGGTCCTCGAATATGCGAGCTTCGACCTCGACGCCTTGATGAAAAACGACGAGGACACCGCCGAGCGGCTCGATGCCGACCGGGGCGCCGAGCAGGCCGCGATCGCCGCTCGGGTTGGCGAGATCCACGAGACCATCGCGATGGCCGACGCCGGCTAACTCCAGCTCACACGCCGGGGGGGCCAGTCAGTCAGTCGCCGTGATCGATCATGCAGATTTGGTCGTGAAATGGGCCATTTCGCCGACGTTTTTGCATGATCACGATGAGGAAGGTATTCATCGGGCGGCTAGCGCCGGCCGAAGCGTCGGCCCTTGCCGGTGGCGGCCTGAAAGGCGTAGAACGCCCCCAACGCCACGAACACCCAGGTCAGAAAGCTCGTACCGTGCCGAAGCACCTGCACCACGCCGATCTGGGAGCGAACCTGAGCGAGGGGTACGTGCGCCGATCTGGTGATGCTGGCGTACGTGCCGATCACGTGACCCGCGAGGCAGCTCACTGCGGTGAGCACCGCGGCCACAATGCCCAGCTCACGGCGATGTCCGGCGTACCTGGCCAGCGACATGCCGACCCCGGCGCCGGTGACTAAGGCGATGAGCGAAAGGACGTACCCGGAGTAGGCCAGCACGACGCCCCACAGTGCGCCGCCGGCGATCCCGACACCGACGCCGATGAGGACGCCTCGTAGCGGGTTCGGGGCCGCACCGAGGCTGGGAGGCGCCCCCCACCCAGCTTGCTCGGGAAGTGCGTGACCGGGACGTGCCGACTCGTTAGGGCCTACGGACATGGCAGCCTTTCGCGGGCCGGGTGGCGGGTTTGCTTGCGTCACGATGCTGGGGGCGGACTACTCGAGGTAGTCGCGCAGCTTCTGCGAGCGGCTCGGGTGGCGCAATTTGGACAGCGTCTTCGATTCGATCTGGCGGATCCGTTCCCGCGTGACGCCGAACTCGCGGCCGACCTCCTCCAGCGTGCGCGGGTGACCGTCGGTGAGGCCAAAGCGCAGCTGGACGACCTTCTTCTCCCGATCGGTGAGGCTGTGCAATACCGATTCGAGCTGCTCCTGCATCATGATGAAGCTGGCGGCATCGACCGGCACGACGGCGTCGGAGTCCTCGATGAAGTCGCCGAGGTGGCTGTCGCCCTCCTCGCCGATCGGCGTCTCCAACGACACGGGGTCCTGCGCTATCTTCAGGACCTCCTCCACCTTCTCCGGCGGTAGGTCGACCTCCTTGCCGATCTCTTCCATCGTGGGCTCACGACCGAGGTCCTGCAGCAACTGGCGCTGCACCCGGACCACCTTGTTGATCGTCTCGACCATGTGCACGGGGATGCGGATCGTACGGGCCTGGTCAGCGATCGCCCGCGTGATGGCCTGGCGAATCCACCAGGTGGCGTAGGTGGAGAACTTGTAGCCCTTGGTGTAGTCGAACTTTTCCACCGCGCGGATCAGGCCCAGGTTGCCCTCCTGGATGACATCCAGGAACAGCATGCCGCGCCCGACATACCGCTTCGCGATGGACACCACGAGGCGCAGGTTCGCCTCAACCAGCTTGTCCTTGGCGGCGGCGCCCTCCCGAACGATGACCTCCAGCTCACGGCGCAGCGTCGGGCTGACCTTCTTCTCGGTGGCGAGCTTCTCCGCCGCAAACAGCCCGGCCTCGACCTTCTTGGACAGGTCGACCTCTTCGATCGCCGTCAGCAGGGGAACCCGGCCGATCGACTTGAGGTACATCTTGACCGGGTCACCGGTGCCGGCGCTGCGCGCGGCGAGCTCGTCTTCCTTGCGAGCGAGCGCGTCCGAGGCGAAGTCCTCGTCCACGTCCTTCGAGGTGTCGACCACCTCGATGCCCTCATCGTTGACCGCGCCCAGCACCGCCTCCATCTGTTCCTGGGCAAGCGCAACCCCCGCGAGGGCGGCAGTAATCTCCTCTGAGGTGAGGAAACCGGCCTCCTTCCCTCGGGACAGGAGTTCTCTGACCTCGTCGATCTGCAGGTCCTTGGGCAGGGCGGTCGTACTCACGATGGTTCAGGCACCTCAAGGTCTACGGGCAACCAGGGTCGGCTGCGGGCTGCTGCCAGGGGCGGCGTGCACCTTGTCATTGTGACGCCTCCTGGAAGTTAACTGTGCACTACCCGAGATCCTTCCCCCCGGAATGCCCAGATCCTTCCCCCGCAGCGGTCATTGGTAGGGTCGGGTTACTCCGCGGGAGCCCGGCGCGCCGGGCTGAGAGGGCGGCACATCGGCCGCCGACCGCCGTACCTGACCCGGGTCATACCGGCGTAGGAAGGACCACCCATGAAGAGGCAAATCTCCACCCCGGTAAGCGGCGAGCATCTGGCCGGCAGCCGCAAGACCTACCTCGAACACGATGGCCTGCGGGTCCCGATGCGCGAGGTGGTGCTGTCCACCGGCGACAGCATGGTGCTCTATGACACCTCCGGCCCCTACACCGATCCGGCGGTCCGCTGCGATGTGCGCCTGGGGCTTCCCCGGCTACGGGAGGGCTGGGTCCTGGAGCGGGCCGACACCGGGCGCTACGAGGGTCGCGTCCACCAGCCGGGCGACGACGGTGCCAAGACGCTGGCCGGACTCGACGCGGTGTTCGCCGATTCGGGGGTGCGCCCGTTACGCGCCCTGGACGGTTCGGTCACCCAGCTGGCCTACGCCCGCGCGGGAAAGATCACCCCGGAGATGAGGTTCGTCGCGCTGCGCGAGGGCGTCGACGCGGAGCTGGTACGCGCCGAACTTGCTGCCGGGCGTGCCGTGCTGCCGCTGAACGTCAACCATCCGGAAAGCGAACCGATGATCATCGGGGAGCGCTTCCTGGTAAAGATCAACGCGAACATCGGCAACTCCGCAGTGACCTCCTCCATCGAAGACGAGGTGGAGAAGATGACGTGGGCCACCCGCTGGGGCGCTGACACGGTGATGGACCTGTCGACCGGGCGCAACATCCACACCACCCGCGAGTGGATCATCCGCAACAGCGCGGTGCCGATCGGCACTGTGCCGATCTACCAGGCGCTGGAAAAGGTCGAGGGGAAGGCCGAGGAGCTGACCTGGGAGGTCTACCGGGACACCTTGATCGAGCAGTGCGAGCAGGGCGTCGACTACATGACGGTTCACGCGGGCGTGCTGCTGCGCTACGTCCCGATGACCGCCCGGCGCAAGACCGGCATCGTCAGCCGCGGTGGCTCGATCCTGGCCGCCTGGTGCCTGGCCCACCACCAGGAAAACTTCCTCTACACGCACTTTCGCGATATCTGCGAGATCTTTGCCTCCTACGACGTCACGTTCTCCCTCGGGGACGGGCTACGCCCCGGCTGCATCTACGACGCCAACGATGAGGCCCAGCTCGCCGAGCTCGCGACCTTGGGCGAGCTCACCCAGATCGCGTGGGAGTACGGCGTTCAGGTGATGATCGAAGGGCCCGGACACGTGCCCATGCACAAGATCAAAGAGAATGTGGACCTGCAGAAGCGGCTGTGCCACGACGCGCCGTTCTACACGCTGGGACCGTTGACGACCGACATCGCGCCCGGCTATGACCACATCACCTCGGCAATCGGCGCTGCGATGATCGGCTGGTATGGCACCGCGATGCTGTGCTACGTCACGCCAAAAGAGCACCTCGGGCTACCCGATCGCGACGACGTCAAGACCGGGGTGATTGCTTACAAGATCGCGGCGCACGCCGCCGACCTGGCTAAGGGGCATCCCGGCGCCCAGGCCTGGGACGACGCCCTGTCCGACGCGCGTTTCGATTTCAGGTGGGCCGACCAATTCGCGTTGGGGCTGGACCCGGACACCGCGCAGAGCTTCCACGACGAGACGTTGCCAGCCGCGCCCGCGAAGACCGCCCACTTCTGCTCCATGTGCGGCCCGCATTTCTGCTCGATGCGGATCAGCGCCGACATCCGGGCCTCCGCAGTCGCCGCCGATGCCGTCGCCGCAGAGAGCGTCGCCGCAGCTGCGGAGGTCGACGCGCAGATCGCTGCCGGCATGGCTGACAAGTCCCGCGAGTTCGTCGAGGCCGGGAGCCGGATCTACCTGCCGCAGGCCTAAGGCGTCGGCGAGGCCCCAGCCGAGGCGCGCTCAGTCCAGCTCAGTCCCGCTGCACCAGCACAGCGGCGCCCTGCCCGACCCCGACGCACAGGGTGGCCAATCCCCGGGCCGCCTGCGCGCGTTCGAGCCGGCCAAGCAGGGTGATCAGGATCCGGGCACCGCTGGCGCCAAGCGGGTGACCAAGCGCGATGGCACCCCCGTCGGCGTTGACGGTGTCCGGGTTCAGATCAAGGCGCCGGATGCAGGCGAGGGACTGCACCGCGAAGGCCTCGTTCAGCTCGACGGCATCCAGGTCACCGACCTTCCACCCGCACGCCGCCAGGACCTTCGAGGTGGCCGGAACCGGGCCGAGGCCCATCAGGCTTGGCGCCACCCCGGCGGCGGCCGAGCGGACCAGCCGTGCCCGGGGCGTGAGGCCATGGGTGGCTATTGCCTGCTCGCTGGCGATCAGCACGGCGGCGGCCCCGTCGTTCAGGGGGCTGGAGTTGCCTGCTGTGACGACACCGCCCTCACGGAACACCGGCGCCAGCGCGCCGAGACGCTCCAGGCTGGTGTCCGCCCGTGGGCCCTCGTCGGCGCTCACCTGCCCGGCCTTGGTGGATACCGGGACGATTTCGGCGTCGAACAGGCCGTTCTTCGCGGCCCGGACGGCGCGTTCGTGGCTGGCAAGGGCAAACGCGTCCGCGTCCTCGCGGGTGATGCCGTCGAGGGCGGCCACCTCCTCGGCGGTTTCGCCCATCCCGATGGTCGCCTGGCCACCGTCGAGCACACGCATGTTCGGATTGATCAACCGCCACCCCAAAGCAGTGTCGTACGCCTGCCCGGGCTTGGCCCACGCTCGTTCGGGCTTGGGCATCACCCAGGGTGCCCTGGTCATGGACTCCACCCCACCCGCGAGGACGAGGTCGGCCTCACCGGCCTTCACCATCTGCGCGGCGGTACTGATCGCGGTGAGGCCGCTCGCGCAGAGTCGGTTGACGGTGAACCCGGGGACAGTGTCGGGGAGGCCGGCCAGCAATGCGGCCATCCTGGCAACATTGCGGTTGTCCTCACCGGACTGGTTAGCCGCCCCGAGGACGACCTCGTCGATGGCTGCTTCCCGAACCCCGGTCCGGTCGATCAGGGTCCGCAGCACCAGCGCCGCAAGGTCGTCGGGGCGGGCCGTGGCAAGCGCACCGCCGTAACGACCGATCGGGGTGCGCACCCCGCCCACGACATACGCCTCACCCATGCCCGCTCCTTTCGACACTCCCGCATGGCATTATCCGCTGAACCAACCATGAGGGGGCGCGCCCGCCATGAGCAGCCACAACCTGTACACGCTCCCCGCCGATCAACACACCTACGACGTACCGATGAGTGGGGACGCCCGCTTCTCCTGGGAGTACGACGAGGGCAGGGCCCGGCTGCTGGCGCTCTACCAAAAGGGCAAGGACAAGCAGTGGGACGCGCAGACCCGCATCGACTGGTCGCACACGTTGGATCCCACCAACATGCTGGGCATCCCGCTCGGGTTCAACGAGTTGATGGGTTCCAAGACCTGGGAGCGGATCAGCCGCGACCCAGACGAGATGGTACGGCTGCACCACCACCAGGCCGCCTGGCAGATGAGCCAGTTCCTCCACGGCGAACAGGGCGCGATGATCTGCTCGGCCCGCATCGTCGAAGCGGTCCCCGACATCGAGTCCAAGTTCTACGCGGCCACCCAGACGATGGATGAGGCGCGGCACGTCGAGGTCTACTCCCGGCTCCTGCACGAGAAGATTGGCCTGGCGTATCCGATCAACGGTCCGCTGCAGGAACTGCTGGACGAGACTTTGCGGGACAGCCGATGGGACATGCCCTACTTGGGGATGCAGGTGCTCATCGAGGGTTTGGCGCTGGCCGCCTTCGGTTTGCTGCGGGATATGACCACCGACCCGCTCATCAAGTCCCTGGTGGCGTATGTCATGCAGGACGAGGCGAGGCACGTCGCGTTCGGGCGGCTGTCGCTCAAGGACGCCTACGCGAATCTCAGCACGCCTGAACGAGAAGAGCGCGAGGAGTTCGTGGTGGCCGCCTGCTACCTGATGCGTGACCGGTTCCTCAAGGAGGAGATCTGGGAGCACCTCGGCTACGACGTAGCTGACTGCGTCACCGCGATCGAAACCAGCGAATCCGGGGTGATGTTCCGCAATCTGCTGTTCACCCGCATCGTGCCGTGCATCAAGGACATCGGGCTGTGGGGCGAGAAGGTGCAAAAGGCCTACGCCGACATGGGCGTGCTGGATTACGCCGCCGCTAACCTCGACAACCTGATGGCGGACGACGAGCGAACCGCCGACCAGATCGACGCGGAGAAGCGGATGCTCGACGCCCGGGTGGGCGAGGTGCACCAGACCCTTACCCTCGCCGACTAGAGAACACCCCCCTGTCGTAGGGCAATGTCGGTTCCGCTGCCGGCCGCAGCGGGTAGGCCCCGACGATGGTGCAAAGCGCGACGTCCCCGGCGGTTCCGCAGGAAGATTCCGAGGACACCTTCGACCGGCTCGTCAGCGAGGGGGAGCAGCGCCTCGGCCGGTCGTGGTCCGGCCTAATTTCCACCGGGTTGCTCGGTGGCCTGGACATCGGCACCGGGGTCCTGGCGCTGCTGCTCGTCGAGCATGAGTCGCACAACATCTTGCTCGCTGGGCTTGCCTTTTCGATCGGATTCATCGCGCTGACCATGGCCCGCAGCGAGCTTTTCACCGAGGGCTTCCTCATCCCGGTGACCGCGGTGGTGGCGAAGAAATCCAACGTCTGGTCGCTTTTGCGATTGTGGGTGGCCGCGGTGATCACCAACCTCGCCGGTGGTTGGCTCATCACCGGGATCGTGATTGGCGGATTTCCGCAGCTTCGCCCCACCGCCCGGGAGGCAGCAAACTTCTATATTCACCTCGGCTTCGGCTGGCGCTCATTCGCCCTGGCGCTGATCGGTGGGTTCGTGATCACACTGATGACCCACATGCAACACAGCACCGATTCGCCCGGCATCCGCCTGGTGCCGGCCGTGGTGATGGGCTTCCTGCTCGGCGCCGCCAAGCTGAACCATGCCATCGTCGCCTCCCTGATCTGCTTCGCCGCGCTGCACGCCGGAGCGTCGTTCGGCTACCTCGACTGGCTGAGCCTGCTGGGGTTCTCAGCTGTCGGCAACATGATCGGCGGTCTGGGGCTGGTGACCGTGCTCCGCCTGCTGCAGGTCCCGCACAAGGTCATCGGAGAGCGGCGGCAGGCGGGCTGACCGACGCCCAGCGGGCTCAGAGCAACGCGGCGGCCAACCTCGCCAGGTCTTCTGCTCGCAGCTGTGCTGGATTCTCCCCCAGCACCTGCACGCAGACGTGGTCGGCACCCGCGTCCAGGTGCTGCGCCACCCTCATGCGGACGGCCTGCTCGTCGCCGTGCACGATCAGCGCTTCAGCCAGCCGGTCCGATCCGCCGCGGCACAGATCTTCTTCCGAAAAGCCCAGCCGCAGCCAGTGGTTGCGGTAGTTCGGCAGCCCGGTGTAGATCTCCAGATGTGCGTGGGCCCTGCGCAGGAATGTCTCGCGATCGGTGGTGAGCGCAACCCCCTGCTCGACGGCGAGCAGCTTGCCGGGCCCGAGCGCCTGCCTGGCCAACGCCGTGTGCGAAGGGGTGGTCAGGTAGGGGTGCGCCCCATCCGCGGCATCCCGCGCCAACGCCAGCATGTTCGGGCCGAGGGCAGCGAGAACAACCGTCGGCCGGCCCTCTCCCGCGGCCAGGAACGGCGCCGTCGCCATCGCGGCCAGATACTCACGCATGGTTGCCACCGGCGCGGCGTAGGCGTGGCCCCTGGTCCGCTCGACCAGGGGGCGATGGCTCACGCCCATCCCGAGCACGAACCGGCCCGGATACTGATCGGCGAGCAGCCTGGACGCGGCGTTCATCGCCACCGCGTCACGCCCGTACACATTGGCGATCCCGGTCGCGACCACCATCCGCCGGGTGGCGCCGAGCAACATTCCCGCGTTCGTGAACGCTTCTCGCCCGTACGCCTCGCCGAACCACAGCGCCGCCCACCCCTGCTCCTCGAGCCGTGCGGCGGCGTCCGCCGCACGTGCCGCGCTCAGGGCATCAAGGGCCGTTGTCCACAGCCCCACCGGACCCATCACCGGCCCATACCCACGGCGACCGGTGCTACCCCCGGAGACCGGTGCCGGCACACGGGGGTCCCGCCGCGCGCCCAGCTTCGCTACCGTCAGGCCCATGCCGACCGTCGCCCGCCAGCCGACCACCCCCGCCGCGCGCAAGGCCGCCACCCCTGCCCCCCGAAAGTCGGTCACCCCCGCCGCGCGCAAGACGGTCGCCACGGCAACCCGGACGCCGGCCACCCCGGCCGCGCGCAGAACCGCCACCCCCGCGGCGCGAAAGTCGGCCGCCCCCGCCGCGCGCAAGGCCGCCCCGGCCATCCCCGCAGGCCGCCGGGCGCGCCGAGCAGCGGTCGGCCGGCCCCCTGCGGCCACCCTGTGCGTCGACATCGGCGGAAGCGCCGTGAAGGGCGGCACTGTCGACCTCACGGGCGCCTTGATCGCCGAGGCAATCCGAGTGCCCACGACCTACCCGTGCTCACCTGAGGCGCTGGTGGAGACCATTGGCGTCATCGCTCGGCAAAGCCCGCCAGCGACCCGCGTCTCCCTGGGCTTCCCCGGCATGGTCCGCGCCGGCGTCGTGCTCTCAGCCCCGCACTTCATCACCCGCAAGGGGCCCGGCACGAAGGTGGATCCCCAGATGAAGGCCGCCTGGGATCGATTCCCGCTCGCCGAGCACGTTGCGGCCGCCCTGGGGCTGCCCTGTCGCTTGGGCAACGACGCGGACGTTCAGGGCCTAGCCGCGATCGAAGGCACTGGACTTGAACTGGTGATCACCCTCGGAACTGGCTTTGGCTCAGCCGTTTTCCTCGACGGGGAACTTGGCCCGCACCTGGAGTTGTCGCACCATCCCCTTTCCAAGGGCAAGTCCTACAACGAGGTAGTCGGGGAAGCCGCCCGCGTGAAACTTGGCAAAAGCAAGTGGAGCAAGCATGTCGGCGAGGCCATCGACGCGGCGCAGGCGTTGGTCTTCTTCGACCGGCTCTACCTCGGGGGTGGCAACGCCGCGAAACTGGCCGAATCCGTGGCCGCTCGCGGCACGGTGGTCCCCAACGCGGACGGCATCCTCGGGGGCGCGAAGCTGTGGTCGTTAGCGCGGATGCCCTGAGCCCCGACCCGGCCAATGCCAGAGCTACCGGAAGTTGAGTCCCTGGTCCGATTCGTTCGGCGACGGGCCACCGGCCTGGCGGTGGCCGACGTGCAGGTATCGGCGATTTCGGTCCTCAAGACCTTCGACCCACCGCTGGCCGCGCTCGCCGGCTCGCTGCTCACCGACGTGAGGCGTCGCGGAAAGTTCCTCGACCTCGACGTGGCGGGCCTGCACCTGATCATCCACCTGGCCCGAGCCGGCTGGCTGCGGTGGAGCGAACAGCTCCCGACGGCGCCGCTTCGTCCCGGCGGCAAGTCGCCGATCGCCATGCGTCTCCGGTTCGAGGACAACGCGGGGTTCGACCTCACGGAAGCCGGCACCCGCAAGGGCCTGGCCGTTTACCTGGTCCACCGGCCCGAGCAGGTCCCGGGAGTCGCGCGGCTGGGGGTTGACGTACTCAGCGGGGAATTTACCCCCGACGCGCTCGCTGGCCTGCTGCACCGCGCGGGGAGTGCCCGGCTAAAGGGGATCCTCACCGACCAGTCGGTGCTCGCCGGTGTCGGCAACGCCTACAGCGACGAGGTGCTCTGGGCGGTGCGGATGTCACCGTTCACCCCCGCCTCCAGCGTCGGTACGCAGCAGGTGGCCGCGCTGCACGAGGCGCTGGTCGGGCTGGTGACCGAGGCCATCGACCGGGCCGAAGGACTGGGCGCGAGCTCCCTCAAGGCAGAGAAGAAGGCCGGGCTGTCGGTGCACGGCCGCGCCGGCCTGCCCTGCCCTCGCTGCGGCGATCCGATCCGGGAGATCGCGTTCGCCGACAAGTCCTGGCAGTACTGCCCGCACTGTCAGACCGGCGGCAAGGTCCTGGCTGACCGGCGATTGTCTAGATTGCTCAAATGAGCTCGGGCGCACTGGTTACCGCCTTCCTGCGGGCAGCAGCGAAGGCGTGCGAGGACGCCGACGCCGACCTGGTGCGGCACGGGATCCGCCTCGCCGGCCGTTTTGATGCCGCGGCCGGTTCCCGAACCCACCTCACGGCGCTGCCCGACCTCGACGGGGAGGCGTTCGCCCAGCTGCGCAGCAGCCGGCCGCCGGAGGTGAACGAGCTGGTGCGGCTGCTGCACCTCGCCCGGCACGGCGAGCGTGCCGCCAGGGCCAAAGACGCTGCACCGGTGGATGGGGAGCAAGACCCGGTGACCGGGCTGGGCGGGGCGAGGGTATGGGACAGGTTCGTTTTTGCGGAGGGGCCGCGCTCCCAACAATTCGCCCATCCCTGCACCGTGCTTGTCGCGGAATCACCCTGGGTCACCCACCGCTCCGACCCGCACGGCGAGGCCAGCCGGGCCCAACGGGCCGCGCGGGCGCTGCGTCGCTCGCTGCGCGAGCATGACCTGCTCTGCCGGCTCCAGCCGACACTGTTCGCGGTGTTCACGGTTGAATGCACTGGCTTGGTCGCCGACCGGGTAGTGACCCGGGTGCGGGAGGGGCTGCTCGAGGGGGGGCTGGCCTCGGCGATCGGCGCCGCATCCCACGATCCGGCTAGCGATCCGGCCAGCGCCAACCAGATCGGAGCGATCAGCGGCCTGCTGGACCGGGCAGTGCAGCTGATGCACGCCGACCGGGAGCGTCAGCGGGTCGTTCCGCTGTGAGATCGTGGGCATCGTGATCGCACCTGCTACCGACGTCCGAACGGCGCTAGCGGAGCTGGTCCGCACCGACGCCGTGGTCCGCGGCCAGGTCACCCTCTCCTCTGGCCGCAGCGCCGCGTGGTACCTAGACCTTCGCCGGATCACCCTTTCCGGGCGAGCCGCCCCGCTGGTCGGCGCGGTGATGCTCGAGCTCACCGCCGACCTGGACTTCGCCTGCGTCGGCGGCCTCACGATGGGCGCCGATCCGGTGGCCGCCGCGATGGTGCATGCCGGCGCCCAGCAGGGCCGGCTGTTGGACGCCTTCGTGGTGCGCAAGGAGGCCAAGGCGCATGGGCTACAGCGACGCGTCGAGGGACCGGACGTCAGCGGGCGACGCTGTCTGATCGTCGAAGACACCTCCACCACGGGTGGCTCCCCGCTCACCGCCGTGGAGGCGGTCCGCGAGGCCGGCGGCACGGTCGTGGCGGTGGCCACCATCGCCGATCGGGACACCGGAGCAGGGCAAGCCATGGCCGATGCCGGCCTGGTCTACCGCTTCGCCTACGGCCTCACCGACCTCGGGATTTGAGCGGGACCAGGCGCCGTTAGCCGGCTACCCCCCCGCGCCGATGCCGGCGATATTCCAGCAAGATCGGGATCAGCGACGCGACGATGATCAGGAAGGTGATCGGCAGGATGTAGGTGTCAATGCTGATGCTCGAGCCCAGTGCATAGCCCAGCAGCGTGACGCCCAGTGACCACACCAGGCCACCTACCACGTTGGCGACGGCGAACCTTGCCGCGGGCATCTGCACGGTGCCCATCATCGGATTGATGAACGTGCGGACGATCGGGATGACCCGGGCGAGGAGCACTGCCTTGGTCTCCCCGTATCTTTCCAGAACCGTCCGGGTTCGCTCCACATGCGACGGCTTGAACAGCCGAGACTGGGGCTTGTCGAACAGCGCCGGCCCGACCCTGCGCCCGATCAGGTACCCCGTCTGCCCGCCGAGCACGGCCGCAATCGCCACCCCAGGGAGCAGCAGGGCAATGTTGAGGTGCGGCACCCCGACCTTGCTCGTCGCGGCGTAGGCGCCGGCGAGGAAAAGCAGTGAGTCCCCTGGCAGGAAAAAGCCGATCAGCAGGCCGGTCTCAGCGAAGATGATCAGCCACACCCCGACCAAGCCGAAGTGGTCTATATACGGCGTGGGGCTCAGCAGGCCACCACCGGCGAGGGTCATCACGTCTCCGTCTGGTCGGATCGGCTGAGACAGGTCACTTCGATCACCTTCTTTGCCGATGTGCAACAGGTCTGCCCGATCACCGTCGGGTCGCCTCGAGGGCATCCCGCGCATGATCAAACAGACCGTGAACGCCGTGCGCGGCCAGCGAAGTCGCCACGACCGTCCCCACCAACAGCAGGGCGAGGGCCAGCACGGGCCATCGCCTGGTCGGCGGCGGCTCGAGCAACGAACGCACCCGGACGCCCACGGCGTCGTGCGCGAAGCCGGCCGGTGCCGGCCAAGCCTCGGGCCGGTGGGCGCCCAGCGCCGCGCGGCACAACGCGCGGGCTACCACCGAGCGGTCGCCGACCGAACGCGCGGCGCTCTCGTCCGCTGCACGCTCGGTCGCAAGGTGCACGAGGGGAGGCAGGCCGCACAGCAGCGGATCGGCGCGGGCAGCGAGCACAGTCACGGCCCTGAGCAGATGGTGCCGGCCGACCAGATGGGCCTGCTCGTGGGCCAGGACCGCCGCGCGCTCGGCGTCATCGAGCAGGCCAAGCAGTCCGGTCGACACCGCGACCTGCCCGCGGGTGACACCGGCCACCGCGTAGGCGAACGGGGCCCGATCAGGCAGGACGACGAGGGCAGCGGCCGGGCCTCGCACGTCCCGCTCGGCGCGCCACAGCGCTTGCCCGCAGCGACCCGCGCTCCATAGCGCGCCCATCGACAGGACCAGCAGCAGCAGCCCCGCTGCGCACCCGGCCCAGAACGGCGGAGGGTGCGCGGCGGCCATGACCACGGTCGACCACCGCCCGAGGTGGGCTGCCAACGACAGCGTTCCCAACCCAGACACGGTCAGCAACGCCAAGGAGGCCAGCGTGCAGCCGGCGCAGATCGCGGACCCCGACGCGAGCACCGGACCAGCGAGGCCGGGCGGCATCGACCTGGCCAGCCACGGGGCCGACAGCCCCAGTGCCACCGAGGCACCTAGCCCGGTGGCCAGCAGCAGCCAAAGCGTCAACTCGGGCAGCGAACTCACGGGCCGTCCTCGCCTCGGCTGATGTCCGCCAGCGCCCGAGCAAGCAGTTGCTCCTCTTCGGCCGAGAGCGCCGCGACGAACGAGCTGAGCACGAACTGGCGGCCCGGCCCTTGGCCGAGAAGCGCGCGCATATGCTCGGCGGCGGCCAGCGCAGCCGATGCAGTGGGCCGATAGGCATAGGCCCGGCCACGCGGCTCGCGCACCACCTGACCCTTGGCATGCAGCCGGCGCAGGGTCGTCAACACCGACGTGTATGCCAACGGCTGGCCGCCGCGTTCGAGCGCCGCCTGCACCTGGGCGGGGATCAACCCACCTTCGCCCTCAGCGAGCCCGGTGAGCACCGGCCCCGGCACGGGTACGGCGGCCGGAGCGGGGGCGGCGGCAGGGGCGGCCGGGACGGCATGCGCCCAGAGGGTGGCGAGAACCGCGGCCTCCAACTCACCAGGGCCGCGCCGCTCCCCCGTGGTTCGGTCAGTTGATCTCGCCAGCACCCGATGACCGTACTACACGTGTAGTAGCCTGCGCGTTTGTTGGCTCCCGCGCCCGAAAGGCCTCCCTCGCGTGATCTCGTACCTGCAAGCGGTCGTGATCGGCCTACTCCAGGGCGTCACCGAGCTTTTCCCGGTATCAAGCCTGGGCCACTCGGTGCTGGTTCCCGCGTGGTTAGGGGGCAGCTGGGAGCCGCTGGTCACCCAATCGGCGACGTCCACCAGCGATCAAAGCCCGTATCTGGCCTTCATCGTGGCCCTGCACGTGGCGACGGCCATCGCCCTGCTGATCTTCTTCTGGAACGACTGGAAACGCATCATCGTCGCGTTCCTCCGTAGCCTCGGACCGTCCCTTCGGGAGCGTCGGCTGGTGGCTGATGACTCCTCGACCCGGCTGGCTTGGCTGATCGTTTTTGCGACGATTCCGGTCGGGATCACTGGGCTCCTGCTGGAGCACACCTTTCGCACCCTGTTCGCCAAGCCGCTGGCCGTGTCGATCTTCCTGACGATCAACGGCGTGGTCCTCTACGCCGGGGAGTTGCTGCGCCGGCGGGCCACCGTGAGCGTCACCACCGTGGGCGGCCAGGTCCAGGAGACGGCCGCTGCGGGGCGCCGCAGGACCGAGCAACTCGGTTACCGCGAGGTGGGCATCATCGGGCTGTTCCAGACTTTCGCGCTACTCGCCGGCATTAGCCGCAGCGGCATCACGATGGTCGGCGGCCTGCTGCGTGGGCTGACGCACGAAGACGCGGCCCGCTTCTCCTTCCTGCTCGCCACGCCGGTCATCTTCGCCGCGGGCGTGCTGAAGTTGCCGGTGCTTCTCGGGCCGGCCGGGGCCGCGATCCATGGGCAGGTGATCGTCGGTGCCGTGGTGGCTGGCGTCGCTGCCTACGTGTCGGTTCGCTTCCTCGTGCGGTGGTTTCAAACCCGCACGCTGACGCCGTTCGCCATCTACTGCTTGATCGCCGGGATAGCGAGCATCATTCGTTTCGCGTGACATCCCTTCAGCTGCCAGGAGGCACCGGTGCCCATCGCTACTCCCGAGATCTATGCACAGATGCTGGACCGGGCGCAGAGCGAAAGATTCGCCTACCCCGCGATTAACGTCACCAGCTCCAGCACGCTGAACGCCGCCCTGCACGGCTTCGCGGAAGCGGGCAGCGACGGGATCGTGCAGATCTCCACCGGAGGGGCCGAGTTCGCTTCCGGCCTTGGCGTGAAGGACATGGTCACCGGGGGGGTGGCCCTTGCCGAGTTCGCGCACATCGTGGCGGCGCGCTACCCGGTACACATCGCCCTGCACACCGACCACTGCCCCAAGGGCAAGCTCGACAGCTACCTGCGGCCCCTCGTCGCGTTGAGCGCGGAGCGGGTCGCCGCTGGGCGCCCGCCCCTATTCCAGTCGCACATGTGGGACGGCTCCGCCGTGGATCTGGAGGACAACCTGTCGATCGCTCGTGAGCTCCTTGCAGCCTGCTCCGCCGCCCACATCGTGCTGGAACTCGAGATCGGTGTGGTGGGTGGCGAGGAGGACGGCGTTGCCAACGAAATCAACGAGAAGCTGTACACCACGCCGGGTGACATGCTGCGCACCGCCGAGGTGCTAGGGCTGGGGGAGAACGGGCGATACCTGCTCGCCGCAACGTTCGGCAACGTCCACGGCTCCTACAAGCCAGGGCACGTGAAACTCCGTCCCGAGATCCTCGCCGAGGGCCAACGCTTTGTGGGGGAGCGGCTGGGGGCCGGCGATAAGCCGTTCCAGCTCGTGTTCCACGGCGGTTCAGGCTCTGAGTTGGCCCAGATCCGCGCCACCTTGGACTTCGGCGTGGTCAAGATGAACGTGGACACCGACTGCCAGTACGCCTACACCCGGCCGGTCGCCGGGCACATGTTCTCCAGCTACGACGGCGTGTTGAAGGTGGACGGGGACGTCGGCGCGAAAAAGAGCTACGACCCACGGACGTGGGGCAAACTGGCGGAAACCAGCATGAGCGCCCGCGTCGCGCAAGCGTGCGAGGACCTGCGCAGCCGCGGAACGAGCCTCGCGACCTGAACGGCTGGCTCCACGGGCCGCAGCGAGTTGTGCACAGGATTAGCCAGCGGCCCGCTCCTGCCGCTATCGTGACACGACCTCACCCCGGCCGGGGCGAGGGCGCCTGCGGGGACGCCGAGTCCTGCCCGCCGCGGAGCGCGCCGTTCGAGGAACAGCGGGCAGGAGCGGGGGACCCACGTTTTGATGGGGCCCCGTTGGGGCTCCTCGGGGTAAAGCCGCGTCAGCGGCAGGGCCGTTCCCCGGTCCTCACCCGACAGCTCACCCCGCAGGCACCAGGGGAAAGGACCCTACGTGGGCGCACACACGCGTCCGCGCAGCATGCCCGGCAAAAACCGGGCTGCCAGCGCGTCGCCTCGTCGCACCTTCCGGATCGCCGCCGTCGCAGGGACAACAGTCGCCGCAGCCGGCGCGGCGATCGCCCTCGCCCCTGTCGCGAATGCCGACGGCGGACCCTCGGCTGGAGCCTTCCAGCAGTTGCGATCCTGCGAGTCCAGCAACAACTACGGCATCAACACCGGAAACGGCTATTACGGTGCCTACCAGTTCGACCTCGCCACCTGGCACGGTCTGGGCTACAGCGGCACCCCAAACCAGGCATCCCCAGGGGTGCAGGACCAGGCGGCCCGCCAGTTGCAGGCAGCGCGCGGATTCTCGCCGTGGCCCGTTTGCGGCGCACACCTGTCGAACTTCGGGGGTGGCTCCAGCTCGCCGGTGCCCGCGGCGAGCCGCAGCCAGAGCCGCACGGTGCTCATCAGCGCACCGGCATCATCGAGCAACAGCGCTTATCACGCGACTGCCACGGCACCGAGCTTCGACGGTACGACGCTCAACTCAGCGCTGATCAACAGTCACCGCCAAGACGTGGTGACCTGGCAGCAGCGGATGGCGAATCGCGGCTGGACGATTGCCGTTGACGGGTTCTTCGGGCCTCAGTCCGCCCACGTGGCGAGGGCCTTCGCCACGGAAAAGGGTTTGCGCACCACCGCCCCCGGGTCGGTGGACGCCAGCGAGTGGCGTGCCTCCTGGACCGCGCCGATCACCTGATCGATCCGGCTCACCGGTGCAGGACCTTCGCCGTTGTTGCGGCGGTCCTCACCGGTGGGCTGCCCTGTTGAGGAAGTCCCGCACCACCTGCAGGTAATCCCCGTTCTGCTCGACAAAGCTCATGTGCCCGGACTGTTCGAACACGTGCAGGCTGCCGTCGGGGAGAGCGGCGACCATCTGCTCCGCGGCGCCCACCGGGCATACCCGGTCGGCTCGGCCGGCCAGGACGAGCACCGGTTGGGTGACCGTGCCGAGCCGATCCACCACCTCGATCGCCCCGTAGTCAGGTGCCATTGCCCGCAGTACCTCGGGCCCATACCAGGTGCCGGCGGAGCGGCGCTGATAGTCGGCGATCAACACTGAGCGTGGGTCGGCGAAATGAAACGGCGCCTGATCGCGCATCAATTGGGCGAACTCCGCCCGGCTCGACACGGTCTCCTCCGCGGCCCACGACGCAGCCACCTGCGCACGCAGGTCGACCGGTTCGAACGACGTCAAGGCCTCGTCCAGGCCGGCGAACCACCCGGAGCTGGCGACGCCATGGCTGACCACTGTGGCCACCGTCGCGCCCGGCGCGTCGACGAGGTGCTGCAGCGCCACCATCGCCCCATAGCTATGCCCAAGCACCGCGTACTGCTGCGCCCCCAAGCTCACCGCCAACGCCGAGACGTCCCTGGCCATCTGCTCCAGCGTCCAGGTAGCCGGGTCGGTATCTCGAGGGCCCCGGCCTTGGGCCCGCTGGTCGACCAGCAGTAACCGCAGGCCGCCTGCTCCCACCCCCAGCGGATCGAGATAATCAGCGAACTCGTGATGGTCATCGCCAGGACCGCCGTGCAGGACGAACAGCGGCAGGCCACCCGGGTCACCGCGCTCGGCCACGAACAGCCAGGTGTCACCGACATCGACCGCCATCCCCTGCTCACCCTCGACTTCGACCCGCCGCACCATGTCCGTCGCCATGCGGGCAAGATACGTCCATGACCGGAACCGATCTGCTCGGCGGGCCACCCCCAACGCTGCTCGCCGGCGCGCCCGTGGCCAGCGCCGCCCTCGAGGCGGGGACCGATCCAGCCCGGGTGGCTGCCGCTTATCCAGCGGACAGCGCCGCCTGGGCCGCCCTCGCCGACGCGGCGTGGAGCCGAGAGGCGGTCGTCGAGTCATACGCTTACGCCCGGACCGGCTATCACCGCGGGCTCGACGCGCTGCGCCGCCATGGATGGAAGGGCTACGGACCGGTTCCCTGGTCGCACCTGCCTAACCGAGGCTTCCTGCGCGCCCTGTTCGCGCTCGGCCGTGCGGCCGCGGCCATCGAGGAGAGCGACGAGGCGCGGCGGGTGAGCGAGTTCCTCACCGAATGCGACCCCACGGCGGCGAGCCAGTTGAGCTGAGCTCACCGGTCTGCATCCGGGCGAGCGCCACGACGTGCGCGATGCCGGGCATCCTCGACACGCGCCGGCCTGGTCCGGGATCGCTAAGATCGGCGCGTCTTGGCGCCCGCCTTCGCCCACCGGCAGCCGCCGACCTGGGTCGCCAGCGGACTCCTCGCGTCAGAAAGGGGCCACGATGCCCGCAATCGTGCTCATCGGCGCCCAATGGGGCGATGAGGGCAAGGGCAAGGCCACCGACCTTTTGGGCAGCCGGGTCGACTACGTCGTGCGCTACCAGGGCGGTAATAACGCGGGACACACGATCGTCACACCGGCCGGCGAGCACTTTGCCTTGCGCTTGGTGCCCAGCGGCATCATCACCGCTGGCTGCACCTCGGTCATCGCGGGCGGGGTGGTGGTGGATCCGAAGGCGCTGTTGACGGAGATGGCCGAGCTCGTGGAGCGCGGCGTCGACCTGTCCCGTCTGGTTCTCAGCGCCAATGCGCATCTGGTGATGCCGCACCACCGCGCGCTGGACAAGGTAGTCGAACGTTTTCTGGGAGACGCCAAGATCGGCACCACCGGCCGTGGCATCGGACCCACCTACGGCGACAAGGTCGCCCGGATGGGGATCCGCGTGCAGGACCTGCTGGATCCGGGGATCTTCCGTAGCAAACTCGAGCTCGCCCTGCGCGAGAAGAACCAGGTGCTGAGCAAGGTGTACAACCGCACCGGCATCGTGATCGACGATGTCTGTGACGAGTACGCCCGCTACGCCGAGCTGCTTCGCCCGCACATCGTCGACACCGCCCTGCTGCTGGACACCGCGCTGCATGCCGGCGAGGTGGTGTTGCTGGAGGGATCGCAGGGCACGCTGCTGGACGTAGACCACGGCACGTATCCGTTCGTGACCTCGAGCAACCCGACGGCGGGAGGTGCCTGCGCCGGCTCCGGGATCGGACCCACCCGGATCACCAAGGTGGTCGGCATCCTAAAGGCGTATGTGACGCGCGTCGGTTCCGGCCCGTTCGTCACAGAGTTGACCGACAAGGTCGGTGAGGACCTGCGCCGGATCGGCGGCGAATTCGGGGTCAACACCGGGCGGCCCAGGCGCACCGGCTGGTATGACGCCGTCATCGCTCGCTACGCCGCCCGGGTCAACGGCATCACCGACTACTTCCTCACCAAGTTGGATGTGCTCTCCGGCTTCGACAAGGTTCCGGTCTGCGTGGCCTACCGGCTGCCGGACGGTAGCGTCACGAGTGAGATGCCCATGACGCAGACGGAGTTCCATCACGCCCAGCCGGTGTACGAGGACCTCCCCGGCTGGAGCGAGGACATCAGCGCCTGCAAGGATTTCGTCGACCTGCCGACGAATGCTCAGGCCTACGTGCGTGCCGTCGAGGCGATGAGCGGCGCACCGATCTGCGCCATCGGCGTTGGCCCCGGGCGGCAGCAGACGATCGTCCTGCGCGATCTGTGGTGAGCGGCGGCCGGGTGCTCGTGCTCGGCGGCGGTGCCCGCGAGCACGCGCTGTGCTCGGGGCTGGCCCAGGATCCGGCCGTCAGCAGCCTGGTATGCGCCCCGGGGAACGCGGGAACCGCGGACATCGCGGAGGCGTTCGCCGTCGACGAGGCCAATCCGGCCGCCGTGCTCGCACTCGCCGAGCGGGTACACGCTGACCGGGTGGTGGTGGGACCCGAGGCGCCGCTGGTCGCGGGGGTTGCCGACGCGCTGCGGGCCGGCGGATTCGAGGTGTTCGGTCCGTCAGCCGCTGCGGCCAGGATCGAAGGGTCCAAGGCCTTCGCGAAGGAAATCATGGCCGCGGCGGGTGTCCCGACCGCCGGGTCGTGGCAGGTGCGTGCCGGCGACGAACCCGGGCTGCGGACCGTGCTCGACGCGCTGCCGGCTCCCTACGTCGTCAAACACGACGGGTTGGCAGCCGGCAAGGGTGTGCTGGTCACCGACAGCCGCGGTGAGGCACTCGCCCACGGTCGAGGTCACGACGTGCTCGTGGAGACCTACCTCGAGGGCCCGGAAATTTCCCTGTTCGCGGTGGTCACGTGCGATGGGCACATCGTGCCGCTGATTCCCGCCCAAGATCACAAACGGATCGGCGACGGCGACACCGGACCCAACACGGGGGGGATGGGCGCCTATGCGCCGCTGGCCTGGGCACCGAGTGACCTTTTGGACACCATCACCCGCAGCGTGCTGCGGCCCACGGTCGCCGAGCTGGCGTGGCGGGGCACTCCGTTCACCGGGCTGCTTTACGCCGGCCTGGCCCTGACCAGTACCGGCCCGAAGGTGGTGGAGTTCAACGCGCGCTTCGGCGACCCGGAGACGCAGGCCCTGCTGGCGCTCCTGGCGACCCCGCTGACCCGCCTGCTGTTCGGCGGCGCCGCCCCCCATTGGCGCGACCGGACCGCGGTGACCGTGGTACTGGCCGCACCTGGCTACCCCGGCGCGCCGGCGCTCGGCGGCGAGCTGACCGGGCCCCTGCATGCCCCGGGAGTCCTCCACGCCGGCACCCGCCGGGCCGCCGATGACACCATCGTCGCCAGCGGCGGACGGGTCCTGTCAGTGACCGGGGTAGGGGCCACGGTGCACGATGCGCGAGGATCGGCCTACGACCTGCTGGCGCGGATCCACCTGCCCGGAGGCCAGTTCAGAACCGACATCGGCTACCAAGGAGTCACCGCATGAGCACTCGTCCGCGCGTCGCGATCGTATCCGGCTCGCCGAGCGACGGGAACGTGATGAGCCAGGTAGGCGCGATGCTCGACCGCTTCGAGGTGCCCTGGGACGAGGCGGTGCTGTCCGCGCACCGCGCCCCGAAGGCACTCGCGTCCTGGATCGATGACCTCGAGCCGCGCGGCATCGAGGTCGTCATCGCCGGCGCGGGCATGGCAGCGGCCCTCCCCGGCACGGTGGCCGCGCACACCATCCTGCCGGTGATCGGGGTTCCCATTCGCGGTGGTGCGCTGGACGGGCTGGACGCCCTGCTGGCGATCTCGCAGATGCCCCCGGGGGTCCCGGTGGCCACGGTGGGGCTCAACGGGGCGAAGAACGCTGCAGTCCTCGCGGTGCAGATCCTGGCGATCGGCGACCCGGATCTGCGCGCGAAGCTGGCCCAGTTCAAGGACGATTTCGAGAAGGCGGCGCTGAACCGGTGATCGACCGCTACACGTTGCCCGAGATGGGCCTGGTGTGGTCCGAGGCGCATAAGTATGCGTTGTGGTGCCGGGTCGAGACCCTCGCGCTGGAGGCGCATGCGCGCAGCGGCCGAGTGCCGGCGGAGGTCATCGAGCCGGTCCGCCGTGCCCCGCCGCCGACACCCGAGGCGGTCGCGGCCATCGAGGCGGTTACCCAACACGACGTCATCGCGTTCCTGTCCGCGTGGGCGGATAACACCACCCCCCGCGAGGCCGCTGCCTACGTGCACTTCGGGATGACCAGCAGCGACCTGCTGGACACGGCCCTGGCCCTGCAGCTCGTCGATGCCACCGACATCGTGCTCACCAAGGCGAACGTTCTGGTCGCCGCGCTGCGCGAGCTCGGTCTTGAGCACCGCGACACGATCCGCGTCGGGCGTACCCACGGCATCCACGCCGAGCCGGACACCTTCGGTCACCGGATAGCCGACTTTGCCTTCGCCGCCGCCCGGTGTCGCGACCGGCTGGCGGCGACCCGGGCCGACATCGGCGTGGTCAAGATCAGCGGGGCGGTCGGGACCTACTCCAACATCGACCCGGATGTCGAGGTGTACGTCGCTGAGCAGCTCGGCCTGCCGCCTGCGCCGGTGGCGACCCAGGTCGTGATCCGCGACGGCATCGCCAACTGGGTGGCCGCCCTTGCCGGCCTCGCCACGCTCTGCGAGGCGGTGGCCTTGGAGGTCAGGCACGGTCAGCGCAGCGAGGTACGCGAACTGGCCGAGCCCTTCGGCGCCGGCCAGAAGGGCTCCAGCGCCATGCCGCACAAGAAGAACCCCATCCTGTCCGAACGCATCTGCGGCCTGGCGCGCCTCGTCCGCGCGCAATACGTCCCCGTACTGGAGGGAGTCCCGCTGTGGCACGAGCGTGACATCAGCCACAGCAGCGTCGAGCGGGTCGGGCTACCGGACGCCAGCATCACCACCGACTACGTGCTGCATCTCACGACCAGGCTGATCACCGGCCTGCGCGTGGACAAGGAGCGGATGCTGGCCAACCTGGAGTCCTCCGGCGGCCTGATCTACACCAGCGCGGTGCTGCTGGAGCTGGTGAGCGCCGGCCTGTCCCGAGAGACCGCCTACAGCCTCGTGCAGGGCGCCGCCATGCACACCTGGCAGACCGGAGTCCCATTTCGCGAAGCACTACGGGAACAGGCGGCGCAGGCCGGTCAGCCGCTGGACGAGACCCGGCTGGCGCAGCTATGCCGGCCGCATCGGTACCTCGAGCGACTCGGCCCGGTCTTCGACCGGCTGTCCCAGCTGACCTGACGCGTTCGCTAGGGTCGACCCGTGCCGCTCGCCACCGACAAACTTGCCGGCCTCACCCACCTCGCCTCAGGCAAGGTCAGGGAACTGTTCGCGGTCGACGACGCCGAGGGCAATCCGGCGATCTTGCTGGTCGCCAGTGACCGCATCTCCGCCTTCGACATCGTGCTGCCCACCGAGATCCCGGACAAGGGTGCCGTGCTCACCGCACTCAGTCTGTGGTGGTTCACCCAGCTCGCCGACATCGTGCCCGGACATGTGATCAGTGCTCACGTGGCCGACTACCCGCCCGCCCTGCGGGCCCACGCCGAGGCGCTGCGCGGCCGATCGATGCTGTGCACCCGGCTGGATATGGCCCCGGTGGAATGCGTCGTCCGGGGCTACCTGACCGGTTCGGGGTTCAAGGACTACCAGGCCAGCGGCGCGGTGTCCGGCCATCCCCTTCCCGCCGGCCTGCGCGACGGAGACCGGCTCCCCGAACCGATTTACACCCCGTCAACGAAGGCCCCGATCGGGGAGCACGACGAGAACATCACCAGGGCCCAAGCGGAGCAGCTGCTGGGCCTCGACACCGCGCACGACATCGAACGCATCACGCTGGCGATCTATACACGGGCCAGCGAACTGGCGGCCGCCAGTGGGATTCTGCTCGCCGACACCAAGATCGAGATCGGCCGCGACAGAGGCGGTCAACTCGTCCTCGGCGATGAGGTGCTTACCCCCGACTCCTCCCGCTTCTGGCCGGCGGATGCCTGGGCGCCCGGCCATAGCCAACCCAGCTACGACAAGCAATACGTCCGCGACTGGTTGACCGGCTCCGGCCACGCCGGGCGGGCGGTGGAACTGCCGCAGGATGTGGTGGCCCAGACCAGAGCGCGCTACATCCAAGCCTACGAACGCCTTACCGGCAGCAGCTTCGATGACTACCTGCGGGGGGCCTGAGGTTGCCCCGCATCGTGGTCGACGTGATGCTCAAGCCGGAAATCTTGGATCCGCAAGGTCAGGCGATCATGGGCGCTCTGCCCACCCTCGGTGTCACCGGCATTACCTCGGTGCGCCAGGGTAAGCACTTCGAGCTGCTCATCGATGGCTCCATCGATGAACCGGCCATGGCCAGGGTGCGTGGGCTCGCGAGCACGCTGCTCGCCAATCCGGTGATCGAGGACTTCGAGGTTCACGTCGAACAATGACAACCTCGACATGACCGAGTAATGATTCCGATTCCCGCCTCGCGGGTAGGCCGGTGGCGTGGAGATCACCATGGCGCTGTGCTTACCTCGGGACGCAGCCAGCGTGTCAGTGGTCCGGCGGATCGCGCGGCAGGCGCTTCGCTCGGTAGGTTTCGAGGCGGATGACGTCGCGGACATGGAGCTAGCACTGGGTGAGGCCGCAACGAACGTCCTGCGGCACAGCCTTGCGAGCGACCAGTACGAGGTGCGCGTTGAGCTGGTGGACGCCGAGCTGACCATCGAGGTCGTCGATGCCGGACGCGGCTTCGACGGTGAGGGGCTTGGCCGGGGCGATGCCATGGCCAACGCCGAAACCGGGCGGGGCATCCAGCTGATGCGAGCCCTCGCCGACGATGTTCGCTTCAACTACCGACCCAATCACGGCAGCGTCGTGCGGATGGTCAAGACCCTGCGACTCGAGGCGAACTCACCGCTCGCCACCTTGCAGGCACGCCTCGCCGAGGCCGACTCCGCCCGCTGAACGGGGCCGGTAGTCTTTCGCGGGTGGCACACCCCGCCGGTCGCGGCCCGCGGATCGGTGTGGTGACCTTCCCTGGCAGCCTCGATGACCGCGACGTGCACGCGGCGATTTCCCGCTGCGGTGGGCAGCCGGTCCCGCTGTGGCACGCCGAAGCGGCTCTCGGCGATGTCGGGGCGGTCGTGCTGCCAGGCGGGTTCTCCTACGGCGACTACCTGCGCTGCGGCGCCATCGCCAGGTTCTCCCCGGTAATGACCGAAATCATCGCGGCGGCCGGCCGGGGGCTTCCCGTACTCGGCATTTGCAATGGCTTTCAGGTCTTGTGCGAGTCGCACCTGCTGCCCGGCGCGCTGCTGCGCAACGCCGGCCTGCACTACGTGTGCCGCGCCCAGACCCTGCTCGTGGAGCAAACCTCGACCGCCTGGACCGCCGACTACCAGGTGGGCCAGCGCATCGTGGCGCCCGTCAAGCACGGCGAGGGGCGCTACGTCGCCGACCCGGACACCCTGGCCAGCCTGGAAGACCAGGCGAGGGTGGTCTTCCGGTATGTCGAGGGCAATCCCAACGGCAGCCTGCACGACATAGCCGGCATCACCAACGCGCTGGGCAACGTCGTCGGGCTGATGCCGCACCCCGAGCACGCCGTCGATCCGCTGGTCGGCGCCTCCGCGGACGGCCTGGCCATGTTCACCGGTGTGCTCACCGCGCTGGTAGGCAGCCGATGAGCACCACGCCAGCCGACACCCAGCAGATCGACACCGTTGGCGACGCGGCGCGGACCCCAGACCTCGAGCAGCCCTACGCCCACCTCGGTCTGGCCGCCGACGAGTACGCCCGCATCCGGGCGCTGCTCGGTCGCCGGCCCACCGAGTGCGAGCTGGCGATGTACAGCGTGATGTGGTCGGAGCATTGCTCGTACAAGTCGAGCCGGGTACACCTTCGCCGGTTCGGCGACCTGCCGCACAGCGAACGCCTCCTGGCCGGGATCGGTGCCAACGCCGGTGTGGTGGCCGTCTCGGATGAGCTCGCCGTCACGTTCAAGGTCGAGAGCCACAACCACCCCAGCTACGTGGAGCCCTACCAGGGAGCGGCCACCGGCGTGGGCGGCATCGTCCGGGACATCCTCGCCATGGGCGCCCGCCCGGTCGCCGTCATGGACAGCCTGCGCTTCGGCGACGTCGACCATCCGGACACCACCAGGCTGCTGTCCGGCGTGGTTGCCGGGGTCGGTGGCTACGGCAACTGCCTGGGGCTGCCCAACATCGGCGGGGAGCTCGCGTTCGACCCGAGCTACAACGGCAACCCGCTGGTGAACGCGCTTTGCCTGGGGGTGCTGCCCCGCGCCCGACTGCAGACCGCGAAGGCCTCCGGCGTCGGCAACCAGGTCATCTTGTTCGGGGCGCGTACCGGCCGGGACGGGATCGGCGGCGCGAGCGTGCTGGCGTCGGCCGCCTTCCACGACGGTGGTCCGGCGAAACGCCCGGCGGTGCAGGTGGGCGACCCGTTCACCGAGAAGGTGCTCACCGAATGCACACTGGAGATGTACGAGCGAGGGCTGGTCGTGGGCGTCTCTGACCTCGGCGCCGCCGGCTTCACCTGCGCGATCAGCGAGACCGCCGCTGCCGGCGGCCAGGGGATGCGCGTGGTTCTCGACGCCGTGCCCTTGCGGGAGGCCTCGATGCAGCCAGCGGAGGTTTTGTCCAGCGAGTCGCAGGAACGCATGCTCGCCATCGTCGAAGCCGCCGCAGTGGCGCAGGTGCTCGCGCTCTGCCGGCGCTGGGGGGTGCTCGCCACCGTCGTCGGAGAGGTCACCGCAACCGGCCGGCTGGTCGTCGACTGGCGCGGGGAGACGGTGGTCGACGTTCCCCCGGCGTCGCTCGCCGACGAGGGCCCGGTCTACGAACGGCCGCTGGCCCGGCCGTGGTGGCAGGACGAGCGGCGGGACGACGCCGCCGAGACGTTGCCCCGACCCACCGACCTGCGGGCCGAGGTGCTGCGCCTGATCAGCGCCCCCAACAACGCTTCCACGAAATGGCTTACCGACCAGTACGACCGCTACGTGCTGCACAACACGGTGCTGGCGATGCCGGAAGACGCGGGTGTCGTCCGGATCACCGACGAGGGACTCGGGGTCGCCCTATCCCTGGACGGGCCGGGCCGGTTCGCCGCCCTCGACCCCTACGCCGGCGCACAACTCGCCCTCGCCGAGGCGGCCCGAAACGTCGCCACCACGGGCGCCGTACCCGTCGCTGTCACGAACTGCCTGAACTTCGGGTCCCCGCAGGACCCTGCGGTGATGTGGCAGTTCGCCGAGGCGGTCCGCGGGCTGGCTGACGGCTGCCGAGAGCTTGGCCTACCCGTCACCGGCGGGAACGTGAGCTTCTACAACCAGACCGGGGACGTCTCGATCAACCCGACCCCCGTCGTCGGCGTCCTCGGGATCATCGACGATGTCCGCAGCCGCACCTCGATGGCGTTCACCGGTGACGGCGACGCACTGCTGCTGCTAGGCACGACGGCGGCAGAGCTCTCCGGCTCGGACTGGGCGTGGGCAGCGCATCGGCACCTGGGCGGGGTGCCACCGGTGATCGACTGGGCGGCCGAGCGCGCGCTGCAGGAGTTGCTGGTGAGCGCCTCCCGGGACCGGCTGATCGGCGCGGCGCATGACCTGTCCGGCGGTGGCCTCATCCAGGCGGTAGTCGAGTCCTGCCTGCGCGGCGGGCTCGGCGCCCGGCTGACCCCCGACCCCGCGCTGGATGCGTTCGTGTTCTTGTTCAGCGAGTCCGCCGGTCGGGTGCTGTGCTCGGTCGGACCGCAGACCGCGGCGCAACTGCTCGATCGGTGCGCGGAGCGCGGGGTGCCGGTCACACCGATCGGGTTCGTCGGCGGCTCGGCGCTCGATATCGCGGGGGTCGGTACCATCGAGCTGGCGCAGCTGCGCGCGGCGCATGAGGGGACCCTGCCGGCGCTGTTCGGCTGAACCGGCAGGATGGGATGGTGCCGCGCCGCCCGCCCCTCGATGACGTACGAGACGCGCTCGTGGCCCAGTGGGAGCAGCTGCTGATCGCGTTCGCGGCGGCCGACCTCGACGCGCCGACCCGGTGTCCTGGTCTTGCGGTCCGGCAGCTGCAGCGGGTCCTGGCGGCCCAGGCGGACGCCCTGGTCGATGCGCTGAGCGCCCCGGCCCCCCGCCGGCCCGACACCGACCTGGCCGCGTGGAGCCTGGCCCGGTGGCACCGCCCCCTGACAGCGGGAGGCGAGCGGCCGGTGAACCTGCGCCAGTCTGTGGCGGCAGCGAGCGCCGCACTGGCGGGCGCGTCGGATCGCATCGTGCCGGACTGCGGGGGAGCGATGAGCCTCGCGGATGCGCTGCTCGCGCGCCTGATCGAGGCGGTCGTCCACACCCGGGACTTGCCTGGTACGGCGCCCCCCGTGGTAGCCGCCGAACGTCTGGCCGTCCGTGCCCTGGCCCGGATGCTCGCCGGGCGGCATCCGGGAAGCACCGTGGAGGTGAGGGTCCCGCCCTACGTCGCCGTGCAGTGCATCCCCGGCCCGGCACACACCCGCGGCACCCCACCAAACGTGGTGGAGACCACGGCGGCCACCTTCCTGGACCTCGCCAGCGGGCGGGTCGGCTTCGCGGCCGCCGTCGAGGCTGGGGCAGTACGCGCCTCTGGCGCTCGCGCCGACCTGCGCCACGTGCTCCCCCTGCTGCGGTGAGTCGCGGCCTGGCGCGCTGCGATGCGCCACGGTGCTCGGGGGTCCGTCCCGTAGACTCGGCAGCGACCCGCCCGGCTTCCCCGCCCGCCCCACCCGCTCGACGAGGAGCTGACCGCGTGACCGACCCGGCGACTTACGCGCCCTATGACGATGGTGGCGAACAGGCCCCACGCGAGGAATGCGGCGTGTTCGGGGTCTGGGCTCCGCACGAAGACGTTGCCAAACTGACCTACTACGGTCTCTACGCGTTGCAGCACCGCGGCCAGGAGGCCGCCGGCATCGCGGTGAGCGACGGCACCACAGTCGTGGTCTACAAGGATCTCGGCCTGGTTGCCCAGGTCTTCGACGAATCGACCCTGGAGACCCTTCGCGGGCACCTTGCGGTCGGCCACACCCGTTACTCCACGACGGGGGGCTGCACCTGGGAGAACGCCCAACCCTCGTTTCGCTCGACGAGCACCGGGGGTGGGATCGCCCTCGGGCACAACGGGAACCTGACGAACACCGCCGAGCTATCCAGGCGGGTGGCGCGCAGCGGTCAGGCCAAGGACCTCATGGGGGCGACCACCGATTCGGACCTGGTGACCAGCCTGCTGGCCGCCCAGCCGGACCTGTCGCTGGAGGCAGCGGCGCTGGACGTGCTCCCCCTGCTGCGGGGCGCGTTCAGCTTCACCTTCATGGACGAGCACACCCTCTACGCCGCCAGGGACGGCCACGGGGTGCGCCCGCTGGTCCTGGGCCGGTTAGAACGCGGCTGGGTGGTCGCCAGCGAGACCGCTGCGCTGGACATCGTCGGCGCCAGCTTCGTGCGGGAGGTTGAGCCGGGCGAGCTGCTCGCGATCGATGAGCACGGGGTGCGCAGCCACCGCTTCGCCGAAGCGACCCCGCACGGCTGCCTGTTCGAGTACGTCTACCTCGCGCGGCCGGACACCACAATCGCCGGGCGCAACGTGCACGGCACCCGGGTCGATGTGGGGCGCCAGCTGGCACGCGAGGCACCTGCAGTGGCGGACCTGGTGATCCCAGTACCCGAATCGGGCACCCCGGCCGCGGTGGGCTTTGCCGAGGAAAGCGGTATCCCCTATGGCCTTGGGCTGGTCAAGAACTCCTACGTGGGACGCACCTTCATTCAGCCCAGCCAGACGATCCGGCAGCTGGGTATCCGGCTCAAACTCAACCCGCTGCGCGAGGTGCTGCGCGGCAAGCGCATCGTGGTCGTCGACGACTCCATCGTCAGGGGCAACACCCAGCGCGCGCTGGTCCGGATGCTGCGCGAAGCCGGCGCCACCGAAGTGCACGTGCGGATCTCCAGCCCCCCGGTGGCGTGGCCATGCTTCTACGGCATCGATTTCGCCTCGAAGGCCGAGCTCGTCGCCAGCGGGCTGACCGTCGAGCAGATTCGCGCCATCATCGGCGCCGACTCCCTTGCCTACGTCTCGCTCGATGGCCTGGTAGGCGCCTCCCACCAGGGTCGGGACCGGCTGTGCACCGCGTGCTTTTCCGGGGTCTACCCGCTCGAGCTTCCAGGCGCCGACCCGGTCGGCAAGCACGTGCTGGAGGGAATCGAGCGGGGCGTGCTCGAAGCCGCCCGCACCGCCCCTGTCCTCGGCGGGATCGGCGCCTCGGACGCGTTGCTGCGGCCATGAGCGGTGGCGCGGGCCGCGGGGTGGCAGGCCGTGAGGGCGGGGCCTACGCGGCTGCGGGGGTGGACATCAAGCGCGGTGAGCGGGCCGTCGAGTTGATGAAGGAGTCGGTCGGCCGCGCCAGCAGGCCGGAGGTGCTGGGCGGGCTAGGCGGGTTCGCCGGGCTGATGCGACTCGATGTCAGCCGGTGGACCCAGCCAGTCCTGGCCGCCTCGACAGACGGCGCCGGAACCAAGACCGCGATCGCGAGGGCCCTCGGGCGCCACGACACGATCGGCCAGGACCTGGTGGCGATGGTGGTCGACGACCTGGTGGTGTGCGGGGCCGAGCCGCTGTTGGTCCAGGACTACATCGCGGTGGGTCACCTGGAGCCAGAAACGGTCGCAGCCCTCGTGGCCGGGATCGCTGCCGGCTGCCGGCTGGCCGGCGCGGCGCTGCTCGGCGGGGAAACCGCCGAGCACCCCGGGCTGATGCCGCCAGGCGACTACGACCTGGCGGCGACCGCCGTTGGGGTGGTCGAGGCGGACGCGGTCCTGGGCCCCGATCGGGTGCGCCCCGGCGACGCGGTGGTCGCCCTGGCCTCCTCCGGAGTGCACTGCAATGGCTTCGCGCTGATCCGCCAGGTGCTGGCGGCCAGCCGCACACCGCTGCGCGAGCCGTTCGGGACGGGCACCCTCGGCGAGGAGTTGCTGACACCTAGCCGCATCTACGCCCTGGACTGCCTCGCCGCGGCCGCGGCGCTCCCGGTGCGCACGTTTGCCCACATCACCGGCGGTGGCCTGGCCGGCAACCTGGGGCGGGTCATCCCCGAGGGGATGGTTGCGGTAGTTGAGCGCCCCACCTGGCGACCGCCGCCGGTGTTCGACTGGATTCAGGCGACCGGCACCATCTCGGCCACCGACATGGAGCGCACCTTCAACATGGGGGTCGGGATGGTAGCGGTGGTCGATCCCGCGGCGGCCGGCGACCTGCTCGGCCTGCTCGCGGAGCGCGGCGTGCCGGCCTGGACGGCCGGGACCATCTCGAAGGAGGGCGGGACCGTGCGGGCTCGCCTCCGCGGCGAGCATCCCGGCGCAGGGCCGATGGAGCAGTCGATCAGAGGGTCGAACGCTCAGGAGGCTGCCGAGCCGGCGCCCTCTTCGTCGTCGTCGACGTAGGCGGCATACGGATCATCCGCATGATCGTCGTCGGCGTGACGTGGGTCACCGCTTGCTGGCGAGTCCGAATGCAAATCCCGCTGCAAGCGATTGAGGTCCATCCCTGGTCCGCTGTATTTCAGCTCCCGGGCGACCTTCGTCTGCTTGGCCTTGGCACGGCCGCGCCCCATGGCTCGACCCCCTCGACAGTCTCGTCTCGGGGCGAACCCCGGTGGTGGCTTCTCGTATCCGGAACAATACAGGAGCCGGCAACCAGCCGGCTTGCGGTTCAGGGCACCAGTAGCTGCCGCAGCCGGCCGACCTGTGCCATCCGGCGTTCGGCGAGCCGGTCCGCGGCGACCGCCGGCGGGACGGCAGCCACCTTCGCCTCGGCGAGCACCTCCTGGGTGGTGCCGAAAATGGCCATCGCCCTGGCCCTGGCCCGGGGGAAGCTGAAGCCCTCGATCTCGTCGGCCACCTGGATCAGGCCCCCGGCGTTGACGACGTAGTCCGGGCAATAAAGGACCCCACGGTCCGCCAGCTGCTTGTCGATGCCCGGATGAGCCAACTGGTTGTTTGCCGCTCCGCACACCAGCTTGGCCCGCAGCCCGCTGACAACGGCATCGTCCAGCGCGCTACCCAGCGCGCACGGGGCGTAGACGTCGAGCTCGGCGCTCGGCATCTGCTCGACGCTGACCGCCTCAATGTTCGGATGAATGCGCGAAATCGCCGCAACGGCCGCGGGCGACACGTCGCACACCACGACCCTGGCGTCGTCCTGCACCAGGTGCCCGACCAGATGCCGGCCGACCTTGCCGACGCCGCTGACCCCCACGCGCCGGCCGGCAAGCGTCGAGTTCCCCCAGACCGCCGCGGCGCCGGCGCGCATGCCCTGAAAGACCCCAAGTGCGGTCAGGACGCTGGAATCGCCCGCACCCCCATGCTCCTCCGAGCGCCCGGTCACGAAGCGGCACTCGCGGGCGACGATGTCCATGTCTGCGACGTAGGTCCCCACGTCGCAGGCCGTGTAATACCGGCCGCCGAGACTCTGCACGAAGCGCCCGTATGCCCGAAGCAGGACCTCGGTCTTATCCCTCGACGGATCACCCAGGATCACTGCCTTGCCGCCACCGAGGTCGAGCCCGCTCACCGCCGCCTTGTAGGCCATCGCCCTGCTCAGGTTCAACACGTCGGCGAGGGCGTCTGCCTCGGAGGCGTAGGGGTAGAAGCGGGTGCCACCGAGAGCCGGACCGAGCGCCGTCGAGTAGATGGCGATGATGGCGCGCAGGCCGCTGGCGTCATCCGAGCAGAACACCACCTGCTCATGGCCGCTGGCATGGCCGTTCTCGGGGCTGAAAACGGCGGCGGGCTGGCGCATGACGGACCTCCGGTGCGAAACAGGGTGCGGCGGGTCGGTGGCCCGGGGCGGACAGGTCCCCAGCCTAATGAGGGGTGCGAGACTTCCGCGGTGCCCGTCCCGGCGTATCTCGCCAGCCTGCGCGTGTTCGTCCCCCTGGCGTCCCTGCCGCCTGGCGAACGGCGCCGATGGGAGCGGTACCTGGCGGCCGGGCGGGCCCCCGACCGCGCCGGCCTGCTCGCCGCCGAGCACAGCACCGCGCTGGCCGCGCTGGTCCGACCGACGTTGGACGTGGACGAGGAGCACGCGATCGTCGAGGTGATCGATGCGGTGACCTACGTCTGTCCGGCCCGCACGCAGCTGCGGGTCTGGCAAGCCGCCGAGCGGTTCCGGGACGGGCTACCGGCGCTGCTCGCCGACGCGTTCGTGCCCCGCGGTCTGGCGCAGGAGGCGGTCGATCAGCTCGCCGGCTGGCGCGAGGTGTCCCCCGACCTGCGCCCACACGTGCGTACCTGCGCGTGGTCGGTGCCGCTCGCCTGGTTCTTGCTGTTCGACCCCGCCGAACGAGTGCAAGGCGATGGTTCGCTGCGGTACGCCACCGGCCTGCGGGCCGCCCGCCACCGCACCGAGCAAGCCTTGATCGTGCTCCGCAAGACCCTCCCGGAGGCCCCGACCACTCCGGCCCTCGAGGAGATCGCGGCCTGGTTGACCGGCTTCCACACCCACGCGAGGGTGGAGCTGGATTACGGTCCGCTGGCCGGGCTGTTCGCGGAGCGCCTCGACCAGGAACGCTCGGTCGCCGACCTCGCCGAGGGCTTGCGCGCGCTAGCCCGCGGCGACGGGATGCTGGCAGCCACCGCCTACGGGCGGGTGGCCGAGCGCTGGCGAGTCCTGCAAGCGCGGGAAACGGCTTCCTGAGCCCCTGGTCACAACGGACTAGTTCCCGCGACGACAAGATGGCCCGGGCAGGCCATGTCCGAATTCGCCGGGTACGATGATGCTTGGTGCTGTTCGCCACGCAGTTGGGGGCCGACCCGGTGCGGGCGGTCGATCAGCACTTGTGTCCCGGAGGGCCCGATGCCTGCACGCAGCAACGACGCCGAGCCGCTGCTGACCCCTGCCGAGGTCGCAGCGATGTTCCGGGTGGATCCGAAAACCGTGACACGATGGGCCAAATCGGGCAAGCTCACCTCGATCCGAACGCTGGGCGGCCACCGCCGCTACCGCGAGGCCGAGGTCAAGGCCCTGCTCGCGGGCATCCCAGCCCCGCGGGAACCGCAGCAGGCCAACGACCAGGCACACGCCTGAGCATTGCGCTGAGCGTTCGCCCGCCTACAAGCCACGACAGGACTGCTCGGCAGCGAAGGCCTTGTTGAGCGCCAAGTCCCCGATATTGCCGACAGCATTGAGCCCGTCCACCAGTGCGTTCCCGCCTGCCTCCACCTGCCGGCCGACGTCGGCGAGCAGCGCGGTGAACGCATCCCGGTTGGCGATCGGCGCCGCCGCGATCGCGACCCGCTGGTCGCGCAGCACCTGGTGGGCCTGATCCGCGGCCGAGATCAGCCGCATCGCCACCTGCTTGCCGTGGTCGCCGCGAGGGAAGCCGGCCCCCGAGAGCGCCTCGGCAAGCGTGCTGCTGTCACGCTCCGCCGCGGTGAGCAGGTCGGCGGTGCCCTGCTTGATCTTGACCGGGTCGGCGGACGCGTCCGCCACCTTCGCCGACAGCTCACGGGAGCTCGCAGTCAGGGCGGTCTCGAACGTGGCGATGCTGGAGCACACCCGCTGGGCGTACACCGCGGGGGCAACCCCAGCGTTGCTCGCGCTGCAACCAGCGAGCAGCCCCAGGGCGGTGCCGACGGCGATCACGCGGCGCAGGGCAGCCTCCTCGCAAGGATCCGTCGGGTCTCTGCCCGTCCCACCCTACGGACTCGGCCGTTAGAAGGGGTGCGTCGCAGGGCAGGTCACACCCGTATCCCGAACTGATCGCAGATGTCCCGAACTGATCGCAGATGAAGGTGGCCCCCTCGTGCCCGATCCGCAGGTTGTTGTCATCACCGGCGCCAGCGCCGGAATCGCCCGTGCCGCCGCGCAGCAATTCGGTGCCCGCGGGGACAAGGTGGGGTTGCTGGCCCGGGGGGTCGCCGGCCTGCAGGGCGCCGCCGATGACGTCGAGAAAGCCGGCGGGCAGGCCCTGATGGTCCCGACGGACGTCGCGGACTACCAGCAGGTCGAGAACGCGGCGAAGCGGGTAGAGCAGGCCTTCGGTCCGATCGACGTGTGGGTGAATGTCGCGTTCACCTCCGTGTTCGCGCCGTTCATCGAGATCAGCCCGGAGGAGTTCAAGCGGGTAACGGACGTCGCCTACCTAGGGTTCGTCTATGGCACGCGGGTGGCGCTGTCGCGGATGCTTGCCCGTGACCGGGGAACCATCGTGCAGGTCGGCTCGGCGCTGAGTGAGCGCAGCATTCCGCTCCAATCCGCCTACTGCGGCGCCAAGCACGCCATCAACGGCTTCACCTCCTCGATTCGCACCGAGTTGCTGCACGACAAGAGCAACGTGCACATCACCGTCGTTCAGATGCCGGCCGTCAATACGCCGCAGTTCTCCTGGGTGCTGTCCAGGCTGCCCAACCACCCCCAGCCGGTGCCCCCCATTTACCAGCCGGAGGTGGCCGCCCGCGGGGTCCTGTACGCGGCCGATCACCCCACCCGCAAGCAGTACTACGTCGGGGCCTCCACCGTCGCGACCATCTGGGGGAACAAGGTGGCGGGACCGCTGCTCGACGTCTACCTCGCCCGCACCGGTTTCTCCGCCCAACAGATGAAGCAGAAGGCCAAGCAAGGGGCGCCGAACAACCTGTGGGAGCCGGTCGACGGCGCCGACGGTAGTGATCACGGCGCGCATGGCATCTTCGATGACAAGGCGCACAGCCGAAGCCCGCAGCTTTGGGCCGCCCATCACCCCCGCGTTCTTGGGGCCGCAGCGGTGGGCCTTGGCCTACTCGGCGCTGCCACCCGGCGACGTCGATTCCTCCGGTGGCCAGGGACAGGATCGAACTGTCGACCTTCCGCTTTTCAGGCGGACGCTCGTACCGACTGAGCTACCTGGCCGTGGCGGTCCCGACGGGATTCGAACCCGCGACCTCCGCCTTGACAGGGCGGCGTGCACTCCAGACTGCACTACGGGACCAGCTGGTCGAGCAGTACCCCCAACGGGATTCGAACCCGTGCTGCCGCCTTGAAAGGGCGGTGTCCTGGGCCGCTAGACGATGGGGGCGTAGAGGACCTCCGACTCGGGAGAGCCGAAGGGATCTCCGCCCACAGCGCCTGCCGTCGGGAGCACGGGGAGCATACGGGACGGCCGGCCCGCTGAACAAACGCGGGTGCTCCGACCCGATTCGGCACCTAGCGCCGAGCCCGGGCATGCTGGGCGAATGAGCCAGGTCGCCCCGCCGGTTGTCATCGTGGGAGGTGGCCACAACGGGCTGGTCTGCGCCTGCTACCTGGTGCTGGCCGGCGTCCGGGTGCTGGTCCTCGAACAATCCGACAAGCCTGGTGGCGGCAGCCGAACCGAGGCAACCATCGAAGGGCTGCCACACCGGTTCGACCTGCACTCAGTGGCCCACAACATCATCAACATGACCAGTATCCCGGCCGAGCTTGACCTCGCCGGCGCGGGGTTGGTCTACCAGCAGATGGACCCCTTCGCGATCGGGACGTTCGCCGATGGCCGGATCGTTCGGTTCCACCGCAGCATCGACCGCACCCTCGCCTCCATCGCCGAGCACGACCGGGCAGAGGCGCAGGCCTACGCCCGGTTGATGCACCGGGCGGTGCCACTAGTCCAGGCGGCGGTGACGGGGCTGGACTCGGGCGCCGCCACCCACGGCCTCGGCAAGGCCCTGCGCGGCAAGCTGATCCCGGCTGCCCGGGCGGTGCACCGCGCGGGCGGCCCGTTCGCGCTCGGGCACGACCTGGTGCAGCCCTATGCCGCGCTGCTGCAGACGGCCCTTCCCTCCGATCTCACCCGCGCACCGATCGCCGCGTTCGCGGCCCATTCCTCCGCCGGCCCGCACGTCCCGGGCGGCTCGTTCTACGCCTTCTGGCAGGCCGCCTATCACCTGTTCGGCCAATGGCACGCGCGCGGCGGTTCCGGCGGGCTGATCGACGCGCTCCTGCGCCGGCTGCAGGCGGCCGGCGGCTTGGTGCGTTGCGGTGCCGACGTGGTACGCATCGACGCGACCGGCGGGCGCGCCATCGGGGTCGTGCTCGCGGATGGGGAGCGGATCCCCGCCCTCGCCGTGGTCAGCGCCATCGACGTGCAGTCGGCGCTGCTGCACCTGCTCGACCCACCCCTGGCCGGCCGCCACGGTGCGGAGCTCAGCGCTGCGCACCGAGGTAACGCGGTGCAGATGCTGGTACATCTCGCGGTGGACCGGCTGCCCGCCTACCCCGGGGCGCGAGCCGGGGACTGGAACGGTCTGCAATCCCACGTCGATTCCCTCGAGGAACTCACCGATGGCTTCCAGGCGGCGCAGGCGCGGCGGTTGCCCGACCCGGTGCCGACCTACCTGTTCAGCACGTCGGCGCTTGATGACACCCTCGCGCCGGCCGGGCAGCACACGGTTTACCTGGCCTGCCCGTGTGCCCCCTACCGGACCTCGGACGGCTGGACCGCGCACGCCGAGCCCTTCGCAGATCAGATGGTGGCCCAGGTCGAACGCCACGCCCCCGGCTTCACGAAAACGATCACGGGGCGGTCGATCCGCACCCCGGAGCTGATGGCAGGCGAATTGGCCTGGCCAGGGGCCCACCCCATGCACCTGGACATCACCCTTGACCAGCTGGCGTTCCTTCGTCCCACCCGCGCTCTCGCGGATCATCGGGTGCCTGGGGTCACGGGGCTGTTCACGTGCGGCTCTGGAACCGCGCCGGTCGGGGGCATTGCCGGATCGCCCGGAAAGGCGGCGGCGCTGGCAGTTCTCGCCGAACAACGCAAGCCTGGTGCGGGCCGTTCTGGCTCAGCGCAACCGTCGGGTGCTGGCGTCCACCCGGATGGTCACCCGGGCCCGATCTAGGTGCTCCAGCAGCGGCACCGCCACCCGGCGCGTGGTGCCGAGCGCCTGCCGGGCCTGCGACAGGGTGAACGGGGCAGGCAAGGTGCCCAGCAGTTCGGCCGCCCGCAAGGGGGCGTCCGGCAGGAGCACCACCTCGCCGGGCAAGCGCAGCAGCCGGCCGGCGTCGGAGAGTACCGCCCTGGTGCGGGCATCAAGCCCGAACTCGACCAGTTCGGCGGCCTCGGGAGCCGCGAAGGGATGATCGGTCAGCCGGGCCGTCAAGGCGTCCAACGCCATCGCGACGGCCGGTGGCAGCTGCGGACCGGCATCGGTGGCCGAGACCAACCGGCCACCGCGAACTGCCAGGCCGCAAGAGGCGGCAAGCGGAGCGAGCAGATCCGGATGCGCCAGCAGGGCGGCCGCCGTCGCGGCCGAGGGACCACCAGTGGCAAGGCCGCTGCTGCGGTCGCCGGCGACTAGCGCCCAAAGCGCCTGCTCCCACCGGGCCCGCGCGTCAGGGGCGACCAACCACTCGCCGTGCACCTGCGCGCTTGGCTCGGCCCACCCGAGCAGCGCGAAATGGCTGCGGCGCACGGCTTCATACCGTTGCAGCACCTGATCCGGTCCGTAACCGTCGGCCAGTTGCTGGGCCCTGCAGCGGGCCGCTCCCCGCCGGATCAACGCGGGCGGATCGACGTCGAGGACGCGAATGCCCGCAGCGACGGCATGGCGCCCTGGGTCGCGCAGGACCCCCCGATCACCTGGCTGCAGCGGCAACGGGCGGCCCAGCGTCAACCGGGCGAAGGCGCCGGACGCCCCCGGCAGGACCCGCGGGGTCACCGGGACCGCGGCGCTTCCCACATGCAGGATCAGGCTCCGCGGCAGGGAGTCGGGGGCCGGGGCCAACGCCACATCCAGCACGGCAGTCATCGGCCACGCCCCCGGGCTGAGCAGCGCATTCCCGCGGCGCAGCTGCTCGTGGCCAACACCCCGCAGGTTTACGGCTACCCGGGCGACCGCCACCAGCCGCGCCGCCGGCTCCCGGCAGCACTCAAGGGCCCGGACGGTGGCCGGCAGGCCCGCCACCTCGACCTGGTCGCCGACCGCTATTGCCCCAGCCTGCAGCGTGCCGGTGACGACGGTGCCGGCGCCGCGGGCCGCGAAGACCCGGTCCACGAACAGCCTCACGCGCCGGGCGGTTGGGGGCGCCGGGAGACCGGCGAGCAGCGCATCGAGGGCGCCCCTTAGCCCGGGCAGGCCGGCGCCGGTTCGAGCGCTGACCCCGACCCAGCGCAATCCGGCCAGCGGAGTGTCGGCGAGCCGGCGCAGCGTGTCCGCCGCGGCCGGCCCCGGCTCGGCGAGGTCCGCGCGGGTGACGGCGAGAATGCCGTGGCGAACATCGAGAGCGGCCAGGGCGGCGACGTGCTCGCCGGTTTGCCGCCGCCAGCCCTCGTCCGCCGCCACGACGAGGAGCACCGCGGGGACCGGACCCACCCCGGCCAGCATCGTGCCGAGGAACCGTTCATGGCCCGGAACGTCGACGAAGGCCAGTCGCCGGCCGGAGGGCAGGTCGGTCCATGCGTAGCCGAGCTCAATGGAAAGCCCCCGGCGCCGCTCATCTGCAAGCCGATCCGGGTCGGTCCCGGTAAGCCCCCGAACCAGGGTCGACTTGCCGTGATCTACGTGGCCGGCGGTGGCAATCACGTACATCTCAGGACTCCACCGGCAACCCCCCGGCGGCTAACACCGCGGCCGCCAGGGCACCGTCCTGCTCGGGACCGACCGCGCGCAGGTCCAGAAGCAACCGGCCCCCCTCGACCCTGCCGACGACGGCGGGCTCGCCGCGGCGCAGCGGGGCAGCAAGGTCGGTGGGCAGCGCCACCGCCCAACCGGGCAACCGCAGGCCAGGGGCCCCGCCCCCACCCACGACCCCCTCGCTCGGCACGGCCTCCGCGTGCAGCCCGCCTCGCGCCAGTCGGGCAGCCAACTGCTGCGCCCTGACCAGCAGCACCCGCTCGCCCTGATGCAACGCGGCAAAGGTGGGCGCGGGCGGCCCGGTGAGGGTGGCCTCCAGCGCCGCCAGCGTCAGCTTGTCCACGCGCAGCGCACGGGCGAGGGGATGCCGGCGCATCCGGGCGAGGAGGTCGGCCCGGCCGCCCACGATGCCGGCCTGCGGGCCGCCCATGAGCTTGTCCGCGCTGCCGGTCACCACATCAGCACCCGCCCGCAGCGCCGTCGTCAGGTCGGGCTCGTCGGGCAGCAGCGCATCCGGTGAAAGCAGTCCGGAGCCCACATCGACGACCAGCGGCGGCCCGAGGCCAGCCAGGTCGCGGACGGGGACCTGCGAGGTGAATCCGGTGACAGTGAAATTGGACGGGTGAACCTTCAGGACGCAGCCGGTCCGGGAACCGATCGCCGCCCGGTAGTCATCGAGGCAGGTGCGGTTGGTGCTCCCCACCTCGCGCGGTCGCGCCCCGGTAGCGGCGACCAGGTCGGACAGCCGGAAGCCGTCCCCGATCTCGACCAGCTCACCGCGGCTCCAGATCACCTCGGGGGTGCGGCGCGGGCACAGGGCGGTGACCGCGAGCAGCAGCGCGGCGGCCCCGTTGCCCACGACCAGCACGTCCCCGGCATCCGGGAGTGCCGTACGCAGGGCGGCGAGCGTGCCGCGCCCGCGGGCGGCCCGCCGGCCGGTCGCGAGGTCGAACTCGATGTCCACCGGGCCGGCCGCGGCCACCAGCGCGTCCAGCGCCGCGCCGGACAGGGCCGCCCGGCCCAGGTTGGTGTGCAGCACGGCACCGGTTGCGTTCAGCACCGGTCGCAGCGAGCTGGCCCGGGGGGGCAATGCCTGCAGCACCAGATCCACCAGCAGGTGCGGCTCCAGGCCCTCGCTCCGGACCCGCTGCTGGGCGCGCCGCACCGCGATCTTCACGCTGTCCCGGCCGAGCCGGTCGATGGCGGACGCGAGCCGGCCGTCTGCCAGGGCGGCGTCGGTTCGGGGGACCCGGCGGCGCGGATCTGCGTCCCCCCCCACGTCAGTCACAGCCCGAGCATAGGAAGGCCGTCGCGCTGGTGGCGGAGGCGGACGGGAATCGAACCCGCCAGGTCGAGAACCTCGGCCTCGACGGTTTTGAAGACCGCGCCGCCCACCAGGACGAGTACGCCTCCACCGGCAACGCTACCGGGAGGGCAGCCCGGCCCTGTGCAGGGCCTAGGCCTAGCGTGGGACGGGTGCAGGCCTACCGACTCACCCAGTACGCCCACGGCGGCGGCTGCGCCTGCAAGATCCCACCTGGTGAGCTGGAAGCCGTCGTCGCGGGTCTGACCGGTGGACACTGGCCCGAGCTGATCCTCGGCCTCGACGACGGCGACGATGCCGCCGTGGTCCGCATCGCCGGCGGTCAGGCCATCGTGGCCACCGCGGACTTTTTCACCCCGGTGGTGGACGACGCCTATACCTTCGGCCGCATCGCGGCGGCGAACGCCTTTTCCGATGTTTACGCGACGGGGGGAACCCCTGTCGTTGCGGTGAACCTGCTCGGCTGGCCTCGCGACATACTGCCGATGGAGCTGGCAGCCGAGGTGCTGCGGGGTGGCCTCGAGGTGGGCCGGCAGGCAGGCTGTCCCGTCGCGGGCGGCCACAGCGTCGATGACCCCGAGCCGAAATACGGCATGGCCGTCACCGGCGTCGCCGACCCAGACCGGCTGCTGCGCAACGATGCCGGCGTCGCCGGCCAGCCACTGACCTTGACCAAGCCGCTCGGCGTCGGGGTGTTGAACACCAGGCACAAGCAGACCAGCGAAGTTTTCGCGCAGGCCGTGGACTCGATGACCACGCTGAACGCCTCAGCCGCCGTCGCGGCATTGGCCGCCGGGGCGCGGTGCGCGACAGATGTGACCGGGTTCGGTCTGCTCGGCCACCTGCACAAGCTGGCCAGGGCCAGCGGGGTCACCGCTGTCGTGGACGCGGCCGCCGTGCCCTACCTGGACGGGGCCCGAGCCGCCCTGCGGGACGGGTACGTCTCAGGCGGGACCCGCCGCAACCTGGACTGGGTTCGCCCGCACCTGCGCAGCGACCTACCCGAACAGGAGTTGCTCCTGCTCGCGGACGCGCAGACCAGCGGCGGCCTGCTCATCGCCGGGGAGATCCCCGGCTATCCGGTGATCGGCGAACTGGTGCACCGGGAGGCGGGAGGGGTCACCCTGCGGGTGCAGTAAGCCCGTCGTAGGGTGAGCCCGCCACGGTGGATGACGGCGCCAGGAGGCGGCGCGTCGGCCAGGTGCGGAAGGGGCGGCGCCATGGGCGGGCGGGCGTGGATCGAGGACTGGCCGGTGTTCCGCCAGCTGACCGGCAGCGATCCGCTCGGCCGCGGCGCCGCAGCGCAGTCGCCGCGTACCGCGGCCCTGCGGCCCCGGACCTCCACGGCCGACAAGGTCGTCAAGAGCATCTGCCCCTACTGCGCAGTGGGGTGCGGTCAGAACGTGTACGTCAAGGACGGCCGGGTCAGCTCGATCGAGGGGGACCCGGACTCCCCGGTAAGCCGCGGGCGCCTATGCCCCAAGGGAAGCGCTTCCGAACAGCTGGTGCACGCGCCGGGGCGGCTGACCAAGGTCCTGCACCGCAGGCCTTACGCCACCGAATGGGAGCAGATGGACCTGGAGGAGGCAACCGACCGGGTCGCCGAGCTCACCCTCAAGGCCCGAACCAGCCACTGGCAGCACGCCGACACCAAGGGCCGGCCGTTGCGCCGCACCACCGGAATCGCCCTGCTTGGTGGCGCGACGCTGGACAACGAAGAGAACTACCTGATCAAAAAGCTGTTCACCGCCGCCGGGGCCATCCAGATCGAGAACCAGGCGCGTATTTGACACAGCGCCACCGTCCCCAGTCTGGGGGCCTCATTCGGCCGCGGCGGCGCCACGACCTTCCAGCAGGACCTGGCCAACAGTGACTGCATCATCATCCAGGGCTCGAACATGGCCGAGTGCCACCCGGTCGGGTTCCAGTGGGTAATGGAGGCAAAGGCCCGCGGTGCCACCGTCATTCACGTCGACCCCCGCTATACCCGCACCAGCGCGGTCGCCGACATTCACGCCCCCATCCGGGCCGGCTCGGACATCGCTTTCCTCGGCGGCCTCATCCACTACGTCCTGTCGAACGAGCTGGACTTCCGCGAGTACGTCACGGCATACACGAACGCCGCCGACATCATCAACGAACGGTTCATCGACACCGAGGACCTCGACGGCCTGTTCTCCGGTTTCGACCCGGCCGGCCGCAAGTACGACACCAGCACCTGGCAATACGAGGGCGCCTCGGAAGCGGCCGCGGCCGGTGACCGCTCGGACCATGAGGGCCCCACCGACACCAGCGCGGGTCACCAACACGGCTCCGGGGGCCCGGCGATCAGCCGCGCCCAGATCCACCGCGACCAAACCTTGCAACACCCGCGCTGCGTGTTCCAGATCCTCAAGCGGCACTTCGCCCGCTACAGCGCGGAAATGGTCGAGCAGGTCAGCGGCTGCCCGCAGGACGTGTTCACCACCATCTGCGAGACGATCACCCGCAACTCCGGCCGCGAGCGCACCACCGCCTGGGTCTACTCGGTGGGCTGGACCCACCACTCCGTGTCGATCCAGTACATCCGAAGCGCGGCGATCCTGCAGCTGCTGCTTGGCAACATCGGCCGGCCGGGCGGCGGCATCATGGCGTTGCGCGGCCATGCCTCCATCCAAGGTTCCACCGACATCCCCACCCTGTTCAACCTGCTGCCCGGCTATTTGCCGATGCCCAAATCCAGCCAGCCCGACGATCTCGACGGCTACACGCAAGGAATCATCGGGGACAAGCAGAAGGGCTACTGGGCGAGCGCCAAGGCGTACACGGTGAGCCTGCTCAAGTCCTACTTCGGCGACGCGGCAACGGCCGAGAACGACTTCGGTTTCAGTTGGCTGCCGAAGATCAGCGGGGACCACGGCACCTACCAGACCACGCTGGACATGCTCGACGGGAAGATCCCCGGCTATTTCGTGGTGGGGGAGAACCCGGCCGTCGGCAGTGCGCACGGCAAGCTGCAGCGCCTGGCCATGGCGCAGCTGGAGTTCCTCGTCGTCCGCGACCTGGCAATGGTCGAGACGGCAAGCTTCTGGAAGGACGGCCCGGAGATCGGCACCGGCGAGCTGAAGACCGAGCAGATCGGCACCGAGGTCTTCGTGTTCCCGGCCGCCGCCTACACCGAGAAGAGCGGCAGCTTCACCAACACCCAGCGGATGCTGCAGTGGCACCACCAGGCCGTTGCGCCCCCCGGGGACGCGCGCAGCGAGCTGCACTTCTTCTACCACCTGGGCCGGCGGATGCGGGCCAAGCTGGCCGGGAGCACCGACCCGCGGGACCGGCCGATGCAGGCGCTGACCTGGGACTACCCGACCGAGGGACCGAACGACGAGCCCAGCGCGGACGCGGTGCTGCGCGAGGTCAACGGCTTCGGCCCGGACGGCCCGCTTGGCTCCTACCTGCAGCTGAAGGAGGACGGCTCGACCGCCTGTGGGTGCTGGATCTACTGCGGGGTCGGGGCCGACGGGGTCAACCAGGCCGCCCGCCGCAAGCCCGGCTCGGAACAGTCCTGGGTCGCGCCGGAGTGGGGATGGGCATGGCCGGCGAACCGGCGGATCCTCTACAACCGGGCCAGCGCCGACCCCGACGGCAAGCCATGGAGCGAGCGCAAGGCGTACGTGTGGTGGGACAAGGACGCGGGCGCCTGGACCGGGCACGACATCCCCGACTTCGAGGCCACCAAGCGGCCGGACTACCGGGCGGCGGCGGACGCCACCGGCCCCGAAGCGCTGAACGGCGATGACCCGTTCGTGATGCAGGCCGACGGGAAGGGCTGGCTCTACGCCCCCTCCGGGCTGCTCGACGGGCCGATGCCCGCCCACTACGAACCACACGAGTCACCGGTGCGCAACCTGCTCTATGGCCAGCAGGCCAACCCGACCCGCCAGGTCTACGTCCGCGAGGTCAACCCGTCACACCCGAGCCCCGACGACCCCGGGGCGGCGGTCTACCCCTACGTGTTCACCACCTACCGGCTGACCGAACACCACACCGCCGGGGGGATGAGCCGAACGCTGCCCTACCTCGCGGAGTTGCAACCGGCGTTCTTCGTCGAGGTCAGCCCGGCGCTCGCCGCTGAACGCCACCTTGAGCACGGCGGTTGGTGCCACCTGGTAACGGCTCGCTCGGCGGTCGAGGCGCGGGTGCTCGTGACCCGCCGGATGGCCCCGTTGCAGATGGGCGGTCGCCTCGTGCACCAGATCGGCGTCCCCTACCACTGGGGTCAAAACGGCCTGACCACCGGGGATTCGGCGAACGACCTGTTCGGCTTGGCCTTGGACCGAAACGTGCACATCCAAGAATCGAAGGTGGCCTCGTGCGACATCCGTCCAGGGCGGCGCCCGCAGGGGCCGGCGCTGGTCGACTACGTCGCCGCAAGCCGCGCCAAGGCCGGCATCACCAAGGACACCGGCAATGCGTCCCTGAGTTCCCCGAACTGGCGGGCGCTCGCCGAGGCGGTTGATCCGGCCGCGCTCACCAACGGCTCCACGTCGGCAGGCTCAGAGCCGCAAGCCAACCCAGGGGGGCAGTAATGGGCAGGCTCGCCGGACCCATCGACCCGGCGCTGGACGCGGGTTGGACCGACCCTCCCGACCGGAAGGGGTTTTTCACCGACACCAGCGTCTGTATCGGCTGCAAGGCCTGCGAGGTCGCCTGCAAGGAGTGGAACGCCCTCCCCGAAGACGGGCTGTCGTTCACCGGCGAGTCCTATGACAACACCAGCGCTCTGGGCGGTTCGACGTGGCGTCACGTCGCCTTCATCGAACAGCCACGACGCGACGACGACGACAAGGACGCAGCGGTCGGTTCCGCGCCGCCCAGCGCCGTCACCCCACTGGGGATGCCCTCGATCGGGATGCCGGCCGCTGACGGCACCGGGGTGGGGGCCCCCGGCGACGTGCGGTGGTTGATGTCCTCCGATGTCTGCAAGCACTGCACCCACGCAGCCTGCCTGGACGTGTGCCCGACCGGCTCGCTGTTCCGTACCGAGTTCGGCACGGTCGTGGTGCAGCAGGAGATCTGCAACGGCTGCGGCTACTGCGTTCCGGCGTGCCCCTACGGGGTCATCGAACGCCGAGAAGGGCCCAAGGGTGACGTTGCGGTGGGGGTCGCGCAGAAATGCACGCTGTGCTACGACCGACTCGGCGCCGGGCAGACTCCGGCCTGCGCCAAGGCTTGCCCGACCGAATCCATCCAGTACGGCAACCTCGACGAGCTGCGGACCACGGCCGATGCCCGGCTGGCCCAGCTGCAGGGCGCGGGGGTGGCCGGCGCCCGGCTTTACGGCGAGTCCCCCGATGACGGGGTCGGTGGGGCCGGGGCATTCTTCCTGCTGCTTGACCAGCCCGAGGTGTACGGGCTCCCGCCCGATCCCGTTGTCTGCACGAGGGATCTGCCCTCGATGTGGCGGCGGGCGGGTGTGGCCGCAGTGGCTCTCGCGGGCACCGTGGCGTTGTGCTTCGGTGGCCGGCCGTGAGCTCGGCCCCATCCGCGGCGGGCGCCGGGCCAAGGCACAGCGCGGGGCGCAGGCGGGGACGCGGGCGCGGGCGCCACGATCCGAATGCCACCGTGCCGCCGGCCGTGTTCACCTCCTACTACGGGCGCCCAGTCGTCAAGCCTTCGCCCTGGGAAAGGGACATCCCGGCCTACCTGTTCCTCGGCGGGCTGGCCGGCGGATCCAGCCTGCTGGCCGCCGGCGCGGCCGCCAGCAACCGCCCGGCGCTGCGCCGGCACGGACGGATCACCGCGTTCGCCGCGATCTCCCTGAGCTTCGCCGCGTTGGTGCACGACCTTGGCCGGCCGGCCCGGTTCCTTCACATGCTCCGGGTGATCAAGCCGACCTCCCCCATGTCGGTCGGCACCTGGTTGCTGGCCGGCTACGGGCCGCTCGCAGCCATTGCCGCCCTGGGCGAGATGGCGGCGGCGACCGGATCGAGCCGACTGCCGTTTCGGGCGTTCAGCAGCCTGCGAGCGCCGGCCGGGCTCGGTGCGTCGCTGCTCGCCCCGGCGGTGGCCACCTACACCGCGGTGTTGCTCACCGACACGGCCACACCCGCCTGGTCGGCGGCCCGCAAGGAGATGCCGTTCGTGTTCGCCGGCTCCGCGGCGGCGGCGGCCGGCGGCCTGGCCATGGTGACGGTGCCGGTGGAGCAGGCCGGCCCGGCCAGGCGGCTGGCCATTGCCGGGGCGCTCGCCGAGCTTGGTGCCCAGCAGGTGATGGCCACCTCGATGGGCCTTGCCGCGGAAACCCTGACGGAGGGGAGCGCCGGGAGCTGGCATCGCCTCGCCCGGGCCGGGACCGTCGGCGGTGCGGCGCTGGCGCTGGCCGGTGCTCGCTCGCGGACCGCCGCCGCGCTCGCGGGTCTCGCCCTGGCCACCGGCTCGCTGGCCACCCGCTTCGCGATCTTCGAGGCCGGGCAGGCCTCCGCCAAAGACCCCAAGTACACCGTCGTCCCCCAGCGCGAACGCCTCGATTTGGTGGCTGACGGCCGGCCAGCGGGCTAAGCGCCGACCGCGCGAGACGCTGCGATGGTTCCTTTTTCAGGGATCGGGGGGCCGTTGCAGCTGCTGGCGCCGGTGGTCCCCGAAGACCCTGGCGTCCTGCTCCCACCAGGGCCGCTCCCGGTCGGGCTCCTCCTCGGTGGGGAACGCGCCGGTAGGGGGCGGGCCGGTAGGGGGCGCCCCGGTGGCCTCCGCGACGGTGACCGGGCGCCGCAGCTCACGTTCGCGCCGGGCGTCATCAAAGCGCCGGTCGATGAGGGAGGCCTCCTGCTTATCGGCGCGTACCCACTGCCGGAAGACGACCAGCAGGAACGGTAAGTCGATCAGCTCGGCGACGCCCCACAGCACCGCCCCGGCCAACTGCTGATCGTGCAGGGCCGTCGGGGGGCCGGCCCGGTTGCCGGCCAACGCGACCACCGCGGGAACCACGTGCCCGTTGAGCCGCAGCGCAACGCCGGGGATCGCATCCACCAGCAACTCGACCAGACCCGCAAAAAGGACCACGCCCATCCGAAGGCTGCTGTGCCCCTCGCCGCCGCGGGCCAACGGGGCCGCCAGCATCGTTCCGATGATGAGCGCGGCGCCGTCCAGCACCCAGGTGACCGTCGGTGAGCGCACCGCGAGCTCGAACAGCGGGGTGAAGATCACCCCGCCGATCAGCGCGGGCAGCAACAGCGGCCCGACCAACGGATGCCCAAGGACCCCGCCAGCTCTGCCCAGCGGGCGGCGTGAGCGCCACCTGTCAGCGAGCAGCAGCTGGGGTCGGGCGAATGCCACCAGTACCGGCGCCCCCAGCAGCAACGCGCACAGCCGGGTCACGAACACCCAGGCCAGGGATCCCGCGTACACACCGGTCCAGCCGTCGGCCGCGAGCAACGCCACCGCGCAGCCCCCCAGCAGCAGGGCCCACCGGCCGGCACCCAGACGGCCACCGCGGCAGCTCGCCCATCCGCACGCCCCCAGCAACGCGAGCACGACCGCAGTGGTCACGGGATCGAAGGTCCACGCCGTGAAAGCGCCGTGCAGGCTGGGGGCAGGCACCGTCGATGCCACGCTCAGCGACTGCACACTCCCATGATGACCGACCGGGCCAGCGGGGTTTAGCCGGCCGGCGCCCCTCCCGTGGGGTGCGCCTTAGCGGCCGTTGACGCCGGCGTGCCCGGCCCGCGGGAACTGCATGCGCACCGCCGCTCCCCCGCCGGGCAGGTTGCGCGCTTCGGCGCGACCCCCGTGCGCCTCCGCGATCGCCGCCACGATGGAAAGGCCCAAGCCGGCCCCGCCGGCCTCCGCGCTGCGTGCGTCGTCCGGCCGGCTGAACCGTTCGAATGCATGCGGCAAGAATGCCGGCGGGAACCCGGGCCCGGAATCGATGACCTCAACGTCAACCTCCGTCGCGCCGATTCGTCCCTGCATGCTCACTCGCCCGTTCGGGGGGAGCGGGCCAGGGCCACGCCACGTTCATCGCGGCCCGCCAGCAGCAGCAGGGCCTCGGCCAGGCGCGCCAACCACAGTGCCGCCGCCGGGCAGGCTGGTTCGCAGGGCCGCCGCCGTCCGGGCGCGGCCGTGATCACGATCAGCTGGTCGGTCCTGGTCGGTCTTGGTCGGCTCGCGGCTCGCGCCGGCCCGAGCCAGCTGCGGGATCTGTAACCGGCCGGCGGCAGCAAGCAGCAGACCGAGCGCATGAGCTCCACGGCTGCGCGCGGCCGAGGGGTGATCACGCTTCGCTCAGGTATCCGGGTAGCGCACCTGCGGTGCGGGACCCGTGCGGCTGAGCTGAGACAAGCCTGAGGATGCGCCTGAATGCGGCAGATCTGGGCCAGTGGGGCGTTGTACAGGGCGCGCGACCGGCACTCCCCGGACGCGAGCCTTCCCCGTCCACGAGAGGTGCCCCCATGACCATCATGTCCGCCCACGCGCCGGAGCTCGAAGCCGAACTCGCCACGCTGCGCGAGCGTGCCCAGCTGATTCGGCTGTCCGCCGTCAGCTGCCTGGGGGACGCCGCCGACCAGGCGGAGCGAGTGCACCTTGAGTGGGAGGCCGAGCAGATCGACCGGCGCGTTGCCCGGCTCAGGGACCGCCTCGACGCGCCACCCCCAGCGGGAACATCCCCGGCCGACGGCACGGCGCGGCTCGGCAGCATCGTGCAGGTCGAGTTCGCCGACGAGGGCGTCGGCCGGTTTCAGCTCGGCGAGATCGCGGATCTGGCCGGCATCGTGAGCGCCGTCACCCCGGCCAGCCCGTTGGGCGCCTCCCTGCTCGGGGCCAGGGCCGGCGACACCGTGACCTACGCAGCGCCCCGCGGTCGGGTAAGCGCCCTGGTCACCGCGGTCAGTTAGCGGCGCAGGCTGCCCAGCAGGCGCAGCAGTTCCACATACAGCCAGACGAGGGTGACCACGAGGGCGAAGGCGGCGAACCAGCCATACCGCTCGGGGAGCCCGCGCGCGGCACCCTTGGCCACCAAGTCGAAGTCCAGGACCAGGTTCAGCGCCGCAAGGCCGATCGCGAACAGGCTAATGACGATGCCGAGTGGACCACCCGAGCGCAGCCCGAGGCCGCCGCTGACGAAGAATGAGGCGGCGAAATCTACCAGCAGCAGCCCCAAGAACCCCAGCGTGGCCGCGATCACAACCTTCTGGAACTGGGGCGTCACCCGGATCCGCCCGCTGCGGTACAGCGCAAGGACGACTGCGGTGACCGCCGCGGTCCCCACCACTGCCTGGACCACGATGCCGGGATAACGGCGCTCGAACAAGGCACTGACCCCGCCGAGGAACACACCCTCCACCGCGGCATAGGTGATGATCGCCGCCGGGTTGGTGACCTGCTTGAAGGAGATGAAAAGGCCAAGGCCGAGCCCGATCAGCGCGGCCGGGAGCGCAAGGACCTCCAGCCCCAGCACCCAAGTCAGGGCGCCAGTCACGATCAGGATGCCGAGCAGAAGCCCGGTCCGGACCACCACGTCCTCGACCGTCATCCGGCCGGTGTCCCGGGCGGTCGCGGTCGGGCCGAAGTAGGCCTGTTCCACCGGGTTCGCCCCTCCCGGGGCGCCCACGAAGGCGGGGCTACGGGTGAGTGCCGGGTTACTACTGCTTCGCACGACTGACCTCCTCGGCGCCGGCACGGTGCCGCCGCCCATCAATACAACGCATGATCCACCCTGTTTGTGCCTGCTGCCAGCGCCCGCCTCAGGGAGAGTGTGCCTTCTTGGCCAGTTCGAAAAGTTGACCGGAGGCGTCGAGGTCGGCCGTCGTGCGCCCCAACTGCGGGTCTACGGGCGCGCCGCCTGGCCAGGTGTGACCACCCCCGTGAATGGTGATCAGTTCGGCCCCGCACGGGTAGGTCACGGCCAGCAGGTCCGCGGCCGGGGCAGTTCGCTGCGCCTTGCTACAGCCATCCGCGGCCGCCCACGCCGCGATCCCCGCCGGTGCCGCCGGGATGTTCGGGTACTTCGGCCGACCGTCGACCCCGCCCTGGTAAGGATCCACCGGGTCGGCGTCGCCGTGTAGCGCCAGCAGGCGGGTGGGTCGGCAGCCGGCAATCGGCGCCGTTGACGAGGCGACGGTCATGACGGCCTGGAACACTCCGGGCAGTGCGCAGATCGCCTGCGCTGCCATGTCCCCACCATCACTGATCCCGGCGATCACCACATGGGACCGGTCGGCGCATACCGAAGCCGCCAGCGCGCTCACCGTCTGGCGCAGGAACCCCACGTCATCGACCCCATTGACGTTCGCAAAGTCCCAGGCCCGCTCGGGGCCCTCCCCGGTCGGGATGGCCACGAGCACCCCGGCGCTCACGCCACGCACCAGCAGGCGGCTCTGGGCGGCGAGCGCCTCGGGGGTCTGGCCGTAGCCGGGAAGCACCAGCACCAGCGGCATCTGGTGGACACCGTCGTAGCTTTCCGGGACCGCCACTAGCACCGGGCGTCCGGCGACCGTGCGGGTGCTCGTCCCGGCGGGGAGCATCGCCCCGCAGCGCGGCAGTGCTGGGGGCGCTGGGGGCGGTTTAGGTCGCGCCCGTACCGGGGTGGAGCTGGGAGCCGCGGGGCGGGCGGTTCCGGTCGGGTCATGCCTCACGGTGGCGCTGGGAGCAGCCGACGTCGCCTTCAACGAGTTGGCTGCCCCGGGCCCACACGCCGCCAGCAGGCCCAGCAGCAGCGCAGCCGTCCCGCGACCGCGCCAGTTCTCTCCCACGACGACTCACTATGCCCGCCGCTGCCCAGCCCGGCGTGCGGCATGCCGACGGTGAGTGCAGACCGAGTACTGCCCCAAGGCTCGGTCGTCGGCGTCAGGTCGGGAGCCACGACACGTGACCGGCGAGATGGGCGTAACCGACGAACGCCACCGTGTCGATCAGTCCGTGAGCAAGCAGGAACGGGACCGTGCGGCGCCACCTTTGAAATAGCCAGCCAAACAGCACACCCATGATGAGATTGCCGACGAATCCACCGAGCCCCTGATAGAGGTGGTAGCTGCCGCGCAGGACGGCGCTTGCCCACACCGATCGACCCGGGCGCCAACCGAGCTGATCGAGCCGGCGCAGCAGGTATCCGAGCAGGATTACCTCCTCCACCGTGGCGTTCTGAAACGCGGACAGGACCAGGACCGGGTCGCGCCACCACGTCGGCGGCAGGCTCTCCGGCACGACGGTCAGCGCCACCCCAAAGGCGTGCGCACCCAGGTAGAGGGCGAGGCCCGATCCACCGATTACGGCCGCCAATCCCGCTCCGCGCAGGGCATCTACCCGAAGCCGGCTCCGGTCCAGGCCGATCATGGCCAGGCTGGCGCCCTCCCGATGAATCAGGTAGACCACCAAGGCAACCGGGGCAAGGGCCGTCACGATGGCCACGAGCCGAAGCGCCAAGTCCAGGGTCGGTCGTCCGGGCGCAAGCGAACCGACAAGAAGCGCACGCTGGGTCGCCAGGGGGCGCTGGGCGGTCAGCGAACCGACTAGGTCCACCAGAGCGCGCAGCGCCGCCGCTCCCAGCGACAGGGCCAGGACGACAAGCACCTCGGCGCGCAGGACGCCTGCACCGATCCGCCCGCTCGCGGGGTGCTCAGGGCTGCTGCGGGTTACCTCACCGGCCGCACGCAACCTCCGGCCCATGCCCAACCTTAGAGCGCAGGGCGCCAGCGCCCTGCGGGGCTTGACCTCACGAGGCGAGCTGGGCCAGACGCGTGGCGAGGAAGGCGCGTTCCACGTCGTTCTCGGTCAACAGCAGCGCCTCGAAGTAGGCCAGGGCTGCCTGCTCGATACGGCCCAGGCAGCGCAGGAAATCGGCGCGGGCAGCGGCGACCTAGCCGAATCTTGCTACCTCGGGGCGCCCGGCCCCCGAGCAGGCGGCATCGGCATGGGCAACGGCAAGAGCGCGCCCTCGACCGCGAGGATGTCCAGCTTGGTGCTCGCACCGCCGCCCGCCGAGAAGCCGCCGATCTTCCCGCCTGACGGGACAATGCGGTGGCACGGCACGATGACCGCGAACGGGTTGCGTCCAAGCGCCTGCCCGACCGACCTGGCGGCGCCGGGCGCGCCGATCCGGCTCGCGAGCGCGCCGTAGGTGATCTCACGCCGGCCGGGATCGTGCGGGCGGCCGCGTAGACGGCGTGATGGAACGGCGCGATGCCGTCCATGTCGAGTCGAATGTCGCTGAGGTCGACCTCGTTTCCAGCGAGGAGCGCGACGATCCGGCTCGTCACCTGTCGTACTGCGGGCGGGGAGGATGCCTCGGGCGCGTCCGGGAGCCGCCTGCGCAACCTCGCGCGCGTCCGCTCGTCGGTCGATTCCGGGAGTTGGACCGCCGCGATACCGCGGGGGGTCCAGGCGATGCCGCACCGGCCGAGCGCCGTGTCGAACAAGGCAAATCCGGTGCCGATCGGCGGGGCGGTCATCACGGTTCGCCGACCGCGACGGTGGCAGGTGCTCGATCGGCGCGTCGCCCGGTCGGGGGCCGGGTGCGCCGCGTGGCCAGCACCGACCCGGCCAGGACCAGAACGAAGCCCACCCCGATGCCGACGGTGAAGCGCTCATGCAGGAACGCGACGCCCAGCGCGACGGCCACAGCGGGGTTGACGTAGGTAATGACCGTCGCCCGAACCGGCCCAATCTCGGCGATCAGCCGGAAGAACAGCAGGAAGGCCACCGCCGTGCAGAGGGAAGCAAGGACGACGACCGAGGCCAGCACCCGCCCGTTCGGGACGTGCCGAGGCAGCGCAAGGATGCCCACCGGCGCGTAGCCGACGGCGGTCAGGCTTAGCGACGTGGTCACCACCCCAAGGCTGGGCAGCCGGGACAGCGACATGGACAAGATCAGCGGCCCCAGGGCGTACCCGGCGATCACGACTGCCACCGCCAGTAGCGCGCCGATGTCGGTGCCGCGCACATCGAGCCCGACCAGTGCCCCGACGCCGGTCAGGCCAACCAGCAGTCCGGCCACGCCTCGCCCGCCCAACGGTTCGTGATCCCCTGCGAGGCGACCAAGCACGGCTCCGACCAGCGGTACTGCAGCGACCAACAGGCCGGTCAGCGAACTGGACAGCCGCTGTTCCGCCGCCGAAAGCAGGAACCACGGGATCGCCAGTTCGGCGACGGTGTAGGCGAGGAGCGGGCGCCAGTGCGGTAGCAGCGAGCGCAACTCACCGCGGGCCGTGGCGAGGGGGAGCAGTAGAGCCGCGCCAAGACCGGTGCGTCTGAAGACGAGGCGGTCATGTCACGGCGCGGATGGCTCCTGTTCACCGCCATGTGCATCATCTGGGGCGTCCCCTACTTGCTGATCAAGGTCGCGGTGCGCGACCTCACCCCCGCTTCGCTGGTGTTCTTGTCAGACCGACTGTGCTAGCCACCAGCCTTGCAGACGTCCCGGCCATTCCCCATCGGGACACCATGGGCCATGTGACGCACCCCCCGGCAGTTCCCCTGCTCCCACTCGCCCAGCGGGCCGGTGAGCTGCTTCGCACCCTCGCCGGCCCCGATGCGGTTCTGCGCGCGGACCAGCTGACCGCGATCACCGCCTTGGTTGCCGACCGCCGCCGGGCCCTGGTCGTGCAGCGCACAGGTTGGGGCAAATCCGCCGTCTACTGGATCGCCACTTCCCTGCTGCGCCAGGCCGGCGCTGGCCCGACCCTCGTCGTCTCCCCCCTCCTCGCGCTGATGCGCGACCAAGTGGAGGCCGCCAGCCGGATGGGGCTGGCAGCCATCACGTTGAACTCGGCGAACGTCGATGACTGGCCGAGCCTCGAGGCGCAGATCGCCGCCGACGGCGTCGACGTGCTACTGATCAGCCCGGAACGATTGAACAACCCCGGCTTCCGCGCCCGCGTCCTGCCGCAGCTTGCCGCCCGGGTCGGTCTGCTCGTCGTGGACGAGGCGCATTGCATCGCCGACTGGTCCCACGATTTTCGCCCCGACTACCAACGGATCCGCGACGTGCTGGCCGCCTTGCCGCCGGGGGTGCCGGTGCTTGCCACCACCGCAACCGCGAACGCCCGCGTCACGGCGGATGTTGCCGACCAGATTGGCGCCGACACGATCACCCTGCGTGGGAGCCTGGACCGGGACAGTCTCGCCTTGTCGATAGTGGATCTGCCCGATGCCGCGCACCGGTACGCCTGGCTCGCCGAGGCGCTGCCGTCGCTGCCCGGCTCAGGCATCGTCTATTGCCTGACCATCGCGGAAGCCGAGCGGCTCGCCAGCTACCTCGCCCTGGTCGGCCTTGCGGTCGCCGCGTACTCCTCCGCGGTGGGCCCCGAGCAGCGGCAGCAGATCGAAGCCAACCTGAAATCCGGCCGTCTCAAGGCAGTCGCGGCGACCAGCGCCCTCGGGATGGGGTTCGACATGCCGACCCTCGGGTTCGTGGCGCACCTTGGCTCCCCGTCCAGCCCGATCGCCTACTACCAGCAGGTGGGCCGGGCCGGCCGGGCATTGGAACACGCCGTCGCCGTGCTGCTGCCGGGGAAGCAGGATGCCAAGATTTGGGACTACTTCACGTCCACCGCCATGCCGGCAGCCGACATCGTCGAGCAGGTGCTCGGCGCCCTCGCCGGCGCCGAGCGGCCGATGAGCGTCCCGGCCCTGGAAACCCGGACCCCGCTGCGCCGCGGCCGGTTGGAGACCCTGCTGAAGATCCTCGACGTGGGTGGGGCAGTGGCACGGACCTCGGAGGGCTGGCGGTGCACTGGGGCGCCATGGGTGTACGACACAGCCCGCTACGCGGCCCTCGCCGCAGCCCGGCACAACGAGCAACAAGCGATGCGGGCATACCAGAGTTCGACCAGCTGCCTGATGGCCCGGCTGCGGGCCGAACTCGACGACCCGGACCCCGGTCCCTGCGGCCGCTGCTCGGCGTGCACCGGCCAGCATCGTTCGCCACGACGCAGCGCTACAACCTGTCCGGCACCAACGCCCTCGTCCCGGCCGGCAGCGTCGTGACCACGGGCGGCGCATCGATCACTGCCGTGCCCGGCGGCCACTCGTCCTATAGCAACACCGACGCTGCCGGCGTAGTTACCAGCTACTCCAACCCGCTGTCGCAGCCCGCGCCCAGTGACCTGGCGGGTACCTACGCCGGCTGGACGACGGCGCCCCTAAAATCAAGCACCGATGTGGTCGGCATCCCGACACTTGACGTCACCGTCATTTCGGCGCAGGCATCGACGATTGACCCCACAACCCAGCTGGTCCTGTTCGCCAAGCTCTACGACGTGGCCGCGGATGGCACGACGCTCACGCTCCCGGCTCGGCTGGTCTCCCCGGTCCGGGTGGCCGGCCCGACCGCCGCGAATGTCCCGACGGCCTTGCACATCTCCCTGCCCGGCATCGTTCACCGCTTCGCCGTCGGCCATTCGCTACGGGTGGTGCTCGCCGCCGGCGACGACGCCTACGCCGGCAACCAGACCTCCCGGACGGCCAGCTTCCCCACCTCGAAGGTGCGCCCCGGAGTCTTGACGCTGCCGGTTACCTCGGCCCCTGCCAGCGCTGCGCCCCCGGCTGCCGGCTCGCTCAACTCGGCCGCAGGTTCGGGTTCGGGTTCGGGTTCGAGTCTGGGTTCGAACGCCGGAGTTCCCGCGGCCACCGCGCCCACTGCCACGTCGGCGCTGGCCAGCACCGGGCTTGAGTCAGGGATTCCGCTCATCGCGGGAGCCTTGCTGGCGGTGGCCACAGTCCTGCGCCGCCGCCGTCGGGCCTGAGAACCGGGCCGCGACCCAAAAACCGCAGTTCAGCGGCATTTGTGGATAGTGGGCGAGGGGGGAGTTGAACCCCCACGTCCTTACGGACACACGGACCTGAACCGTGCGCGTCTGCCATTCCGCCACTCGCCCGAGTCAGCGAAACGAAGATAGCAGGCCCTCCCGACGAAGTTCGCCCACACAGCGGCGGGGGTAACGGAACCCCAGCGCTTACGATCTCGCTAGGACGGGCATGCGCCTGCCTAGCCCGTAGGCCCCGCCGCCGGTAACCGGCTTCGGCCCTAGCCGACAAACGAGGAGGCGTGATGGGCGTGCTGCAACGCTTCGAAAAGCGCCTCGGTGGACTGGTCGAGGGCAGCTTTGCGAAGGTGTTTCGCGGCCGGGTGGAGCCGGTGGAGTTGGCCGGAGCGTTGGCCCGGGAGGCCGATGTCAACAAGGCTGTCGGACCACATCGCGTCCTCGTGCCCAACGTCTATGAGATCCACCTGGGGAAGGGTGACCACGACCGGCTCGCGCCCTACGCTCTCACCCTCTGCGATGAGTTGGCGACCCTTCAGCATGAGCACGCCGATCAGCAGGGGTACACCTTCGTGGGGCCAGTGCTCGTAACGCTGCAGCGCTCGGAGCAGTTGGGTACCGGAGCCTTTCGCATCATCAGCAGCGTTGAAGCCGGCGACGAGCAGCCGGCGGCACGTGCCGGCGGCACGTGGGAGCCCCCGCCGAAATACCGGTCGCCGGCCGCCGCCCCGCCGTTCCCTGACCCCACGGTGACCCCAGGGCCCGTGGCCGCCCGTGACCCCCGGCCCGCCCGTGACCCCGCGCCGGCCCCTGCGGCATTCTCCCAGCAGACCACCGCCATCCCGCGGGTGTCGCCCACCCCTCGCACTTACGGCAGCCTGTTGCTCCCTGATGGCGAACGCGTGCCCGTTCAGCCGGGAACCGTGGTCCTCGGCCGGGGTGCCGAAGCGGACGTCCGGCTCGCCGACCCGAGCGTCAGCCGACGACATGCCGAGCTTCGGGTAGAGGGTGAGCAGGTGCACCTCGTCGACCTCGGGTCTACCAACGGCACCACCGTGAACGGGCGCAGGGTGGACCGCGCCCGCCTCAGTGATGGGGATCGTGTCGCGCTCGGTAGCGCCCTGTTCACCTATCGGGGCTGACTGCCGGTGCCCGAGATCGTACTTTTCGCCATCAAGGTGGGCTTTTTGACGTTACTCTGGCTGCTGGTGATCTTCGCGGTGGTTGCCGTGCGCGCCGACATCTTCGGCGCGCGGGCCGGCCGAGGCAGCGCGGTGGCAAGGCCAGCCAAGACGCCGCGTCCTCGCCGGGAGCGCGGTAGCCGCCGCCCCGCGGTACTGGTCGTCACCGAAGGTGCCCTCACCGGCACGCGAATCAGCCTGGCGGGCAGCGCGATCTCGATCGGCCGAGCCGAGGACTCGACATTGGTGCTGGGCGACGATTATGTCTCCACCCGGCACGCCCGGTTCACCCCCCGCGGGGACCAGTGGCTGGTCGAGGACCTGGGCTCCACCAACGGCACCTACCTGGACCGCACGAAGGTCACCGGGCCGACCCTGGTACCCCTCGGCACCCCGGTACGGATCGGCAAGACCACCGTCGAGTTGCGCCGATGACTGTCTCGCTGCGTTACGGGTTGCGGTCGGACGTGGGGCACGTCCGGGAGGGCAACGAGGACTCCGGCTACGCGGGCAGCCGGCTGGTTGCCGTCGCGGATGGCATGGGTGGACCGGCGGCCGGCGAGGTGGCCAGCCGGGTCGTGATCGGCCGGCTGGCCGCCCTCGATGAGGACGCCGCCGGTCCAGACCTGCTCGGTGCGCTGGAAAGCGCGGTACATGCCGCCAATCACGATCTGCGCTCGATGGTGTCCACCGACGCGGCTCTGACCGGCATGGGCACCACCCTCACCGCCCTCTACGCCGCCGGGCAGCGCATCGGGCTGGTGCACGTGGGCGACTCACGCTGCTACCTGTTCCGGGACGGCGAGCTGACGCTGGTCACCCGGGACCACACGCTGGTGCAAGAGCTGGTCGACGGCGGGGAGATCACCGAAGACGAAGCGGCGGTGCACCCCAAACGATCACTGATCACCCGGGCCCTTGACGGCCGCGCCGGTCTCGACCTGGACTTGTCTGTGCGGGAGGCACGGGTCGGTGATCGGTATCTGCTGTGCAGCGACGGTCTTTCCGGTGTCGTCAGCCGCGACACGCTCACCGAAGCGCTCTCGGTCACCGAGCCGCAGGCGGCGGCCGAACGGCTGGTGGACCTGGCGCTGCGAGCTGGTGGCCCGGACAACATCACGGCGCTGGTCGCCGACGTCGTCGACGCGCGGGAGGAGGGCACGGCCCCCACCCTGGCCGGCGCCGCCGCGGAAGCCGAGCAGCAAGCCAGCCAGACCGGGCAGGCCACGGGGGCCGCCGGCCGGGCCGCCGCGCTCACTCGCGGCTCCCGGCTGGCCACCGGACTCGGCCTTCGCCGGACCGAGCCCGCGGATTCCGCTGGTACCCCGACCCCGCGCAGCCGCAAAGGACGCCTGTTGCTCGCCGGCTTCGCGATCTTGCTGCTGGCCGGCCTGGCCGCGGGGGTCGTCGGCGCCGTCACCTACGTGCATGACCAGTGGTACGTCGGTGCTGCCGGGCGAGGCACCACCGAGCAGGTGGTCATCTACCGGGGTATCGACGGCTCGGTGGGACCGCTGCACCTCAGTTCCGTGCAAGAGCGCGGCGTCCCGGTCGCCGCACTTCCACCCGAGGCACAACGCCAGGTCCACCAGCACATCAGCGCCGACAGCCGGCAGGACGCCCATCAAATCCTCCAGCGACTGGCCACCCAGGCGAGCCAGAGCGCGGGTGTGGCCTCCCCGGGCGCCCCCGCTCCCAGCACCGGAGCAAGTAGCCCACCCCCCGGTGCCCAACTTCCCCCTCCCAAGATCACCGGCCAGCCCCGACCAGTGACGACCCCCACCCCATGACGGTGATCAACCCGTGACCGCCCCGGCCACCATCGGCATCCCCGTCGCCCGTCCGCGGCGGCGCGGAACCGAGCTGCGACTCCTGCTCGTCGCCCTGCTCGTAGCGCTCGCCGCCCGCGCGGCGGTGGATCTCGGCGTCGGTGATCGGCTCGGCTTCGCCACCGCCCCCTACGTCGGGGGCCTGGTGGTGCTGTTCGGCATCTGCCACCTCGCGGTCCGGCGATGGGCCGGTTACGCCGACCCGCTCCTGCTGCCCCTCGTCGCCGTGCTGCTCGCGGTGGGGACCGCCGAGATCCACCGCATCGACCTGGCCTTTCACAATGGCATCGCCGACGCCCCGCTGCAGCTGGTCTGGGTGGCCATCGGAGTGGCCTTGTTCGTCGCCGTCCTCATCCTGCTGCCCGACCACCGGGTGCTGGCCCGCTACAGCTACACCGCCGGCCTGCTGGGCATCGCCCTGCTGCTGCTGCCGGCACTGCTGCCCGCGTCGATCAGCCAGGTCAACGGCGCGAAGAACTGGATCCGGTTCGCCGGGTTCTCCATCCAGCCAGGTGAGGTGGCGAAGCTCCTGCTGATGGTGTTCTTCGCCAGCTACCTAATCGCCAAACGATCGGTGCTCTCCCTGGTCACGCGACGGATCGGGCCGCTGCAGCTACCCAGGGGCCGCGACCTCGGGCCGGTGCTCCTGGCGTGGCTCGCAAGCATGCTGGTGCTCGTCGAGGAGAAGGACCTGGGCCAGGCGATCCTGTTCTTCGGCATCTTCTTGGTGGTCCTCTACATCGGCACCGAGCGGCTGTCCTGGGTGCTGATCGGCGTCGCGTTGTTCGTGCCGGGCGCCATCGCCTCCTACTACGCGTTCGGGCATGTCCGGGAGCGGGTCGATATCTGGCTGCATCCGTTCGCCGGGACCAACCCGCAAAACAGCAGCTACCAGCTGGTGCAGGGGCTCTATGGCTTCGCCACCGGCGGCGTGCTCGGCACCGGACTCGGGCGGGGCCAACCGCAGACCGTCCCGTTCGCCCGCACCGACTTCATCTTCTCCTCCATCGGTGAGGAACTCGGACTCGTCGGTGTCATGGCTGTGCTCGTGATCTACCTGCTGCTGGTGGCGCGTGGCATACGAGCCGCGGTGGGTGTCCGGGACAGCTTCGGCAAACTCCTGGCCGGCGGCCTCGCGGCGAGTGTTGCGCTGCAGGTGTTCGTGATCGTAGGTGGGGTGATGAGGGTCATCCCGCTCACCGGGGTGACCCTGCCGTTCCTGTCCTACGGGGGGTCCAGCGTTGTCGCCAACTTCGTACTGGTGGCCCTGCTCATCCGCATCTCCGATGCCGGCCGCCGCCCGGCGGTGTGGCCGGTCGCCCCCACCGAAGCGCCCAGACCGGCCGCCGAAAGACCAGCGCAACCGGCCGAGGTCCTTCGGTGAATGCGCCCCTGCGCAAGGTCGCCATCGCGCTCGCCGCCCTGTTCGCCATCCTGCTGATCAACGCCAATTTCGTGCAGGTGGTCGAGGCCTCCTCACTGACGGCGAAGCCGGGTAACAGCCGGGTGCTCATCGATGGCTACCGGCGCCAACGGGGCGACATCATCGCCGGCGGCCAGGCGCTGGCGCTGTCGACCGCGACGAACGACAAGTTGAAGTACCTGCGGGTCTACCCGGGCGGCCAGCTGTTCGCGCCGCTCACCGGCTATTACTCGATCAACTTGTCCGACACCTCGATCGAGAAGGCGGAGAACCCGGTGCTGTCCGGCAGCGACAGCAGGCTCGCCATCTCCTTCGACCGGCTCTCGCAACTGGTGTCAGGGCGCACCCCGCGGGGGGGCAATGTGACCCTTACCGTCGACCGAACCGCGCAGCAGGTCGCGGCGAAGGCGCTGGGCAACCGGCGCGGCGCGGTCGTCGCTCTCGACCCACGCACGGGGGCGGTGCTGGCGCTGGTGACCAGCCCGTCCTACGACCCGGCGCTGTTGACCACCCACGATGTGGCGGCCAACGAGCGGGCCTACGCCAAGCTGGTTGCCGATCCGGCCCAACCGCTGCTGGACCGGGCCACCGCGCAGCTCTACCCCCCCGGGTCAACCTTCAAGATGATCACCACGGCCGCCGCGCTGGCGACGGGGCGATACAACCCAGCGACCCAGGTTGCCGCGCCAGACGTGCTGACGCTGCCCGACACGGCGGGCGTCAAGCTGCGCAACTTCAACAGCGAGTCCTGCCAGGGCCCGAAGATCACCCTGATGAAGGCGCTGGAGATCTCCTGCAACACCGCCTACGCCCAGCTCGGCCTGGATCTGGGTGCGAACGCGCTACGGGCCCAGGCGCAGACCTTCGGCTTCGGGCAGAAGCTGGTGGGGTTCCCGCTGCCCTACGCCCCGAGCCAGTTCCCGGACATGCTGAACCGGCCGCAGACGGCGCAATCGGCGATCGGCCAGTTCGACGTCCGCGGCACCCCGCTGCAAATGGCGATGATCGCCGCGGCCATCGCCAACCGCGGCGTGCTGATGAAGCCCTATGTGGTCGCCGAGGAGCAGGGACCCGATCTGAAACTGCTGTCTACCACGGCCGCACAGCAACTGGGCACGCCGGTCAACCCGACCGTCGCAGCCGAGTTGACGACCATGATGGTTGACGTCGTGCAGAACGGCACCGGAACCGCCGCGCAGATCCCGGGGGTCACGGTCGCCGGTAAGACGGGCACGGCGGAAGACGGCGCCGGGCCGCCCGACGCATGGTTCGCCGCCTTCGCCCCCGCCGCGGCCCCGACCGTGGCTCTCGCCGTGCTGGTGGAACACGGCGGCGGCGAGACCAAGGCCACCGGGGGTTCGGTCGCCGCCCCCATCGCCGCGCAGGTGCTGAAAACCCTGCTACAGGAACGCCGGTGAGCGTGCCGGCCCGGCCCGATCCGGGCGATGCGTCGGGGCACCTGGCGCGGGCCGGGGCAGGCTTCGTCGTCGACGGCCGCTACCGGCTCTCGCGTCGCATCGCCGGCGGCGGCATGGGGGATGTGTGGCGAGCCCAGGATCAGACCATCGGGCGTACCGTCGCCATCAAGGTGCTCAAGCCCGAGTACCTGTCCGAGCCGGCGTTTCTCCAACGCTTCCGCAGCGAGGCCCGGCTGGCCGGCATGCTCAGCCACCCGGGTATTGCCGCCGTCCACGACTACGGCGAGGACGGCGGTCCCGAAGGCAGTGCCTGGCTTGTCATGGAACTGGTTGAGGGAGAAGCGCTTTCCACGCTGCTGCATCGGCGCGGCTTCCTGCCCCCCGATCAGGCATTGGACGTGATCGGGCAGGTCGCGCTGGCCCTGCAGGCCGCGCACGACGCCGGTGTCGTGCACCGCGATGTCAAGCCCGGCAACCTGCTGGTCCGGCCCGACGGGGTAGTTAAGGTGACCGATTTCGGGATCGCGCGGGCCACCGGGTCGGCGCCGCTGACCCGGACGGGCACCGTGTTGGGGACCGCGCACTACCTGTCACCGGAGCAGGCCCTCGGGAAGCCTGCCAGCCCCGCCTCCGACGTGTATGCCCTCGGGGTCGTCGGCTACGAATGCCTGGCCGGGCGCCGCCCTTTCGAGGGGGACAGCCCGGTTGAGGTCGCCCTCGCCCACCAGCGCGACCAGCCGCCACCGCTGCCCGGTGGGTTGCCGGCTCCGGTGAGCAAGCTGATCGCCCGCGCCCTGGCCAAGGATCCGGCTGACCGGTTCCGGACGGCGGGTGCGCTCGGGCGCACCGCGTTGGGGATCCGGACTGCCCTATACGACGCCAGCCCCGCCGACCCGCCGCTGGCCGGCGCCGCGGCCGTTCCGTCCACGGTGATGATGGCCACACCCCGGCCGACTTTGATCGCCCCGACGATGCCTGCCGCGTTGCCTGCTCATGGCCGGCCGATACCCCCCACCCATAAACGACGGGTACGCCTGCCCGTGCTGGTCCTCGCCAGTCTGCTTTTGCTGGCCCTGGTCGGTGGCTTACGGGGCTGGGGCCGAAACGCGCAGGCCACCGTCCCGAACCCCCGCCGGCAACCGGCGGCGCCGGCCTCGCCGGCCGCCCCCGCCGGCATTCATCTCGACCCCGCCAGCTACCGCGGGCAGCCGGTCGGCCAGGTACTCGCGGCTCTTCGAGGGCTCGGCCTGTCCCCCAGCCGGGTCGACGTGGCGCAGGACGGGGCCCCAGGTACCGTCGTCACGGTCGTGACCCCGGGGGGTGGGCCCCTGCCGGCGACGTTGTCCCCGCACGCGGCCGTCGTGATCCAGGCGATCCCCGCCCCCGCGTCTGGGCCACCAGCACACGGCAAGAAGGGGGCCGGCCAGAGCGATGGCCAGCCCAAAGACAACGGTCAAAGCCAAGGCAAGGGAGACTGATCCGAGTGTCCGCGACAGAGCCACGCCTATTGGGCGCTCGGTATGAGCTGGGGGAGCCGCTGGGCTTCGGCGGCATGGCCGAGGTGCTGGCCGGGCGTGACGTGCGCCTCGGCCGTGACGTCGCCATCAAGATCTTGCGGGCCGACCTCGCCCGTGACCCTTCGTTTTTGTCCCGCTTCCGCCGCGAGGCCCAGTCGGCTGCCGGCCTGAATCACCCGAACATCGTTGCGGTCTACGACACCGGGGAGGGCGAGGACGGCGTGCCCTACATCGTCATGGAACGTGTGTCGGGGCGGACCCTGCGCGATGTCCTTGCCGAGGACGGGCGGCTGCTACCCCGCCGGGCGATGGAGATCGCCGCGGAGGTCGCTGGGGCGTTGGAGTACAGCCATCGCGCCGGCATCGTGCATCGCGATATCAAGCCGGCCAACGTCATGCTGACCCGGGCCGGGGACGTGAAGGTGATGGACTTCGGCATCGCCAGGGCGGCCTCTACCACGGCCAACACCATGACCCAGACCGCCCAGGTTCTCGGCACCGCCCAGTATCTGTCGCCGGAACAGGCCCTCGGCGAGCACGTCGATGCGCGCAGCGACATCTATTCCTGCGGCTGCCTGCTCTATGAGCTGCTGACCGGCATCCCGCCCTTTCGGGGGGACTCCGCGGTGGCGGTGGCTTACCAGCATGTCCGGGAGGACCCCACCCCCCCGTCCCAGCTGGACTCAGAGCTGCCCGCCGCCGCCGACGCGGTGGTGCTCAAGGCCATGGCGAAGAATCCGGACAATCGCTACCAGAGCGCCGCCGAGATGCGCCTTGATCTGGATCGCGCCGCTGCCGGCCGCCGCGTTGAAGCACCGTCGGTGCTCGCCAACGAAGTGACCACCGCGCTGCCCGTGGCCGCTCCCACCACCGTGCTGCTGCGCCAGGACGACGGGGACCGACGCAGCCGCCGGGGGCTGGCCTACCTGGCGTTGCTCGCCGCGGTCCTGATCGTGTTCATCGTGGCCGCGGTACTGGCCAAGAACCTATTCTCCGGCTCGCAGGCGGCCCTGCACACCCCCAAGGTCGTGGGTCTCACCGAGCAGCAAGCACGGGACACCCTCAGCACCGCCGGGTTGCAGGTCGGCGACGAAAAGATGACCCCGCTGGGGCAGGACGGAAACACGCTGGCCAAGGGGCAGGTCTACGCCCAGAGCCCGATCGAGGGCATCACCATTAGCCGCGGTGGAAAGGTGAGCCTTTCCGTTTCCAGCGGCATCGAGCGGGTGCCGGTGCCCGACGTCGTCGGGAAGTCGACCGCGGAGGCGACCGGGCTGATCAACCAGGCCAAGCTCAAGGTCGGCATCGTGACGCAGGAGAATGTGCCGGGCACCCCGACCGCGGTGCTGATGGTCACCCCGACTTCCGGGACGACCGTGGACGCAGGCACGCCGGTCAACTTGACAGTGGTCTCGGGCCAGCAGCAGGTACCCAGTGAGCTGGGCAAGCCGGAGGCAGACGCCATCTCCGCCTTGAAGGGGGCCGGCTTCAAGGTCGCGGTGACGATGGTGCAGGACCCGGCCACGGCAGGGACGGTCATCGACGAGTCTCCCACCGGCGCCCAGCCGAACGGGACGACGATCACCCTGACCGTGTCCAGCGGACCCCCTGCGCCCCCCGCGCCCCCAACGACCGCCGCACCGCCCCCAACGACCGCCGCACCGCCCACCACCTCGCCGCCGGCGTCGTCCACCCCCCCACCGGCGTCGTCGACCCCGCCGCCGAGTTCCAGCCCGGTGAGAAGTTCCTCGCCGTTGCCGACGCCGCCGCCGGCCTCCGGGCCGGGCGCAATCAGCTGATGCCGCGGTCCTGACCGGCCCAGTATCGGGCGCGCAGCTCCCGCTTTTGCACCTTGCCGCTCGGGTTGCGCGGCAATTGCTCGGCGCGGTCCACCGAGCGCGGCCGTTTGAAGCCGGCCAGCCGCGGCGCCGCCCAGGCGAGAATCTCCTGGGCGTCAAAAGCCGTTCCCGGCCGGGTCACGACGATGGCCTTGACGGTTTCGCCCCAGCGCTGGTCAGGCACCCCGATCACCGCCACATCCAGCACCGACGGATGCCCGGCCAGTACGTTCTCCACCTCCGCGGGATAGACGTTCTCCCCGCCGGAGACGATCATGTCCTTGATTCGGTCGGTGAGGAACAGGTAGCCATCCGCGTCCAGGTAGCCGGCGTCCCCGGTATGCAGCCATCCGCCGTCTTCCATGGCAGCCGCGGTTTCCGCCGGCTTGGCGTAGTAGCCGGCGCAAACCTGGGCAGAGCGTACCTGCAGCTCACCCACCTCTGCGGGACCAAGCACCAGCCCGGTGACTACGTCCACGATCCGGGTCTGCACCCACGGGTAGGGACGCCCAGCGCTGCGCAGCAGATGCTCACGCGGGCCGCCCGGATCGTGGTCCCCCGGGTCAAGCTGAGTGATCGCGCCGGTCGTCTCGGTCATCCCGTACACCTGATACATCGGGGCACCGAACACGGCCATCACCTTCTTGAGGGCCTCGACGGTGATGGGGGACGCCCCATATATCAGGGCCGCGAGCCCGTCCCAATTGCGCTCGGCGGCACCGGGAACCGCCGCGAGCATGGCAAGCGCCGCCGGTACCAGAAAGGCATGGGTGACCCGGTGGGACTCCATGACGGCCAAGGCGCCGGCCGGGTCCAGCGCCGGCAACAGCACGTTCAGGGCGCCGCACTGCAGCCCGACCAGGGCCCACCCCGAACCGCCGACGTGAAACAGCGGCATCGCGACCAGGCTCACGCTGTCCGCGTCGATCCGCCAACTTCTCGAGGCCGCCTGCAGGGCCGCCAGGTTGGCGTTCGTGAGCATGGCTCCCTTCGGCAGGCCCGTGGTCCCCGACGTGGAGAGTTGCAGGACGACGGTGTCATCCGCGCCGGTGAAGCCCGGGTCGGTCGGGTCGGCGGCCGCCAGCCAGCCCTCGTACTGCGGGCCAGTCGACACTGTCCGCACCCCGGTGTCAGCGGTGATCGCGGCGCCCAGGGCGGCGAAGCCGGAACCGTGCACCAGCAACGTCGCGCCGCTGTCCCGGACGATGGCGGTGGCCTCCGCCGCGGTCAGCCGCCAGTTCACCGGGGCGAGGACGGCACCGATCTTGGCGGCGCCGAACAGCAACTCGAAGAACTCGGGAGCGTTGGAGTCCAGGTAGGCAACGCGCTGACCCGCACGGCAACCGGCGCCGTGCAGCGCGTTCGCGGCGCGGCTGGATCGGGCGTCGAGGTCAGCGTAGGACCAGATCTGATCGCCGAGCCGCAGCGCGGGGCGCCCGCGCCGGGCCTGGTCGAGATCCCGGACGATGCCGGTCAGCCGATAGGTCATCGGCCACAACCGGAACTCATGAAGGGCGACCGACCAGGGCCCGGTCACCGAACGCGGTAAGGCGAAGTGAGTCCACAGCGGCGCCGAGCGCTGCCACGCGTTCTCGCGCCCCGCTCTGGCCGCAACCGACCAGCCAGTTCGCGAGCAGCACATGACCGCCTTGGGTCAACACCGACTCAGGGTGAAACTGCACGCCGTGAATCGGCAGGCTGGCGTGACGCAAGGCCATCACCACGCCGGACTCGCTGCGCGCCGCAACGGTCAGCTCTGCCGGCAACGTGGCCTCACGCGCCGCCAGGGAGTGGTAGCGCGTTGCGGTGAATGGCTGCGGCAGCCCGCTGAGCAAACCGCTCCCGTCGTGCCGTATCTCGCTGGTCTTGCCGTGGAGCAGCTCAGGGGCCCGGTCCACCTCCCCCCCAAACGCCACCGCGATCGCCTGGTGGCCGAGGCAGACGCCGAGCAACGCGAGCCGCTCCTGCGCGCAGTACCTGACCAGTGGGACGCTGATACCGGCCCGCTCCGGCCGGCCGGGGCCCGGTGAGATCAGCACGCCGTCCACCGCGAGGGCGGCAACGTCGGCCACCGCGATCTCATCGTTGCGGCGGACCAGCACCTCGGCGCCGAGTTGCTGCATGTACTGCACCAGGTTGAACACGAACGAGTCGTAATTGTCCAGCACCAAAATGCGGGCGATCCGGGTGCCCGTCGCCACCCTCAGCCGCCGCCCTTGGTCACGTTGACGTTGTTGAACGGCAGGTGCGGATCGAGCGCCGGAAACACCAGGAACAACAGCAGAAGGACGACCGCTGTGAACACCGTCATTGCGGTCAACAGCCGGACCGGGAGCGGGCCGGGAAGCCGTCGCCAGATCCACCCGTACATCGCTATGCCCTTCCGGTCTGCAGGGCGTTTGGGATGCCCTTGGCCTTGGGTTCGCTGGTGGCGAGGACGCCATGCACGATCAGTCTCTGGGTGGCCGAATATCGCGGGTTACACGTGGTCAGGGTGATGAGCCTCTGCATCGCCTGCTGGCGCGGCTGCTCGGGCACCGGGTAGGTGACCCCGATGTCTGATGGGTCGACGATCGTGTCGCCGGTGACCCGGTAGACATACCAGGTGTCGCGGGTCTCAATCACGATCGCGTCCCCCGACCTGAACGAGTCCGCCCCGTAGAACGGCGCCCCGTGGGTGGTGCGGTGGCCGGACAGGACGAAGTTGCCGACACCACCGGGAAGCGCCGTTTTCGGGTAGTGGCCGGGACCTTTGGCCAGATCGTCCGTTCCGATTCCCTCATCGACCACCCAATGCCAATGCCGCCCCAGCCGCGGAGCTCGGATGATGGCAAGCGCCGAACCTAGGGGAACCGCGTCCACGCTGGGCCCCGCACCCGCACCCGCACCCACACCCACACCCGGCGTACGCGTCGTGGGGGGCGCCGGGGGGGCGCTCCACTGCTTGGCCAGTTGCCGTTCCAGCTTGTGCTGAGCCTGGGCGGTGAAAATGCCTGTGATCCACAATTCGTAGCCGACGAACAGCAAGATGATCAGCCCGGCCGTCATCATCAGCTCGCCGACGACACCGCAGCCGGCCGCGAACCGGCCGCGCCGAGCAGGCCGGGGACGTTCGGGCTCGAGCGAGGCCGAACCCCCGGTCCAGGCCGGCCGCTGCGTGCGCGGTCCGGCGCTCACCGTTGGCCGAAACCTGTCATCGTCCACACCAAGCTCATGGCGCACCCAACGGCCCCGCGTGGCTGAGGGTGACCGGGCCGTCGTATCCCGGCAGGGTGGTGTCGGCGCCGCGGCTGGTCCCCAGACGCAACCCGTATGCCTTGACGTACTGCTGATAGAGCCGCACGCCGGGGGAACTGCGCAGCGACGAGGCCATTCCGGCCTGGTCCCCGACGGCGCTGATCACAAACGGCGGGGAGTAGACCCGACCGGCAAGCAGCAGGGTGTTCCCGACGCACCGCACCGCGCTGGTCGAGATCACCCGTTGCCCCATGATCGTCATGGCCTCTGCCCCGCCGGCCCATAACGCGTTCACGACCGCCTGCACGTCTTGCTGATGAACCACCAGGTCGTCCGGCTGCGGCGCCGGGTAGCCGGGGGCAACCGCAGCGTGGCGGGGTGCGTCGTCGAGAGACACGGTCAGGCTGGGCCCGTGCACCGGTAACAGCCCGACCGGTCCCTGCAGGGCAGCGCCTCGGGCCCGTACGGGGGCTACCACGCCGTCGGCGGCCGCGCGCTGAGCGCCGAGCGTCTCCACCTGCGCGCTTAGCCGCCGCTGGTCGGCGCCGGCGATTGCCAGTTGCTGCTGTTCCTGGCGCACCAGGTCGGCCAGCCGGTCCTGGCTGGTCGACCGAAGGGTGCCGCCCCCCGCCGAGCGGGCAGTGGTGGCCAGCAGCAGGCCCGCGGCGACCAGGACCACCGGCAGCGCCAGCCGGCCGGCCGGCGAACGTCGCCCGGCGGCTCCCGAGTCCTGATCGGTTAAGGTCATGATGGGTTTACGCTAAACCACCGCGGCCGGCCGGGGGCCATTGCTGGCCCAGGGTGACGCGGTCCCCCCCCCATCCCGATCCCTGTCACCGGAGGAACCGCCTCGATGCCGGAGTCGCGCAAGCGCAAGCAGCAGGCGTACACCCAGCCGCCGGTGTCCACCAGCGTCCGCAGGCGCCCCCCCTCGCCGCCATGGGTCGGCGCCACGATCCTGGGCCTGTTTGCGGTCGGCGTGCTGTACCTGATCGTGTACTACGTCAGCAACGCGACGTATCCGATCACCGCCTTCGGCGGCTGGAACATCTTCGTGGGCTTCGGCTTCATCGTGGCCGGATTCGGGTTGCTCACCCAGTGGCGCTAAAGACTCTTACACCGATGTAGTTCACCCACAGGAGTTATCCACAGTTGTGGAGAGCGGCGGCACGCGGGCCGGACTACAGCAGTTCCAAGATCGTGGCGTTCGCCATTCCGCCGCCCTCGCACATCGTCTGCAGCCCATAGCGGGTCCCGGTCTCGGCCAGGCCGTGCACCAGACGGGTCATCAGCTGGGCACCGGACCCGCCCAAGGGGTGACCCAGGGCGATCGCACCACCCAGCGGATTGAGCGATTTCGGGTCCGCCCCGAGCTCCTGCAGCCAGGCCAGAGGTACCGGCGCAAAGGCCTCGTTCACCTCGAAGTGGCCGATCTCGTCCACCTTCAGGCCGGATTTGATCAATGCCTTCTGCGTCGCCGGAATGGGGGCAGTCAACATGATGATGGGGTCGCAACCCCCGAGGGCGAAAGTATGAAAACGGGCGAGCGGCCGCCACCCCATCCTGGCCGCCACCTCGCTGGTGGTGATCAGCAACGCCGCGGCCCCGTCGGAGATCTGTGAGGAATTCCCGGCCGTGATCAAGCCATCGGGATCAAAGGCCGGCTTGAGCGCCCCGAGGCTTTCGACCGTGCTGCCGCGCCGGATCCCCTGATCCGCAGTGAACATCACCGGCCCCGAGCCGTCGGCGCCGGCGACGGGAACGCCTAGCAGCCCGGACTCGTAGGCACCCCGGTCCTGGGCAGCCGCGGCGCGCTCGTGAGACTCGGCGGAGTACCCGTCGACCTGCTCACGGGACAATCCCCACTTTTTGGCGATCCGCTCGGCCGAGATGCCTTGGTTCACCAGGCCGCCGGCCTGCTCATACCGCTCGATCATCTTCGGGCCGAACGGGATGCCTGGGCCGGACGCCACGTTGGAGCCCATCGGGACCCGGGTCATGACTTCAACGCCGCCGGCGATCGCGATGTCGTACTGCCCGGAGATCACCCCGGCGGCGGCGAAATGGGTGGCCTGCTGGGACGAGCCGCACTGCCGGTCGATGCTCGTGCCGGGTACGCTTTCCGGCCAGCCGGCGGCGAGCACCGCGTTGCGGGCCACGTTGAGGGCCTGTTCGCCGACCTGGGAAACACAACCCCAGATGACATCGTCGATAACCCCTGGGTCCAGGTGGTTGCGCTCGGCCAGAGCCGTCAGGACGTGGGCGGACAGGTCGACCGGGTGCCACCCGGCGAGCGCACCGTTGCGCTTGCCGGTGGGGGTGCGCACCGCATCGACGATGACTGCATCTCGCATCGGGGGCTCCTTGCGGGCTTGGTGGCGGCTTGGTGGCGGCTTTGTGGCGGCTTGGTGGCGGCTAGAACGTCATTCGGATCGTACGCACGCAGACGCATATCGAGCCACCCCAGGCACGCTGTGAAAGCGTGGGTCCTATGGCGCCGGGCGCGGTCCACTACGGACCGCCACGAATCGCCGGGCCGGCCCTGTTGCTGTTCGCGGCCGTGCTCGGCGTCACCAGTCTGGGCAGCGATGCTCCCGGCCGGCTGCTGATCGGGGTGGCGGTAGCGGGGGCGCTCAGTGCCGCGCTGTGGACGCTGGGTGGTCCAGCGCTCTCCGCCGACCTCGACGCGGTCCGCATCCGGCGAGTGGTCGGGCGACATCAACTGCCCTGGTCCGCGGTCCGCTCGGTCCAGGCCGATAGTCGACGGCGCTCCCGGGCGGTCGAAATCGCCACCGATGAAGCCCTGTTCGCCGTCCCCGCGATATTACTCGGGCGGGCCAGCCCAGGTGAGGTCGTCACGGCGCTCAGCGAGTTGCTGACCCGCTCGCGAAGCCGCCAGACGACACCGGAGCCCGGAGACTGACCGGCACCCCCACGACGGCACCGGACTGATCGGCCCGGCGGACCGAGGGGGCGTGAACCGCGGCCAGCCCAAGGAGCAGCGCGAGGATGGTCACTGAACCGGCCGCCTGGATGACGCTGCGGCGTGCGCGCGGGGCGTACGCGAGCACCGCGGCTATCGCGGCGCCGGTGACCAGGCCGCCGAGGTGCGCACGGACGTCGATGAAGGGCACCGAGAAGCTGATCACCAAGTTCAGCACGATGGTGGCCACGATCGGTCCGGTCGCTGCGCCGATTCGCCGGGCAACCACGTAGTAGGCGCCGAACAGGCCGAAGATCGCCCCGGATGCACCTGCCGCGACCTCGGCATGGGGGCCGAACACGAACGTGCCGACCGATCCACCGATCCCGGCGATGAAGTACAACGCGAGGAAGCGAAGCCGTCCGAGCGACTGCTCCAGGGTGGGGCCAACCAGGAACAACACGTACATGTTCAGGGCCAGGTGGATGACCCCGAAGTGCAGGAACATCGCGGTGACCAGCCGGTAGACATCGCCGTGCGCAACGCCCTGCAGCACCGTCTGGGTGCCACCCGGGCCGACGACCACGACCCGGCCAGGGATGTCGGCGAAGCGGGCGAACAGCGCTGAAATGCTTCCGGAGATGAATCCGGTCCCGCTGGCAACCATGATCAAGAAGACCACGATGTTCACCGCCACCAGCGCGGTGGTGACGTCCCGGCCGGCGCTTACCCTGCCGCCGAAGGCGGTGCGTGCTTGTCGAACGCCGTGCTGGGCTTCCTTGACCTCCTCCGGGCATTGGAAGCCCACCGCGGCAGGGCGCATGCACTCGGGGCAGATCGGCCGGCTACAGCGCACGCAGGAGATGTAGGTCTGACGGTCCGGATGGCGGTAGCAGGTCGGCGCCGACGCCGCCTGCGTTCCCGACGCATCCGGCAAGGTCATGCGCTGGACCGCTCGATGGTGACATTCTCAATCACGACGTCTGTCGTGGGCCGGTCACGCGGGCCGGTGGGGCTAGTGCCGATCCCATCGACGACCCCTCTGCTGTCGGCATCAAGGACCTCGCCGAAGATCGTGTGCTTGCGGTTCAGGTGCGGCGTCAGGCCGGTGGTGATGAAAAACTGGCTCCCGTTCGTACCCGGCCCCGCATTCGCCATCGCCAGCAGGTAAGGCCGATCGAAGCCGAGCTCTGGGTGAAACTCGTCGGCGAACTGGTAGCCGGGGCCACCCGTGCCGGTGCCCAGCGGATCGCCTCCCTGGATCATGAATTTGTCGATGACACGGTGAAAGACGGTGCCGTCATACATCGGAGCCGTGCTCTTCGCACCCGTGCGCGGGTCGGTCCACTCGCGGGTTCCCTCAGCCAGGCCGACAAAGTTGGAGACCGTCTTTGGTGCATGGTCGGGGAACAGCGCGAGGCGTATGTCGCCCTTGTTGGTGTGCAACGTGGCGTGGAGCTGTTCGGGCATGTGCGGATCCCTCTCGCGGGCGTGTCCAGTGGTCGCCGTCGATCCTAGGTCGCCTCGCCCCGGGCGGCGCGATGCGCCGATGGCGGACACCGGGCGGGCGGCCATCATGGGAGGGTGTTCTTCCGAGCGGGGCGCCCCTCACCCCCCCCGCACGCGCCTTTGCGGGTCGCCCTTGTCCTGACCGCTACCTTCGTGCTGGCGACCGCCGGGTGCACCGGGTCCCGGGGATCAGCGAGCCCGGTGCCGGTCTCGCCGTTGGCGGCCGACAGCGCGGCACCCGGAACTCCGGTCCCTACCGGCTTCGCGCCCGCGTCGGTGAGTTTCGCCGATTCCCAAAACGGCTTCGCGCTCGGACTCGCGCCGTGCGGGGGGGCGCATACCGGCCTGTGCACCGCGTTGGCGACGACCACCGACAGCGGGGCGCACTGGGCCGAGCGGACGGCGCCAACTCTGGTTCCTACCGACATCTACCGCCAGCCAATCGTGCGGTTCGCCAGCGCGCTCGACGGCTTCGCCGCGCTGGGCGGGTTGCAGTCCACCCACGACGGTGCCCGCACCTGGCAGTCGGTGCCGCTACCGGAGTTGACCGACCCGCAGGTCGTCGGGATGCAGGCGGCCGGCGGCTTCGTGTATGTCGTGGCCGGCGAGAGGGGGGATCAGGGCCCCCTGCGGCTGTTCGTGGGCGCCGCGCAGGTCGATGCGTTCATCGCTGTGGCCGGCGTGTTCCTACCCGCGGCCGGCACGGAGGTCGAACTCAGCGCCGCAGCGGGCATCGTCTATCTGGCCGCGAACACCCTGCATGGCCCCCCCCGGGTGTTCGCCTCGACTGACGCCGTCCACTGGGCCGCCCGCACCGCCCCATGCCCGACCGGTTCGGCCGCAGCCGTGGCGGCGACCGACCTGCGCGAGGTAATGGTCGTCTGCGACGGTCCGCCGTCGCCCACCGGTGCGCCGAAGTCGGTTTACAGCTCGTCGGATGCGGGGCTGAGTTTCCAGCAAGCGGGCGGCCCGGCACCCGCAGGATTCACCGCGGACGCGGCCTCACCCGGTCCCCGGATCGTGGTCGTGGCGGCAAGCGCCCAAATCAACCGGCTCTACCGCAGCAAGGATGCCGGGAAGACCTTCGAGGTCGTCTATGCCAGCGGCGTCGCCGGGTCGGGAAGTGGATTGGGTTTCACCGATCTGGCCTTCACCGATGCCAGCCACGGGAGCGTGGTGCTCGGCGATGCGGGGATCTACGCCCGGGACCACTCGGCCGGGCAGGTGGTGGCCGCGCCGCGGCTGCTCACCACAGTCGACGGGGGCCAGCACTGGATTCAGACCGTCATCCACTCCTGATCGTGCGGGATGCCCCCCGGTGCTCGCGCACCGGCCCTCGCGCTGGGGCGTTAGATGCGCCATGACGTCGGCTGGGGTCACCGGGGACAAACGGACCGCTCTCGCCGGGCTGGCCAGGTGGGGACTGGCCTCCCGCGGGGTGATCTACCTGCTGATGGCGGCGCTCGCCGGGCATCTCGGCGGCGCCGCATTGCTGGGCCTGCTGGCCGGCGGTTTCGGCGGGTATGCCCTGTGGCGCTTCTCGGAGGCCGCGTTCGGGGTGCGCTCCGACCCGGGAACCTTTCCGCGGGTGCGCTCCGCCTTGCGTGGAGTCGCCTACGCCGGGCTGGCGGCGACGACCACGCTGATCCTCACCGGATCCGGTGGGGGCGGCAGCCACGCCCAGCAGCAACAGTCCCTGACGGCGCGGGCGATGGCCCACACCGGGGGTCGGGTCCTGGTGACGCTCATCGGGTTGGTCATCGTCGGTGCCGGGCTGGCGATGGCGGCCGAAGGCATCACGAAATCGTTCGAGAAGCACCTGCGGATGGCGCAAATGAGCCCGAGTACGCGGCGCTGCGGACGCTCGCGGATCAGCCCGATGGAGCGGTCCTGCTGGCCGCGGGGTCGCTTGGCCTGGCGATCTTTGGGGTGTTCGGGCTGGCCGAGGCCCGGTGGGAAAAGACCTGACTCACCTCGGACGAGCCCAAACGGGTGATCCTCGGGCCGCTGATCGACCAACGGGCCCAGGGGAACTAGCCCATTTGGGTCACAGCGACTACGTTCACCCGGTTCCCCGGTCTCCGCCGGGGTAGCGGCGTGAGCGCTCGCGAGGCTTCAAGAACAGGAGCGCGAATGCGCCAACGAAGCGGCTCGCGGCGGTGGGAGCGACCCTCCCGCTGATTGCTCCAGACCGACTACCCAGCGTCGGATCCCTACGTCACCGCGGTCGGTGGCACGTCCACCGCGATCGACGCTGCCGGCGCTCTTGCCTTCGCGACCGGGTGGGGGACCGACAAATACAACCTGTCCACCGATGGCGCCTCCTGGACGCCGATCCCCGGCAAGTTCCTTTATGGCAGCGGCGGTGGCTACCAACGCTGTTCAATCAGCCGGATTATCAAAACGGCGTGGTTCCGGCCAACGCCCCCCCCGGGGCCGCGCCGTGCCCGACCTCGCAATGGATGCCGACCCCACCACAGGCATGCTTGTCGGTGAGACGCAGGTCTTCCCGACTTGGAATGCCTACGGGGAGTATCGGATTGGCGGGACCAGTCTGGCTTCGCCGTTGATGGTGGGGATCCAAGCGCTGGCCACCCAGAGTGCGGGCGGCCGGCTCGGCTTCGCGAACCTGGCCATCTACAAGGCGGCCGGCGGCCCCACCTTCACCGATATCACTTCGGTCCATCACGGAGACGCGAACGTTCGCCCCGACTATGTGAACGGACTCAACCCCGCGAAGGGCATCAAGTACAGCATCCGGACGTTCGACAACGACTCGAGCCTGTTCACCGCCCGCGGTTGGGACGACGTGACGGGCGTCGGTTCGCCGAATGCGAGCTACCTCACCAGTCAGGTAAGTCGCCCCTGAGGGGAGCATCCGGGACCTAAGGTGAGGGGGTGCCGCGGCCGCACGCCGGTCGGGGCACCCCCTCCGCACGTCTTGGGCGCTTGCCGCGCAACCGTCCGCCCCCAACAACACGAGGAGAGCGTGATGGCAGACACGGATGACTGGAACGCGAAGATCATCGATGAGTTCAGGAGCAACGAGGGACGCGTCGGCGGACAGTTCAAGGGGGCGCCCATGACCCTGGTGCATCACCAGGGTCGCAAGAGCGGCCGCCAGTACGTGTCGCCAATGATGTACCTGGCCTCCACCGAGGACGAGTCGGTGATCTACGTCTTCGCCTCCAAAGCGGGCGCCCCCGAAAACCCGGACTGGTATCACAACCTGACCGCCGGCGGACCGGCCAGCATCGAGGTTGACACCACCTCCTACCCCGTCAACGTCACCGAACTGAGCGGTCCCGAGCGCGACCGCGTCTTCGACGAGCAGGGCCGCCGGTATCCTGGCTTCGCCGAGTACGCCGAGAAGACAGCGGGTATCCGGACGATTCCGGTGCTCAGCCTGCCTCGCAGCTAGCGGCGGTGCGCTGCGAAGCTCACCTGTCTCGGGCGCCATGCGGGAGCGGCCATCAACGAGGGGCTGCCGCCATCTCGCGCTGTTCGTCCGGTTGCGAGACGACCCGCCCGCGGCGCCGAAACCGCCGCGCGATCCCAGGCCCGGTGGAACCCTGACACACCCAAGGACGGACGGCCCAGGCTCCGCTCCGCACCGTACCGGTCGAGTCGATCATTTGCTCAAAGCGTCGGGATATCCAGCCAAAAGGGCATGATGGGCCGGGTCGTCAGACCGAATGGCCTAAAGCCCAGCAACTGCAGGGCGTTTCGTGGGGTGGTGAAGCGTTGTTCTCATTCGAACCCGGCGCTGGCCGCGAGGCTACGCGCGCTGCAGCTGCGTCCGTAGCGCGACGGTACGGCGAGCTGATGGGCCTCGCCCTACCGTCAGGACGGCCTATTTTGCGGTGGAGTCACTTGTCCGGTCGGACATGTTCTCCTCTGCGGTGCACAGCGGAGACGACTCGCATCTGCGCGGATAGCCGCGTGGGCGCCCGGGGTGGCCACAGGCCAAGCAGTAGATCATGACGATCACCTCCTGCCACTTCTTCCGCGGTCTGGAGGTTTCGTGGACAGGATCGGGAAGGTAACGGTTCGAACCCGATTGCTCGCCAAGGCCCCCCGCCACCAACAGATCACGTCGGCACCTCGGTCGTCGGCTGACAGAGAGCGACCTGCATGACCTCGACCGATGTCAGGCCGCGGTCGTCTCGTCGTGGCCAGCCGGACACCACCCGATTCGTCGTCGCCACCCGGCCCGCAAACGCGCCGACCGGGCGCCGAACCCCCGTCCGCGCGGCAGCTGCAGGACGGGCCCGAGGAGGGCGCAGCGCCACGCCACATTAACACCCATCGCAACGCCGACCAACTGACGATCGGTGACCGGGCTCGGCCCGGACCCGGCACCGTGACCCCGGACGATGGGGCTGCGCTCCGCCGCGGCCGCAGTCGCGCCTGGGTGCATCGGCGGACGGCGCTGCGGCTGCTGCTCGGCGCGGGCGTCGGCACCGTCGCGGTGGGCCTGCTCGACTGGGGTTCCAGACGCCGCTGCTGACGGCGAGCGTGGCTCCGACGATCTACGTCTTCCTCGCCCACCTCCGCAGCGAGAGCGCGACTCTGCGCAAGGCGCTGATCGGACACGTGGTCGCGGTCGCGGCCGGTGTGGCGACGATCGCCGCGTTCGGTCTGTGGCATTCCCGCAGCTCGGTGAGCGGGGCTACCTCACTCCACTGCAGGCCGGGGCTGCAGTGGTGGGTGTCGGGGCGACGCTGCTCTGGAGCTCGCCGGCCGCCACCACGCCCCAGCCGCCTCGACCGTCCTGCTGATCGCCACTGGGCTGGGCCGCCCTGGGCGGCCGCTGGATGCTGCTACGCCACGGGCGAAGTGCAGCGGGCGATGGGTGTGCCGACGAGGCGGAAGTCTTCGGTGGTGTCGATCTGGGGGTCGACGCCCTGCTGGAACAGCACGATGATGTCGGAGCCGCCGAACTGGAAGTAGCCGAACTCCTCCCCCTTGTTGACCTGCTTGCCGGCGACCGCGGTCATCATCACCGACGCGACGTGGGACATGCCGACGGGGATGACCGCGACGACGCCGATGTCGTCGGCGTCGGATTCGGTGGTGTCGATGGTGAGTACGCCGCGGGTCTGGGAGAACTCATACCCGGTGGTGGCGGCGTCTTTGGACACGAGCTGGCCGCCGTCGAGGTCGACCTGCATGAAGACGCGCCCCTGGATGACGTAGGACTCCTCGACCCGCCCGGACACCGGCAGGTGGAAGCGGTGGTAGGCAGAGGGCGGAAGCATGTAGTGCACGAAGGTCCCGCCGGCGAATGTGTCTGCGTAGCGGCTGCCTTCGAGCAGCTGCCGGATGTTGCCGTAGGTATGGGTGTTCTTGATAGTGGTGGCCGGGATGTTCGACTCGGCGTCGATGTCGTAGCTGTGCTGGAAGCTGCAGTCGGCCGGTGAGGTGACGACGAGGTTGCTTGCAGGGTGGGAGATAGGCCGCAGGCCGCTGTTGAGCTCGCGGGCGAAGAACTGGTTGAACGTCACCCAGCCGCTGGGCATGTTGGGCCGGCCGTCGACCAGGGACTCCTCGATCGTGTACTCCGGGGCGTCGCGCAGGAACGTCTCCAAGATCTCCTGGCTGAACGACTCCGGTGTGTCGAGGAAGCTGCCCCACTCCCGCGCGAACGCGGTGAGCCAGACCTGAAAGGCGACGGAGTTTTCGGCGATCGCGGTCCCATCCTCGTTGACGTTCTGGTCGATCAGCCAGAAGAAGTGGGCGAGCCGGTCGCTGACCTCCTGCGCATTCCTGTGCCCGGGGTCCTGGTCTCGCCAGGCCTTGGCGTCGGACTGCTGCGGGATCCACCGGATGAACCCGGTCAGGTACGCCTCGTAGGCGTGCAGGTCCTGCGGCCAGTCGAGGGCGGCGAACACGGCGGGGTCAAGGCCGGCCTGCGCCCGCCCGTGGGCCTGCGCCAGAGAGCGGTTGATCAGATCGCGGAGGCCCGGCTCCTTCTCCAGGGTGTCGTGCAGTCGCTCGATGATGACGTCCGGTTCGCTCACTGCTTCTCTCCTTGTATGCATCGTGAGAACGAGATCGCCGGTCCCGGTGCGTCGATCGCGGGGCTCCGGTGATCCTTGCGGAACCGATTCCCGCACCCGGCGCGGGAAGCAGGTCCTAATTATGGGCGAGGCCCGGCTGCGGGCGGTCTGGCCGCTTCCTGAATGCGGCGAAGCCAGCGGGCCACGGCCGGGCGATGCTCGGGTAAGGCGGCCTGGTCGATGTCGCTCAGCAGTCTGGCGATCTTCTCGGGAATCTGGGCGGCGCCGGAGCCGTAGTGCCAGATCTCGCCGACGGCGAGGTCGACGAAGTCATCGAAGCGGTACTGGGGGATCACCAGGCGCTCGCCGCCGTCGGCGCCGAAGAAGCGCCCGGTGGGCAGGTGCCGGGTGGCGAGTTGGCGCAGGAGGTCGTGAAGGACGTCGAGGGCTTGGGTCGCGGTGGTGGGGTCGTTGATACCAGGTGACAGCGCCCGCTGGTCGATGTCGACCAGCTGACGGAACCCGAAGGCCAGGTCCTGTTCCATGGTGCGCTCCGAGTCGAAGGCCACCTCGCCCACCAGCTCGGCTTCGTCCAGCGCGCCCTTGGCGTCCCCGGTGCTGTTGTCGTCGGGGTGGACCGTGAGCAACGGGGCGCCGGTGGCCACGTAGTCCCCCACCCGGGGCACCACCGCTACGACAACACGAGCCCTGTCGGCCCTAGCGGCGAGGGCTTTCTCGTTGACCGACACGAGGACACCGCCGTGGGGAGCGGCCACCGTTCGGCCGACCGCTCCCAGCGCGGCGGGAGGTTGCCCGGGGGGCTGGTCGGGTGGGTAGCGCTGGGTCATCAACGCCTTCGACTCGTCGCCGATGGTGGTCACGATGGTGGCCACCCGCAACATGTTGGCCATGTGGGATGTAGGCGATGAACAGCCCCACGCTGGCCAACACGAACAAGAAGGCCACGGTGACCGCCGCCCGGGGCACGAACGCCCCGTGCCCGACCGAACCCCGTACCGCCCGCTGCACCACCATGGCGTACACGAACGTGGCGACGAAGACGCCGAGGGAGAACTGGATCAACCGGTCGCGCAGGAAGGTTCGCAACACCCGAGACGACAGCTGCCCGCTGGTGAGCTGCAGGGCCGCGATGGTGATGGAGAACACCAGGCCGGTAAAGGAGATCATAGCCTGGGTGATCGACGACAAGAAGCTACGAGCCCCCGAAGGAGGCCCGGGATACAGGTAGAAGGCATGGGAACTTCCCAGGCGCTGGTCGACGACGATCAGGCCGACCCCCAGGGCGATCGAACCGGCCACGCACGCGGCAGGGATCACCCAAAACGTGGACCGCACCACGTCGCGCAGCCGTGACGTCGAGACGATACGCATCACTCTTTCACCAGCTCGGCTGCGCTCACCGGCCGGTCGCCAGGTGTGCTGGGAGTGTGGGCCAAGCTGCTTGACCGTCGGTGTTGACGGCCAGCCCACCAGATGTCCCGTTGGGATGCACCCGGCGGAAGGCCGGCACGTAGCGTACCTGTGATCGCGCACGTCCGTCGCCGACCTCGGAGTCTCATGGACATCATCGAACTCATTCTCGCCGACCATGATCGGCAACGACGGGGGTTCGCGTTGCTGGACGAGGCGCAAGGGGCCGACGCCGACGCCGAGACCGTCCAGGCGATCTGGGACGGACTCGCCGTCTTGCTCGACGCTCACGCCGACGCCGAGGAGGCGCTCTTTTATCCCCGGCTGCTCGATATCGGCAAGGAGGGCGATGAGGAGACCGAGGACGCCATCGGGGACCACAACGACATCCGCGACGCCGTCCGGGCCGCCGGCACCCATCGGGTGGGTAGCAAGGTGTGGTGGTCGTGTGTGGCTGACGCCCGGGTCGCCAACAGCGACCACATGGGGGAGGAGGAGCGCGGTGCTTTGGCCGACTTCCGGCGTCGTGCGCCGCTGGAGTTGCGCCGTCAACTTGGGCTCGAGTTCGCCGCCTTCGAGGCGTCCCGGGCCGCCGGACATCACATCGACCGCTCGGACAAGGATCCTGACACCTACATAGAAGAGCACAAGCAGCACAGTTGAGCCGACCGGGGAGGCCCTCTCGGGTGTTATGGCCCCCCACACCGACGGAGCACTCCAGTGCCGCCATGACGAGGGGGATGTCGGCGCGTTCACGACCGACGATCGTCAGGGCGCCTTGGCCTCCTAGCGAAGGTAGGTCGCCGGTTTGTGCCAAAAGAGCCTTCTGACCTGCGCGTATGCAGATCAGACGAGGGTGGAGACGAGGGGAATCGAACCCCTAACCCCCGCCTTGCAAAGGCGGTGCTCTGCCAATTGAGCTACGTCCCCGTCGAGGCCGTTGCGGGCGTGGCTGCCCCCGCGCTTGCCGCGCAAAGCGTACCGGCAGGCATGAGCCCCTACGGCTGCGTTCACAGGCGGGTGGGTGCTCGTTGCGGAAGACCAAGCCGCGTAGCAAGCGGGTTCCACGCCGCGACAAAGACCCGCTTGTCTGCCGTGGCCCGCCGATCGGCGTCCTGTGCGGCGCGATAGCTGCTGCCAGCCACGGCTAATCCGGCCCGGCAAGCCCGTGAGGTAGTGACTTGCGCAGCTGCGTGGGCTGCCCACGCAGAGTAGCTCCGGTCGGAGGCAGCGGACGCTGTCCAAGCGGCGCTGAGATGGCCCACCAATTCTCGGCCGCGTGGCAGCTTGTCGGTTGGAAGCGCCGACAGGCTCTGGACCAGGCTCATCCGAGCTGCGGCCGCGGCGTTCAGATCCCTCGCTGCCGTGGCCACGGTGGCCGTGCCGGCACAGGACCCAACTGCGGTGATTGCATTGGCGGCGTTGGCACGTTCGGTGGAGCTTTGATCCAGCAGGCCACTGATCGCCGTCGCCTGATTGGCAGCTGTTTGCGGAGGCACCTTGGCGGCCGGCTGGCTAACCCTGGCTGTCGGGGGAGGCGCGGATACTGCTCCAGCAGCAGGCGCCTGGTGTTCCCCGCTGCTCAACGCCTTGGTCGGGGAGTTCGTATCCAGCAGGAGAAACAGCATGCCGGCGACAACCAAGATCACCAGGGCGATCGCGGCGACCACCGCTCCTCCGATCAGGTGACGGGGAGGCGTGGGCCTAGGAACACGGGGCGTACCAATCGCTGGCGACCCAGTGATCGGTTCGGATGACGACGCTGGCTCGGCGCGACCCTGGTGGGGCGGACGGGTCGAAAAGGGGTCGAGGTCTAGAGGGACCGGGGGAACCGCGAAGGGGTGGGTCGCTCCTCTCGCCGGGCCTGCCTCATCTGGAGGAATGGCCCTGCCGCCTGCTAGATCGTCAGTCACTGAGTTCTCTCCAGCCTTGCTCCCGGCTGTGGGTCTCGATCAGCCTTGCCGTCATCGGTCACCTCCATGTCGCCCTGGCGGCCCCGAGTCTGCCCTGGCGCCAAGTGACACCCAATCCAGGCAACACGGACGGCCTGTGGACAACCGTCGTTTCGGTCGGTGAATCCCGCTACGGTTCGCACATGTGTTCGACGGCTTCGGGAATTCTGGCAGCTCTGACGTCGCTGCCGACCGATGCCCACGTCGACAGTGAGGAGTTGACCGCTCTGCGGCAGGTCGCCGAGCGCGCGCAGGCGGTGTACCTGGCCCGGTTGGCCCGCTTTGAGGCGAGTGACGGCTTTCGCGCCGACGGGTATGGCTCCGCCTGGACCTGGCTGCGCGATCAGGCCCGAGCCCTCCCCGCGGAGGCACGCTCGGAAGTATGGCTGGCGAGGCGTCTGCACACCGACGTGATCCGCGCGATGCCCGCGACCGAGCGTGCACTAGCCGCCGGTGAGCTGACGGTCGGCCAGGCGAGGACCATCGCCGGAGCACTCTCGCGGCTCCCCGCGGGTCGGGCCACCGAGATGGAACCAACGGTCGTGCAGGAAGCGGTCTTTCTCGGCCCGGCCGCTACCCCGCGCCTGTGCGCCCACCTGGTCGATATCGGGGAAGATGAGGATGCGATCGAGCGCGCCGAACGCGAGCGGGCCGCCCGGCACGTGCATCTGCGGCCGGTCGGCGGGATGCTGCACCTGGACGGGTTGCTACCACCAGTGCAGGCCGCACCCTTGATCACCGCGCTAGAAGCGTTCGGTCAACCGGCCCCAGCTGGACCCGGCGGAGAGCCCGACGAGCGCAGCACTGGGCAACGCCGGGCCGACGCGCTTTGCGAGATCGCTCACCAGGTGTTGGACCATGGTGCCCCGGTTCTCGGTGGCCTCCGGCCCCACGTCCAAGTCGTGATCAACATCGATGATCTTGTTGATTGCACGGGGCATGGCAGCGAGCAGCACCTAGGCTCGGTCCGAACCCCCGACATTCGGGAGACTGCCTGCGACGCGGAAGTCAGCTGGGTCGCCGTCACGCCGTACGCTTCGCCAGCAGACCCTCCGCCGTCGCACGATTCGCCGTCAGAACCCGCCCCGTCAGACGCTGCGACGCCGGGCTTTGCACCACCAGCCGCGACAACGCAACCCCCGACGACGCATCCGGCAGCAAGCCGGGCTTCTGCATCCCCACGCGCCACCGGGCCAGACCCGGAGCCCCCACCCTGCGAGAGGCGGCCCCCGAGGGCCCGCCCCGAGGGGGCCCCACCCGGCGAGACGCAGCCACGTAATGAAGAGGCAGTCGACCTCGACCTAATAAATCTGATCAGGGCAAAACTTCCTCCCGCCCTCGGTGGTTCCGCGCGAAAGATCTTGGCAGCCGGGCGGACCGTGCGTCTAGTGCCGCCGCATATTCGGCGGGCCCTGAACGTTCGCGACCAAGGCTGCGTCAGCCCGGGCTGCGACCGACCCCCGGACCGCTGTCACGCCCATCATGTGCATCATTGGGTCGATGGCGGTCCCACCGACCTGAGCAATCTCGTCCTGGCCTGTGCCCACCACCATCACCACTGGCACCGCCATGACCTCAAACCGGAGCAGCAGCCGGGCGGCGCTTGGCGCATCGTCCCCGATGCCTTCGCGCGCGCCAAGCGCGAACGGGGACGCACCCGAACCGAGTCGACCTCAGCGCGCACCATGTCGTGGGTCAGGTCCGGATAGCGATTGCCGCCGGGAACACGGGTATCGGGTCTAGGGAAAAGGCTCGTGCACTTGCGCCCGAACGTGCCATGGGACACAGGTCACAGCGGGTCCCATCCGCGAAAAGGGTCCGGTCAGGGAAGGCGCGGCCGCAGTCTCACCTCGGCAGCACGACGACGCTCGCGTTGATCGCGTTCTTCTTCCGCGGCCTTCCAGAGCGAGACTTCGTCGTCGCCGAAGACGGCTCGTCCGATCTCCAGCAACAACGCCCAGGTTTGGTCACGGTCCCAACCATCCCGAGCCAGGTACTGGTTGAGGACGAGCTCGCGCACCCGGTTTCGTGCCTCGTCATCAGCCACGACCTGAGCATGCCCCGTTTAGCGCAGATCAATTGCGTGACTCGCTTGCGGCCACATGTCTTCGTCGCTGCGAGGCCGCCGCCTGGAGACGAGTCGAGCGGCACCCAGCACGACCAGCAGCACAAGCAGCTTCCTCATGGAGCCTCCCGAAACTAACAGCTGGCGGCGGGCGACCGCTCACGGCTGGTGGACCTGGGAGGACTTGAACCTCCGACCTCTTCCTTATCAGGGAAATCATGGCACACCGCTGAGCAGGAGCTTCCCGAGCAATCTCGGCCCTGACCTGCGCTTATGTGTTTGTTCGGGTTGGCCAGCGTTGGTCGGTTTTGGATGTCCTGCGGACTTTCTGCGGACTTTCTGCGGACTTGCCAGGTGCCGATCAAGTCCCCCGCGAATAAGGTGGGAGCCCTCGTCCCTTGGAGGGGGCTCCGGAGATCAACTCCAAGTCCTGCCGGCCGGCGGTAGTGGGTCAGTTTGAATGGTGCTGCTAGCTGACTGCTTGCTATCGTTAGCAGGGAGAGGCCGCTATAACGGATCAACATCGTCTGGCATCGAGACATATTCCAGCACCGGCTGTGGTTCCGGCGTATATTCTAGTTACGGAGCTACGGCTAATTACAACGGCAATGGTGATAATTACACGTACACTTTCCAGAGTCCAAGCATCAACAATTAGGGACCCAACATGACAAGCCGCCGTCGTAGCAAGAAGTGGATTGCAAGCGTCGGCGTGACCGTGGTTGTCGCTGCCAGCATTCCGGTCGCCTTTGTGATCGGCGCCGACGCTAGTGGGCCGGCGACCCGTTGGCAACAGGCGGTGGCGTCCTTCCCGAGGAACCTGCACGGACTGACATATGGATCGGGTCTCGACGCGATCTCGCCAAAGAATGAGCCAGACCTTATGCAGGCCTTTGCAACGAATGGCAAGCTGGGGTACGTAATGAGGGTTGACTTGGAGTCGCAGCCGCTGCCATCGAGTCCTGCCCAAGCCCTTGCCATTCAAAGGGCGCGAACTGGTGCGGGGAAGTTCGTTCCCGTTTACAACGTAGATGGCACAACCCAGATTGGCGTCTTCGACATCAATGGCACGGGCCAGACTCTCACGTCACCCTGACGTCCGAGTCGACCCGCGGATCCACTAGGGCTCCACTAGGGCGTGTCGCATAAGTTGAGTGCCTTTCCTGCGCGAAGGTTGGTTCATGTCGCGTTGACGGACGAGCAGTGGGCCCAGATCGAACCGTTGTTCCCGGGGAAAGCGCAGTAGGCCCTTCCGTGAGCACCGGCTGGTGTTTGAGGGGATCGTGTTTCGGTATCGCACCGGGTGTCCGTGGGGGGACGTGCCGGACCGGTTCGGTCCGTGGCAGACGGTGTGGCGTCGTCATTACCGGTGCAGTCGTGACGGCCTGGGACAAGATCTTTACGGTGTTGCAGACTGAGGCCGATGCCCCCGGTGGTCTGAACTGGGTGGTCAGTGCCGACAGCACCGCCAGACTGTTCCGGACCGACAAGCCCACCAGCTGCTGCGCATGACCCCCCACGATCCGCACAAGCCGGCCACGGCGGCGGTAACGCCAAAGCATCGAAGACAGCGATAGCAGGGTGCCCCATTCCGGTCTGCGGCTGGTGTTCCCCCGATCCGGCTACCGGCGTTTGTGGACGGCCTAGCGGGAGTTTCCTGGCTATCGCGGCCTTGCCGCCTTCGACGTGGACGGCAACCAGACCGGCCCGGCGCCGCTCACCGCCGGCAGCTACAACAGCGCCGACCAGACCGTCGGCTTCACCCCGAACGGTCAAGGCCAGACCGGGGCCAGCTAAGCCGGCAACGGCCAAGCCCAGCGCCTCACCCTCGGTAGCACCAGCTACGCCAACGGCATCCCTGGGCTCACTTCCGAAACCACCGACGCGGCCAGCACCTATTACGAACGCGACCCGGCCGGCACCCTGATCGCCCAACGCGGCACCACCGGGGAGTTCTACTACTACCTCGACGGGCTCGGCTCGGTCCTCGGCCTGATCGACACCACCGGCACCGTGCAAGCCACCTGCACTTACGACCCGTACGGGGTCACCACCAGCATCGGCGGCCCTAACACCACCCTCGCGAACACCAACGCCTACCGGTACGCCGGCGGCTAGTTATTCCGACCGGGTACGCCTGCTGGTGGGTGATGGGCGGCCTAGACCTGCTGGGGCGCGGCCTCGGGTTGCGGGTGACGACCCAGGATGGCCCACGGCGGCCGATTTGTGGCTCAGCGCTGGCGGGAGGTTGGCGCCCCCGGTTAGCTTGCCTGGGGCGTCTCGTAATCGATCGTCTACGAGACGGGCGTGCGAACACCGCGGAGCAGTGGCAGCAGCGTCTCGCGACCCGGGATCTACGTAACGCCAGGCACGTTCGCGTTACAGTCCTCGGGTAGCTCTCGTCGGGTACGCTCGGGTCTCGGCCCAGGACCAGCATCCGGAGGCGCAGACCGACGCGCTGGCGTCCGCCGGCTGTGAGAAGACCTTCACCGACCATGCCTCCGGGACCTTGGCGCGCCGGGTCGCCCTCGACGAGGCGTTGGCCTACCTGCGGACCGGCGACACCCTGGTGGTCACCAAGCTGGACCGGCTTGGGCGGTCGGTGCGCAACCTCAAGAAGATCGCCGACGACCTGCAGGCCCGCCATGTCGGGCTTCGGGCGCTGAGCCAGGGCATCGACACCACCACCCCGGGCGGGCGGCTGTTCTTCAGATCGCCGACACCTTCGGGGTCTCCCGGCCGACGATCTACCGGCACCTCGCCGACACCGACGCCGCATCGTCAGCGCAGTAGCGCCAGGGCGGCTGTGGTATCCGCATTGGCTGCCCCCGCAGGCCACCACCGGAACTGGCTTGCAGGATTGGAGGAGGCACGCGTCTGGCTTGCGTCTGCGTGTCGTTGTTCCAGCTCTTCAAGCTTGCTGGTATAAACCCTGGTATGAAATCTAGCTACCCGAACGCGGAGCAGGTCGTTGAGGACCTGGGCGACAAAGTCGCGAATGGGCTTGCACTGATGATCGCGCAGACGCGGGAGGACCTGCGGGTATACCGCGGCACCTTCCCGGCGTGGGTGGCCGACGCGACCGACCGCGGCCTGTTGAACTGGTGCCACGATCGGATGTGGGTGCATGCGACGCGCGTCTTTCAGGGCGTCGAGGAGGTGACGTTGGTCGATCGCCCGCCGCTGCGGGCGATGTTCGTCGGCACCCGCTACCACCTGCGGGTCAAGAAGCACGACGTCGAGGGCGGTGTCAGCACCTACCTGACTCAGGGCGCACTGGACTTCTTGGAGCAAGAGCCCCAGACGCTGGAAGGCCTCGAGGAGATCCGGCTGATCGCCGGATACCGCTGGCTGGCCGACGAGCGGACCTTGGGCGCGGCGGTCATCTCGCTGCGCGACGGCCGGGACCGGGTGAAGTGGATGC